>ERZ842401.84-NODE-84-length-116022-cov-17.098606_pt1 | contig 116022 bp, 112 predicted proteins | sample MGYA00521270_ERZ842401 | MGnify/ENA primary metagenome ERZ842401 (study PRJEB31892, sample SAMEA3878208) | bioreactor metagenome | biome: Moose rumen | place: Sweden | collected 2011-10 | study: EMG produced TPA metagenomics assembly of the PRJEB12797 data set... | reverse complement strand
GTTGAACAGGGTATCGCTTGTACATGGGTAGTAATGAACAACTGTGCATTCGGAACGATCGCAGGACTTGAGAACGCGAACTACAAAACGAAATTTGGCACAGAGTTTAAGACACCCGACGGAGCTGTATATTCCCCGAACTGGGCCGCAGTTGCACAAGGTTATGGAGTTGAAGCTATCCGCGTGAACTCAGCCGATGAATTAGCCCCTGCGCTCGCAAAAGCTATGGAAGCAAATAAGGCCGGACGTCCGTTCTTGGTTGAAGCTATTATGGAGAATATCGCAGTGCCGACTCCTGGTTGCTGGAACATCAACGACATTTATACGCCTAGCGAACTCGTGGCAGAAGGTAAGCTCGTCAAGAAAGAGAATGGCAAGTACGTACCACCAAGTCACGCAAAATCACATATCACGAAATAATTATTGAAGGGAGATAAATTTTTTACAATGGCACATCATGAAGTAACACCTGAAGAAATCGCAATGCTTGAAGAAATGGTGAAGAAGGCCAAGGCCGCTGCTGAAGTCATCGCAACATATGATCAGGAGAGAGTCGACCATCTTTGCCGAGCAATCTGTGCAGCACTTTACCCGCTGAAAGTTTGGGGACCGATCTGCGACGAAGCAGTTGACGAAACAAGACTCGGCGACAAAGTAACAAAACGCAACAAACGCAACAAGCTGAAGTTGATCCTTCGTGATTGTTTACGTCAGAAGAGCGTTGGCATTATCGAAATGGATCCCGCAAAAGGCCTCGTGAAATATGCTAAGCCCGTCGGTGTAATCGCTACGTTAGTCCCAACAACTAACCCCTGTGTAACTCCTGCCGGCCAAGCTATCTACGCTGTAAAGGCTCGCGACGTTCTCATCTGCTCACCACACCCAAGAGCAAAGAAAGTTACATGCAAGACCGTTAATATCATTCGTGACGTTCTTGTTCGTGAGGGCGCACCCGCTGACATAATTCAGGCAATTGAGGAACCGAGCATTTCTCTTACGCAGGAATTAATGAAGATGGTTGATATGGTAATCGCTACTGGCGGCCGTCCAATGGTAAGGTCAGCTTATTCTTCAGGAGTACCGGCTTATGGTTCAGGCGCAGGAAACTCAACGGTAATCGTAGACAACACTGCAAACACAAAAGAACGTGCTTACGAGGCAGCAATGAATACAAGAATTTCAAAGTGCTCCGACTTCGGATCAGGCTGTTCATGCGACGGAAACTTGATCGTACATGAGAGCGTCTATGATGATTTCGTTGAAGGACTCGTAAAAGAGGGCGCGTATATTCCTACATGGGAGCAGGCCGAGGCTATCAAGAAGGTTATGTGGGACGAGAACGGGCACAGACTTCCTGACACAGTTGCAGTTTCCCCGCAGGCGTTGGCAAAAGCAGCAGGCTTTGAGATTGACGCGAAGTATAAATTCATCGCTGTACCGAACAACGGCCAGAAAGAGGGCTTCACGATCAACAACGCTGACGACATTAAGAAGTGCATAGGCAAAGAACACTTCTTCAGCACCGAGAAATTAACGACGCTCTTAACGCTCTTCAAGTATGGTGGAGAGTTCCAGACTGCTCTTGACATCATGCAGGAAATTTTCGATAAGGCTGGCGGCAAGGGACATTCATGCGGGCTTTACTCATTTGATGATGATCATATTCATCGTCTTGGAATGTGTGCGCCTGTATCACGCTGCATGATCCGTCAACCGAACAACCGCGGCAACGCTGGAAGCGCAACAAACGGAATGCCTCCTACAAACTCAATGGGCTGCGGCACATGGGGCGGAAACATCGTCAGCGAGAACATCACACTCAAGCACTACATGAACACAACTTGGGTAGCACGTCCAATCATGGAAGATATGCCTTCACTTCAGGCGTTATTCGGAGAGTTCTACGAGGACGGAATGGACGAGGAATAATCGTTGAGGAAAGAAAAATTTACGGCAGGTCTTGCGCAATAACAGGGCCTGCTATTTATTTATGATTGTGGAAAGTTTTTTGAAAGCGTTAGTTCTGTGTGAGATTTTATTCTTGATTTCGTTGCCTAATTCAGCAAAGCTCTCATCGTAGCCATTAGGAATAAATATAGGGTCATAGCCGAAGCCATTATAGCCTCGTGGGGAGTCCGCAATATGTCCGTAGCAATAGCCTCTAGTTATCAACGTGAACTCTTCAGGCACGCACAAAGCCAATGACGCAACAAAACGCGCTTCACGATTCGCAGCCCCTTGTAACTGTTCCAAAATCCACGCAACTTTATCAGCGTCCTTCCCCGGAATTATTCGTGCTGAATATAAACCTGGTGCCCCGTCGAGAGCTTCAACTTCCAGGCCGCTATCATCAGCTAAACATGCAAGCCCTGATTTTTCTGCCCAAGCATGAGCCTTTAACATTGCGTTCTCTTGATAAGTCTTGCCGGTCTCCTCAACTATCATACTTGCAATTTCAGGAGCAAATATTAATTCATGCGCAAAATCTTTTACTATCTCGCAAAATTCACGATACTTGCCCTTGTTACCCGTAGCTATAATTAATTTTTCGATCATGATTTCTTTGGCATCTTCCACGGTGCTGAAAGGTCAACAACTCCGCCGGATTTTGGAGGCTTTGAGTCAACCAAGAATCTCACTTGCGATATAGGCGAAAAATTTTCCTGCAACGTCCTTACAATGCTCGTGAGCAATAAAAGACTCTTACGCTGTCCTGCAGATTCTAATGACGAAGCAAACTGCCCCGACATGTCTAGAAAAGCTGTATCTGAATTTCTGAACACGTGAAGCAGTTTTATTCTATCAGCTCCGGAAATTCCGCTAAGGGTTATCACAGAGCTGACGGCGTCGCGAATATTATCTTCAGTTGTGCGTGAGATAAAGTTTTGACGTGACTCAGCGATAGTATCATTCTGAACGTGATATATATTCAACGAAATTTGCTTGATACTTTCGCCGGATTGAATTGCTTGTTGAGTAACTCGTTCTTGTTCAACGGACTCAAAATTCGATAAGTCCTCCTGATTCTCGATTCTGTTCTCCGGTTTCAGTAACAATTTCTTATTCAGAATGTCAACGAACCACGATGTACCAAGGTAGCCAAGCACGAAGCATAGCAATATAACTCCCAGCCACGATAATATTTTCAGCAATAACGGTGTTGATTTAGGCTCTTCATCATATTCAGTATGCTGCTTGGGACGAGGTTGCCTTTTCATTGCTGCCTGTTGAGCTTGCCTACGTCTTCCGCCTGCCGCTGATCGTTGTACCTGAACACGACCTCTTGGTGTTGAAGTTGTTGTTGTTTCGTTAGTGCTTTGTCGTCTTACTGTTGGCAAATTTTTTCACACTCCTTAACGCAAATAATTAATTATTCCTTCGGCCATAGCGTTTGCAATTTTCTGCTGATAAGCCTGTGTCATTAGCAGTTGTGACTCGGCCGCGTTAGTTACAAATCCCGTTTCAAGCAACACTGCCGGCATACCCGCACCGCGTAACACAAAGAAAGGAGCCTGCGCTACTCTTCTCATGGGCAAACTATTTCTAACACCTGCATTATACAAAGCTGCCGCAAATTCTGTGCTCTCACTGATTTTATTGTTCTGCTGCATGTCGCCCAAAATTCGCAATAACATTTCCGTACGTCTATCTACGTTTTCAGTATCAAGGCCTTTTCCCTCAACGTACTCTCTATTTTCGATCTTGGCCAAGTTCATAGCGTCTTTATCAGTCGGAAGTGCCATAATGTAAATCTCAAAGCCCGTCATGGATTTTTTGTTGGGTAATGCGTTCACGTGAATGCTCACGAATAAATCAGCGTTTGCATTATTAGCAATGTCCGTACGTTCTTGTAACTTCAAATAAACGTCTGTATCACGAGTCATTATTACGTTATAACCGCGCGCCAATAAAACTTTCTGAAGCTCTAATCCTATTGCTAAATTAACGTTCTTCTCTGTTACGCCATTATCTGAAGCGCCTGGATCCTTGCCACCGTGTCCAGGGTCAACAACGATAGTTTTTCTCGCGCCCTTCTTCATCGGGATAACCAAAATATTTTGTGGCTGTGTTTGAGTTTGAGTCGCTGCTGGCGTTAAAGTAGTTATTGCTGTTTGAGTAGGTGATGGTTCTGTAGTCGTAGGAGCTGGCGGCGTTGGCTTAGGCTGAACTTGTTCAACAGGCTGTGCTGGTTTTGAGGCTACGACTTGAGGCTCGCTATTAACTTTCACGATATTGACATTAGCAGGGAAGAAGAAATCAAAAACTATACGGCGCGGATTATTCAACACGATCTTCTCGGCTTTAGTGATTTTATCCACCTTAAAAACTAAATCAATGCCCTTGGAATTTTTCTTGGCCTCAAGTTTTACGTTTTCATAAGGTGAATTAAAACTATCCAAACGTTCAAGGCTTGAGGAAAATAGCGCGTGAAGTTCCCTGTTATCCATGTAGACTTGCGGTTCAGCGTTTGCATTAACCATTAACACAGCACGAACTTTTTTGTGTTCTCCCTCTTGAGAAGTCCAGCGTATGTTCTGAACATCACCATCGTAATATTCTCCGGCTTCAGTCTTAGAATCATTGAGCTTGAATGCTTCATATTTAGGCTGCTTTTTGGTATTCGTTGAAGTTGAAGATGACGTTTTTGTTATCGTCGTTGTTGGCTTAGGTGTTGATGGCGGTGTTACGGGCTTTTGCGCGACTGGTTCTGGTTGAGGCTCGGTCTTGCTTTCATTGTCAACAGCAGGAGGAATTACGACAGCATTAGAAGTTTTCAAGGGATTAGCTGCGACTGTTACGGCTGGCTTAGGCTCTTCTTCCGGTGGGAAAATTCCTAAATCTGCGTCACTAAGTGTCCTTGCTGTAACGACATTGCGGGAAATTTGATTGAAGCGTAATCTGTTGGCCGCTCCTGACCCTGTAGAATTTTGAAAGAGTGATATTGCACTATACGAATCAATCCACAGTTTTCCGTTATTCTCAAATGGCGTTGACTGCAAAGGAGCTATAGATAAACCCCGCCAAGCCGCCGCAGAATTGTTTATGACTCTGATCTTAGTACTGCCTCGCGATAACAAAACCTCTTCGCCTGAACGTGAGGCCGAAAATCCCAACAACTTTGCAACATCTTCAACCGGCACAAACACCTGCGAATCTCTCTCAATCGTTGGAACTGATCCAATGTTGCTCGCGCCTCTGTATAGTGCTACGTCACCATAAGCGCAAGTACAAAAAACTAAAGCAGTAAGAGTTAATAATACTGCTCTCCATAAAAATCTACGCATGACATAAAAGTCTATTCGGCTTCGTCTAAAATCTGATCAAGCTCAAATAAACTGGATACATCAAGCAGCAAGATCAATCTATCGTCAGCAGGTTTTGCAACCCATAATACATAGCGTCTATCTATTGAACTCGATAACTTTGTCGCAACTTCCAACTGCGCGTCATAAATCGTCAAGACTTCACGCACAGAATTAACGATCATTCCGAACTGTACGTCATTGATGGCGATAACAACGATTCTAGCTTCGTCCGTAAGTTGATGACCAGCCATGCCAATTTTCAAGTGCATATCGAACACGGGGACTATAGTGCCTCGTAAATTTATAACGCCTCTGATATAAGCCGGAGCATTTGGAACGCGCGTAATGAACGACGGAACACGAACTATTTCACGAACGATATTAACGTCAACGCCAAAATTCTCGCGCCCTAAAGTGAAGACTAAATTAATATGTTCTTCGCCTAAAGCTTCTACGTCGAGATCTCTAAAATCTTGATTTATTTCCTTGGGTGTCTGTTCGGGATCTAATTTCTGAATGTCAGCCAAAAAAGTTCTACCTCGTTTTCTTTATTGATTGCGAATATTATACCCCCCGATAGCGAAATACGGAGGGCATTTGTGATTAACGTTACGTTTTACTCTGCGTCAAGAGCGGCCATTTCGGCTAATTTGATTGCGCCCATGACTCCTTCGTTGCCGTTAAGAGCTGCTGGAGTCACATAGCTGCTCATGTTGCGTAATTCCTTAGTTACAATGTACTCGTTGATATATTCAAGCAAGTATTGACGAATTAACGGGAAAAGCTTTTTGTTGTTCATGACGCCGCCACCGAGAATAATCTTCTGAGGGCTAAGAGTCATGATTATCGAATTGAGAGCCTGTGCGATATATTTTGCCTCAAGGTCCCAAACTTCGGGCTTGTCTAAGAGTTCGTGAGCTTGTTTTCCCCAACGTCCTAAGATTGCCTGACCTGATGCTAAGCCCTCAAAGCAAGCACCATGTGAGGGACAGCTGCCTTGATATTCATCGCCAGGAATGACCGACATTCTTATATGGCCGACTTCAGGGTGTAACATTCCGTGAACGGGATTTCCGCTTACGATAGCTCCCATGCCTATGCCTTTGCCTATTGTCACGTATACAGCGTCTTCAAGGCCTTTAGCTGCTCCCCAAGTTGCCTCACCTAGTAATGCGCCGTTGACGTCAGTATCAAAGCCGATTGGAATATCTCCAAGAGCGTCTTTCATAGCCTGAACCATTGGATAATTGCGCCATGGAATTTTCGGAGTATGTAGGATATTTCCATAAGTCTTAGCGTTTTTGCGAACGTCTACTGGCCCGAAACACGCAATGCCTAACGCTTTAATCTTTTCGTCTTCAGGTAATGACGGGTCTACTCTTGCCTTGAAATACTCGATAACTTGGGGCATGGTCTCTTCTGGAGTCGTCGTAGGAATGAGAAGTTGATCCAGAATCTGCCCGCTTTCATCGCCAACAGCACAGATCATTTTTGTGCCGCCGGCTGCTAGTGCTCCGTATAACATTTAACCAAATAACCTCCCTAATAATCCCTTGGGCTTATCTGCTTTCACTTCGGCTTTAGCTTCCGGGGCTGGTGTTTCGGGTGCGGGATCGGCTTTAGCTTCGGCTTGAACAGGCGCAGGGGATTCAGCTTTCTTAAGTTGCGATAAATCTACTTTTCTGACATTGTCTCTTAATGGGAGAATGCTCTTAGGATTGACTGAGAGTTCATCAACGCCCCATTTCAAGAAATCCTCTGTGAGTGTCGGATCCGCTCCAAGTTCTCCGCAAATTCCTACCCAGGTGTTGTGCCTGTGACCAGCTTCGATAGTTTCGCGAATGAGTCTCAAGACTGCGGGGTGATGAGTATCTGCGAATCTCTCAAGGTTAGCGCTCTGTCTGTCAATTGCACAGGTGTATTGCGTTAAGTCGTTCGTTCCCAGTGAGAAGAAGTCAACCTCCTCGGCCAACTCGTCAGCACACAAAGCCGCGGCAGGAGTCTCAATCATGATACCGATCTCAATTTCTCCCATTGCTTTACCTTCGGCCTTAAGCTCTTTTCTGCATTCCTCAAGAACTTCTTTGCATTCCTGAACTTCCCAACGACTGATAATCATCGGGAACATAATTCCAAGATTACCGAACGCTGAAGCACGTAACAATGCACGTAACTGACGCTTGAAGAACTCACGACGATTGAGGCAAATTCTTACGGCCCTGAATCCTAACGCGGGGTTGTCTTCCTTGTCGAGATTCATGTAATCGATAGTCTTATCAGCTCCGATGTCGCAAGTACGAATGATTACGAGTCTAGGCGCTAATCCCTCAAGAACTTTCTTGTAAGCCGCAAATTGTTCGTCTTCAGTTGGGTCAGTCTTGCTGTTGAGGTAGATAAATTCCGACCTGAATAAGCCAACGCCCTCTGCGTCATTCTCAAGCACTGATTCAATGTCTTTCGGGCCACCGATATTTGCGTAAAGTCTGACCTTTCGGCCGTCCTTAGTCTCGCTGGGTTTGCCCTTGAGTTCCTGAAGTTTGGCTTCTCTTTCTCTGTCCTCTTGCTGTTTTGCTGTGAGCTCGTCAATTAAATACTGGTCAGGCTCAATGTAAATGCACGAGTTATAGCTGTCGAGGATCGCAAATTTTCCGTCCCAATCGTCCGAAATATCATGACATTGAATCAACGTTGGCCAGTTCATACTGCGAGCAAGAATGGCTGTGTGACTGTTTGAGCTTCCAAGACGAGTAACGAGTCCAAGCAACAATGACTTATCGAGCTTAACTGTCTCCGACGGGGCTAAATCTTCTGCAACGAGAATAGCGGGTTCAGTGCCCTGTAAGTTTGCAGTATCAGCTCCGAAGAGTACATCAAGCATTGAGTTTTTGAGGTCAATAACGTCTGCGCTACGAGCCTGGAAATATTCGTCGTCCATGTTCCTGAACATCTCCGCGGCTGCTTCAAAGCCTTCACGTACAGCATATTCAGCAGTATGACCTTCAGCCATTAACTCTTTGCAAGAGTCGATTAAATCGTCGTCGTCAAGCATCATAGCGTGAGCCTCAAAGATTCCTGCGGTGTCAGCGTGGCCCTCTTTCATTTCCTTGTCGTAGAGAGCGTTTTGTTGTTCCTGAACTTTTACGCGGGCTGCCTCGAATCTATCAAGCTCTGCGGCAATATCCGTGACTAAATCTTCGCTGATCTCATAAACAGGAGGCTTATAAAGCTTTATTTTGCCTATTGCGATCCCGTTTACGATCTTCGTACCTTTGAAGACCTGCATAACTAGAAGTTCTCCGTCACGAATTTCTCAATAGCGGCGAAACAAGTCTCTTCGTCCTCACCCTCAACGCGAATTGTAACTTCATCGCCCTGTTTGATTCCCATTCCCATGAGCTTCATGAGAGCTGTAGCCTTTGCACTCTTCTCGCCTTTTACGAACGTGATGGTGCTCTTGTAGTTCTTTGCCTCTTTTGCAAGCAAACCTGCTGGACGTGCGTGAATACCTACTGGATCCTTGATTACATAGTTAAATTCCTTCATTACAATTCTACTTCCCTTCATGAATAATTAGATTAGAAAATTGGTGCTGTGTTATGTGAAATTATAATATAGAATCACAAATTCGCGTAATTTCCTGTAGGCCTATGATGGAATAATGAGCGGCGGATATTTCCATAGCCCTGACCCTTCGGGAGATCGTGCGGCACGAGTCGAATACATTAAGGGCATGATGAGCGATGAGAATTGCCCGTGGAAATTTGAAGGTGAACAGGAACATGTATCGCAAGCTATGGCTGAAATGTTTGCTGATGGAATCATGGAGGTTGCCGACTTCCTGAAAGCTCAAGCCCCTGAACTTGATCCCGACGACATGATCCCGGGCGAAAAAGCGTCATTCCCTTTGTTCCCAGCATTTGAGGAAGCAAAATATGGCAAGACAGTACACTGCCGCTATAAGGGTTATGCTGATGCAGACAAGACAAAGAAGCCCTATGAGCAGGAAATGATTCACAAGACTAACGGCGAAGCTTTTTACAGGGCACTCGTTGAACAGGGCATTAAGGAGAAACGTCCGGAGATTAAAGGCTGGTCGTTCTATGGTTCACCGTTCAACACTGGCGATGGAATAAGAATGGACATTCAAGCTGGAGCAGCTCTTGCTAAAGTTGGTAAGTGCGCCGCAAGAAATAGTTTCATCGTTGACAATTACGGACACAGATACGCTGACGAATCAATCATAACTGACTCAAGCCGCCCGTTCCGTTATCAGTTCTATCACGAAGCAGTAGCTTATGACTTAATGCACATGGCATTTTCTCGTGATCCTTCATGGCTCATATTTGACGAGACTCTAAGAAGTTCAACATCAATTGCTGTAACGTCATACTCTGTAGTCCCGTTTGATTTTTGCCCTTGGACTCCTGACAACATGTACGCGATCGAACAAGGCTGGATTCTTAAAGCTGACACTATCGAAGAATTAGCCGAGAAGATCAAAGCCGACGAGGAGAACCACAAAATGATGGACGCTGCGACTTTGAAAGCTACGTGTGAAAGATTCAATGAGCTTGTTGCCAAAGGAGTAGACGAAGATTTTGGACGCGGTAAAAAAACTATGGGTGCGGTAAAGACTGCTCCGTTCTATGCTGTGAAAAGGCAAACAGATCGCTCGCTTATACACAGCCGGGGAAATTTCATCAGTGTTTAAGTTCACGTATCAAGCTGGCGGAAATTTGACAGAGTGCATAGTATGCGGACGTCTTGCTGGTAAGAATGCTGCGGCCGAAAATAGCTGGTGCTAAGAAATTAATACTTGACGCAAATTAATCGGTCGTGTAAAATTCGCTATTGTTGAAACGGAGGGCCTATAGCTCAAGTGGTTAGAGCCACCGGCTCATAACCGGAAGGTTCCTGGTTCGAGTCCAGGTAGGCCCACCAGATGTTCATAATCAATCACGCAATCACAATCATCATCTCGACCATAGATAAGCCTCGTACTTTCGATAGCACGGGGCTTTGTTAATTCTTCTCACCTAAACGTTACAATTGTTACTCCATAACCGCCTTCACCTTCACCGCCAAGTCTATAATTTTTCACGTAACTTAATCTTTCACACAACGCATGAACTTCACGTCTTAAGATCCCTTCGCCTCGTCCATGTATAACAGTTACCATTGAATGATTCGCTCTATAGGCACGGTCTAAATAATTCGCGACCAACGGCATAGCTTCATCAACTAACATTCCACGAACCATTATTGACGCTGGAACGCTCATAGGTTGAGAAAGTTTACTTGTATCTATTTGCGGGGAAGCGACTTTTGCTTTTTTGTCGGTGGCTATTAATTGCGATACTGGCACATCAACAGTCATTGGCCCGGCTGTCATATATGCACGACCGTTTTTGATCTCGTTGATTATTCCCACGATGCCACTTCCTGCTATCATTGCCGTAACTCCTGGAGCTGGCTCAAAAGGTTTTGGGCTATTTTCGATTTCGCGTTCAGTTCGTTTCTTCTCTCGTTTGTTCATTACGTCGCGTAAAGTCTTAAGCTCTCTTCGTTTCACGTTGTAACCTCTTCTTGCTGCGTCTCGTGCTGCTTCCTCCATGCTCTGAATAATTTCGCGTGAAGTTTGTTCGGCCTTGGCTATAAATTTTTCGGCTTTTCTGTCTGCTGCTTGCATGATCTTATCGCGTTGAGTATCAATTTCTACCACACGACTTTGATAATTTTGCTTGAGCTTTTCGGCTTCCTGCATTGTTGATTGAATTTCTCGTTCTGTTCTGTCAAGAGCTGCTTTGCGTTCGTTAAGTTCGCTCATGATATCCTCGGCTGTGAGTTCCCGTGAGTCTAATTCACCTTGTGCGAGTCTCAAAACACTTTCAGGCATTCCGTAACGTTTGGCAATTAAAAGCGCGCTGCTTCGTCCGGGTATCCCCATTAATAAATGATACGTAGGCTGCAATTTCTCTAAATCAAATTCCATACTAGCAGTTTCGACTCCGTCAGTAGTGAGTGCATATTGTTTAACCGGGTTATGATGAGTCGTAGCAAGAGTCACGCTGCCTTTTTCCTTCAACGTCTTCAACACTGCCACGCCCAAAGCTGCTCCTTCATGAGGATCTGTCCCTGCCCCTAGCTCGTCAAGCAAAACTAGCGATGAATCAGTAGCGTATTTGAGAATGTGAATTATCTTGCGTAAATGTGAACTGAACGTAGAAAGATTTTGTTCTATGCTCTGTTCGTCGCCAATATCCACGAAAATTTGATCGAATGTCCCTATGACTGTTCCGTCTCTAGCAGGTAAGGGAAGGCCAAGCCAAGCAATCGTTACGAGGACTCCAGCAGTTTTTAGTGTTACAGTTTTTCCGCCGGTGTTTGAGCCAGTTATGACGAGTGTAGAAAATTTTTCCCCACATGAAGCATCAATAGGGACGGCCTTATCTCGCAACATAGGGTGACGCGCGCCAACGAGTTTGAAATAGTGTGCTTGAGTCAATTCCGGGGTTACCCATTTTTTATCACGGATCAAATAATCGCATGCGCATAATAAATCCAACGTGCCTATGACTCTTTCAGCGTTTATGATTGCGTTCTCACGGGATAAAATATTTCGCGTCAATTCCAGCAAGATTAATCGCTCTTCATCACGTTCATCACGAGTCTTAATTATGAGATTGTTATTGACACTGGATAAGGCTTTGGGCTCCATGTAGACGGAATTTCCAGACGCTGAACGCTCAACCGCAAGCCCGGGAAAACGATTGATATATTCCTGACGAACCAGCAATAAGAATCTTCCTTCACGCCATGAAAGCGAACGTTCCTGCAACATGTTAGTGATGTCTGCGTCTTCAAAGAGTTTTTGTGCAATTCTACGGCCGCGCTTTTTTAGCTCTTCTATTTCTGAACGTATATCAAATAACTTTTTCGAGGCATTGTCAGCTAATCTTCCAGAGTCCTCTATAACTCTTAACGCTTCAAGCTCCGGAGTGAAATCACGAATCCCATGACGTAAAGCTTCTATGTTGTTGTAAGCCCCAGAAATCTTGGCCAAGTCCTCTCGAATATGTCTAGCAGTGTGCAACAAGAGCCTTACCCGCAATAATTCTTCGCCCGATAAAATTCCACTGCGCTTAGCATTCTCAAACATTGGCGACACAGGTTCAAGCGACGCGTTAAAGCTAAATTCCCCGTTATGGTCAGTGAGATCGAGCCATTCACGCAACAATGCTTCACGTTTCTTCAACGCCTCGAAATTTTCAGCAGGCCTCAACGACGACAAAATTAACTCCCCTAGTTCGCCGCGTACATTTTCACGAAAGGGGAGCAAATTCTTCTCTATCTCTAATATTTCTGCAACAGTTTTATCTAATCGCATATTACGTTAAATTCCGCCAGTAAGTGCCGTGAAGTCTATAAGCCCGCGAGCCTGAAGAAAGTCTCTAATTGGAGGCCACACGTAAGAAGCGCCCTTCATTGCGTAGCTGCTTTCAGTCCAGTCTGAAGGCAATATTCTTGAGAACGTAGCAACAACTGCGTATATGAATAAGATTATGCACAGAGTCTTAAGCAAGCCTATGAGCATTCCGAAGAAGTGATCCATCAACGAGAGCTTTGTAACTTTCACGAGGTAAGTAAGAATCCAGCCGACGATCGCGAAAATTATCTCGACCACAAAGAAAATCACGACCGCACAAATTAACGACACTACAGTTCTATCAAGTGAAGGGTGTGAGACGTAACGAAACACTAAATCAACAGCAGGATCAAGAAAATTCCAAGCGCAAAACGTACTCACGAACAAACCGACAAGCCCGATAATCTCGCCTGAAAAGCCACGCACGCAGCCTCGATATAAGAAAAATATCAACACTACTCCCATTATTGCATCAAAGATTAAGCCTACATTAACAGCCAAAATTTATTCATTCCTTTCCGGATAATTATTGACCCCTTGAGGAGCCTTGTAATACAAAATTTTTAAGTCCATAGGATTTATAGCGCGATCAAGATTTTTCACAGCGAGTTCACACAGGGAAGTTAAGTCAGGTTTTACTCGTATGCATTCAAGAGTTTTATCAGGATCATCAGAGATTATTACAGCGTCAGAATTTTTCTCAAGCCATGATTTTATTTCTTCATGAGAATATTCGCCGGCCTCAAGATAACCTTCACAAGCTCCGTAAACATAGCCATGTCCCGAGTAAATCAACGTCAAGATTTTTCCCTGTCTCCCGTAAGATTTCGCCAATAATTCTAACGTCGATACAGGAATAATTTCCTTCCCACAAGCATAAGCTAGCCCAGTAGCATACGCAGCTCCGACTCGAATCCCTGTGAAATATCCCGGCCCGTTGGTTAAAGCTATGTAATCTAAATCGTTCCAGTTGAGATTATGTTCACGCAATAAACGTTCAGTCATTCGTGGCAACTCTTGAGATTGTTTGCGTCCTAAATCCTCTTGTTCATGAAAAATTTCACCGTCAATCATCAACGCCGCCCCCGTCAACTTCAAGCAGCAATCTATAGCAAGAATCTTCATAGCGAGTTCATGACCTCCATTGCATTTTTGCCAGTGGCAGAGATTTTTATCTCGCGTTCGTTCTCGTTCAGTGCCGTGAAAATTATCTTTAGTATGTCAGAGCCGTGAATATCTTTCCAGCGTTCAGGCCATTCAACGAAGACGACAGAGTCATTTGCGCCGATATATTCATCAAGTCCAAGCCCGCTCACGTTATCGCTATCGAGTCTGTATAAGTCAGAGTGAATCAAGTAAACGCCTGAAGGGGACGAGTATTCATTTATGAGTGTGAATGAAGGACTGCGGACACCAGAAACTTTCATAGCATCGCCGACTCCCTTAACAAAAACAGTTTTTCCCGTGCCTAAATCGCCGTAAAGCAAAACCAAAATCCCGGGCGTGATAATTTTCCCAAGAGCTTGGCCAAGTTTTCGAGTCTCTGATTCTGAATGTGAGATATAAAATTTTTCAGGCGTCATGATTTTCTTGTTCTTGCTCACGTTTCTTAGCACGTTTCTTCATTATGACCTTCAAGACTACGCACGAGACACAGAAGCACGCAGCAACTAACACGCTACGAGGGATAGCTATATCTTTGCCGGTGTACTTGCTCATGCTGAAGATCAACGCACAAGCCATAGCAAAACTGAATCCGCTCATCAAGAATCCTTTGCGCTTAATATTGTCAGTCTTGCGAATCTCCGCGTCCCAATCAACTCTCTTGCGTGTCATTATTTGCTTGTCCTCAACGTGTGAATAACTCGTCTCAACGTGTGAGCAATATCCGACGCTAATAAGCCATCAACTCCACCAGTTGCGAGAAGTTCTCCGGCCATTCCGTGAATCGTTGTGCCCAATACTGCTGCGTCAAATGCCTCAAGCCCCATTGCCAAGAATGCGCCAATGCAACCCGATAATACGTCGCCTGAACCTGGTACAGAAAGCTCCGGGCCTCCGTGTTTGATCTCAGCGAATTTTTCACCGCTAGCTATTAACGTGTGATGACCTTTGAGGACTACACAGCCCCATTTAGCAGAAAGTTCACTGACCGCGTAAAATCTATCCGCCCTGACTTCATCGGGAGTAATATCCAAAAGTCTCGCGGCTTCTCCTTCATGTGGAGTCAAAACAGCATCTTTACGAGCCTGCAAATGATCCTTTGAGGAAGCTAGAGCGTGTAACCCGTCGCCATCAACTAGAATTTTCCCCGGCCATTCGCGCCACATTCTTGACGTAAACAACTCTGCGGCCACACTTCGATCGAGTCCAGGGCCAATTACTACAGCGTCAATATTTTTCTGAGAGAAAGCTAATTCCTTCCACCTGAATTTATCGTCCTCAAAGCAATAAATAACTTCAGGCAAACGAGCTGCACAGGCCTCACAAACTTTTTGTAGCGATAAAACCGTAACGACTCCTGCGCCACTCCTCAAAGCCCCTAACGCACTCAAAGCAGGAGCACCCGGGTAACGTTCCGAGCCCCCCGCAATTAACAACCTCCCGCGAAATCCCTTGTGCATATCTTCAGGACGAGGAGGCAACAATTTTTTGACGTCTTGTAATTCCATGCTTTACACTCTTACCATATTGACCGGCTCTTTACCGGCAAACACGGCTTCAATGTTTCTGATTACAACTTTGCCCATTTCGATACGAGTACCGAAAGTCCCTGTACCTACGTGAGGAAGTAATACGACGTTCTTCAAACCTTTTAAGGCTGGCTCAACGTTGGGTTCATTCTCGTAAACGTCAAGACCTGCTCCAGCGATAACTCTTCGTGACAAAGCGTCGGCTAAAGCTTTTTCATCAACAACAGGTCCGCGGGAAGTGTTGATTAATATTCCGTCCGGCTTCATCTTTTCGAGCTCATTAGCTCCGATTAAGTGACGAGTTTCAGGAGTCAAAGGCAAGTGAATAGATACGAAGTCAGAACGCTCGAGTAATTCCTCAAGTCCTGTACGTTTTCCACCAAGAGCTTCAAGAGGCAATGACTGATGACGGCCATAATACAAAACTTTCATGTTGAAGCCCAACGCAGCTTTCTTGCCCATGTTCTCGCCGATTCTTCCAGCTCCGATAATTCCGATTGTTTTGCCTGTAACGTCATAGCCGAGCAAATATTTCGGTGCCCATAAGAATGACTCGTTACGAACGATATAATCGCCTTCAATGACTCTACGAGCAGCAGCAAATAACAACGTCCAAGCTAAATCCGCAGTCGCGTCCGTCAAAACGTCAGGGGTATTCGATACATAAATCCCTTTAGCTTGTGCGGCCTCAACGTCAATGTTATTGAATCCCACGCCATAATTTGCGATTAACTTCAAATCCGGGCCGGCCTGGTTGATAATATCTGCGTCAATATTGTCATTCAACATAGTGATCATAACGGCGTAATTCTTGGCAGCGTTTACGAGTTCTTCATGAGTTGCGGCTCTATCGTCGGAATTTACGTCGTACTCACAGATATTTCCTAACAAGCGCATCACGGTGTTGTGCATTTGGCGAGAAACGAATACTTTTCTGTTCATGGTTGATTACTCCTCTATTGTGATTGTCTTGATTACTACGTCTTTAACTGGTCTGTCGCGTCTATTTGTCTCTGTGTGGCCGATTTCCTCTACAACTTTCATGCCATCGATAACATGACCGAATATAGCGTGATGACCATCAAGCCACGGTGTTGGTACAAGCGTAATGAAGAACTGTGAGCCGCCAGTATCGGGACCAGCATTAGCCATTGAGAGAATCCCGGGTGCATCATGTTTGAGTCCTTCGCCGAACTCGTCAGGGATAACGTAACCTGGGCCACCCATTCCTGTACCTGTTGGATCTCCGCCTTGGATCATGAAATTGTCGATGACTCTGTGAAAGATTACTCCGTCATAGAAATTTTTCTTGGCCAAGTCAACGAAATTTTTCACTGTGTTGGGTGCAAGGTCGGAATAAAGTTCGATTCTGAAAGTGCCCATATTGGTATCGAAGTTGGCGATAGGTCGTTTAATTGCTTCGTCTGCGAACGCGGGAAGACTCACGAATGGTAACACCGCTGCTCCTAAAGCAATGACTGCTAAAAGTTTGTGCATGATAAAAATATTTCTCCTCTCATTGATTAATTCAAGTTTGCATATAATATCACTTACATAAAAAATCCTCCCTTGCTTTGATGTTCACAAGAGAGGATTCGTGATTTACTGCCAATATATTTCGCAAGCACCCTTACTCTTAACTTAAGTCTCAAGATTTATGGGCAATTGTATAGCTTGAATGCTCAAAGCTAACCCCGTGATCTCGTCAATCTCAATCAACACACCATTAAACGCTATGTCTTCTTCGCTAGGTTCAAATTTCGTGGGAAGTCCCGTTAAGAATCTCTGCATGACCGACTCATAACTTACGCCCAAGACTCCATAGTGGCCTCCTGTCATTCCTGCGTCAGAAATGTAAGCTGTACCGTGATGTAAAATTTTCGCGTCTGCTGTCTGAACGTGAGTATGAGTCCCAACGATCGCACTAACTTTTCCATCAAGATAATATCCCATGGCCTGCTTCTCACTGGTAGCTTCTGCGTGAAAGTCAACGAGTATAGGCAAATTTTCCCCGTGCTCGGATTTCATTTCGTCAATCGCAACATCAGAACATTCAAACGGGTTATCAATCGGAGGCAGAAACACTTGTCCCTCAATGTTGAGAATACCAAGCTTCTTGCCCTTACGTTCAATTACACCATAGCCACGCCCCGGACACATTCGAGAATAATTTGCTGGCCTGAATATATTCATTTCCGAGTCAAGCAATACGAATATTCCCGGTTTGTCCCATATATGATTACCTGAAGTCATTGCGTCAACTCCTAAAGCTATGAACTCATTGAAAATTTTCTCCGTGATCCCTTTACCATGAGCAGCGTTTTCACAATTCACAACGACAAAATCAAATGGCCCGTAATCTCGTCGCAACAATGGCAACGCTACAGCTAAAGCTTCTCGACCTGATGCCCAAGCTATATCCCCTGAAAATAATATTTTCATCTTACTTTGCGAACTCCGTAGCTCTTGTCTCTCGTGAAACGTTGATTTTAATCTGACCAGGATACTTCAATTCGGCCTCAACACGTTTAGCAATATCGAACGCTAATTTATGTACTGCTCCGTCATCAGTAAGTGCAGAGTTAAGAATCACTCGTACTTCTCGCCCGGCCTGAATGGCATAAGCTCGTGTTACACCGTTAAATTCTTTTGCGATCTCCTCAAGTTTCTCAAGGCGTTTGATATAAGCGTCAAGGCTTTCACGTCGTGCCCCTGGTCTAGCGGCACTAATAGCATCAGCCACTGAAACTATCACTTCATACGGCGAACTTACTTCAAGCGTATCATGATGAGCGGCTATACAACTTACTATCTCTGGACGTTCTCCCAAACGTTTAGCCAAGTCTGCACCGATTTGAGCGTGAGGGCCCTCGATCTGTCTATCAATAGCTTTGCCAATGTCATGTAATAATCCTCCGCGGCGTGCAGTTTCTTCATCAAGGCCAAGTTCTGCTGCGATTACCCCGGCTATCTGTGCAACTTCCATACTATGAGCCAAAACATTTTGCCCGTAGCTGAATCTAAATTTAAGCTGGCCAAGTGTACGCATTAGTTCGTTGTTCATGTTCTTGATACCCATTTCTAAGACTGCGCCTTCACCTTCAGTGATCATTTCTTCGTCAATATCACGTGCAGCACGTTCGATTAAGTCCTCGATTCTTGCGGGGTGTATTCGTCCGTCAACAACTAAACGTTCCATAGCGCGTCTAGCAATTTCACGCCTTATCGGGTCAAAGCAGCTTAACGTAACAGCTTCGGGAGTGTCATCAATGATTAAGTCAACGCCTGTTAAACTCTCAAACGTGCGAATATTTCTGCCTTCACGTCCAATTATGCGGCCTTTCATTTCTTCGGAGGGTAATGGGACGACGCTTATACTAGTTTCTCCTGCGCTCTCAACTGCACAACGCTGCATAGCTCCCAAAATAATATTTCGGGCTTTCTTCTCTGCTTCACGTTCAGCCATTTCTTCGAGTTCTTTGAGTTTTAATCCCAACATGTGTTTAGCGTCCTGTTCAGTTTTCTGTAATAGAACTTCCTGGGCTTGCTCTTTGGTCATTTCGGCGATCTCTTGAAGCTTGATTTCCTGCTGCTGAATTTTTTCTTCGAGGGTGGCGCGACGTTTTTCAAGTTCCTCATGCTTTGTTTTAAGGTCGTCTTCTCTGCGTGATACTCGTTCGATTTTCTTGTCTAAGTTGTCTTCTTTCTGTTCGAGTTTGCGTTCGGTTCTTTGAATTTCTGCTCGGCGATCCTTGATGTCCTTCTGTGCTTCTTGTCGTAACCTGTTAATTTCTTCACGGGCTTCGGAGATTCTCGACTGTTTCAAGCTTTCTGCTTTGTCCTCAGCTTCCTTGAGCATGTTAGTAATCTGATTATTGACTCCGTTTACTCGTGAGTTGTCCCACATCTTCAAAGCTGAATAGCCTACACCGCCTCCAACGATGAAGAATACCAATGCCAACATAAACTGCATAATGAATTATTTATCCTTTCTATCACTGTAAAACTTTGCGAAATTAAATCTATATTCCCAAAAAGTGAGGGTGCTGAATCATTAATTGCTTTATCTCGAAATTTGGGCAGATATATAAATTCTACATTTTTACGCAAAGATTAACAAGCAATATTAGGCTATACGATTGAAAATTGAATCTGAAAATTTTTGGAAGGTAACGAATTTGTAAAAAGGGGTGGGAAATTTATTCTTGAGTCCAGTCCTCGACTCTAAGTCCCTCAACCCTGCTAAACTCTTTGACGTTGTTTGTTACGAGTACACCGCCGCGAGATAAAACCGTAGCTGCTATAAGAGTATCGTTGTAGCCGATTTTGATGCCTTTGCGCTCAAGATCTGCACGAATTTTCGCATATGTCCACACATCTTCTTTGCAAAAGTCAACAATATCAAAAGCTGAACAAAACCCCTCAACTTTTTGAGCTTCTTTTTCCGATGTTACACTCTTCAGAGCGCCAACAGCTAACTCTGCCTTGACAACTGCAGGAATTTTCACAAACTCTGCAGGATATGAGCTGATTTTGTCAATCACATACGAGTTTCTGCCCCGCATGTATGCAATACAAATATTAGTGTCTAGATAATAGTTCTTCATGGTATGAAAGCGGATAGCCGTCCTCAGGCTCTACAAACGAATCATCAATCGATCCGATAAACTGAGATAAGTATTCTCGTTGTTCGTCCATGTTCTCAAAAATTATTTTCGCTTTTCCTACTGGTGGATTTTCAAGTCGAATCATTCTTCCTTCACCTCTTGAATTTATTTGCCACATTATAGCTTATCAGTTCATTTTACGCCACACGGACAAGGTTATGGGCAACGCCGCTATGAATGACAAAACGTCCGCGCATGATTGTGCGATCTCTACCCCGAAAATTCCATACAGTCTTGACAAAATTATTATGACCGGGATAAAAAATATTCCTGAACGCATTGAGGCTATTATCGTAGCTCGGACTCCCTTGCCTATTGACTGAAGCAACATATTTGAGATCATGAACATAGCATTAAGTGGAAGCGTCAACATTTGCCAACGTAACGCAGCGCTACCTATAACAATAACTTCAGGGTCATCACGGAAAAAATACACGATCTCTTCGGAGTATATTATGCTGAATAGTGCCAGGATAGACAAAAATATAGTCCCGTATCTCACGCAGAATTTATAGCCATCTTTGACTCGATCATAGAGTCTTGCTCCGTAATTGTAACTGCATACAGGTTGAAAGCCTTGGCCGAATCCAATTAATGCGGAGTTCGCGAACAACATTACACGATTTACAACGCTCATTCCAGCTATAGCTGCATCGCCTCCGATAGTCCCGGCAGTGTGATTGAGAATTATTCCCGCTACACTCGTCAGGCCATTGCGACTTAGAGAAGGTGCCCCACCGTTCACAATCTGCAACAAGTAATGAGAGTTTAGCCTTATATCATGAAAATGAATGCGAATGTTTGCGCCTTTAGTGCTACCGATTAACAAGATTATGAAGCTCACGATTTGACTCGCTATAGTTGCGACAGCCGCGCCAGTTACTCCCATGTTGAACACGAAAATTAATAACGGGTCAAGAAATATATTCAACACCGCGCCACTTACAAGCCCCACCATAGCGTAAACTGCACTACCCTGGAAGCGTAATTGATTGTTGATGACTATTTGTGAGGTCATAAACGGAGTCCCAAACAAAATTATCCGCATGTAGTTTTGTGTATCGTTTATTATTGTTTCGGTTGCGCCTAACATGATTGATAGTGATTCAAGATTAGCAAAGCCGACCACAAGAATTATCGTCCCTAGAATGAACGCCAGAGCGAAGCCCGTTGATGCCATTTCTTGAGCCTCTTGAATTTCTCCTGCCCCGAGTTTTCGCGACACATAATTTCCAGAGCCATGCCCGCAGAAGAATCCCACTGACTGAATGAAATACATAAGCGACAATACAACTCCTACAGCTGCGGTGGCTTGAGTCGATATTCGCCCAACAAAAAACGTATCCGCCATGTTATATAAATTCGTAACCATCATGCTTATTATCGTGGGAATTGCCAAAGAAGTTATAAGCCGTGGAATTTGAGTCTTGGTTAAGTAGTCAAAGCGTGCTTTCAATGCTGTGTTATATGTCATGTTGTTCTGTTCACTTCCTAAATGTCAAGAGAGTGTGAGAATATTTTACACTATGTTTATATTAACCAATGATCAGCGTAATCGTTTAGAAATTTCTGCACAGATGACACGAATAATTCTCTATATAGGCGTCAAATTCTCTCATTGTCTGTGTCAAAGTCTCGTGCGTTTTCATCTTTTTGTGCGGCATATTCACCTTCACAACTAAAATAAACATTGAAATCTGTGTTTCATGAGTGTTGTCGAAAAATGAATATTCAATAGCAAATTCGTGTTTATTTTCGTTAAGTGTCTTATTCATAACTATTGCCTTCTTTGATAACATTGTATACTTATTTATCGAAAAATTCTTTAAGGAGGAAAATTTTATGAACGTAATATCAACAACAAAAGCACCAGGCGCAATTGGTCCTTACTCACAGGGCTATGAGGTCAACGGAATAATCTACACGTCCGGACAAATTCCAGTTAATCCAGAGACAGGAGCAACTCCTGAGGGAATAGCTGCTCAGGCTGAACAATCATGCAAGAACGTTGGCGCGATTCTTGAGGCTGCGGGGAGCAACTTTGACAAAGTTTTCAAGACTACATGTTTCTTGGCAGACATGGGAGACTTCGCGGCATTTAATGAGGTCTACGCAAAATTCTTCACATCAAAACCTGCTCGTTCATGCGTGGCTGTGAAATCACTTCCGAAAGGAGTACTTTGTGAGATCGAAGCCATAGCGGTGAAGTAAATGTTGAGGGCTTTATTAGTTTCGTTAATGCTAGTGTGTGTGAGTCAAGCGGCGTTTGCTTCATCAATTGAGCTTATCTCGTTGCTTGACACTCAAGGCCAGGGAAACCCGGATTTATTAATCGGAGCAACCGACGAGCAGAAAGCGCAATATCTTCCCGACGGTAAACTCCTGAGTCAGATTCTTGCGTTCTATGTGAAAGTTTCGGGGCGCGGAATTTTATTCGATACTGGCTTGGGAGACGGCCATGTTGTGAATGAACTTGCTAAGAACGAAATCAAAGCTAGCGACGTTGATACGATACTGATCACTCATTTACACCCTGACCATTTCGGCGGATTGCTTACACCTGAAGGCAAAAAAGCTTTCCCGAATGCTAAAGTTTACGTTGGGAGAATTGAGCGTGATTACTGGGAGAACGCTCTCAAGAATGAAAACGTTATTAACGCGTTGAAGTCCTATGACGTACAGGAATTTGAATTTGACGATGAACTTTTTGGGAGCGTGAAGGCGATCGAAGCGGCTGGACATACCCCAGGACACACAGTCTTTGAAGTGAATGCTGACGACGAGAAATTATTAATCGTTGGCGATATTGTGCACTTCATTCAGATTCAATTCCCATTGCCAGAAATTTCGGTTAGGTATGATACGGATCCGGATAAAGCGCGCGAGTCAAGAATTAAGATTTTGGATTACGCAGCCACGAATCAAATCCCCATAGCCGGAATGCACATAACACCTCCAGGAACTTGCAGAGTCCAGAAAGTCGGAACAGGTTTCGTAAAACGTTAAAAATTTACAGGCAGGCTAACTCATTGTGAGCGAACCTGCTTCTGTTCTATGAGATTATTTAGTTCTCCTCACAGCCTCTTTCATGATGACATCATGCGCACCACCTTCTATAAGTGTTACGGGTGAGACTAGAGTTAATTTTGCTTTCTCCCTCATTTCGGCCAAGTTTAATGAACCACAATTGCAGAACGTTGATTTAATTTTGCTCAATGTTTCAGAGACGTTATCGCGTAAACTTCCGGCATATGGTACGTAGCTGTCTACGCCTTCTTCAAACGAGAGTTTAGCCTGTGTAGAGTCTCCACTGTCGTATCTTTGCCAGTTGCGAGCACGTGAAGAGCCTTCGCCCCAATATTCCTTGACGTAATTTCCATTGACCATTACTCGATTAGTTGGACTCTCATCAAAACGAGCGAAATATCTACCAAGCATGCAGAAGTCCGCGCCCATTGCTAGAGCCAGCGTAATGTGATAATCCATGACTATCCCGCCATCTGAACATATAGGCACGTAAATTCCTGTCTCCTTGAAATATTCGTCACGAGCTTTTGCAACTTCAATAACTGATGTAGCTTGTCCGCGTCCTATGCCTTTTGCCTCACGAGTTATACAGATTGAGCCGCCGCCTATTCCAATTTTCACAAAGTCAGCACCAGCTTCAGCCAAGAATCTAAAGCCTTCTGCGTCAACTACATTGCCTCCTCCAACTTTAACTTCATCGCCGTATCTGTTACGTATCCATTGTAAAGTTCTGCGCTGCCATTCCGTGAAGCCCTCTGATGAGTCTATGCATAACACGTCTGCGCCAGCATCAACGAGTGCCGGGACTCTTTGCTCATAATCTCGTGTGTTGATTCCTGCGCCTGTCATGTAACGTTTTTGGTTATCGAGAAGCTCTAAAGGATTTTCCTTGTGCATGTCGTAATCTTTCCTGAACACGAACGCAACCATATGGCCATCTTTATCAACAACTGGTAGCGCGTTTAATTTATGTTCCCAGAGTAAATCGTTTGCTTCGCTCAAGCTCAAGCCGTCATGTGCGGAGATAACTTTGTCGATCGGTGTCATGAAGTCCCGAACTTTTGTATCAAGCGCTGTTCTTGTAACTCTGTAATCTCTGCTTGTAACTATGCCTAATAATTTTCCTGTCAAACTGCCGTCGTGAGTTACTGCTACTGTTGTGTGTCCTGTCTGTTCTTTCAGGGCGAGTATATCTTTCAAAGTTTGGTCCGGGCTAATAGCTGAGTCATTCGCAACAAATCCAGCTTTGTAACGTTTAACCCGCGCGACCATTTCGGCCTGTTTCTCGATGGGCTGTGAACAGAATATAAATGCTAGTCCACCTTCGCGAGCAAGAGCTATAGCCATTGAGTCATTCGAGACTGATTGCATACAAGCGCTGGTTAATGGAATGTTGATTGAAAGCGGAGCCTCTTCACCCTTCCTGAACTTACAAAGGGGAGTCCTCAATGAGACGTTTGAAGGCACGCAATTTTCTGATGAGTACGTCGGGATTAACAAGTACTCGGAGAATGTGTGTGAAGGTTCGCTGAAATAATAAGCCATGAATAAATTTCTCCTCTCAAAAAATTTTGCGGTTAATCATAACACATAAAAAATTCCCCCTGCCACAATGACAAGGGGAACACGTAATAATTTCTCGTTTAGCTATAAAGTCTCTCGACTGCTCCGTGAACTTCCCTAAGCTTTGGTACATACTTCTGACGGAAACGACCGAAGCACACGTCCATTTGCTCATAGAATGAAACTGTATCAAGGTCAACGAATCTCTGCACGATAGCTTCTGCTGTGGGCATGTAACGAATTTCGCCATCGTACATTTTTGTAACTGTTACACCGCTGACTCCTTCATCAAGCAAAATTACGGCTGCTGCTCCGATTTGTTTACCGAAGTTTACGTCATAAGCTGCTGTTGAACCACTGCGGACTATGTGACTTGGGATTACCTCACGAATTTCAGGGATCTCGAACACACCGGGAACATACATTCCTGAAGTCTTCATGAATTGCCTTATCTCCGGGTCTTCCTTCATCATGTTCTCAAGGGTCTCTTTGACAAAGCGTCCTGCGCCTGCAAGTTTTGGGTGACCGAATGAGTCATTAGCCTTACCGCCGCCATCAGAGAATAATTGTCCGTCTTCTCCTCTTACACCTTCAGCGACAACGATCGTATAAGTTCCTGCGTGTACGTCTGAATTTAATATCCTGCGAATGTAATAGTGCTTTAAGTGAGCGTATACAGCGTTGAAATCTACAGGGACTTCAGGAATTAATATACAGTCAGCGTCAGCTGCAATTCCGCCTCTAAAAGCTGTGTGCCCTGCATAACGTCCAAAAACTTCGATGACCATGATTCTATTGTGAGTTGTGCCTGTTGTCTTGAGGTCGTCAACGATCGTAGCGATTTTGTTAATTGCTGAGTCTCCACCGACTGAATAAGTCTGTAAATCCAAGTCCATTGTCTTAGGCGCATGTACGCAAGGGATTCCGTGTTCTGATAAGTCAACGACTACGCTACCAGTATCATCACCGCCGGAGATTAATAAACCGTCAAGATTGTGCTTACGAAGTCCCATCATGATACGATCGTATTTATCAGGGTCATCTATCTTTGAGATTTTCACGCGGCTGTGTCCTGCGTCGCTTCCCGCAAACTGTGAGTTAACGTGGTCGGTTCTCTCTTCGTCAAGTTCAACAAGGCGATCGAAATTCACAAGATTATAAAGTCCTGCGTAACCATTGGGAATTGTGTACGTCCTGATACCGCGCATTAAAGCGGCCTTTGCTGCGCCACGAATAACGGCGTTAAGTCCTCCGCAGTCTCCTCCGGAAGTAATGATACCTATGTTCTTCATTTTGTGTTTTGTTTCTGCCAATGTAATAAACTCCCCTTTATGAAAAATTTCTGTGAGTGTGAGCTAATTATACAATCTTTCCACAAAAAAAATCCTCCTGCCGTTTTGACAGAAGGAGCTAATGTGAATTTCTTGAACAATTACACTAATGACGCATACCAGTTTTCTTTGCCGATTAACTTGATTAACTCAAGCTGGCCTTCGCCCCAGTGCATGTCTTCTTCTTCGCCCTCGTAGTATTCTTTGAGAATGTCATAAGTTTTGTAATCGTCCTTTGCACATTCAACGAGTTCACCAAGCCACGCTAAGCCGTCCTTTGAGACCTGAAGATCATATTTCACGAACTCAAGAGCGTCGTAACACACAGGAGCTTCCTTCTTGGCCTCATTCTTAACTTGTCCGCCGAGATCAAGAATCCTGTCGATACATTTCTGAACATAACCGCGTTCTTCTTCGCCGTGTTCCTTGTACTTGTCTGCAAGCTTCGTGAAACCTTGTGAGGCGAAATTTCTTGACTGAATGTCGTGTTCTGTCGCCTGCTGTGATACATTATGTTAGCCATTTCCCTGCTGGTTGATTTAATTGCGTGTCGTGGACAACGATTTATACAGCCCCAACAACCTATGCAAGCCTCAAGGTCAAAAGTTTTCTCCTCAATGTTACTTGCGTCAACCGGGCAATATCTGACACACGTACCACATTTAATGCATTTGTCGGAAATCTCTTTAGTCTTGTTTGTTACCTAATTCCAAGCTTGACCAGTTAGTTTTTGGCAACGTGTAAAGAGTTAAATCGCCGCTCAAAACTTTTTCATAAGCCTTGTGTGCAAAGTCCCGGATAATTTCCTTGTCCTTGTCATCAGGTCGTCCAGCCGCGAAATTTGGATCGATTGAATGTCTTGCGATAAAAGCTCCCAACGCTGTCACAACAAAGCCCTGTTTCTCTGCACGTCTAAGCATCTCGGTTAAAGCTATTCCGTAATAAGTATTGCCATAAGTTACAAGGCCGACAAACGGAGTATTATTCCCCTGCAAACAGTCAAATACTTCGTCGGTCTTCGTGAATAATTTTCCCGCGGTCATGCAACCGAATACAACTAAATCATTTTTCCCGAACGTGTATTTCTTTTCGCGACTCTCTGAGGTCAACAAGTCGTGAGTCTCAACGGGAAGTCCGGGGATTTCATCAGCAATCATCTTGACGATCTTTTCCGTTGAACCGCTAGGACTGAAATATACTAGGTGTAATTTCTCAATCATCATCATATTTTCTCCTGGTTAATGCTTGTCAATAACTTCTTCAATCTCGCTTATAAATTCATAGTGAGTCGGCTGACCATGCTTTAATTTCGAGGCGAGCTTCATTAGGAAGGCCCAGAGCTTTTCGCACGTCAGGACGGCCCCTCATCGCTACAACAACTGGAGCGTTATACATGTAGGGACGAGGCATTTTAATTTGAGCGTCGGGACTCTGAAAGATAACGTCTGCTGCGTCTTCGGCCAAGTTCATAGAGTCTTTGTTCGTTACCACAGAGAGGTGAAATTTGTTAAAGTGAACGATCGGAGCTAACAAAGCTGCGTCAACTACCTTCTGAAATCATTTCATCAGAGGGCATTTTGTCGTTGTATCTACGTGTTGAGACACGCTTGACTAAAACTTTCTCAAACTCCATAGCCTAATCCAACTTCATAATGATTTTCTCTTCAAGATTCTTATAGCCTTCTGGAGTGTGAGTCGAGAGGTAAATTGTAGGGTTGTTCTTCACAAATTCGCGTACCCTATCCAACGTATCACGAGCCGCGGCCAAGTCCTCAAACACGATCGAAAGTTTGTTCTTCTTGAGTGCGGCGTCAACATAAGTAACGTCGCCGTGCATCATGTAATAAACTCCGTCGTCGCCTTCAGCTATTACAATGCTATTACCGTTGGTGTGTCCACGTGCCTTGATGAAATAAACGCCGTCTGCAATTTTCTGTGAGTGCTCAAAATTTTTGTACGGGCCGTCAGTGTATTCGCACCTGATAATATTTTCGCCGGTCAATTTCATGAAGTCAGCATCTTCCGGGCCAATATAAACTTTTGCATTCGGGAATTGTCTTAACTCGCCTGTGTGATCGGGGTGCTTGTGAGTCACGAGAATTGTTGTAACCTGTTCAGGCTTATAACCAAGTGCCTTGAATGCGTCAATGTAATCATTAACTTTTCTGTAGCCCTTGAAGGGTGTTTCGCTCGGGAACCCTGTATCAACAAGAATCACTTCTCCGTTTTCCATGTCGATCAAGAAATTCTGAAGGCTTCCTGGATATTTTACTTCGGGATTACCGTCCGCTTTGTTCTCTCCTCCGAAAAGAAACTGCTCGTTAAATTCGCTGTCATCATAAAGTTTTACTGCTTTGATTTTCATAGTATTATCCCCCTTGTAACTTACAGCGTAAACTCTTTGCTCTTGCCTGTAGCCATTGACTTACAGAACTCAAGCTTACCTTGCTAAATATCGTTACAAATTTCAGAATCACAGTATGAATTAAATAAGAACGCAGTTTTGCAATACAAGGTAAATAAATCCTACCATATTAGGAGAAAAATTTATGGCTGACGATAAAATATATGCCCATTACGATACTTAACGAACACTTTCGGGGGCAAATGGAAGCTGTCAATAATTTATATTACCAACATGATGCTGGCACAATCCCTCAAAGAACTTGAAGCAGATGGATTAGTAAATCGTACTCAATATAATGAAGTCCCGCCGCGGGTTGAATATTCGTTGACCATGAAGGGCGCGAGAGCTTTACCAATGTTGACGGCAGCAGCTGAATGGGCTGTGAAGGAATTAGGCTTTGAAGATTTCGAAGCTTATTGCAGTAAGTGTGTGAAGATTTCATGAACAAAGCCCCCTATAGAATTACAGGAGGCCAATGTTTTTATTACTTCCAAAATTCTGCGTTATCTACTCCGTTAGCTTTTGCATTGTACAGGGGATTCTTGTTAGCTCTCTTCTGTACCTCGTAATCTTTTAGAGCCATAATAGCCGGTCTAGTTAATATCACGATAACAGGAATATTAATCAGCACCATTAACGCCTGTAGCAAGTCAGCTGTATCCCAGGCAAGCCCCGCAGAAACTACTGCTCCCACAAAAATTAACAACGTCGCGCAAAGTCTGAAGCACAACATGAAACCTTTACTTGGTTCTCTCTTCATGATGAAGCGTAAACAGCCTTCGGTATAGTAATAATTTCCAAGCAGCGTCGTGAAAGCAAACAAGCATACAGCCACCGTGACGAACAACGGCCCGAACTCTCCAAGCGCAGCCATTGTAGCAGACTGAACGTAAGCAGCTCCAGCCTTATCCGCAGCAGGTTCAACACCAGAGAACAAACACATAAACGCCGTCGCCGAACATATAAGCAACGTATCAATGAACACTGAAAGCATTTGCACGAGTCCTTGTTTTGCCGGGTGTGATACGTCAGCCGCCGCAGCAGCGTTAGGCGCAGAACCCATACCAGCTTCATTGGAATAAAGCCCGCGTTTGATTCCCAACATTACGCAAGAACCAGTGAAGCCTCCGAAAATCGCTTTGAAGTCAAATGCAGACGTGAATATATCCGCAAACACTGACGGTAATCTCTGAATGTTCATGATGACAACTGCAAGAGATACGATAACATAAAGCACGCCCATTAATGGCACAAGAACTTCTGTAATTTTCGCAAGACGTTTACCACCGCCAAGAACACAAAACGCAAACAATATAGCCAAAAGTGCGCCAATAACATAAGGTGTTGACTCTTTGTGATAGAACGGGAACACCGAGAAAGTATCTTGAGTGTTATAAGCCGCCAGCATGTTATAGCCAACAACGTACGTGAGAATCAACACGATCGAGAAAATTATTCCGAGCCATCTTTGTCCCAAGGCGTCTTGCATGTAATAAGAGGGACCGCCGTAACTACTGCCATCGGAATCACGTTTCTTGTAAATCTGCGCAAGAGTCGACTCCACAAAAGCTGATGCTCCACCCAAAATTGCTGTGATCCACATCCAAAATATTGCCCCGGCTCCTCCCAAGCAAAGAGCTGTTGAGACTCCCATAATGTTTCCTGTTCCAACTCTTGAAGCTGTCGAGACCATTAAGGCGCCGAATGATGAAGTAGAACCAAGATTCACAGGCTTCTCGTTGACAACACGCAGAGATTCAGCAAAGAGTCTAATCTGTAAGAAGTTAGTGCGGAGTGTGAAATATATTCCTGCGAGAACAAGAATTAACGGGATAACGTACGGTTGATACAATACGCCGCTGATGGAATTGACTACAGAGTCTATAGCGTCAATCATGATAAATAATTCCTTTCCTAAAAAATTTATGGTGCTGTCATTATACTAAAACCGCAAAATTTCTAATGACCACAGAAAAGACTTGCTATAGAATCTCCGTTAATTCATTTACGATAATATGGGGAGTTTTTAGCACATTATGAGACCGAAGAACAGAAAGATACTCGTCCAAGTAGGAACCCTTGTTGTTGTATTGTTTGCAGTTATATCGATTATCAACGGCATTTTCATCTATCGAACCAGCAGCAAAAATTATATAGACATACTAGAGAATAAAACAGAGAGTATTCTTCAACAAATAGCAGCAGATATGAATGAGTATGCTTCAATTTCGTGGCTATTGAGTTATTGGCGTACTAATCACAGTGCTATGGAACTTCCAGGCGATAAAGCAAAACGTACAGAGGAAATTATGCGGCTGATCTTGGATCGAGGGATAGAAAGTCCGCGTATGTTGACTTCGGAACAGGCTGCCTCACTTTCAGAACGAGAACAAAGGCTTTTCGCTGAATACTGTTATCTTGAGTTAATGCCCAAGTACAATGAATTGAAGACTAACTTCAAACTAGAGACCCTGTACTGCTTTTCAATGAACACAATGGATAACATTTTACCCTTATTTCAGGACTTGAACGAGGGAAAACTTACAGGATACGGAAATTTTTGTGCATTAGGAGAAGTTTGGCCATTCAACGCGCCCCTGCATCCGGCAATATTTGAACTATATACGAAGCGAGAGAATCGCACATATTTTGAGCAGGTTAGATCTACATTTGATGGTGTGGAATATCTTTTCGGGTATCTGCCAATCATAGTAGACGGTGAAATCAGCTGCGTTTTTTGCGGCACTTATGCTATGACCACGGTACTAAACACAATCGCGAAGGATTTGCATGACATCGAGTGGATCAATATTGTAATCATGATTGTGTCTGCTGTATTGCTCTTGCTCTTGATTTATTACTCCGTCTTAAAGAATCTGACTTTCATACAGAAAACCGTGCGTGAGTATCGCGAGACAAAGGACAGTAAAGCGGTCACTGAAAAGCTTAAGACTATACGCGCTAGAAATGAAGTTGGCGTTTTGGCTGATGATTTTTCCGACATGGCAGTAGAGTTAGAGCGATACACAGGGGAAATGATTCGACTTTCTGCTGAAAAGGAGCGTATAAGCACAGAATTGGCATTGGCGACTCGTATTCAAGCTGACATGCTGCCAAATATATTCCCGGCATTCCCTGAACGTAAGGAGTTTGATATTTATGCAAGCATGAATCCTGCTAAAGAAGTTGGCGGCGATTTCTATGACTTTTTCCTGATTGATGATACTCATCTTGGCATGGTTATAGCTGACGTATCGGGTAAGGGAGTACCGGCGGCGTTGTTCATGATGGTCTCAAGAATATTGGTACAGAACTACGCGATGACCCTCAAAGCTCCTGCAGAAGTGCTTCAGGCTGTGAATAATCATATTTGCGCAAACAACCGTGAAGATATGTTCGTTACTGTATGGCTAGGCGTGCTTGATGTTACAACGGGGATTATAACGGCGGCTAATGCTGGCCATGAATTTCCTGCTGTAATGTTGGAGGACGGCAAGTTCGAGCTTCTCAAAGATAAACACGGTTTCGTAATAGGCGGTATGGAAGGTGTTAGATACAAACAATACGAGATAAAGCTAACACCAGGCTCAAAACTTTTCGTATATACTGACGGAGTCCGAGTCCCTGAAGCAACAAATGCACAACAAGAACTTTTTGGCACAGATAGAATGCTGAATGCATTGAATATCGAACCAACAGCTACACCGAAAGAAATTCTGAAGCATGTACGCAAGGCAGTAGATGATTTTGTCATGGACGCAGAACAATTTGACGACCTCACAATGCTTTGTCTTGAATATAATGGGTAAAATTTTGGAAAGGATTATTTCATGAATTACGACGTAATAATAATAGGCTCGGGAATAACTGGTGCGACTCTTGCCCGGGAACTCTCTAAATATAAATTGCGGATATGTGTTCTCGATAAGGCCTCTGAACTTCCAGCAGGTGCTAGTCGTGCGAATAGCTCTATGATTCACGGAGGCTTTGACGATAAACCCGGAACTGTTAAAGCGAAATTTTGTGTGCAGGGAAATAAATTATGGCACAAGCTCAAAGATGAACTCGATATTCACATGGACGAATGCGGCTCTTATGTCTGCGCGTTCAATGATGACGAGATTAAGCACCTTGAGAAATTATTAGAGCAAGGAAAAATTAACGGCGATCCAGGAATCGAAATAATAACTGGCGATAAATTACGGGAGAAAGAACCAAACGTTTCAGGCGAAATTGTGGCGGCTTTATGGTCCCCGGCGGCGGCGATAATAAACAACTTTGAGGCAGTCAACGCTATGATCGAGAGCGCGAAAATCAACGGGGCTGAATTACATTTAGAGACTCTCGTTACTGGATTACTATTTGACGAGAAAAATAACGTTAGAGGAGTTACAAGCAATAAAGGCGAGTTTCTTGCACCAGTCGTTATTAACGCGGGCGGAGTTCATTCAGGCGAGATAGCGTCATGGGCTGGCGATACAAGTTTCAAAATCATTCCCACTAAAGGCGAATACTTCCTACTTGACCGAAGCACACGAGGTATCATTCATAGTTTCCTGTTCTCTTGTCCGTCAAAACTTGGCAAGGGAATAACCGTGTTACAGACTGCTGAAGGAAATTTGATGTCAGGCCCGACTGCTAGCGAACAAGACGACCCCGACGACACTGCTACAACTGCTGAAGGCTTGGCCGAAGTCTTAAAGGGTGCGCGGAGACTCGTTCCTAGTTTCCCAATCAATCTCAACATAACAACTTTTGCGGGCGTTAGAGCTAATACCGCGTCAGGAGATTTTGAGATACATACGTTGAAGAGTCCAAGAGGCTTTGTGAACGTTGCAGGGATTAAATCACCGGGCTTCACTTCATCACCAGCAATAGCAGCTTACGTAGCAGAATTGTTAAAGGAAGAATTAGCCGACCGAATAAAACTTATACCCAACGAAAAATTTATTCCCGAACGAAAAAATATCCCGCGATTCTTGTATCTAAGCATGGACGAACGAAAAGAGTTGGCCAAGAAAGATCCTACATACGCTCAAATAGTTTGCAGGTGTGAGACCGTAACAGAAGGTCAAATCTTAGAAGCTATACGACGAGGCGCAAGAACTATCACGGCTATAAAAATGATGACGAGGGCAGGGACTGGACGATGTCAAGGCGGATTCTGTTGTCCTAGGGTTGCTGAAATATTGTCGCGCGAATTAAATATCCCGTTGGACGAAATCACAAGGCATGGCGGCGATTCAAAATTGTTGGTCGGAAAAACTAAAGAGTTCTTGCTGAATGATAAGGCGGTGAAATAATCATGGCTGATAAAAAAATTGACGTGTTAATAATCGGAGCTGGGCCGGCTGGTGTAGCTGCTGGTATTGGGGCAAAACGTGAAGGCGCTGAAAATGTCGTTGTGATTGAACGCGATTGGGATCTAGGAGGTATCTTACAACAATGTATAGACCCCGGCTTCGGGTTACGAACTTTCAGGGAAGAATTAGCGGGCCCGGAATACATGCATAGATTTATAAAGCAGGCTCATGAAGCTGGCGTTGAATTTCGTCCGAACACAATGGTATTCCAGATTGATAAAGATACTAACGCTGTATGGACTATGAATAAAGAACGCGGCATTGAATGTTTGAATCCAAGTGCAATAGTTTTAGCCATGGGTTGTCGTGAAAGACCTATAGGAGCAATTCGAATCCCTGGCACTCGACCTGCTGGAATATACACGGCTGGAACCGCACAGAGATTTATTAGCATGGAAGGCTATATGCCTGGTAAACGCGCTGTGATTCTTGGCTCTGGAGATATTGGCCTTGGGGTGGCTCGTCGAATGATTTTGGAGGGCGCAGAAGTCGAAGGAGTCTATGAAGTTATGACATGGCCTGGCGGTTTAAGAAAAAATATTTCGTACTGCCTTAACGATTACGGAATACCTTTGCACTTACAAACAACAGTAACAAAAATTCATGGAACTGATAGGCTAGAAGGTGTTACTGTCGCAAAAGTTGACGATCATATGACCCCGATTAAAGGCACTGAAAGATTCGTCCAGTGTGATACGCTGTTACTGGCAATAGGATTAGTCCCGGAGAACGAATTATCGCGAATGGCTGGCATAGAGATTCATAAAGTTACGAACGGACCTGTTGTCAATGATTTATTCCAGACTTCTAATCCTGCTGTATTTGCGGCTGGAAATGTCGTTATAGTTTATGATTTAGTTGATAACGTTACCGACCAAGGACTCATAACTGGCTCCAACGCGGCAAAATATGCACTAGGAAAAATTCCAAGCAACGTGAAAAAGATTCCTGTTAAGGCGGGCGATAACGTGAGGTTATTTACTCCACAATATATTACAGGCGAGTCAGATACGATTATTTACATGAGAGTTACTCACCCAATCGAAGGAGCTTGCAAGATCACGGCTGAACCAGGTTTATTTTCGAGGCGCCTAAAATATTCAAGGCCAGGGGAAATGGACGAGGTACGAATCAAAGCTGAACAGGTCAGAGCACTTGGAGATAACCTCAAAGAAATCGTAATTGATATTAAGCCGCTATAAAGAGGTGTGATACATGATTGAAGATAGAAAATTTATATGTGCGTCTTGTACAATAGGCTGCGAGTTAAGAGTTACTCTTAATAGTGGTGAAATCGTCAGAGTTGCAGGCAATGCTTGTCCACGCGGAGAAACTTATGCACGTTCCGAAATAAAAGATCCAAGGCGTTTATTTGCGTCTACTGTTAGGGTTACAGGAGGAAGGCTTCCAGTTTGTCCTGTTCGTACGAAGACTCCAGCCCCCAAGGGAAAAATATTCGATATAGCTAAAGAAGTAGCAAAGCTGAAAATCAAAGCCCCTGTTAAGATCGGCCAAGTGTTGATTCATAATGTGTGCGGCACTGACGTTGATATAGTTGCAAGTAGAGATTTAGCTTCGGCGTAAACATTACCCCCCTCCACCGCGCAGGGGGATATTTCATCACGAGAATTTACAAGGAATTAATATGGCTACACTTTTCACAAACGCCAATATATTCACACGAAACGGCATCATTAAATTAAACGTTCTTATGGACAGCGGCACACTTAGATTTAACGCTCATAAAACTCCAGAGAAAATTATAGATTTAGACGGCTTATATTTATTTCCAGGTTTTGTTGACGTTCATGTACATTTTCGCGAGCCCGGTTTTGCTTACAAGGAGACAATTTCAACAGGCTCAATGGCTGCTGCACGTGGAGGTTATACGGCTGTATGCACAATGCCAAATCTTAAGCCAGTACCATCGACTCTTTCACAGCTTCAACAGGAAATCGAAATTATCAACAGAGACGCAGTTATTCACGTTTACCCTATAGGCGCAATTACAATGAATCAATCAGGACGTGGAGAACTTTCAGAGATTGAAGAGATTGCTCCACATGTTGCAGCGTTTTCTGATGACGGGAAAGGCATTCAAGACGAGGGATTAATGCGTGAGGCTATGACGAGAATATCTGCGGCGGGGAAATTTATCACTGCTCACTGTGAAATAGAAAGTGAACTTGTGCCGGGCGGCTGCATTCACGACGGAGCATACGCAAAACTTCACGGGCATATAGGCATAAACAGCGCGTCAGAATTTCTTGAAGTTGAGAGAGATATTCGCCTAGCAAAAGAGCTTGGAGTTCATTATCACGTCTGTCACGTCTCAACAAAGGAGAGCGTAGAATTAATTCGTGAGGGAAAAAAGAACGGCGTAAATGTTACCGCTGAAACAGGCCCGCATTATTTAATGTTCAACGACATGGATTTACATGACGACGGAAAATGGAAAATGAATCCACCTATACGAAGCGAACAGGATAGGCAGGCATTGCTTGAAGGGATCAGAGATAGCACGATTGACTGTTTAATCACAGACCACGCGCCACACTCTGAAGAGGAAAAATCCAAGGGACTTGATGGTTCTGCATTCGGAATTGTTGGACTAGAAACTTGTTTTTCAGCTATGTATCATAATCTGGTGTTGCGCGACAAAGAAATAACACTTGAGAAATTGCTTGAGCTTATGTGCGTGAACCCTAGGAAAATTTTCAACCTCCCCGGCCCAAAATACATTGAGGATAATTGCGGGGCTGATTTTGTGATAATGGATTTAGAGCGCGTTTACAATGTTGATACGAGCAAATTTTTATCAAAGGGAAAGAGTACTTTGTTCGACGGCATGGAAGTTCAGGGAGAGACTGTTGCGACTTATGTAGGAGGCAAAAAAGTTTATGCGCGAGATAATTTTCACGGTTAAGAATAATGAACAGCTTGCACAAAATATTTTCCAAATAACGCTTGAGGGAGATACTTCAGAGATAGCAACTCCTGGGCAGTTCGTGAATATCAAGCTTCCTGATAAATATCTTCGGCGGCCTTTTTCCGTTTGCGATTGGTCAGAGAATGAACTCACGATAATTTACAAAGTTGTCGGCTCTGGAACGGAAACAATGAGAGAATTTCGGGGCGGTGAAAAAATTTCTGCGCTAACTGGACTTGGTAACGGTTACGATTTATCAGCAACGAGTCAAAATCCTGTGCTTGTAGGCGGCGGAGTCGGTGTGCCTCCATTATACGGGCTTGCGAAAAAATTGCTTGCGAAAAATATAACTTCTTCCGTGATTCTAGGCTTCAATAGGTCAGAAGAATGCTTTTACGTGAATGAATTTCAGAAACTTGGCCTCAATGTCAAAATTACAACCTTAGACGGAAGCGCGGGCATTAAAGGTTTTGTGACTGACGCTTTAACAGGAGATGAATACGTTTACGCTTGCGGGCCTCTTCCAATGTTGAAGGCTGTACACGAAAAAGTTCTCGACGGTCAATTTAGCTTTGAGTCACGAATGGGCTGCGGGTTCGGAGCGTGTATGGGGTGCAGCATTAGGACGAAGGACGGCTTCAAACGAATCTGTAAGGACGGGCCTATCCTGAAACATTCTGAAATTTTATGGAGCGTTGAATAATGGTAGATATAACGACAGAATTATCCGGGCTGAAATTATCGAATCCAGTTATACCAGCTTCGGGCACGTTTGGTTATGGTGAAGAGTTCGCGGAACTTTACGACCTAAATATATTAGGCTCAATCAGCATTAAAGGCACGACCAAAGACTCACGATACGGAAATGAACTTCCAAGAATTGCGGAATGCATAAGCGGCTTAATTAATTCAGTAGGACTTCAAAATCCAGGTATCAATCACGTAATTCAAGAAGAACTCCCCAGGCTTCAGAAAATTTTTCATAAACCAGTCATCGCGAATATTTCAGGTTTTAGTGTTTCAGATTATGTTTATTGCGCAGAAAGAATCAACGCTGCTCCCAACGTAGGAATTATAGAAGTAAATGTTTCATGCCCAAATGTTCACGGCGGAGGAATTGCTTTTGGGACGAGTTGTGAAAATGTCGCTGAAGTTACGCGCGAAGTTAAGAAGGTTACAAGCAAACCTGTATACATAAAGCTTACGCCTAACGTCACGGATATAGTCAAGATAGCTCAAGCCGCAGAGAGTGCCGGAGCTGATGGACTCTCACTAATAAATACGCTGCTTGGAATGCGAATCAATATAAAGACTCGTCGTCCTGTAATCGCTAACAAAGTAGGAGGATTTTCCGGGCCCGCAGTTTTTCCTGTTGCGTTGCGAATGGTTTATCAGGTAAGCAAAGAAGTGAATATCCCTGTCATAGGCATAGGGGGAATTTCTTCAGCCGAGGACGTTATCGAAATGATGATGGCCGGAGCTTCCGCGGTTCAGGTCGGTTCAGCTAATCTGGTTGAGCCTCTTGCGTGCAAAAATATAATTGATGAACTTCCAAGAGTCTGCGAACGTTTGGGCATCGAAAAACTTTCAGAGATTATCGGGATAATAGATTGAAGGAGGAAATTTATGGGAAAAGATGTAATAATCGCGCTTGACTTTCCAGGGGCACGGGAAACTTTCAACTTTCTGGATAAATTTACGTCACGCAAACCTTTTGTGAAAATTGGAATGGAACTTTTCTATTCGGAAGGGCCGTATATAGTTCGTGAAGTGAAAGCTCGTGGGCACAAAATTTTTCTTGACCTAAAACTACACGATATACCTAACACTGTTAAAGGCGGCATGAGATCGCTTAGAAATTTGGGCGTTGACATGGTGAATGTTCATTCTGCTGGCGGAATTGAAATGATGAGGGCTGCTCTTGAAGGTTTGACACGTGAAGACGGGACTCGACCTTTGTTGATTGCTGTGACTCAATTGACTTCAATCTCTCAGGAAAAATTGACCAACGAACTTTTAATCAATGCGCCGATTGAAGACGTTGTGATTCATTATGCAAGAAACGTTAAAGCGGCTGGCCTTGATGGCGTTGTATGTTCCCCGTTGGAGGCTGGAAAGATTCACGAGCACTTGGGCGAAAAATTTTTAACGATAACGCCAGGGATTCGATTTGCTGGTGATTCAGTTGGAGATCAGGCAAGAATCACAGACCCGCGCCGGGCAAAAGAGCTTGGTTCAGATTACATTGTTGTTGGACGACCGATAACGAAAGCTCAAGCCCCTGTAGAAATTTATGAACGTTGCGTGAAAGAATTTTGTGAAGGAGATTAACGAATGAAGACTGACATAGCAAAACTATTATTGAGAATCAAAGCTGTATTCTTACGACCTGAAGAGCCATTTACATGGGCTTCCGGAATTAAATCGCCGATATACTGCGACAACCGATTAATATTGTCTTACCCCGAAGAGCGTGAAGTCGTTGAGAATGCCATTACCGAAACCGTAAAAACTTTTTATCCTGACGCTGAATTTATTGCGGGAACTGCTACGGCTGGAATAGCTCATGCGGCGTTAGTTGCTGAAAGATTGAAATTGCCTATGGGATATGTGAGAGGTTCGGCCAAGGATCACGGGCGCAAAAATCAAATTGAGGGCAGAATTTCACGAGGCCAGAAAGTTGTAGTGATTGAGGATTTAATTTCTACCGGCGAGTCTGTTATCGAATGCGTGAGACCCTTGCGTGAAGTTGGCGCGAACGTGCTTGGGATCGTTAGCATATTCACTTACGGAATGAAAAAGAGCGTTGAAAATCTTGCGGCAGAAAATTTAGAGAGTCATTCGCTTTGTGATCTCGATACGTTGGCCAAAATTGCTGTTGATGAAGGATATATCAAACCCGAAGACGAAAGCAAACTCTTGAAGTTCAGGGACAACCCAGCAGACGAATCTTGGAGGATATAATTTATGCGAAGTGTAGTAAGTATTCTTGATTTATCGACCAGTGAAATTAATGAACTCATGAATGTAGCTGATGATATTGAACGCAACCCGGAATTTTATCGCAGCAAATGTAAGCATAAGATCCTAGCCACAATCTTTTACGAACCATCGACAAGGACTCGTTTATCGTTTGAGTCGGCTATGTTGTCTCTCGGTGGCTCTGTTATAAGCACTCCTGACAGCAAAATTTCTTCAGCGGCTAAAGGCGAATCAATTTCTGATACTGTGAGAGTGATAAGCAACTACGCGGATATAATCGTAATGCGTCACCCTAAAGAAGGTGCCCCAGTTGTTGCTGCAATGAAAGCTACTGTTCCATTAATAAACGCAGGCGACGGAGGACATTTTCACCCGACACAGACTCTTGCGGATATTTTGACGATAAGGCGGACGAAAAAAACTCTTTCAGGACTCACAATAGGACTTTGCGGCGATTTAATGTTCGGGCGTACTGTTCACTCTTTAATTGAAGCAATGTTGCGTTATCCTGATAATAAATACATTATGATTTCCCCCAACGAGTTAAAGCTCCCTGAATATATGCGTGAAGCTCTTGATAAAGCCGGCGTATCGTGGCGCGAGACGGAGTCACTTGAAACTGCTATGCCTGAACTCGATGTGCTGTATATGACTCGCGTACAGAAGGAAAGATTCTTCAACGAGGAAGATTATGTACGCTTGAAGGACGTGTATATTCTTGATAGAGATAAATTGAAGACGGCCAAATCAGATTTAGCGATCCTTCACCCTCTTCCTAGAGTTAATGAAATTTCCGTAGCTGTTGACGATGATCCGAGAGCACAATATTTTTATCAGACACTTTGCGGGAAACAAATGCGAATGGCGTTAATAATGCTGTTGCTAGGTATAATTTAATCAGGAGTGAATTATTATGAACATTGACGGAGTAAATAACGGTATCGTTTTGGATCACATTAAGGCCGGCGAAAGTATGCTTGTGTATGATTATCTAAAGTTGGGACGCTTAAAATGTTGTGTAGCGATCATACAGAACTGCCAGAGCAAGAAAATGGGGCTCAAAGATATAATTAAGATTGATGAATTAATCGACATTGATCTTGACGTACTAGGTTATATTGATCCTCATATAACGGTTAATTATGTCAAGGACGGAAAACTTCTCAAGAAAAGGCATTTGGCCTTACCAGAGACTCTCACCAACGTTATTAAATGCAAGAATCCCCGCTGCATAACTTCAACAGAACAGGAATTGCCCCACGTGTTCAAGTTAATCGACAGGGAAAAACAAATTTACCGTTGTGCATATTGTGACGTTGTCGGTGATAACAAGTGAATTAGAGCCACTAACCAAGGTGGCCATTTCTATATTTTTGCGATTATCAACGATACATTCCCTTCAGTTATTAAAGTATCATTCGTTGCTGGTATAAATATCGTCTCTCCCAAGTTAATAGACATTGAGGACTCATGAAGCCGTAATTTTCCTCCGCCCTCGATACAAGTTACAGAGTGGAAGCTATCGTCTTCAAGTTTCATTCTTGCGTCACCGTTCACAAAATCGACCTCGAAATATTTACAGCTAACCTTATCGCTTAAACGTTCGATCCCTTCTGCCTCGTACTTCTTGTAAGTCAACACGTCCAAGGCTTTGTTCAAGTGTAATTCTCTTGAGTTCCCGAATTTGTCCCGACGATCATAATCATATAGCCTGTATGTTAAATTGCTGCTCTGTTGGATCTCGCAAATAAAATTTCCCGCTCCAATCGCGTGTACAGTGCCGGCCGGAATAAAGAACACATCGCCCGCTTTCGTTGGGCAAAAGTTTAGTATGCTCATGATAGTGTTGTTTGCGATTCTTTGTTTAACCTCTTCACGAGTAACATCACGATTGAATCCCAAGTACAACCCTGCGCCAGGCTCCGTGTCAATCACGTACCACATTTCATTCTTGCCATACTCGTTTTCGTTCTCGAGCGCGTAATCGTCATTCGGGTGAACTTGAACGGACAAATTTTGTTTAGCGTCAATGAACTTTATCAACAATGGAAACGCAGAAAGCGGTGTACATTTCCAGCCTAGCACTTGTTTACCCACTACATCAAGATATTTGCTGAAGGTTGAGCCTTTGTGACGACCCGAGGCTATTATGCTGTTACCAGCAGGGTGTGCCGACAATTCCCAACTCTCTGCAATAGTATCAAAGTCGCATTGTTTGCCGTAAATGTCGCGTAATTTCGTGCCTCCCCACAAATAATCTTTGAAAGCCGGCGAAAGTTTTATCATTGAGTCAATTTCTAAGCCTAAATCAGATTCTGTAACGTTATCGAAATTTTTGAACGTGAAATCCCCACCATGAACGCTTTCTCCCACGGCTGTCTCTATGATTACTAAAGGCTGCTCGGATATATTAGAAATTTGATGAGAAATTCCTGCTGTTATGTCAAGATTATCGGGAGGAGTGTAAATTTTGCTTTGGCCGTTGAGCTTTATTAACGCTGACCCTTCAACAATCGTACAATTCTCTTTGCGTTCTTTGTGAGTGTGTTCGAAGATAGTTTTGCCCGGTGAGATTACCACCTTACGAATCCTGTAGCCCTTCTCCTCTAATAGCTGTTCATAATATCCCCAGTAACGATAAAAAATTGTGCTTTGTTCGCTGAACGAGTTTAGTTCCGGGTTATCGTGAAGAATCTGTTTTAGCAAGTGAGATTTTCCGCGCCTGCCGACGTAAATTGAGTCCGAAGTGTTCACGACTAAAACGTTATCGAGGTCATTAACAACTACAGCTTGTTTAGACGCTTGATTGAGAATAACTGTATGAGCACATTCGTTTTGTATTGCTACACCGTTTGCTTGATATTGAGTTTTGCTTAGGTCTTCAAGGCTTCCAACGTCGCTCCATTCAAAGCCTGTTTCGATTCCCATGAGTTTAGTTGTGCGCTCAAATATAGATTTCTCGATTGAGATTGACGTAATAAACTTTTGAACCTCAGCACGATATAAAATGCCCTCCGATAAAATTTCTCGTTGGCTGTAAACTTGTCTGCATTGCTGGAAAATTTCCGGCTTTATTCTTCTTAGCTCGTTTATCATTACTCCATTCTGAAATAGAATCACGCCCAAGTTCAAATATAAATCGTCGCGCTTGTTAAGTTCTTTGATGACTCGCCAGTCGGGTTTCTCGTAAAATCTTTCTCTCGTGGAATAACCAAAACGTTCAATGACCTTATCAGCCTTTTGTCCGAACAAAACTATATGGCCCTCTCGTGCGTGATCTTTAGCTTTGAGAATCGAGTCTTTGTAGCTTAAACCTTTGGAGTTAGCGGTGTTGATTAAGTGGTCAGTGGCGACAACGAAAATATATTCAGAGGGTTGTAAGTCAAGGCATGCGAGAATTATTGCGGCAGTAGTTTTTCGCGGCTCCTCCTCGTATATGCAACGATAAGGCACTCCCTGAAAAGTTTCCATCTGGTTAGCAATAATGAATCTGTACTCATAATTTGTAACGATTATAAATTCATCACAGTACGCTAAATTTCTTGCGATAGTTTCCTGAAACAGTGAGTGATTTTTCTGGACCTTGATAAATTGCTTGGGGAAATTCTTGCGAGATAATGGCCAGAGCTTTTCGCCGACTCCACCAGCTAACACTAAACACTTCATAGCAGTTCTTCACGTCCTGAAGCTTTCAACGCATCAACGATCTTTTTAACGTCCTGTGCTTTATCCTTCGGGCATACCATAACAGCGTCGGGAGTCTCAACGATCACGATATTATTAATTCCAACCGCCGTAACCGTTCGAGAACTTGAATATATAACGCTATTTTTAGTGTCTATTGCCACGACGTCCCCGAGCAAAATATTTTTGTCCTCGTCTTGAGCGTGAAGTATGTTCATCATGTCCCAGCTTCCAACGTCGTTCCAGCCGCAATCACCTGGAATAACAAGCACGTCGCCATTTTTCGCGCTAGGCTCCATAACTGCGTAGTCAATGCTTATGTTTCGTATTGTGGGATAAATTTCATGCAACACTTCTTGTTCACGAGGAGTATTAATTGCGTCGCCTATGAGATTAAGAGCTTCATAAATATCAGGCGTGTACTCTTTTAGCTTCTGAAGGATCAATGATGCTTTCCATATGAACATGCCACTATTCCAAGCGTATTGTCCTGACTCGATATAATTCTTGGCCGTTTGTTCGTCGGGCTTCTCCTTAAATTCTATAACTGGCTTAACGTCTTCTGCGGCTTGCTTGTCGTACTTGATGTAGCCAAAACCTGTGGCGGGGTGTGTTGGATTTAGTCCTATGGTTACGATTTTGTCGTGAGCTTCTGCGGTCAAGATTGCTGTACGGAAAATTTTCGCTAGTTCGTCAACGTCTTCAATATAATGATCCGCGGGAGTGAACACCATTACGCCATCACCATACTTGCGAGTTATCTCAATGGCGGCGTATCCAATACAGGCGGCTGTGTTGCGTGCAGCAGGTTCGGCCAAGATATTTCCCGGGAAAACTCGTCCTTCGGTTGCTCGTATCATTGCGGGGGCTTGAATGTCAGACGTAACTATGAATATTAAGCTCTTGCCGATAACCATTGACATACGATCTATAGCTTCGTTGATCATTAATTCTTTGCCATCGAGATTCAATAATTGCTTGGGTGTTCGTTGACGCGATAAAGGCCAAAAACGTGTTCCGCCTCCGCCCGCCATAATTATTCCGTAGTGATTCATTTCGTGCTTTCCTCCTCCTGTAGCGCCGATAAAATTTTTTCCGCCAACTTTTGACCAATGCCAGGGACTTTTTGCAGCTCTTCAGGACTCAACGCCGCAACTTTTTCAGCACTCCCGAATTTAACGAGCAGCTCCGTAGCTTTCTTCTTACCTATTCCAGGAATGTCAAAGAGTCTTGAATGTCTCATGCGTTTTTCCCTAGCGTTTCTGTGAGTCGTAATTGCGTACCTGTGAACTTCATCGCGCAACCTCTGAAATAATTGCAAAGCCGGATCATCGCGTTCAAGCCTCAAAGGTTCGTCTGGTTTACCTGGCAAAAAGATTAACTCCTCACGTTCAGCCAAAGCTATCAATGGAAGTTCAAAGCCTAATTCCTCTAAAGCCTTCTGCGCATATTCAAGCTGTATTGGGCCTCCGTCGATTAATGCTAATTGTGGCGCTGGCTCGGTGTTGTCAATAACATGGGCGTAACGTCGTTTAACAGTCTCATAGATTGATTGAAAGTCGTTGATTTCCCCGTCATTGAGCGAACGAATCTTGAAGCGGCGATATAAATTTGGGCTTGGCCTTCCTTGTTCAAAGACTATACAGCAGCCGTAAGTATCATGTCCGTGAGTGTGTGAAATGTCGAACGCGTCAATCCTCCATGCTAAGACTTCTAAGCCCAATAACTCCTGAATGCGATTCAACACTTTCCAAGTTTCGTTGTCTAAATCCTCTTGTAAAGCCGACGAAATTTTTTGCCGCGATAATCTCCATATAGCCCGGACCGTATCACGATAGTAAGCTGCTTTCTCGAACTCAAGATTTTTCGCCGACTCGTTCATTCGCTTCTTCAAACGATCAACCAACTCCGCCGATTTTCCCTCGAACAACAAAACTATATCCGCAACCCTTTCACGATATTCATCACGAGTACACAACGCCGCACAAGCTCCCATTGAGTGCCCTAAATTATATTCAACGCAAGGACGCTTATTTTTGTTGGGAGTGATTCGGGATTTGCAAACTCTTAACGGGAAATAACGTTCAGCCAGTCGCATTAGGTTTCTTATGTTTCCAGCGTCAACGAATGGGCCAAGATATAACGCATTGTCTTTAGCTTTGTGCCTTGTAATTTCAACGCGCGGGAAATCTTCATCAGTGATCTTTATATAAGGATAACGATCGCTCATTTTCAGGGCTATGTTGAAGAACGGGGAGTAACGACGAATCAATTTAGCCTCAACGATTAAAGCCTCTGCTTCTGATTCAGTGCGTATGATGGAAATATCCTCGATGAGTTCGACGAGTTTATTAAGCCTTGGTGATAAATGGTGACGAAAATATGACGAGACCCTACGCTTGAGTTTGATAGCCTTGCCGACGTAAATTATTTTGCCCTCAGAGTCTCGCATCAGATACACGCCTGGACGTTCCGGTAAAGTTTTGAGTATAGCTGCGATTTTTGCCTTCATAATGACGAAATTATAAACGCTACTTTTCGCTAATGACAACTTCCCCCGCTTTCACAGAATGAGTCAGCCAAACATTTCCGCCGATAACGCAATTATCCCCGATCTTTGTATCGCCTCCCAAAATCGTAGCGCCCGCGTAAATCACGACGTTGTTGCCAATATCAGGGTGACGCTTTATGCCTTTGACCAGTGAGCCGTCTGGAGCAACATCAAAACTTTTCGCGCCGATCGTAACGTTCTGATAGATTTTCACGTGATCCCCTATTGTTGAAGTCTCACCGATTACAACGCCTGTACCGTGGTCAATGAAAAAATATTCGCCTATAGTTGCGCCCGGGTGTATGTCAATTCCCGTGAGTCTATGAGCGTATTCAGTTATGATTCGCGGAATCAATGGCAGGTTCATCACGTAAAGCCTATGAGCGATTCTATACGCACTTATAGCAGTGAAAGCCGGGTAAGCCAAAATTATCTCGTCAGGACTTCTTGCGGCGGGGTCTCCTCGATAAGCTGCTATTATGTCGGTCCACAAAGTTTGACGAATTTCAGGGAGCTTGGCCAACAGTTGGGAAATATATTCAGCCTCATGTAAATCAGGAGCAAGAGTTTTTGTGGCTAGAGTTAAATTTTCTACAGCAAGCGCAAGATTTTCACGTATAGTTTTGCCGTCGGGGTTGACGTGTGAAGGAAACATTGCCGCCTGTAAAGCTCGAAACGCTTCCTCCACGTTCTCTTTGATTCCGTTGTAGTTAATCAAGTGCCGCGTGGCCAAATTCGCTAACTCAACTTCAGCAAAGTTCAAAGCCTCGTCAATATTCATGATTTAGTCTTCAAATAACGCTGTCGATAAATAACGCTCCCCAGTGTCAGGCAAAATCACCACGATATTTTTCCCCGCGCTTTCTGGTCTTTTAGCTACCTGTATCGCCGCCCATACTGCAGCCCCCGAAGAAATTCCAACAAGGAAGCCTTCAACCTTGCCAATTAATTTTCCGGTGTTGATCGCGTCATTGTCCTGTACAGTTACGATTTCGTTGTAGAGTCTCGTGTTCAGAACTTCAGGCACAAATCCCGGCCCTATACCCTGAATCTTATGAGCTCCCGAACGTCCAGCAGATAAGACAGGAGAATTTAATGGTTCAACAGCTATGATTTTGACGTTAGGATTTTGGAAGCGCAGATATTCGCCAGTGCCTGTGAGTGTTCCACCAGTTCCAACGCCAGCGATAAAAATATCAACCTTGCCTTCTGTGTCGCTCCATATTTCCGGGCCTGTAGTTTCTTTGTGAATTTTGGGGTTAGCAGGATTGACGAATTGACCCGCGATAAAACTATCTGGAATTTCTGCGGCCAACTGTGAAGCTTTTTCGATAGCTCCCTTCATTCCCTTTGAGCCTTCCGTTAAGACGAGTTCAGCTCCGTAAGCTTTCATGAGTTTACGACGTTCGATTGACATAGTTTCTGGCATTACGATAATGACTCGATAACCGCGGGCGGCTGCTACTGATGATAAACCTATGCCTGTATTTCCGCTTGTTGGTTCAATGATAACGCTACCGGGTTTGAGTGTACCTGATGCTTCTGCGTCGTCGATCATGGCAAGAGCGATCCTATCCTTGACACTTCCGGCAGGGTTGAAATATTCGAGCTTGGCCAAGATTTTCGCGTTGAGGTTAAATTTTTTCTCGATCTTCGTGAGTTCGAGCAACGGTGTACGACCAATAAGCTGATCGATTGACGTATAGACTCTGGACATAATAATAAAACTCTCCTTTGTGAATGTGAATATACTTCGCCTGAAAGATTCAGACTCTAAGAATAACGCTATGAATTAATGATTAATGGGAAAATTTTGGAATGTTAGCGACAACAACAACACGTAGCCTCGTGAATGGCTTTGATGATAAATACATACTTACGCATTGTTGTTTCACCTCGTTTGAAAATTTGTTGCGTGAATTATTGCACGATTGCCTCATAAAATCAAGTTGCACAATTTGCTACAATGAACATAAATTTAATGAAGGGGAGTAAAGTTTTATGAAGGTGTTATTAGTTAACGGTAGTCCTCACGAAAAAGGCTGTACGTTCACGGCACTGAATGAGGTTGCGGAGACTCTCAACAAGAACGGGATCGAGACGGAAATTTTCTGGATAGGCAAAAAAGCTATACAAGGGTGTGTGGCTTGTTGGGGTTGCGCGAAGCTTGGCCGATGTGTTTTCAACGATGACGGCGTGAACTCACTGAACGCTAGAGCAAATGAATTTGATGGGTTGATCATTGGCTCACCAGTTTATTATGCGGGACCTGCTGGACAGTTGACGGCGTTTCTTGATCGTTTATTCTTCAGCGGCGGAGAAGGTTGGGCCGGAAAGCCTGGGGCGTGCGTAGTATCGTGCAGAAGAGCTGGAACAGTAACGAGTTTTGATCGTCTCAATAAGTACTTCACGATTAACAACATGCCTGTAGTATCGTCGCGATATTGGAATGAAGTTCACGGTAATACGCCCGAAGAGGTCAAACAAGATCTTGAAGGTATGCAAATAATGAGGACGCTAGGAATTAACATGGCGTGGCTATTGAAATGCATTGACGCAGGAAATAAAGCTGGAGTTCCTAAACCTGAATACGAGGAGACTGTTTTCACAAATTTTATACACTAGGCTTCTAAGCGTACTTCGACGAGGAGTGCGCTCTTCGAATTTTATATATTTAGGAGGGTTTTTCATGCGTAATAAATTCTTTATGTACGTTTGGACCGTTTTTCTTGTTTGCGTTGTCGGGGGGGGGTGCGCTTTTGCTAGTGTAACAATCGACGCTGAACACTTTCCTGATGCTAACTTCCGTGAGTACATAGTTGATAATATTGACGATGGAGATTATGTATTAAGCGATGAAGAGATTGCGAATACAACTTTAATCGACGTTACTGACAAAGACATAAGTTCGCTACAAGGGGTCGAATATTTCACAGCTCTAATTTCTTTGGACTGCGACTGTAACAATCTAACAGAACTTGACGTGAGCAACAACTCGGCGCTTATTTACTTATATTGCAGTGGCAACCAGCTGACGGATATTGATGTTACTGGTAACCTCGCTTTGACTGAATTATTATGTATATCGAATAAGCTAGTCTCTCTTGATGTATCAAAGAACGCCGATTTAACCAGATTAGACTGTGCTTATAATGAGATTACGGCCATTGACCTTAGTAACAATGAGAAGCTACTTCGCTTCTGGTGCGGTGGTAATCAGATAGCTAATCTCGACGTTACCAAGAACGTTGCTCTAAAGGAATTGGATTACGGCGGAAATCAGATCACAGACATTGACATGACCAAGAACACCGCTTTGACTTTCCTGTTATGTGAAGATAACCAGCTAACGAATATTGATATATCCAAGAACACAGCTCTAACTACGTTAATTTGCGGCGGTAATCAGCTGACAACTCTCGATGTTACACATAACACAGCTCTGACTGAAATATACTGTGATAAAAATAACCTTACGGTTCTCGATGTTAGCAGAAACACAGCACTTAAGTGGTTGAACTGTCCTGAGAATCAAATTACGGCCCTTGACGTAACTAAGAACAACGCTCTCGAATCTTTGTTCTGCTGGGAAAATCAATTAACGACACTCGACGTAAGCAAGAACACTGAACTTCGAGTATTAGACTGTGACGAGAATCGTTTAACGGCTCTCGACGTCAGCAACAACATAGCCCTGACTTCGTTAGGTTTCTGTTCTAATGACCTCACAGAAATAGACGTAAGCAAGAATGTTTTTCTTACTCAATTCCATTGCAGATACAACAATCTTAAAACGATTGACGTAAGCAAGAACATCTCACTTGATTTGTTATTTTGCACAGGAAATCAGCTTACAACCCTTGATGTAACTAACAACCCCGCACTGACTGGACTGCTATGTTTTGATAATCAACTTGCTAAGTTAGATCTAAGCATCAATACATCTCTGATTTCTTTCGATGAACTTAGATCAAGAGACGCAACCTTTTTTTCATCTCAGGATCTCACAGCCGCCCTCCTCTCCACTGACAACAGCGCATACCCTTACGCATTCAACTTCACTGCGCTCTCGATCGACGCCTCCGAATTTTCAAGCAGGATTATAAGTATTGATGTCAGAGATGCAAGTAATAACACGGTAGATTACGAAACAGATTCAACAGTGTTATATTTTGATTCACAACCTGTAATAATGAATTATTTCTATGACACACAAGCCTCAACTCTGAATGATCATTATATGTTTGTCAGGGTGTCATTCACCGGCGTTGTTCCTGGAGAAAGCAGCAGTGGGGAGACCGAAGACTCAACTTCTCGTGAATGGCGTTACAGATTCGAAATTACATCAGGCTTGAGAAGTGCCATAGCCGCAAAATTCGGGACAAGTTCATTATTCCAGCTCTCTGACAGCGAAATTATTAACGATAGTTGGAGTCTTGAGGCCGACGACGAATCAGCTTTAACCATTCGTGGCGAAACTGTTCTTCTTCATGTCCCAACAGTCAAACCTAACAACACCGGCGTTTATGTAATGCGTTATTCACTCGGTACCGAAAATGTTGGAAGCCCTCTTAGTGTTCATGGCATTGTTTCGGCCGCAGGGACAATCAGTGCTACAGCTCTTAACGATGTTGATTACGCCTTATTTGACGAAAACAACAACGAAGTCACAACGGTACCAGACAATGGAGTCGTATACGTCGCAATGCAAATGACAGCCGGGGAAGAAACTCGCGGAGTCATAACAACGGGTGGTGGCTCTTTGCCATTAGGAACTATTACGCCTATTGCCTCAAGCGATGAATTGATTGACACCATTGCTTCTGTAATGGAGATTGATCGTAGCCAAATTTATTTCCTGACCGAAGACCAAATTTTCGAAGCTCAAGAACCAGATACAGACCTCAGAAAGAAAGTTCAAGACGACAATAATCAACTGCTAGGAAAACTCAATACACTTAAAGTTGACAAGGACGGATATTACGTGTTCAAAGTCACGTTGTCTGATGAGTTGTTCGCAAAAATTGACGGTGTAAACGTTGAGGACTTACGAGTTTATTACGCAGTGCACGACCTTGTTGAAACTTCAGAAATAAAATTTAATGCTTCATTCCTGGTTGGGTTGCTGAAAACATGGGAACTCCTCACAATGAAGGGCGAAAAGATGAAGACCGGAGCTAAAGAATTTCTAATGGTTGGTGCTTTGAACTCTGGACAGCCGTTAAGTCTGTACCTCGCGAAAGCATTTTTGGCTTTGCTAATGTCTGGAGTAGGTTGCAATGGTGGTGTTGGGATAATTGGAATTATTCTAGTGTCAGCGTTTATTGTCAAAGTAAAGCATAAATAAGTTCATTTCCCTCCGGTTTAATACTGGGGGGATTTTTCTTGCCCTTTTGCTATAATATCCACAATTTCCAAAATTCACACTCACATAATAATTTTCTAGGAAGGAAGTGCAGTAATTTGTTCTTCAGAAAATACGGGGACATCATAACCGGGATTTTCTACGCCGCTTTAGGAGCAGCTACGATTTATTTGGCTAAACAGCTCCCGAAATCTCGTGTAATGAAAATTGGTCCCGACTTCATGCCAATGGTGATCGGTGTAATCATACTAGTACTTGCGCTAATGCTTCTGTTCAGTGCCATCAAGAACTTCAAAGTCAACGCCGCAAAAGTAGAAGCAATGCCCGCAGATACGTCCGATTACAAGAGAGTTTTGGCCTCACTCGTGCTTGTTGTGATTTACGTGAACATTTTGGCCCCGGTAGGATTCATTCTGTCAACGCTGGCTTATTTGTTCCTGCAAATCGTGGTACTTGCCCCGAATGACAGACGAAGCGCAAAGCATATTATCTCTTATGCAGTTATCGATGTCGTGTTCGTGTTCGCGGTGTTCTTCCTATTCAGGTACGGTTTCAAGATCGTATTGCCTGCGGGAATGTTTACGCTATAAGGAGGGATTAAATCATGGGAGCTTTAGCACAATTAGGAGCTGCAACTCTAAGAGTATGTGAGCCTACGTCGTTATTGTTAATGATAGCTGGTGTTGCAATAGGCATTATATTCGGATCGATCCCTGGTCTTAGTGCCTCAATGGCCGTCGCGTTAATGTTGCCTCTCACGTTCAGCATGAATAGCTCGCTAGGAATGAATGTGTTAGTGGCCGTGTATATCGGAGGAATTTCTGGCGGTCTTATCTCCGCAATCTTGCTCAACATGCCCGGCACAGCTTCATCAATCGCAACGACGTTTGACGGTTACCCAATGGCACAAAAAGGAGAAGCTATGAAGGCTCTTGGAGTTGGTATAGTGTTCTCGTTCTTGGGGTCAGTGTTCTCGTTCGTGATCTTGACGTTCTTTGCTCCGTGGCTTGCTGATGTGGCGTTGAAATTTGCTGCACCAGATAACTTCGGAATATGCTTCTTCGCTCTTACTATGGTCGCTGTGTTATCGTCGGGCAACATGGTCAAGGGACTCTTAGCTGGAATGTTGGGGCTTGTGTTTGCACTCGTAGGGCTTGCACCGATTGACGGGACTGCGAGATTTACTTTTGGTATTCCAGAAATGCGCGGTGGCTTCAACACACTCACGACGTTAATAGGAATTTTCGCGGTGGCTGATATTCTAGTGAGCGCTGAAACAATCGGCAAGGGAATCAAAACTATACCCGTTAAAAAAGTTCGTGGCTTCGGCTTCAGCGTTGCAGAATTCTTCAAGTGGATACCAGGAGCAATCAGAGCAGCATTAATCGGAACAGGCATAGGAATTTTACCGGGCATAGGCGGTTCAACTTCAGGAATGTTAGCTTACGTTACAGCCAAGAACATGAGCAAACACCCGGAAACTTTTGGCCAAGGAGATCCGGAAGGAATCGTAGCAACCGAATCAGCAAACAATGCCACAATCGGAGGAGCGTTAATTCCGTTGTTGGTCTTGGGTATTCCTGGCGACGGAGTTACAGCAATGATGTTAGGAGGCTTCTTGATTCATGGTTTGAGCGCAGGGCCGTTGCTCTTCGTGAAGAATGCCGATGTAGTTTATGGAATATTCGCGGCGTGTATGGTTTGTGCGTTGATCATGTTAATCGTAGAGTGGACATGTATAAAAGCTTTCGTACAAGTCCTCAAAGTTCCCAAACATATTTTGCTGCCGTTGATTCTCGTGTTATGCGCGGTGGGAGCTTATGCAACCAACAACAGAATCTTTGACGTACAATCAATAGTAGTATTCGGAGTCATTGGCTATCTCTATCACAAGTTCAAATTACCGACAACGCCGTTTGTATTATGCTTCTTAATTGGACGAATGACCGAGGAATATTTACGCAGGGGCTTAATGAGATTCAAGACGTTCGGAGCGTTTTTCTCTAGGCCAATTTTCACGGTGTTCTTTGCTATAGCCGTGTGCGTGATTCTGTGGTCGCTGTACAAGGAAATCAAAGCATCAAGGGCAAATAAATAATGAAGCATAAACTCAAGCTCACTGTAATCGACAAAAAGTTATACCCCGAACTTCAGGAAAAATATTGCGCTGAACCAGACTCGGGAGAATGTCCGTGTTACAACGTTGGCGACGAGTTTGTATTCTATCGTGATGAACACAGGGACGACTTCTGGCACATGGGCATTGATACTCTTGTGAAAACCAGAGCAAATCCTAACACAGTAGCAGGTGGGCCAAAAATGCCGCATTGTTCGGAGGCGTGGGACGCGTTTTCACGATATATTTACACTGGATTGCAAGGCGGCTCAATTATGAAAGGCTGGATGAAGGACGAGAATACTATGATTACATGTTGCTCTGACGGAACACGGCCTGTAATATTCAAGATTGAGCGTATAGACTACGAGTAAGGCATTACCCCGTGAATTTTTGCGGGAAAATTATTTATCAAGGAGTTGTTATTCTTATGAAGAAAGCGTTATTAGCATTGTTAGCAGTATTGGTTGTAACGTCATGTGCGTTTGCAGAGTGGAAACCCTCAACCACCGTCTCAATCATCGTACCAGCCGGAGCAGGCGGAAATACCGACTTAAGCGCGAGAGTCTTTGCACAGTATGCCAAAGAGCTTTCAGGCTGTGACTTCATCGTCGTGAATGCAAACGGAGCCGCCGGTTCAATCGCAGCCGATCAGGTTTTAGCTTCAGCCCCAGACGGACACACGTTCCTTTATGGTCATAATCTCGTCAACGTTGCCAACGTAGCAGGCATTACAGACTACAATTACACAGCCTTCAAACTTGGCCCGACGTTCGCAAAAGACCCGGCACAGCAGCTCTATGTGAATCCCAAGAAGTACAAGAATCTTGACGAGTTCATCAAAGCCGCAAAGGAAAAGCCCGGTGAGTTAGTTGCTTGCACAGAAGTTGGAGCTTACACTTACTACGAGATTCTGAAGTTCCAGGAATTAGCAGGGATTCAGCTTGACCTTGTTGACTATGGCTCAAACTCCGACAAGATCGTTGGAATGCTTTCAGGACAGGTTGACATGATGCCCGGTGCTTATATCAACTGCAAAGATTATCTTGCTAGCGGCCAGTTCGTGGCGTTGGGTGTACCTAGTGCAGAGCGTTACGAGTTAATCAAGGACATTCCGACCTTCAAAGAGCAGGGAATCGACCTCGTATATCCTGACTGTGATTTCTCGTTCTATTTCCCGAAAGACACGCCCGACGAAGTTATCGCATGGTACGAAAATATCGTTCAGGAAATGGAGAAGAACCCCGAGTGCCTTGAAGCTATCAAGAAAGTTGAAATGATGCCGTACTATCTTTCAGCCGCTGACAGTGAGAAGCACGACGCCGAATACTTCAACACGTTCAAGACGATCGCCGACCAGTTAGCAAATTAATTAGCAGATTACGACAGCCCCGTGTGAAAGCGGGGTTATTTTTTTTAGCGAGGTGAACAACTTTTGAAGTATAGCATAATAATTTTATCTATCTTGCTTTGTCTTTGTGGTGTTGTCAGCAGTGAAGCAGCTATGAATCAAAGCATTAATCTTAAAAGTGTAGGCAATGCGCGAGAGCTTGGCGGCTATCTCACGAACGACGGACGAAGAGTCAAGCATGGGGTCTTGTTGCGTACAGCAGCCCTCAATAAAATTTCCAGCGACGATATAGAGAAATTGACGAAAGTTTACAACCTGTCAACAATTATAGACTTGCGAATGAGTTATGAAGTTGCCCCTAAGCCTGATCCTGTTATCGAAGGTGTGAAGTATGTTAATCTACGAGTTATTGACGAGGAATTATTCAATCGTGAACTTGAGAAGAAATTGAAACTAGAAGGCGACGCAATAGAAAGACTCAAGTTGACTGTAGATAGCGGACTCGTATCTTATGACATGTACGTGAATTTTCTCTCGTCGGACTCCGGCAAAAAGGCTTATCGTGAATTTTTCCAAGAACTCTTAGCTCTACCACCTGAACATTCTTTGCTATTCCATTGCTCACAAGGAAAAGATCGTACAGGTTGCGCGGCTATGCTCATACTTTCGGCTCTCGGTGTCAGTGAAGAGACTATCTTGCAAGATTACATGCTCACGAATACTTTCAACGCCGATTTAATTGACTCTCAACGTAAAATGTTATTGGCCCGCGGAATGAAAGAGTCGGATATTGAGAAGTACATGATAGTTCTTGATGAAGTCAACCCGAAAACTATGACCACGCTACTTTCTTGGCTCAAAGAGAATTACGACTCCCCAGTCGGGTATATCATTAACGAACTTGGAATCGCTGAAGACGAAATCGAAGCACTTAAGGCAAAATTTCTTGAACAATAAAAGGAGTAACAAATGAAGACAGATTTTCACGATAATACGCTAACTATTTTCCTAGAAGGTCGAATTGCCTCGAATAACGCTAACGAGATTGACGCTCAAGTTACAGAAGCATTGTCACAAAATCCGGGTGCCGCTAAAATTCAAATCGACGTTGATAAACTTGAATATATCTCTTCAGCAGGTCTACGAGTTCTCATGAAATTGCGCAAGAAATTCAAAGCTCCTTTGCCGGTGTTGAATGCCTCCAATGAGATTTACGAGATTTTTGACGTTACGGGCTTCACAGAGTTGCTTGACGTTCACAAAAAGTTGCGCGAAGTTTCCGTTGAAGGCTGTGAACTTTTGGGGGAAGGGGCTAATGGGAAAGTTTATCGCTTGACAACGGACGAGATGATAAAAGTTTACAAGTACGGAATTAATCTTGACGTCATTGAAGCTGAACGAGAGGCTAGCCGCAAAGCTTTCTTGTTGGGAGTACCTTGTGCAATTGCGTTTGATACTGTGAAATGTGGCGATAGTTACGGAACTGTTTACGAAATGTTGAACGCAGGGACTATTTCCGAACGAATCAGAGCTAACCCTGAAAAATTACCAGAGCTTGCGAAATCAGCAGCTTTATTATTGAGACAACTTCACGCTATTGACGTACCCGAAGGACAAATGTCCCCTGCCTCACGTTTGTTGCATAACACGATTGATAAACTGGCTGGACAGTTCACGCCCGAGGAAATTGAGAAAATGCACGCGCTTTATAACACGATCCCTGAACAAAATCATTTCGTTCACAATGACTATCACCCCAAAAACATAATGGAGTCAAACGGCGAATTAATGCTGATTGATCTTGGTGACGCCGGCAGAGGAAATCCAGTAATTGATATTATTCATTGCTACTTTGTCCTTGTTATGGTCGGCAGAGTTGCTCGTCAATTTAAAGATGATGATATAGGCTTTGTCGGAATAACTTATCGTGAAATGCGGGAGTTCTGGAAAGTTTTTATCGAGGCATATTGTAACGGCGATAAAGAAAAAGTTGAGAGTCTGCAAGTAAAATTAGAGCCATTTTCGTTCTTAATGTACATGACTTCAGGTTTAACACACCCACTAATGACTGATGAAGGTCGCAAAGCTTATACTGCAAAATTACGTGATTTTATCTCGTCGCGTTATGATGAACTTATCAACACTAGCTGGTAAATTTAAGATAGGAGGGAAAATTTATGTCAACGCCAATCGTAAAAAGTATGAAGGTCGTACCTGTTGCAGGTTATGACTCAATGTTAATGACTCTTTCGGGAGCACACGCACCGTTTTTCACTCGTAACATCGTAATTCTTGAGGACAACGCCGGACATCAAGGCATAGGCGAAATTCACGGAGGCGATTACACTTGTGAGGCTTTGAGGGCTTGCGAGAGTCTTGTAGTTGGTCAACCGGTCGGGAAGTATCGCGGGATTCTTGACTCGATTCACAAACACACCAAACGCGCTAAAGAGGACGACGGCGAAGGGATTCAGACGCTTGACATCTCGAAGTTAAAATTTGTCGTGAAAGCTGAATGGGCTATCGAATGCGCATTACTTGATTTACTTGGCCAAGCATTGGGCTTGCAAATGTGCGACCTACTCGGTGACGGAAAACAACGCGATAAAGTCGAGACCCTTGGATATTTATTCTACGTGAGCGATAAGGAGAAGGCCAAAGAGTTAAATTATCTTGATGAAAGTGATAGCTCTGACGCATGGTTCAGAATGAGACGCAAGGAAATGTTGACTCCTGACGCAATCGTTTCACAGGCTCAATGTCTTCACGAAAAATACGGCTTCAGAAATTTCAAGCTTAAGGGCGGAGTGTTAGCGGGCTCTGAAGAAATGAAAGCTGTGTGTGCTTTGAAGCAGGCATTCCCGAACGGACGCATTAATATTGATCCTAATGGCGCATGGAGCTTGGCCGAAGCTATTGACTTGTGTAAACCTCTTGAAAACGTTTTGACGTACATTGAAGATCCTTGTGGGCCCGAAGCAGGTTACTCAAGCCGTGAGATTATGGCAGAATTTAAGAACGCCGTTAAACTCCCTGTAGCTACGAACATGATCGCGACGGACTGGCGACAGTTTTATCACTCTGCAGCTTTGAAATCGGTCGATATAGTTTTAGCTGACCCTCACTTCTGGGGATTCGGTGGCTCAATAAGAATCGCTCAACTTCTCAACGATTGGGGCCTGACTTGGGGAAGTCACTCTAACAATCACTTTGATATAACGTTAGCAGCCTTTGCACAAGTCGGAGCAGCAGCACCTGGTAAGCCTACAGCACTCGATACGCATTGGATTTGGCAGGACGGACAGAATTTACTTGATGATGCTCCACGAATCGTTGATGGCTATCTTGAAGTTCCAGAGAAGCCCGGCTTAGGTGTAACGCTCAACATGAACAAACTTGAAGAGGCCAACAAACTCTACAACAAACTCCCCTCGCATGACCGCAATGACGCTATGGCAATGCAATATTTAATCCCGAACTGGAAATTTGACAGCAAGAAGCCCTGTTTGGTCAGATAAGAAATATACAAAAGGAGTCGATACTTTTTCAGCACCGGCTCCCGTTTCATATTACCACTTCAATACGCCTTCGCCGCCCATTAATCTTGTCATTTCCTCGATATGCTCTAAAGGGAATGGTGGGGACGATACTGGCTTCATAGCCAGAGACATTAACTTCATGGGATTGTCATCAGCCGCAATACGGTTAGAACTCAACGCCCCGCATATTCTACAACGATGAATAATTGCCCACTCTCCATTTTTACGTACCCATACAGCTATCGGATCCATTACTCCGCCACAATCTGCTCCACGGTCTCCTGGTTCTATATCCAAATGTTGACTCGATAGGCAATATGGACAATGATTCCTGTGTTGAGTTCCTGCACCTTCTGGCACAACAACCCTACCGCATACTTTGCAAGTAAAAGTTTCGCTGCATGAGTGTGTTTGATAATAGCTTTTGTCTAATGATTTTCTCTTGTGTTCCCTGTTCATTGGGTTTGTCCTCCTAAAAGTGAAATCATAAAACTCTTGGGAGGTCTACGAGACTATAGCAAACCTCCCGGCTATGCTACAATCTTTGTCGCTGTTTCGTTAATTCGTGTCAAAAAACGATTCTCCTTATGTATTATTTGCCTGCATTATAGCATGAACGTAATACGCCGCTCCTATAACGCTTTTTTGTGGCTCGTCTTCAGCGTAGATTATGTTCAAGTTTTCTGCCGGGTAAGGTTTTCGAGTGTGCTTGATGATTTTCTCGTGAAGTAAATTTTTCGGGAAGCTGTCCATGTTCAAGACTCCTCCTCCCAAAATTATATTATCAGGGTCAAGAATATTAATCTCCGTAGCAACACTCGTCGCTATCCTGTCAACAAACTCAAGCAATAAATCTTCCTGGCCATATTTGACAAATAACTCTGCGATTTCACAATCAGGGTAATAATTTTTGTGAAGGTATGCTAAATATTTCCCGCCCGCTAAATTTTCCATGCAGCCGACGTTTCCGCACCCGCATTTAATCTCGCTACCGTCAACAGGAATGTGGCCAAGTTCTCCGGCTGTTCCGTTTCTGCCCGCCAAAAATTTTCCGTCAATCATTATCGCGTTGCCTATGCCAGTCCCAAAATATATCCCGCAAGTTATGCCGCGTGAGTCAATTTCATATTTGCGCATGTCATAGCAAAGAGTCATAGTTACGTCACGTTCTGAGTACACAGGGACTCCAAGAGCCTCACTCAAATAATCCACGACCGGCAAATTTTCCATGAACTCTAAATTAGGAGCTTGGAGAATCTTTGTGCGAGATTTATTCAACGTTGCCGGAAAACCTATAGACACCGCGTTGTAAACTTGGCCTATTGCATATTCCTTGATGAACTCGGCGAGATCTCTCAAAACGTCTCCAGAATGCAACACTTGCTTTGTTGGGAGTTTCTGAAAACGAAAATTTTTCGCGCCTCCTTCAATGTCAACGAGTCCGATTCTGAAATGAGTCCCGCCTATGTCAATTCCGATTATGTTATTCATCATCGCCCGGGAAAATTATTCCTGCACGTTTTCTAGCGCTCTCAATCACTTTCACAGTTTCAAGAGTTACATCAAGCATTGAGTAAGCTGCTTCATAGTCATCACGTTTCATTATGTGTGTAATCTCCTGAACTTCATAGTTCCATCTGTCTATGTCGGGTTGATCGTTTAAGACTTTGTTATTATTCCTAGTCACTACGCGTATATTCTTGAGACCGTTTGAGCCTTCAGCAATGAATATATATCCCTGTTCGCCCTCGATTTGGAAAAAGTTGAAGCCCCACGTATCCTTTGCGCCTGCGTTCTGTGAGACGAAGCCGGGGTATTTCATTACGAACGCTCCCGAAGTGTCGGCCAAGCCCGGGTAAATGTTGGGATAATAAACGGCCTCTTCAGGTGCGCCGAATAATGCCACATTCAATAACACGTTGTAAAAGTTTATGTCCATCAAGCAACCGCCCGCGTATTCAGGATTAAATATATTGGGCTTCTCACCGTTGAGTACGAGATTATAACGAGCAGAGTATTGACTGTAGTTCGATATTACTAATTTGACCTTGCCAATTTTTGGGAGTTCACGCTTTAAGATTTTGAAGTTCGGCAAAAACATTGTCGGAGCAGCTTCAAACAAGAACAACCCTTTACTCTTTGCAAGTTCGATTAATTCTTTCGCTTGTGAATATTTCGTCACGAATGGCTTCTCGCAGATTACGTTTTTCCCGGCCGTTAATGCGCGCTTTGTTTGTTCGTAGTGCAATAAATTTGGCGTGGCTATATAAATCGTGTTGACGTTATCATCGTTCATCAATGCGTCAAGATCCGTGTAAGTCTTCTTAGCTTTGTACTTATCTGCTAAAGCCTTGGCCTTATCCTCCGTTCGTGAGTAAACTGCCTCGAGCTTCATTCCGTTGGTTACAATAACATTATTGAGCACAGATTGAACTATAGTTCCTGAACCAATCGTTCCGAGTTTTACTTGTTGCATGACTTGGCCACCTCCGTAGCTTGTTCGAGAATCTCTAACACTTTTATAACTTCAGAGTCTTTAACACATTTTTCCCCGTCATGTTCAATCGCACTGATTAAACTATCATAGATATATTCGTAATGAGCACAGCCGACCGGAATTTTCTCGCAAACTTTTTCGCCGTCCTTCATGTATACAAGAGTCCCCCAACGATCTTCAGGAGCTGGAGAGGTATTAATTACGTGACGGCCAACTACTTTCTTCTTGCCCGAATTATGAATCACTGGCGGAAGAGTGAAGCTGCCGTTAGTCCCGTGAAGTGTGAACCGCGGGTAATCAATCAACACACACATGCTAGTATTAACGGAGGCTTTAGAATTTCCGTAGAATAATTCAATGTCGTAATAGTCGTCGCCAACTCCAGGGTGATGAATGCTTCTCACGTCGTAACGAACTTCATCAGGAATCCCAAGCAGGCTTATTATCTGATCAGTTGTGTGAACACCCAAGTTATAAAGCGTGCCTAAATGATCGTACCAGCCGTTAGTCTTGAAATAATCATAGTGGCTCTCAAGTCTGACGAGCTTACCAATTTTTCCCGAGGCTAACACTTCCTTCAACGCCATAAAGTCCGCGTCAAAGCGTCTATTCTGATTAGGCATACACACGAGTCCTTTACTCTTAGCAAGCTCGAAAACTTCTCGCGCTTCTTTAGCAGTTGGGGCAAATGGTTTCTCGATTAAGGCATGTTTTCCAGCGTTAAGAATCTGTTTTGCATAAGGCACATGAAATTTATCAGGCGCACTCACAACGACAAGATTAATCTCTGGATCATTAAGAACGCTATCAAAGTCAGTGGTGAAATTTATTTCAGGATAAAATTTTTCGTAGTCTGCAAATTGTGCGATGTCCTCATCACGTCTGAACACGTACTTGACTCGAACGTCGTCGCGATTTTCAACATAAGGGATATGATATTCACGGACACTCACTCCGAATCCTACATAAGCTACATTCAACATAAAATCAACCTCCATTGAGATTGTAGCATATGCGGATTAGGATTTAGTTACATGAAGAAATCGTTGTCGTGGTTTTGTCCAGCCGCTAATAAAGCCATTGCTTGAGGCCCTATTTTGTCGATAACGCCATCAGTGATTTGAAGCTGCGGTTCTGGCTGCATAATCTCGTGAACAGGTTCGGGCATGACTGGTTCAGGAATGTTTTCGGGCGGCGAAATTTTTGCAGGTTCAACTTTTTTGGGCGCAACAGATTTTTTCTTAGTTGGTAATTCGACGTTGATATAGCCTTGAAGTTGTCCGTTCCATTCACAAGCACGAAAAGTTTTCTTGCCTTCTGGCGGAGTTTCGAGACGCTGCCAAGTTCCCCCTTTTGCCTCTATTTCTTTGACCCAAGTTCGACCGACTGCGGCCCACCATGTTATATCTTGGGCATCAGTCAAATCTTCAGTGTAATCGTCAATTGTAAATATACCTGGCTTCAATTTCCTGAAAGCGATAAATCTTGTGCCATTTAATCCTTCAAGCTTCACAATAAATTCATCGCGCTCCGGCAATTCTTGGGCGTTTAATTGTTCAAGGCCAGTCCCAAACATTTTTATGGCGGTCTCATTAAGCTTTAATATTCCTCGTGAAGACATAGCAAACGGTACAGGAGCATTCCACCATTCCGGGTATTGAGGTTCATCAGGATATAAAGCTAGCTCTAAAGTGTTGATGAATGCCCCGGTGTTCTTGACGTAAAGAGCGTTAATCTCTTCGGGGTAATCAATTTCATTAGGGTTAAGGGGAACGAATATGTTGCGCTCAATAATTTGAGGAAGTCTCTTAATCATAGAGTCAGCACAATTACGCCCAACTATTGAGATTAATTGGCCCTTGCTCATGATTATTGCGTCTCCGACTTCGGGAATATACACGGCGTACTCTAAAGCTGTTTGATAAACAGTCCGCAGAAAAAATTCCAGGGTCGAATCCGGAGTTAATGATGACAAATCGTAGCTTGGTTTATTCACGTTCACTGTTATTCATGAGAGCATTGGCAAATTCTGTTGGGTCAAAGTTATTCAAGTCGTCAGGTCCTTCGCCAAGTCCTATATATCTCACAGGTACATGCAGTTTTTGAGCTATTGATATAACAACGCCGCCTTTAGCCGTATTATCGTATTTCGTGAGAATTATTGACGTCAACGGAATAATGCTGTTGAAGGTTTCAGCTTGAGCAACGGAATTTTGGCCTAACACAGCGTCTAACACTAGGACAACTTCCAAACGTTCTTGGCCAGCTTCTCGCAATAGTATACGGTGAATTTTTTTTAGCTCCTCCATTAGGTTGTGCTTGTCATGAAGTCTTCCTGCTGTATCAACGATTAAAACATCTGCCCCGGAACTTTCTGCTGCTTTCCATGCGTCAAAGGCAACTGCTGCGGGATCACTCCCTTGACCTTGAGCGACCACACGAACTCCCGAACGTTCACCCCATATTTTAAGCTGATCGACTGCTGCGGCTCTGAAAGTATCTGCGGCGGCCATTATAACTTTTTTGCCCTGATTGACATACATTGAGGCTAGCTTACCAGCACTTGTAGTTTTACCACTGCCATTCACCCCGACCATGAGCAAGACTAAAGGCTTACGAGATAGCTCAAAACTTTTTCCCATGCCATTGACTGAATCTAACTCGCTTATTATTCGCGCGATGAAAATATTCTTGAGTTCTTCCGGAGTTTTTATGTTCTTGTCCTTGGCCTCATGCTTAAGAAAGTCTATGATCTCTTCGGTAAAGTCTATTCCGGTATCGCCGGCGATTAATTGTTCTTCGAGGTCGTTCCAAAAAGCTGGATCGAGTTTTCCCGACGATGAAAATAATTTCGAGATTCCCCCGCTCCATTTTTCACGGACGCTCTTTAATCTATCACGTAATTTTGCGAATAAAGCCATGATTAATTCCTTATCGGCTCGGAGTCCTGCGCATGAATATGAACTCGTAGCCTAATTGACCGGTAACGCTGTCTTGAGTTCGTCTTGAGCCAACAACCTGCCAACCTTCGTGACCACGTTGAGCCATACGTTCAGTTAAGTTTGTGTCAAATATGAAGTCCACTGCATAATCATACGAGGGGTTAGCATCATAAGTTGCAAAAGAATCAAAGCCAGTTGCACCATAATTCATCATGCCGGCTGTCATTCTGTCATTAAGCTGTATTAACTGCCACGATATAAATCCGCCTATTACGGCCAAGATTACTAGTAACAACGGCAATAAAATTCCACTGCTGCTCTTACCTGATTTTTTAGTTGTTGCTGGTGAATCGTCTTTTGCTCCGCCTTTTCTTGATGCTAATTTCTCGCGTATACCCATAACTTTCTCCCTTTCTTCGGATTCATCGTTGTCGAGTTCATTATAGTTTTCGTTAGTCTCACTAATAGCTTCTGGCATATAATTCTCCTCTGGTGTTGGTTCGATTTCTGTCTCCTCAAAATCTGGCATTGAAGTTGCCTCGCTCAAAGCCCCCAGTGAAGCAATGTCAAAATCGTCTTCATCGTCTTCAATTTCTGCGTCCGACGTAATTTCCGTAACGTCTTGTTCGTCATCATCTAATAAACTTTTCTCTGGCATATCGTTTTCTGTTGTTACCTCCTTAATTTCTCTATCGTTAATATTCTCGTCAACTTCAATTTTTGTCTCTGTTTCTGTTTCAGCGTCAACGAGTTCTTCAGGTTCTTCGGCTATTTCTTCGGGCTCGTCTTCAACTTTGTCAACTTCTTGAATCTCTTCAGGCTCTGGAATTGGTTCTGGCGCTGGCGATTCTGATTCAGTTGCAGACTCTTCCGTGATTAACTCGGGGGCTTCATCGTCGTTATCATTTGTTTCGGTGTCAATTTCCTTAATCAACACGCCATTATCTTTTTCGGGCTCTGATTCTTCAAGAGTTTCTCCTTGTGGCTCAAGTTCTATCTCTGCTTCCGGGCCTTCAGCAAAATTGAACTCTTCAGTTAAAGGTTGCTCACGAGTTGGAAATGGAGGTAAAGTAAAATCCTCGCTTAAGATGTTCAAGTCGTTTTCCAAGTCTTGTTTAGCGATATTACGCGCAACATTCAAAGGCGATTCGGACATAGCTTGAGCGATATTAGCCATGAGTTTATCTTCAGCAGATTGTTGTGAGGAATCGGAGTCAGAGTCATTGAAAAAGTTTTCGGGCAAGTTGTAAGCTGCTGGCGCTTCATAAGACCCTAGGGACAACGGACTACCAGTCATAGCTTCAGCAATATCGGCCATTAATTTATCTTCAGCTGTATCTGTGGACTCCGGCATAGTTACTGAAACCGGGGCAATTTCCGATTCTGGATCAGCTTCATAATTCGAGGCCGCTGGATCTGGAATATCCGAGTCAACGTTGAGAATAATATCAGCGTTTGAAGGAGTATCAGACGAAATTCCGTTTTCAGTTTCACCTGCATTAGCTTCTTCATCAAGTTGGCCTTCGTCATCATAATCAAGTTCAAAACCAGAAATATCTGGTGCTTCATTATCTTCATCTTCAGGATTAATCAAGGGAATATCGGGCAAATTGCCTTCACGTTCAACTTCTTGATCTTCAGGCGGTATCAGCGGAATATCAGGTAAAGTTTCGGGAGTAGTTTCATCGACATTGCTAGCTGCTTCATCTTCATCAGAATTAACGTCGATAACTGGCTCTTCGGAAAGTTCATCAATTTCGGAGTCGGGTACAATTTCTTCGTCTAAATCTTCATCAAGATCAGGAATGATTTCAGGTTCAGCGCTTACTTCGTTCTCAACTTCTTTCCCTTCTTCTTCAACTTCAACTTCTTCATTATTTTCATCAGAATCATTAAGAACTTCGCTAACATCGTCAAGATTTTCTGCAGTCTCGATATTTTCGTTTAAGTCAGGAATGATTTCCGGCGCTGCTTCAAATTCGTCGCTGTCTTCAACGGGTGGTTCTATAGCTTCCAGTGATAGATCGGGTTCTGGTTCAATGTTTTCGATTTCGGGAGCTTGCTCAAAAATTTTTTCTTGAGTTTCGGGTTCTGGCTCTGGTTCAAAAACTTCTTCAACAGGGGCAATAACGTCGGGCTCTGGCAAAAGTTCTGGTTCAGGTTCTTGCGCAATGTTGTCGATAACTTCTGGCTGTGGTGTAGCTTCTATAACAGGCTCTTGAGGCTCAACAATACTTTCCTCAACATTTTCCGGAACATCAGCTTCGGGGGGTGTTTTCTCCTCGATAGTTTCCTCCTGAACAGGTTCCTCGACGACGGCACTATTTTCAGGAGTAATTTCAAGATCTTGCGCTATATTGTCAATAACTTCTGGCTGTGGCGCAACTTCTACAACAGGCTCTTGAGGCTCAACAATACTTTCCTCAATATTTTCCGGAACGTCAGCTTCGGGGGGTGTCTCCTCTTGAGCGTCAGTTATATTTTCCTTAATTTCGTCAGCAACGATTTCCGACTCAACGGGCTGTACTGTTTCTACTTTTTGCTGTGAGTCTTTCTCGATAGCTTCAACAATATCGACGACTGGCTCATTGATTACGATTTTGGGCTGAGCTGGAACGATTTCTATTTCTGGTAATGCTTCTGTAGATTTGATTTCAGGTCGACGGACTACTTTATTGGGTTTACGAACGACAACAGAGGTTTTATCGCGTTCAGTGCCTGGAGTTTTCTTGACGGATTGAGATTTCTCGGGCTTAGTTTTAGTTGCGCCAACTTCTAGGCTTTGCTCGATCTTTCTCTCAAAGTCTTCCATGAATGAATCTATGACACGCTCGGGAGCTTCGGGTTTCTTCTTGGCCCTCCTTACGATTTTTCGTGCTGGTGGCTTTTGTTTCTTGCTGCCTGTCGATGCATCGTATGTTGCTCCTTCAAGCATTTGTCTTAATTTTTCTTCTGCTGTCTTCTCACTCATAATTTATTGTCCGTCCTTCAAAGCTCTTTCACAAGCATTAATTATAAATCATGATTGCCATAAAAAAAGCCTCCGTTTTATTTTCACGGAAGCCGTCAATTTCATTTTCATTAAAACTTTGGTAGCCTCAACGAGGTTCGAACTCGTGTTTTAGCCTTGAGAGGGCTACGACCTGGACCACTAGTCGATGAGGCCAATTGCGTTCGCGGTGAATATTATCACTAAATAAAATTTTGCGCAAGTATCATACTTTTTCCGCTATGACTTTGACTTCTTGACGCTGTCTTCCTCCACCGTAAAACACGCCTTGATTTATCGAACAGTCTTGTGCGTCGCGGCCTGATGAAATTTTTATATACGTATCGTCGCATTCCCTGTTGTGTGTAGGATCTAGCAAACGCCATTTCCCTTCGTCATAAATCTCTGTCCATGCGTGAGTGGCTCCTTCACCAGGTATCATTCCAGCAACATAGCGGCAAGGGATTCGCTCAAGTCTACACAGGGCTAAAAGTATATGCGCATAATCCTGACATACTCCGCTCCTTATCGTAAATGCTTCTTCGCCGGTCGTGAAAATTCCTGTAACGCCTTGAACGTAAGAAAATTCATCGTACAGCACATTCATGAAATATTTTGCGCGTTCAAAATTGCTCGTGTATAAAGCAGAAGGCTCGAGCGTCCTGTGAAACTCCCTGATGTTATTCCCGGCCTTGGTTAAATTCGTCTCGTACTTAAATATTCCTGCCTTGTATGCTTCAACTTTCAATTGCCCATTGATATTTATTTCGGCCTCGCCCTTAACGTCAACAGAAAAGTGATCGTGAGTTTGATTCGCCGCGCCGTAAATACACATGTTCCCAAACGAATCTTTCTCGGCACTGCTGAAATGAGTCGGATAAATGTTTATGTACTCGTTGAAAATTTTCTGCCTCTCGTCACTTGAAGGAAAGCAACGCAATTTGAAGTGATGTTCTCTCACTGGCTCTTCAAAGTTTAGTTGCATGTGATACGAGTATCGAAGTCTCTGCATTATATTAGACTCTCAACTAACCTGACTACTTCAGAATGATTTATGTTATTTGCTCCGACAAGTATATTCATTTCTGCTAGAGCGTCTTTATCGTAAGTGAGGCCTGTTCTCGCGATCCTGTAGCTTAATCTGCGTACTTCACGCCTTAAATCTTCGTTGCTCATGTTCATTCTTGCGTATAAGTCAACTCTTTCAATTCGTTTGCCAAGCTTAATTATCCCTCGTATATTTTCGTCTTCGATTCTATCATCAGCCATACCCCAGAACGCCACTATATTATCAATGACTTTCTGAAGTTGTAACAATGGAGCCGCAGAACTTTCAGCCTTCTTCGTCTCGTATAATGCAAGCTGTATGTAACTGAATGTATCGCTGCCAATTTCATCGCGCAAGACTATGGCATTATCATAAGCTCTCAGGAGGCTATAGTGAATCGATTCAGGGTTATCCTTATCGAAGCAATAATTTTTCGTGAAATCACGTTTTGATTCAGAGTCGCTTGCTCCGGTCATTGAGTCAAATTTTTCAGCAAATGAACGTAATCCCGTATACACTCTCTCGCTGTACCTTCCAAGCCATAATAACCTGTAACTGTTCTCAATTGATAATACTGTCATGATTTATTACTCCTTCATAACCCAAGTATCTTTGAAGCCGCCGCCCTGTGAGGAGTTCACGATGAATGAATCGGGGTTGCGTGAAAACCTCGTGAGACCGCTCTTCCATACGACAGGTTCATCACTCATTAACACAAACGCTCTCAAATCTGCTTTACGTGGGACTGCTTGGCCGTTATCGTAAATATCAATGTCAATGAAATCTATGACTTCTTGTGCTATGAATCTTCGTGGCTCAGATTTTATCAACGCGATAAAGCTTTCCTTCTCCTGCTTGGAAAGTTTGTTCCCAAAAGTTACTCCATAACCTCCAGCTTCTGCAACGTCTTTGATTACAAGCCTGTCAAAGTTTTCGAGCACATACTGTTTGTCTTTATCGTAATATGGTAAGTAAGTGGGCGCGTTGTTGAGTATTGGCTCTTCACCGAGATAATACTTAATCATTGCGGGAACGAAATAATAAATCCCCTTGTCGTCGGCGACTCCATTGCCTGGCGCATTAATCAAGGCTACGTTACCTTTGCTGTAGATGTCAAAAATGTGAGGGATCCCGATTAGTGATTCTCTGTTGAAATTCACGGGGTCAAGATATTCATCGGAAATCCTGCGGTAAACTGCTCCAACTTTTTCGCGCTTGCCAGAGTAATCAATGAAGTATAAATGCTCATCATCGACGATCAAATCTTCACACGTAACTAAACGCGCACCAGTTCTTTCGGCCAAGTATGAGTGTTCAAAATATGCGGCGTTAAATCTTCCAGGCGTCAGAATTACAGAAAGCCCTCCGGTGTTTACGTAGCTCATAGTTCTGCTAAGAATTTCAGCATAATTTCTGTTATCCTCAACGTGATATTTCTCGAACTCTTCGGGAAAGCTCCTTCGGCATAATTCGCGCGCTATCATTGGGTACGACGCTCCGGAAGGGACTCGCAAGTTGTCCTCAAGAATAAACCATTCGCCATTTTTGCTTTGTACTAAATCAATCCCGGCTATGTGAGTGAAAATATTTTTCGGTGGGGAAATTCCATCACATTGAACAAGATAGCCACTTCCCGAATAAATAAACTCTTCAGCGACTACTCCGTCGGTGATAATTTTTTTGTCGTGATAAATATCATTGATGAACTCATTCAAAGCCTTAACACGTTGCTTCAATCCACGTTCAAGAAATTCAAACTCGTCCTTCTCAATCACGCGTGGGATCATGTCGAACGGGAATAGCTGCTCATGGAACGCACCGTTCTTGTAAATTCCGAACTTCACTCCGTAACGCGCAAGTAATTCATTAACGCTCTCTGAATGCTCGTATAATTCCTCGTTAATCATTATAAAATCTCCTTGTCGTTCACAACTTAAACAAGGTGTAAATATTAGCCTCCTTATATAAAGTTGTCAAAATAGTTTAACAATTCACAAAGTTTTCTTCTTGTTTGACGTTATGCAATTCTGACTCTTGACAAATCACACAATTAACGCAGTGATTTTTTCCCGCGCATTCTCTATAATTCACACACGCATTAATTTTTCAATAACCAAAATTTTTATCATGGGAGTGATTCAAAATGGAACGTTATGTCTATAGCCTCAAGGACGGAGACAGCAGCAACCGTTTATTACTCGGAGGCAAGGGCGCTAACCTTTGCAAAATGGCTCAGTCTGGTCTTCCTGTTCCTGCGGGCTTTGTTATCACTACTGACGTTTGTCGCAAGTACATGCAGGATCCAAGCATCATGGACACAATTTGGGACGACGTTAAGAAATCCGTAGCTGACCTTGAGAAAGAAACCGGCAAGGGCTTCAACGACGCTAAGAACCCGTTACTCGTATCAGTACGTTCTGGCGCACCTATATCAATGCCCGGCATGATGGAGACAATCTTAAATCTTGGCCTCAATGATGAAACAGTTAAGGGCCTCGCCGAATCATCAGGCAATAAGAGATTCGCTTTCGACTCGTATCGCAGATTCATTCAGATGTTCTCAAGCGTTGTTGATGAAGTAAACTTTGACTTGTTCGAACAGGCATTAGCTCGCGCTCGTCAGGCTTCAGGCATCACAGACGCAAAAGAGGATTACAAGATCCCGGCCGAAGAACTCGAGAAATTACTCGTTGAGTACAAAGCTATTTACAAGAACGCTACAGGCAATGATTTCCCGACAGATCCTTGGGTACAGTTACGCAGAGCCATTGAGGCAGTCTTCAAAAGCTGGAATATTCCAAGAGCAGTAACCTATCGTAAGATCAACAAGATTGATGACACTCTCGGGACAGCCGTCAACGTTATCGCTATGATTTTCGGAAACCTTGGCGACGATTGCGGAACAGGCGTATGCTTCACTCGTAATCCATCAACAGGCGAGAATAAACTTTATGGCGAGTTCTTAATCAATGCTCAGGGTGAAGACGTTGTTGCAGGAATCAGAACGCCAATGCCTATTGCTGAACTTGAGCAGAAGATGCCGGAGATCTACAAGGAACTTTGCAGACTCACAAGCCACCTTGAGAAAACTTATCGCAACATGCAGGATATTGAGTTCACGATTGAGCGCGGAAAATTATTCCTTCTTCAGACAAGAGACGGAAAGAGAACAGCAAGTGCTGCCGTTAAAGTCGCCGTTGATATGGTGAACGAGGGCTTAATTGACACGAAGACAGCCGTAACTCGTGTAACTCCTGAACAAGTCGAAATGCTTCTGCACAGACAAGTTGACAAATCCGCAAAACTCGACGTAATCACAAAGGGACTCCCTGCGTCTCCTGGTGCTGGTGCTGGAATGCTCGTGTTCTCCGCTGATGAGGCTGAGGAATGGGCAAAAGCTCACAAGCCTACGATTCTTGCTAGACCTGAGACAAGCCCCGATGACATTCATGGATTATTCGCGTCAAATGGTGTTGTAACATCAAGAGGCGGAATGACATCACACGCTGCAGTCGTTGCTCGTGGAATGGGTAAACCGGCTGTATGCGGCTGCGAAGAAGCTGTTATTGACGTTGACAAAGAGACCCTCACGGTCGGCGATCGCGTATTCAAGAAGGGCGATTGGGTAACAGTTGACGGAACGACAGGTAATTTCTTGGCCGGCGAAGCAAAAATGGTTGACGCAACATTCAGCGACGACTTCAAAAAGATTCTTGACTGGGCCGACGAGAACGCAAAATTGATGGTCTGGACAAACGCTGATACACCTGAAGACGCAAAGAGAGCTCGTGACTTTGGAGCCAAGGGCGTAGGACTTTGCAGAACTGAACACATGTTCATGGGCGTAGATAGACTCCCGGTAATGCAAGAATTAATCGTAGCTCTTACAGGTAGCGCAGAAGGCAAAGGAGCACGTAAGGACGCGTTGGCAAAACTCAAGGTCATGCAGAAGGAAGACTTCATGGGAATATTCAAGGCCATGGACGGTTTCCCGGTTATTATCAGACTGCTTGATCCTCCGCTGCACGAGTTCTTACCGAAGGAACCCAACATTCTTGAAGCTCTCAAGACTGCTACACCTGAAGAGGCCAAGAAACTCAACGAGACTCTTGAAAGAGTCCACCAGCTCCATGAGAATAACCCGATGTTAGGATTCAGAGGCTGCCGACTCGGAATGATCTACCCCGAAATTTACGAAATGCAGATGAACGCAATCTTCGAGGCCGTCGTTGAACTCACAAAGCAGGGTGTAACAGTGAAACCGGAAGTCATGATCCCATTGGTAGGCACGAAACCCGAAATGAAGTTCTTCCGTGAAATGGCTGACAGGATCGCGGCAGAAGTCAAGAAAGCTAGCGGCGTTGAGTTCGGTTATCTTGTTGGAACTATGATTGAGATCCCGAGAGCTGCATTAGTAGCTGACCAGTTAGCAGAGTATGCACAGTTCTTCTCATGCGGAACAAACGACTTAACACAAACAACACTCGGCTATTCACGTGACGACGCTGAAAACAAATTCTTGTTCCAGTACATTGACAAGGGCGTCTTCAAGGAAAATCCATTTGCTGAACTTGATCGCGAAGGCCCCGGCCAGTTAGTGAAGATGGCTGTAGAAAAGGGTAGAAGCGTCAATCCAAAATTGTCAGTGGGAATCTGCGGCGAACATGGCGGTAACCCGGCAAGTATAGCTTTCTGTCATTCGGTCAATCTGAATTACGTAAGCTGCTCACCGTTCAGAGTACCTGTTGCGAGAATCGCTGCGGCACATGCTGCATTAGGTGTATTGAAATAATAAGGCGGTCAAAATTTTTCGATTGTCAACCTTGGTCAATATTTCTCCGTGGTCTAAATTCAGGGCTACGGAGTTTTTATGTGTTTATACTGATTACTCGCACCCCCCCCCAAATTGTAGAATATCCGAGCAATGAGATCCTTAGAAAGAGGTGAACATCATGAAGAGATTCACTTATTTGTTATGCTTTTTAGTGATGCTCTTGACATTAATTACAGCAAACTCCCTCGCAATGTCTAGTTCTTTCGGGGAAGCTAAGGTTATGAGAAATAACGTCAGGTATGTGTGCAAACACTGTAAGAACACTCAAGAGTTTATCGTAAGGTTTCGAATGAAAAAGTGTAGTGCATCGCCAAATGGTCAACACGAATATGTTCTTCTTAATAGTAATCTTCCTAATGGCGAAGATGAAAAACCCCTTCAGATTAATTTCTAGTCCGGAGGGGCTTTTTTATGCGTTAATTATTCTAAAATTGCTCCCTTGTCCGCGCTCGTAACAAGTTTTGCGTAACGTGCTAAGTAGCCTGTCTTGATCTTAGGTTCATTCGGAGTCCAAGTAGCTCTTCTCTTAGCCAACTCTTCATCAGAAACTTTCAGCTCGATTTTGTAGTTGTTGATGTCAATGCTGATAACGTCGCCTTCATGAACAAGCCCTATATTGCCGCCCGACGCTGCTTCCGGAGAAACGTGACCAATACTTGCGCCTCGTGTAGCTCCTGAAAATCTTCCGTCGGTTATCAATGCAACGCTAGTATCCAATCCCATTCCGCATATGGCTGAAGTAGGATTCAACATTTCGCGCATGCCTGGACCACCTTTAGGGCCTTCATAACGAATCACAACGACATCGCCGGGATTAATTTTGCCTTCGTAGATAGTTTTTATTGCGTCGTCTTCAGAGTCAAATACTCGTGCGGGGCCTTCATGCTTCATCATTTCCGGAGCAACTGCTGAACGTTTCACAACACAACCATCTGGCGCAAGATTACCCTTCAAGACAGCTATACCGCCATTAGGTGAGAATGGATTATCAAGTGGGCGAATGATATTTTCATCAAGGTTTACAGCGTCCTTGATATTTTCCGCTACAGTTTTTCCCGTGGCTGTGATTAAGTCCGTATGAATGAGTCCTTTGCTTGCTAACTCGTTCATGACAGCGTAAACTCCTCCAGCCCTGTCTAAGTCCTCCATGAAAGTATCTCCGGCTGGGGCTAAATGGCATAGATTCGGGGTACGTTCGGAAATTTCATTAGCGTGACTCAAGTTGATAGTGACTCCGGCTTCGTGAGCTATTGCGGGTAAGTGCAGCATGGTATTTGTTGAGCAACCTAGCGCCATGTCTACTGCTTCAGCATTGTCAAAAGCTTCGGCGGTCATTATGTCGCGTGGCCTGATATTTTTCTCAACGAGTTCCATAATCTTCATGCCCGTTAATTTCGCGAGTCGGATTCTTGCAGATAATGGAGCCGGGATTGTGCCGTTACCGCGTAATGACATTCCTATAGCTTCGGTTAAGCAGTTCATAGAGTTGGCCGTATACATTCCTGAACATGATCCGCATGAAGGGCAAGCGTTCTCCGTGTAATCGTCAACTCCGGAAGCGTCAAGTTTCCCAGCCTTGTAAGCTCCTACAGCCTCGAACATGTGGCTTAAACAAGTTCTTCGTCCGTCCTTCAAGTGCCCTGCTAACATTGGACCGCCAGCGCAGAAAATCGTCGGGATATTCACACGTGCAGCCGCCATTAAGAGTCCAGGAACGTTCTTATCGCAGTTAGGAATCATCACAAGCCCGTCGAACTGATGAGCAATTGCCATAGCCTCTGTAGAGTCAGCGACTAAATCACGAGACACTAGCGAATATTTCATTCCCACGTGCCCCATAGCAATTCCATCACATACAGCTATAGCCGGGAACATCATAGGAGTACCGCCAGCCGCATAAATTCCTTCCTTGACAGCTTGAGCGATTTTATCCAAGTGCATATGACCCGGGACGACTTCACTAAATGAACTCACCACACCGATTATAGGGCGCGAGATTTCTTCTTTAGTGAGGCCGAGTGCATATAACAAGCTTACGTTAGGTGTACGTTCGACTCCAGCTTTGATGTTATCACTTCGATACTTCGTCAAGACTTGAGCCGCCTTTCCAGAGCATTTGCTCGCGTAACTGCTTTCCAATTACTTCCATTGGGTGCTTGGCCAACTGATCACGCTTTGAGTTAAAGAATGTGCGTCCGTTTTTGTTTTCAGCGATCCAGCGTCCAGCAAAAGTTCCGTCCTGAATGTCAGATAATACTTTGCGCATGTTAGCTTTGATCTCGTCATGAGGAAGTACACGAGGCCCTGAAACGTATTCGCCAAATTCTGCTGTGTCAGAGATTGAATAGTTCATAGCAGCAACTCCGCCGCGGTTTACAAGGTCAATGATTAATTTCATTTCGTGGATACATTCGAAGTAAGCGTTGACTGGGTCGTAGCCAGCCTCACACAAAACTTCAAAGCCGCATTGCATTAAGTCAACTACTCCACCACATAAAACAGTCTGTTCGCCAAATAAGTCGGTCTCTGTTTCCTGCTGCATGGTTGTTTCAAGAACGCCGGCTCTTGCGCCACCGATTCCAGCAATGTAAGCAAGTGCTATGTCGAGACATTTTCCTGAAGCGTCCTGCTCAACTGCTACGAGACAAGGGACTCCCTTACCAGCGACGTACTGACTTCTAACTGTGTGGCCGGGGCCTTTAGGAGCAGCCATGAATACATCAACGCCTTTGGGGGCAACTATTTGCTTGTAACGAATATTGAATCCGTGAGCGAAAGCTATAGCCTTGCCTTCAGTTAAGTACGGGGCGATCTCATTGCGGTATAGATCAGCTTGCTTTTCGTCGTTGATTAATATCATGATAATGTCAGCAGCTTTTGTACACTCACTAACGGTCATGACCTGGAACCCATCAGCCTCAGCAACTGGCCAAGATTTTCCGCCCTTGTACAATCCAACGATTACATCACACCCGGAGTCGCGGAGGTTGAGTGCGTGCGCATGTCCTTGTGAACCATAACCGATAATTGCTATTTTTTTGCCTGTGAGTTTTCCTAAATCGCAGTCCTTCTCATAATAAACGCGTGCCATAAAAATAAATTCTCCTTCATGAAAAATTGTGAGATATTTTAGCAGACTATTACGAAAATTGATTCTAAAGAGCTAGATTATCGCGAGAAGTACCAGTCCTAAAGCCATTATCAAAACACTTAACGCCATAACGATCAAAGCCTTGTTTGAATTATTGTGTAGGGCCGTTAATGTTTCGGGGACTCTCTTAGCTGCAAACACGTAAATCATACTTTCGAAGGCTATCAACTCCATGAACAGTCCCAAAATTTTAGCGAGCTTCAGCCACGAAATAGCTATGAAATTCATGTTAGTTATGTTTATCAGAGTCATTGATCCAGTCATAATTGCCAACATAAACGATATGAACGCAAACAACTGCAAACCCATTGCCCCAGCGATAACACTATAGCCAGGCAGAGCGGATACAATAGCAGCTGTAAGCATGACCAATGGCACTCCGAACGATGAGGCCGTGTAAGCTCTAAAAGCGATAGATTGTGAAGCTGATAATCTCCTGAAGATTAAGCCAGAAAATATTAACGCGAATGCTAATAACACCGCACTTATTAAAAACGTATATTTCTTTGTCCGCGAGGCTTCAACCATGAACATTCCCAAAGTCAAAGCCAGCAAAGAATAATCAAACGCGCTAATATTTACGAAAGCACAAAACGCTAGATAACACGATAGCACTACCATGAAAGCTAAATTCAACGCAGCGTACTTAAATTGGAGCACACACAGGACAGCGCACGCAGCATATAACGGCATAGGAGCAATCATAGTGGCCATGTTACCACTTGCAAAACACAGGGCAGCAAGCAATCCGGAGAAAACAGCGCCAAGAATTGCTAATGAGTTCACAACTTTTGGAGATATTTCAACTGTATTTTCTACAACTTCCTGGACTTCAGGGACTTTAGAATTTATAGCGAAGACTCCAACTGTTTTGCCATCGTCGTATTCTCTGTCACGCATTGCTCGTGGCTTTCTGATACCTGCCTTAACTGGCTCACGAGGAATTTCAGGGGCTGGAGCTTTTGAGACTACGCCGGCTATTTTCTCAAGAGCTAGTCTAAATTCTGTAGCGTCCTTGAATCTGTCTTCGCGATCATATGCACAGGCTTTCAGGACCAACGCGTTTAACTCGGGATCAATATCCGGAATATCTGGCAATTTCTCTCCACTCATTCTGCGCCTCAAAGCTTCGTCGCGCTCACGCGGGGTTATAGGATCAGGAAACGCCGGTAGAAATGGAGTACGATTTTTATTCAAGTAGCGATACAAGATTATCCCAAGCGAATATAAATCGACTGAAGGGCCATACTCTTCACCTTTGAAAACTTCCGGGGCCATGTAAGTGTATGTGCCTTTCTTCGAGAGGCCTGACATTGTTCGCTCAATCTGCCTAGCTATTCCGAAATCACCAAGCTTGTAATCTCCATATTGAGACACAAATATATTATCTGGCTTTATGTCACGGTGTATAGTCTTCTTCATTGCACATAGTTCTAAGGCCCTGGCTATGTCTATTCCAACTTGAATAACGTCTTCTTGCATTAAAGGATTTGAATTCATGTAGCTAGATAGAGTCGTGAGCAACTCCATACGAATTAATATATCCCAACCAATTGAGCCTTTCTTCTCGATAACTTCGTGATCCTCAAGCGATACTATGTTAGTGTTGCCTTTGAAAGCGCTCATGAGGTCGATTTCCTGAATAATATCAGTTACGAACGTCTGGAAATAACTCCGTGCTGAAGCGTCGTCAAGCCCTTCATTCATTGCCTGTTCAAGTTCAGCTTTGCTCTGTGGGATTGAGATCATTTTCACAGCCGCATAATATACTCTTCCGAACTCTTCCTTATGGACTTTATAGACTTTTCCGAATGAGCCTTCACCAAGTTGTTCGTCAATATACCATGATCCCCAAAGAGGCTCGTATTGTTTTATTTCGCTCATGATTTATGCCTCCAGTACAATGCACGTTACGTTATCGCGGCCGCCTTTCATCAGAGCAGCATCAACGAGATTATTAACGGCGTCAGAAACATTTTCAGCGTTGCTCATAATGACAGAAATATCCTGATAATCAAGCATGTCTGTTAAACCGTCGGAGCATAACAAAACTCTTCTCGTGTCGTCAAAGTCAAATGGCCCATAAGAATCAGGCACAAGACCGAATATATCATCAAAAATCCCTAAGTAACGTGTCAACACATGTCTATCGCGATCCTTTTCTGCTCTGGCTGGTGTGATCAATCCCATTCGTACTTTGTCTTCGGCCAATGTATGATCATCAGTTACGCGCAAGAGTCTTTCAGTGTTGAGTCTGTAAATTCTCGAGTCTCCTACGTTGTAGAGCATGAACGAATTTTTATCGGCAACAGCAAGAGCTAGCGTCGTTCCCATTCGTAAGCCTTGAGATTTCATAATGTCGCAGATTTTGTTGTTTGCATCACTTACAAATTTGTTGACGTCAAGATTTTTAGCGTGAAGTGCCAGAGTCTCAACAGCAGTTAGTGAAGCTAACTCTCCGCAATCCTCACCGCCCATTCCGTCACATACAGCAAATACACAAGGTAAATCGGCTGTCCCAGTTAAGAAAAACGGCCTCTCACGCTCCGAGACCGTCATGTAAATTCCGTTGCAATAAAAATTGTCCTCGTTGTTGGTTCTAACTTTGCCAACGTCAGAACGCACAGCAAATTTTATTCCCGTCATGACTTTTCACTCCTATTCGGCAACAAAGCTATTAAAGAATTCTTGTACAGGAGAATTTTCAAATACTCCTCCAGCAAACTCTCCTGAACCTTGATTATCCATTTTACCGAATAACGCGTTAATTATCTTCTGGAAAAATGATTCACCAGAATTTGATTGCGTTGAGCTTGCTGAAGTTGCATTAGGGCTACTTGATATTGCGGTTAATACGTTGCTAAGTTCTTCAGAGCCCGGAATATTTTTTACGGTGGGTAATAATTCCTGCGCTTTTTCAGTGATTGAGGCCGAACTAAACGCACCTGAAGCCTTAACGCTATTGAATGAACCACTATTGCTTACAGAGGAACTGGCTAACATTCCAAAGCCTGTCAAAGTACTTCCGGCTAAAGTCACTAACCCGGTGGCTATTGCTAAATGTTCTTCAACGTGAGATACAGTAGGATTCGAAATTATCGACGCTGAATTATCAGATACTGCCTTGCCTGCGTTATAAGTATCAACGAGATTTTGTACTGTCCTATCTGAACCATCAGGAGCTATTACTCTCACTTTTGCATGACCACTTAAAACATGAGTTATAGAATCCGCTACACTGTCAACGGCTATATCTGAAATTTCCTGCGTATCTTTTATACCTTTAGCTACTGCTTCTGGTCTATCAGGTATGTGAGTTACCGGTAGATTTACAAAATTGCTATTACTTACTGTTGGTTGATTCATATTTATATTAGGCATGTTTCTTCCCATATTTGCACCTCCAAAATTAACCCTTGCTCCTGCTCCAGCTCCTGCCATTCCTCCCACTCCAGCTCCTGCGCCGGCTCCTGCATGTGTACCAGAACCATCAACACCGGGATTGCCAGAAGGTCCAGAATGACCGCCAATGACTCCAGACGTACCTGAGCTTTCATGAGTCGAAGCCTGGAAGCCGTGATTTGTGGTCAATTCGTCGGAAAGGCTATTAGCTTGGGTTTCGTATTTTGATTCGAGTTCTGCAAACCTGCTTACACTTCCTCCGAGTACTCTGACAGTTTCGTTAACGCCTTCATCGAGTCGGCCAAGTCTTATGTTTAAGTCATCAATTTCTGACGATATACGCGCGTTCTCTTTACATTTCCAACCTTCATGTAAACTTGCCTGTTTAAGAGCAGCGACGGCTTCATCAACAAGCATACAAGCTTCATTCATTCGACTGGTCAATGTTGAAATATAATCGGCGTCAAATATAATCAAATTCGCTGGCATAATTAATCACCTCACTTAACGTCCTAAAGCGCTTGACCAACGTGCAGCTTCTTCATCGGTCCATTCAATTGTGCGTGCGCTTTCCTCGAGAAAATCCTTGTATCCATTGAGATTATTGTTCATAGCCTGATATACGCTTTCCATGGCGATCATTTGCTCGGTCATTAGCGACGGGATTCGGCCACTGAAATCTCTGCCCAAATTCTGAAATATACTAGTAACTTGATTTTGACTGTTGAGAATCTCGCTTGCATTGGCTCCAATATTTCCGGCCCTTGCGATCATTTCGTCAGTCACGTATAACATTTTAGGCATATAACTTTCCTCCTTCACCAGCTAACATTTCTTAATTCTCTAGCTGTCTGTTCATCGGCCAAGACACATTCATTTACGAAATTTCGCATATTTTCCAGTGATTCATTTATCGAAGTATTAAATTTTTGGATTCTGGTTTTAGCTTCTCTGAACTTATCCGTATAAACTTTTTGCGATTCACTTTCCCAAACGCCTTCCATGGAATTTATTACTCTTTCGATATTATTCAATGCGTCTTCTTGAGCTTGTACTTGTTTCAGGGCTCTGGCTGTACTTTCCTCGACTGCGTTCACGTTTATTATTGTGGTAGGCATAATTATTTCAACCCCTTCGCTTTATTTGCAAGTTCTCTATCAACGCGCTGGTATTCAGCTACAACGTGCCTTATATAATTTATGGTGTTTCCGCAAATGTCTTGCCATTCTGTTAAGTCTTGGCCTATTTTCGTCAATTGTTCTTCAAGAGCGTCATGTGCTGCGCCAAACATTCTATCGCCGTCAATGTTTCCAGGGTTAAGGATTTCTCTTGCCTCGTCCAATTTTGCTTTAGCCGCTTCTATATGTCGAATATCGCGTTCGGCTTCGGCTTCGTCAATTACAATAGTGCCGCTTGAATCTCTTAGTCCACTCATTTCAATATCGCTTTCCTTCTTGTTTGAATTTCATGATTAATATATTCATCTAGTTTTTTCCGGTCAGTGAACCAGGCTGTTAATAATTCGTCATTTTCACGCTGTTCCATTAGCATGAACATTTTGGAGGCCTGATAAATCGTCGCGTAATAGCCATAAGAATCGACAATTTCACATTTATCAGGATTAGCGCAAAACGATACACAAACAGATAAAGTGAAGCTAAGATTTACTCCGTCGCGGGCGGTTTCTTCGAGTAGATTTTTTTTACGGAGGGTCTTTCTTGCTTCTCTTAGTTCGCGTTCAAACTTTAATTCATCTGCCGGAAAGTCATATACAACGTTTACAAGCTTCCTTACACGTAACATAACGGCTGAATAAAATAATTCCTTCTTTGTGACGATCAGAAATTTTTTCTCTGACATACGAGTTCTCCCTGAAATTAACAAAAAGCAGGGAACAATGCCTGCCCCCTGCCTTACCGAATCCATTCCTGCGTAAACTAAGCAAGACCTGCTGCCTTATCACGCTGACGCTGCTCTTCCTGTCTCATGATGTCTGCAAATCTATTGAGGAACTCAACGAATGTCTGCATATCAACCGAAACGCTCTGGAACGTCTCACGTTTTCTAGCATAGCTATCTCTAAATGCGGCCTGAGCCTCGCCTTCCCAGTCATTCACAAGGTTAGCCATAAGATTGTCAAGTCTATTAATAACGTCCTCGTTCTTCGCATTAGCATCTTTCAGCTTGCTAGCACCTTCTTCTAAAAGTTCAGGTGTTAATTTAATTCCTGGCATGTATTTTCACCTCCTTATAGTTCAAAACACTCTGTCGTTACGACAACACTTTCATGTACCTTACCACACTATCTCATAGTAGCTCCTGCATCGACAGCTTCCATTGTGTTAGCGTAGTTGTTCAGGAACTCTGAGAACTTCGACATATCAGGCGCAAACTGCTGATAGGCTGGTTTCTTCTCCTCCCAGGCGTTTATGAATTTCTTCTGAGCCTGACCTTCCCACTCGCTTACGACTTCATCAATGAGTCCCTGTACTGTCGAAAGGATATTCTCCTGATCTGCCTGGCATTGTGCAATATCTGCTGATGCCTTCAACAAAGCCTCCGGCGTTAACCTCATTTTTGGCATAACTTCTTCACCTCCTCAATTTAGTAATTTAACCTCTATACTCAAACCCTGACCAATGAAACCTTCAGGCAATGAGAACCACTAACGCAACTACTAATAATAAAATCCGTCTGTCCGAAACTTAACTTGCAATCTCGTTTAACGATGAGCATATTATATTCAGACAGGCGAATTTGTTGAATCATTTTTACTTCATGAATTACTTAACACGCTGTGGCGAATTTTACTGTTTATTTTTATCACTCATGCCTCCACTAAATACAGCCTGCTCCCGTCAAAAGCTCCGACCTTCAACAAAGTATCGTCGTCATTGAGAATCCTGTTGTTGTATTCAAGTCTGCATATTTGCCAGCCAGCTAATTCGTCCTCATGTAAAGTCTTGAGTATATCGAGAAGTCTTCGGCGCAGTTCTCCTATTGGTAATTGTGAAGGTAACTCCATGTCAACCTCAAAGCTTCCATCTTCAAGCCTCAAGGTTACTAGAAATAATTCAGGCTCGTTCATGTTGTAAATCCTCCCTAAACTTTTGCGAATTTCACTTGGACTAGCTTCTTGTTGTGAATAATGCAGCCCTCATATTTAGCAAACGTCAAATTTTCACCAGAATGAAGACTCTGCAACGGTAGATAACTTGCTAAATTTCCGCCAACCACTATAGCATTCTCGTTCACAAGGCAATTCGCAAATGATTTCACCCTGTAAGTATAAGTCTTGGCCAAGCCCTTAGAATCAAATGTAATGTACGTGTAAATTCCTCTGTCAGCTCCACCTTCTGTAATTGCGTTAAGGATTTTCGCGCTGTCCTCTGACATATCCTCGTAGAATTTTAAGAAGTTGTCAACGCACAAAACAATACGGCCCTCGCTCTCGTCATCACGTTCATTAAAAGCCTGTTCAAGCTCTATCATGATCTCGTCAGTTCCTTTGCCGTCATGAACTACCTTAGCGCCCTTGCACAGATTTTCCAGGAATGGCTTATCCTCATAGATATAAAGCTTCGTTTTCTCGTCCTTGGCCAAGGTCCTAGCTATCAGTCCTAACACATTCGACTTACCTCCGCCATCAGTCCCGGTGATGATACAACCGCCCATTTTGTTGAATGAAAATTCCACTGGTTGACGAGTTTGTTTGTTCATTCCGATCTGTACATAATCGCTATTGGATTCAAGATCGCCTATTTCTACCGGTTCTGCTTCTGCTGAGTCAATCGACGCTTTTTTGCCGGTCCAGTTATCTGACATTGACTTGCATAACTCACGAAGTATCTTCACACGTTCACCAGGCGTTTCTCCATTGACACATAGAGCTGTCTGGAACTCAAGCATAAATTCTGTGGTCAAGCCTCGGCCTGAATAGCTTCCTGGTTCTGTCTTAGTCTTTCCGCTAAGAATGGCTTTGTAATCTGATTTATCGGTCATTTGAAGAGTATGGCTAGATTTCACATATGACGTAACTTTGAACATGTTGCTGGTACTCGTATTTGACAGGAGCAAATATAAACCAAGACTTCCGCCTTCTCGTGCTAACTGGCTCAACAAGTCCATTAATTCGGGATTGTTATTGTAAAGTGAAGTTACATTGTCAACTGTGATGATTACTATAGGCAAAGTTTTACCGGATACTTCACGATAGGCTTCGAGATCACCGACATCATTTGAGGCAAACAAAGCTTTTCGTGAATTTATTTCCCCTTCTATGAAATCCTTGGCCTTTGTGATATTTTCCTTGTCGCCTGGGCCTGTGATTAATAACGTGTGCGGCAAGTTATCGAAAATTTTCAAGCCTGCGTTTCCGTAATCGAATATCAAGAAATGCACTTGTTCGGGAGTATATGTCAAAGCAACTGATAACAACGTGGTCTGTATAAACGTCGTCTTGCCTGAAGAAGGCGCACCGTAGACTACCTGATGACCATCATTAGCAAAGTCCAGAACGAACGGATATTGAGCTTGCTGTGCAGGATCGTCAATCATTCCTACGATTGCAGACATGCCAGAATTTTTTGCAGTCCATTGGCCGTCTTGGAAAGCTAGTCTATCTTGAACCAAATCATTAAGGTACAGCCATTGTAACGGACTATTTGACTTAGTTGGATCTATCGGATGAGGAGGCAACGGATCCAACCATACGTGACGAGCCCATGAGATTGTATTGTTTTTCGCTGTTTCGATTATGTTATTTACGATTGCGTTACCTTCGCTTAAAGCGTCTCGGGTTGCCTTGACCGTCTTGTCATAATTTACCGGGCGTGTTCGTTTTCCGTTAAGCTCAACGATATTAATCTCAGTTGTTGGGCCTTTCTTTGTTGAGGCCGGGTTATAAGGTGCCTTGGCGTAGAAAGTTTGGACTTGTTCATATACCTCATTATTTCCTACTTTGATTATCGCGCGGCCTGGAGCAGAAATTCCGAAAGCGTCATTGGTACCAAGTATTTCTTTACTTTCTGAAGCGTTTGCAGTTTTAAGGCAGATACGGAATTTTGTGTTAGAGCTTACCTGACCTTTAACGACTCCTTGTGGAGATTGCATTGTCAACACGATATACATTCCGATTGAACGACCGACTCTAGCTATTGAGTTAATGAAGTCATTCGAGTATTCAGGGTATTGTGTGGCGAACTCTGCAAACTCGTCAACGACTATCAACAAATACGGCAGTGGTTCAACTCCTACGTGTTCCTTCTGATAAGTCTGATAAGCCGAGATTGATTTTGTTGATAACCATGTGGCTTCCTCAAAAATTTTCATGCGGCGAGCTTTTTCACCTTCAAGAGATTTTATGCAACGTGCTATCGTTGAAGGGTCATTCATGTTGCTGACGACTCCGGCAATATGAGGTAAAGGCTTGAGAATATTAGAGAGGTCGTTACCCTTAAATTCTATCAACGCGAGATTCAAGTCATCAGGAGAGAAATTTAACGCCATTGATAAAAGCCAAGTTGTAAGCATTTCACTTTTTCCACTTCCTGAAGTTCCTGCTGTGATTCCATGGGGACCCATTGCTTTCTCGTAAATATCGAATGAGAACGTATCACCATTAGCTTTGACTCCGATTGGGGCTGCGAGACTCTTCGGGGACCAACTTTTTTGCCAGCGCTCTAATACTTTCAACTCTTCAACAGTTCTAACGTGGAACCCCTGCAAGAATGAAATACTCTTCGGCCAAGAATCCCCCTTGCCACTCTGCAATAATCTCACAGGAGCTAAAGCACGAGCAAATTTATCAAGTTGAGAGACTGTAATTTTGTCGGGCATGAAGAATACGTTACGATTCTTTGCTTCAGGCGTAGTATTTTGTACACAGGCTGGATTATCGCAAGTTATGACCGTCTGACACTCTCCAGGAAGTGCGCCTATATCACCATAAGCATACAACGTGGCAAAACCTAGGCTTGAACTTTCCGGCAAAAATTGTTCACCACTGCTCTCGACCAAATATCTATCAGCAAGAAGCAAGAAATAAAATGGCATAGCTGGAGCAACGTCTTCTCTACTATTTCCGGAATTATCACGACGACGAATTTTCAGAGTCTCGCCAATTTCCCTAAGCATTGTCCTAGAGTCCTCACGAGTGCAGGCTATATATCGTTTTGTTCTGGCAGCGTTCCATACATGCGGAAGCCATTTAATCCATTCCCACTCTTTGCTTTCTTCTTCAGGATATACACAAACAATTTTTACGTCCTCATATGAATGATGAGTGGCTATATCCAGAATTATTCGCCCTGCTATTTGTCTTACGTGTTCAGGACGTCCAGCTAATCCAGTTATCGGAGACGACAAGAACGAATGACATACAGGAACACCAGTTAATTTCACATGCCTTTCTTGAAGTTCTTCGGCCTGCTTTATGCTCACGTTCTCTTCGATCTGAAGTTGAGCGCGGGGTATTCTGATTTTGACGTTTGATTCTATTTCGCCAGTCCCAAGCCTAACACTAAGGAAATCGCTGTCCTTGTTAGTTCGTTCCCATAAGCGGCGATTAACATTTTCAGCTATTGCTATACATTCATGAACACCAGGACTTATTAACGATAACGATGAAATATATTCGCCCTCAGCCTTCGTTATTTCCTGTTCACGTTTGATTAAATGCTCCTGATATTTTTCCAAGGCTAGCCCGTTTGTCTTCTGCCATTTTTTCAAGTTAGATTTGTTGTTCACAATAGTGACTACTACGCTCATTAACGACATCGGGACAGAGAACATCAACATGGTGTAATTCTTCATCATGATCGCTACAGAGGACATTACCACAACCATAAGGAACGGAGGCAACAAGAGAGATAGCCACGAAATTTGAGGTTTATTGCCAGCGTTTGGAGGTGACATTATCTCGAATTCAAGCTTTTCTGTGCGAGGTCGTAGGCGCGGAGATTTCTGGAAGAACGGATAACGCTTTTGAACAGGCTTGGTATTCTGAATAAATTCCGACATTAAGTCAGGTTGAAATTCGACTTCACCAGGCGTGTTTGAAAATTGCAGCGTGTCATTCTGGATATAGAACATGAAGCCGCCGATGAATACGTTTACTTCTTCAGCAATGACCGATTGACCAGGTTCAACAAGCTGACCGTTTACGAAAGTTCCGTTTCTGCTGTTAAGATCTTTGACGTGCCAATGAGAGTCGATTCTTTCCAACGCCGCATGGACTGAAGAGACGTTTGGGTATCTCAAGCAAATATCGTTACTGTTGAAGGAACGCCCTAATTGTAATTCATCGAACTCACGCAAATTTAACGAGCCCGATAATTTATTATGACTGTCAAAAATTGCAAGAGTTACAATCTCGGTTATTGCTACGACGTCCCCGGACGAAAATACACGATTAGACGTTTCTTGACCTTCGTATTTCATGTTTTTTCGCGAATGAATTTTCACGCCGCCTTGCTCACAAGTCAGAGTCAAATAAGAACTCCCAAGACCAGAACGTTCCATTACGATTGTATCTGTCAGGGAGTCTCCAACTGTAGCTGTAATGCCGGGCTTCAAAGTCAGCGTGAAAAGTTTTTTGCCCGTGTATATAGCTATTAAATAATCCATTATTTTTTCCTCGTGCCTTTCAGGAAGTTTTCAAGCTCTGGATCCCTTGTTGTCTGCTTAACTCTGGATTTTGGGAATACTTTGCGCTTAACGAGGCTATGAAGTTCTTCGGGAGTAATCGGATAAATTTTGTCGCCCTTATGAATCAAGCTTATATTTCCGGTGGTTTTGTCGATAGCTTCAGCAAGGCTAAAATCGTGTTGAACATCAACAATTTTCACTGCCGCTATATCGTTCATCTTATGGCCAAGTGAATTTCCATTACCATCAAAAATTTCTGCGCCGTCAACATAGACTCTAAAGAATTTGCCGATTTGTGCGCCACTAGTTGCTCCTATGCTTAAAGTAATTTCTTTGCTTCCAGCTTCAATAACCTGTGCATATTCGCCAGTCAAAGCTTCACGAACTTTCAAGCCTAAACGTGAGGCCGCGTCAGCTATAGCTCCTGCTTCCATGCCTTCAAGCTGTAATTTCTCGTTGGTCATGCCATAAAAATTGAACACAGTACCTTTTTGAGAGCTTGAGCCAGATTCAGATAGTGATAGTTTTACTTCGCTAGTTTCAACGTCAACGACTCTGACATCAATCGTAGCGATCGCGGTGTTTTTGCTGGTTCCGAACATCCACACGTTTGTTGAGGATTGATTCTTGGCAAGGTTAGTTACGGCTCCGAGAAGCATATATTGACAGCCTGCTATTTTTCCGATCTGAACGGCTGTATCATCAGTAACTACTCCTGATAACGCTAATTTATGTTCTGAAGCTATTGCGTCGAGTTGATCTCGTTCGATAACTGATATAGTTTTTGAACTAGTCAACATTCTCGCGAAAACATCACCAACTGCGGCGGCTTGCTCGTCTGAAACTCCTTCGGCTCGTCCAAGAAATTTCATCACGCCCAAACGAATTTTATTACTTGCTGCATTTGCCTCCAACGTGAACAAGAACACAAATATGAATGCTAATAATATGGATCGTTTCATTCGTGAGTTACTCCCAATCTTCAGCATTTATTGCATTTACGTGTTTCATTACCGCCTGACGTGTTGCTTCTGCCAAAATTCCGCCAGTCTCTTTCTTATAGGCACCAATATAGAAGCCCTTGTAACCTCCGATCGCTCCCTTCATGGCTCTTTTAGCTGTTCCAACTTGGCTTTCAGCGTAAACTATTTCACTTGTTGAGTTATCAATTATCTTTATGTCAAGCACTACATAGGCTGTCTTTTTCTGTGTGGCGCCACCGATAACCGGGACTAATATTCCTTTGCCATTCTCATCGTAATAGTACATTGTGATAGCGCCGTCCATGGAATATTGAGCACCTTTGACTTTGCCGACTGCTGGAGCTGTTGACGGATCCATGAGGCCTGATTGACCAAGGGCTATTTCATCCGCTATGTAGTTCAGGTTTTCGCGTTCGACCAGGTTGAAGATTTTTGCTTTGCTTAGTTCTGTGACCATCATGTTCATGATCGCACCGGCTGGAGCTTTGCCCTCTTCTGACTTATCCTCAAACTTACGAACGGCCAGTCTTGGAAGAGCAAATGCACTCCCTACCATTGATAGCAACAATACAATGACGATACCTACAAAAATTTTGCGCATGAAAAATTTCCTCCCCTTAATATAGTTGCTGCATACCCTCTTCAACAGCAGCTTCGAGTGATTTTACTTGTGTCTCATATTCAGTGTAAGCAACCTGTTTACTCAATGAAGTTTTGCCACCAAGCTTAGTTCCGTTTGATGTTACTGCTATGATCGCTGCGGTTGCATTTCCTGTATATAAACTGAACTGGTTTTGAACGGGTTGAGCGACTTGGACTCTAGCAATTACCGTAGCTGCACAACTGTAATGATGATTGAGTTTTAGTATGGCCGCAACATTTCCCTGCATTGCGTATCTTGCTGCTTGAGCTCTTGTGGCTGCGAGTTTTGCTTGCTTCATTTTGGCTTCGTCAACGACTCTATAACCGTGACTTATTAGTGAGTCAATTATTTTGCTCTCGGCTAACTTTACAAACTGTTCTTCATCACCTTCAACAAGTATTGCAATATCGCCTCTCTTTGGTAAAACTGAATCAGGGGCAGTCGTTACGGCTGAACTTTTGCTTGATGAAGAGCTTTTTGATTTTTTCTTGGCCGCTTCGGCAGTGCATGACATCAACACCACAAAAATTAACAACACCGCAAAAATTTTTCGCATAAATAACATTCCTCCTTAGAAATTAAACCAACCCTTAGGCTGTCTCCACGCTGTGATCGAGTCGTCCTGAACTTTATCAATACGAATATCATTCTTTTGTAGGAACATAGCTATAGCTTGAGCGCTCTTAGTGTCTTTTGCGCCTGGTGCATACGTTATTGTTACTTCGAGTGCTGTCCCCTCAAACATGCTTTTCACTTCACCCGTTGCCCCAATAAAATCACGTAAAAGATTCTCTACGGGGATAGCCGATTCAAAGTCAGAGATATTTTCGATACGGATATTAATTGTTTTGCTTTCGCCCACTGTTTCCACGATCGGAGCAGCCGCGGTTCTTATCATTCTTGCGTTAATAGTTTGCGCTGTCAGGCCCTCAACGTTTGTGAAATCAGATAAGAATGATGCTACATTGCGAGCAGTTTTCCCGGATACAAGGTCAATTTCAAGCATACCGTTCTCGTAGCTTCGTTCAAATAAATGGCCGTTTCCTCCAGCAAATTCGCGGAGCTTCTCTTCGATTTCCTCAACCTCTTTGAAGGAGGCATTAGCGATTTTGATATTGACAGTGATACCGCCAAGAGCTGAGCCAGCCGACGCAAGGTTATAAGCTATCTTGTAGATAATCTCTTCAGCAGCTCTATCAAGACAACTGGCCAAAAAAACACTTACACCACCCTGTAAGGAGTTTTTCTTGCCTGCTGAAACTGTCTGTGAGCTAATTCGATACGCTGTCTTAGTTAATACTGCTTTAACCTGTGCTGAAGCGCTTACGTTGTAGATTTTCACGCCATAACGATTGAACGAGCTCGAACCGCCCGTAGCTTTTCCAATGACGATAATATCGGCCTTGATAGTTTTGGCGGCACCTTCAAGCATTTCGGGATCACTAAAAGCCTTCTGTGGGTCAAGTGCAATTAACGTCTTTGCCTGATCAGCATCAACGATCAAATATCCGGCCTTCTCAAAAATTTTGCCTAACTCGTTCTCAATCAAGCCTGCGTTCTTCTCGCTATCCTTATCAGCAAGAATCATTACTCTTGGATTACCAAGCATAGAGATAACTTCCGGGCCAAGGAAACCATCAAGACTCCTTTCACTGACCTGACAAGAGCCTGTGATCGTGAGAGTATCGCCCTCAATAGATTCGTTAGTAATCTTGAAATTTTTGACAAGTCCATTAGCATTGGAAACGAGTCTGTCACGTATGGAACTGTAGCCTTCCATTTGATCAATGCCTGCGACACTCGCGCCCATGGCTTTTTCGATTGCGTCACGATATGCCAAGCGCTTTGCTTCCTCGCGTGCCGTAGCTTTCTGCCCGTCCTTGATTACAACTTGGCCAACAGCGTCATCAATGTTGTGAACGCCCTTGTTAGTCCTAACTCCGGCAAATGAAGGAGTAGCAAAACACACGATTATAAACAACAACAAAAATTTTCTGCTCATAATTTGATTCCCAACAACTCCTTTGCAATTGGTAAAAATTTGGGTAAAGTAATTGTAAAGAAAAAATTTCTCCACTGCAATAAATCTCTATGAGTAAATAGCTGATTTCTAAATGATTAAGTGTGATTTGGTTTGAAATTTATTTGAGCATATCCAGAAATTCTCGTTCGTCAAGAATCCTCGTTCCCAACTTGATCGCTCTGTCGAATTTTGAACCTGGCCTATCTCCTGCGACAAGATAACTAGTTTTTGAACTTACATTATTTGAAACTTTTGCACCAAGAGCTTTGACTCTTTCGCCCGCTTCGTTACGAGTCATTGATGAAAGAGTTCCTGTGAAGACAAAAATTTTACCGTCAAGTTCTCCGCTTATAGGTTCAATATTTTCGTCGCTCATTTTGAGGCCAAGTACTTTGAAGTTATCAATGAGGTGTAAATTTTCCTCGTTCCTGAAAAATTCGTGCAATGAATCAGCAATAGTTTCGCCAATAGTTTCGATTGATGTAATATCTGTTTTGGAAGCGCTGATAATTGAGTCAATGTCGTGGAAATGCTCAACCAATAAGGCCGCGGCGTTTTTACCAACCTCACGAATCCCTAGGGCCGTAAGGAGATTCACGAACGGACGATTTTTTGAGGCCTCAAGTTCTGATAGTATGAAATTAGCCATCTTATCGCGAACTTTATCAAGCGTGATCCAGTCCTCATATTGTAGGTAATAAATATCGCTCAATATCTTAACTTTTCCTGAGGTAACTAGATTCGATGCTAACCTATTGCCAAAGCCTTTGATGTTCATTCCGTCACGTGAGGCAAAATATTTTATGCTCTCTTTAAGCTGGGCAGGACACGAGGCACGATTAGGACAACGATAAGCAACTTCATCAGGCAATCTAACAATTTCAGAACCACAGGCTGGACAATTTTGAGGCATTGCGAAAACTTCTTCAGCTCCTGTTCTCTTGCTTATGTCGACTCCGATAACTTCCGGGATAATTTCTGCGGCTTTACGAACTCTTACAACGTCTCCAACTCTTATATCTTTGCGGGCTATTTCGTCAGCGTTATGAAGTCCTGCGCGTTGAACTTGAGTCCCGGCTAGTCTGACTGGTTCAAGAATCGCAACGGGGGTTAATATTCCTGTACGGCCAACTGAAATTTTTATCTCGAGAATTTTCGTGAGAGCTTCTTCAGGAGGATACTTGTAAGCTACTGCCCAGCGTGGAGCGTGAGAAGTTGCGCCGATCTTGTGCCATTGAGTAAGGTCATCAAGCTTTATAACTACGCCATCAGTAACATAATCGAGTTTGTAGCGTTCATTTTCCCAGTGAGCTATGAAATTTTTCACGGCCTCTAAATCTTCGCAGTACTCCCAAGCTGATTGAACAGGCAAGCCTCTATCTCGTAACCAAGTTAAAGCGTCCTGTTGTCGAGTTATGCCGAATTTTTCAGCGTCAACGAGGTAGTACAGGAATATATCAAGCCCACGTTCTTTTGTCACGTGATTATTCTTCTCTGATTGTCGTAGAGTTCCGGCGGCGGCGTTTCTTGGATTAGCAAAAGGAGTTTCCCCACGTTCTTCACGGATTTTGTTGACAGTGTTGAAGCGTTTGTGACTCATAAGGACTTCTCCACGCACTTCGATTCTTCCTTCTGGAGCATTGATTAATTTTTTGGGAAAAGAATCTACAAGCATCAAATTTGCTGTAACGTCCTCGCCAGTGTGACCATTGCCACGAGTTGCGCCCCTGACAAAGATTCCGTCCTCGTAAATCAATGATACTGCCAAGCCGTCTATCTTCATTTCGCAAGTGAAACCTTGAGTACGATTTATGCGCGTGAAAAAATTTGTGAGTTCATCAGAATCAAACACGTTATCAAGCGACAACATAGGGACTTTATGCTCAACTTTTGCGAATAAATTGCTGACTTGGCCTCCAACGTTATGAGTCAAGAAATCTTTGCGGGCCAGTTCCGGGTGTTCCTGTTCAAGCTGATTGAGTTCACGTACGAGCGAGTCATATTCAGCGTCAGAAATTTCTGGGTTATCGTCATTGTAATAAAGCCCGGCGTGATACTTTATTAACTCGTAAAGCTCATTGATCCGGGCAGAAAAATTTTCCATGGTGAATTACGCTTTTGGTCTCATAGTCGGGAATAAGATTACGTCCCTGATTGAGCGCGCGCCAGTCAAGAACATAACGATTCTATCCATACCAATTCCCATTCCTCCAGTGGGTGGCAAGCCTGCTTCAATGGCGTTGATGAAGTCCTCGTCAAATACGTGTGCTTCGTCGTCTCCTTCAGCTTTTTTGCGTGCCTGGTCCTCGAATCTTTCGCGCTGGTCGATTGGGTCGTTTAACTCGCTGAAAGCATTAGCAACTTCCTTACCATACATGAATAACTCGAATCTGTGAGTGTAATCTGGATTTTCGGGGTCGCGTTTTGAGAGCGGGGAAATTTCCGTTGGGTGGCCAAGTAAGAATGTAGGCTCAATTAATTTTTCCTCACCGAACGCTTCGAACATGAGATTCAACACTGCGAACTTGCTTTCGTGCCCCGTCATTTCATTCCCCAAGCCTTTATCGCGTGCAATGGCTCTAGCTTCTTCGTCGGATTTAATCGCGTCAAAGTCAACTCCCGCGTATTCCTTAACGGCTTCACGCATCGTGATCTTCTTGAAAGGTTTAGAGAGGTCAAGCTTTGTCCCGTTCCATTCAATTTCGAGAGTGCCTATAGCTTTTGCGGCGTTTCGTATTAATTCCTCGGCCAAGTTCATCATGTCAACGTAATTGCAATATGGCCAATATACTTCCATCATAGTAAATTCAGGGTTGTGCATTGGGTCCATGCCTTCATTACGGAAATTGCGTCCGATCTCGTAGACTCTGCCCATCATTCCGACGACTAAGCGCTTTAAGTAAAGCTCAACGGCTATACGCATATACATATCAATTCCGAGGGCGTTATGGAAAGTTTTGAACGGTCTAGCGTTTGCGCCACCTGCCAACACTGACAAAATAGGCGTCTCAACTTCAAGCGTGCCATGAGATTCAAGAGTCTCCCTGAACGATGTGATAATCTTTGAACGTTTTCTGAATACTTCGCGATTGTCGGGATTAGCGATTAAATCCAAATAGCGTTGTCTGTAACGAATCTCTGTATCTGTGAGTCCGTGCCATTTTTCCGGGAGCGGGCGAATAGCTTTGCTTAAGAGTTTGTATTCAGTTACGAGTATCGTGAGTTCTCCGCGTCTTGTCCTACATGGATAGCCAACAATTCCAATCCAGTCACCAGTGTCAACCCACTTTTTCAAGAAGTCGTACTCTTTCTCGCCAACTGAATTAAGCTGGAAATATAATTGCATTCGTGAAGTCTCGTCGGCCAAGTCAGCAAACGTTGCTTTACCCTGTCTGCGTATGGTCATGACTCTTCCGGCGGTCTTGATGACGTTCTCTTTAGCTTCTTGTTCTGGCTGAAGGTAATCGAACTTGCTGCGGATTTCCTCAAGCGTCGTTTCTCTGTCCCAAGTTTCGTTCACATAAGGGTCATAGCCTTCTTCTGATTTCAGACGCAATAATTTCTCCTTACGCTGACGCACGACTTCATTTTCTTCTGCGCTAAAAAGTTCTTCAGGCATTCGTAAATATTTCTCCTTTACACAAAATCTTAATGTCTGCTATATTTTATTACACATACGTAAAATTAAGGGAGATTCACAAATGCAAGACGTGTTAAACAAACTTGACTCACTGGAAATAAAATACGAACTTGATGAACATGAGGCAGCCTTTACGATTGAGGACGTAATAAAATTTGGAATTAATAAGCGCGGAATGTTGCCGGTGAATTTATTTTTGAGGAATGCTAACGGAAAAAAACACTATCTTGTCATTCACGATGGCGCTAAACACACTGACATAAAAAAGCTTCAGGAACAAATTAACGCCACTCATTTAAGCTTTGCTTCAGAAGAAAGACTCAAGAAACACTTGGGGCTCACAAAGGGCTCCGTGTCGCCGTTCGGTTTAATCAATAACGTAAATCATGACGTTGAAGTTGTGTTGGACGAGAGCATAGTTAATCAACCCTTGTTAGGTTTTCACCCAAATATCAATACTGCTACAGTATGGCTTAGCTATGAGGACTTCATGAAGTTCTTGAAAGACGCCGGAAATAAAATCACATTCGTAAATTGTTAAGGAGGATATAGCATGAAAAAGTTAGTATGCACGTTGCTATTGATAACGTTGCTTGCTTCACCTGTATCATACGGGGCTGAAAGACGTGTGCTCAAGTTGGGACTCTTGACGAAGCTTAATACGACCGAGGAAGAATTTAGCGAGAGTTGGCGGAAAACTTTTGCACCACGTAATGAGGACTTGGAAGTGATAGTTCGCTTTTACGATTCACTTACGGCTATGCAAATGGCAATGAACGCGGGCGAGATTACTCAAATGGTTTTGCCTGAAGCTGCGGCACATTACCTGATGAATCAAAATAGCGAATACGAGTCAACTCTTTTATTACGCTCAAAGAATCCTTATGGGCTTGCGTTTGGATTCAGGGAGGACAGCGAAACCTTGCGCGATAAATTTAACGAGGCACTTACGATTTTGCGAGATAGCTGGAAATTAGCGGCCCTTGAAGGAGTTTACATTGCCTTACCTAGAAACGATCCAGAGCCTGTAAAATTTGAACGCTTTGACGGAGCAGAGACAATCAAAATAGCCATCACTGGAGATTTACCTCCGATAGACTTCATTGCGGCCGACGGAACACCAGCGGGATTTAACACGGCAGTACTTGCTGAAGTTGGAAATATTTTGCGAATGAATATTGAGTTAGTAAACGTTGAAGCAGGAGCCAGAACCGCAGCACTTGCATCAGGGAGAGCCGACGTGGTTTTCTGGTATGAGGTCAACAGAGATTCAGAGCAACAATATGACGCTCCCGCAGGTGTAATTTTGTCAACGCCGTATTACGAATGGAACAACTTTTTGCACGTAAAGAAAGCATGGAAGACTCAAAACACGTCATCAAACTGGGACGTCAAGAAAAGTATTTGGGATTTATTCTTGAGTAACTTCTAAAATGCCAAGCAAGACAATCACAAAATATATTTGCTCCGAATGTGGGCACGTAACGACAACAAAAACCGGAAAATGTCCCTCGTGTAATTCATGGGGGACTCTCGAAGCTGTCGTTGAGACTCCAGAGTCTGAAGCAAGAACTCACAAAACTAGCGTCAACATAATAAGCGCACTCGACGTTAAGCCGCCCGAACGAATAGCAACAGGAATTGAAGAACTTGATCGCGTTTTAGGAGGGGGATTGGTTCCTGGTGGAGTTGTCTTAATCGGAGGTCAACCAGGCATAGGGAAATCAACGTTGCTGTTACAAGCTGCTGGGAGTGTTGCGAAAAATTATAATGATCCCGTTCTGTATATCTCTGGTGAAGAGTCAGACGCACAAGTCGCAATGAGAGCTTCACGAATAAATACGGCCTGCGAGAATTTGTACTTGTATTCAGGTTCAGAGCTTGAGGACGCCTTGGAAAATCTCAACGGTAATAAATTCGCCTTCTTTGTTCTCGATAGTGTTCAAGCAATGAGTACAGGAAACGAGTCGGGCTGGCCTGGAACAGTTACTCAAGTGCGTGCGGTGGCTCAAAGGGTAATTGATGTTGCGCGTGAAAAAAATATTCCTGCCGTGATGATTGGTCACATAACCAAGGACGGGAAAATCGCGGGGCCTATGCTGCTTGAACACATGGTTGACACAGTACTAAGTTTTTCGGGCGAAGGGTATTCATCGTACAGAATGCTGCGTGCCGTAAAGAATCGTTATGGAAGTACTGACGAGCTTGGAATATTCGAAATGTTGGAGGAAGGTTTACGGCCTGTTGTTGATAAGAGCGGGTTATATTGGAATCGCGATGACTCTGTTGTGCCTGGCGTAGCAATGACCATAGCACTTGAAGGAAATACACCATTAGCCGCGGAGATTCAAACATTAGCAGCACGGACAATATTTCCATATCCGAGACGTACTTCACGAGGAATTGAGCTAAATCGATTTCAATTATTGACGGCTGTAATAGATCGACGCTGCAGAATTTCCACGAACTCTCACGACTTATATATCAACGTTGCTGGAGGATTAAGCCTTCAAGATCCTAGCGCGGATTTGCCTTCATGTGCGGCGATAGCTTCAGCCTTGAAGAACGTAGCGTTACAATCCGGAACATGTTGGCTTGGAGAGGTGGGCTTGGCCGGAGAAATTCGACCAGTAACAAGAATAGACATGAGACTGAAAGAGGCGGCACGCTTAGGATTTCACACGGCTGTAGTAAGTTCACGAGAGCAAGTGAAATTCAACGGGATAAAAATTGTGCGGGTGTCCCATATTGATGAGGCACTCGCGGGATTACTTGTTGCTAATTCGTCCAATTAAAGCCTTCGGGAATGTTATGAAGCTTCCATGAAGCGTGTGACACATATGTGATTTCGTAAGGACAATTTTTCTCCCATTGATCTTTTGTAGGACGAGCATTTTTTAGCGCAGCCCATTCAGCCGGATAATTGTGCTTAATATCGTCCTTGCCTCCAGTAGCTAACACCCATAAATCCAAAATATTGTTTCTTATGTCGAGCTGAAAGTATATGCCGAGAATGCCTTTCTCGTGGGGATGCACGTCACTCCAATCGTCTTTAAGAGTCTGAAAGCAAAAATTTTGTTCACCGTCGCTATCATTCACGAACATTCTGTCGGCCTTGAGATATAGTAATTCGTCGCCGGTGTTAATTTTGAAGTTCGAGTCAAAGGACAAGTTAATCTTCTGTTTTTCTCCTACATCATGCGAAATTTGTATGGGAACTCCTGTTCCTGCCATGACGCTCCAGCCTCTTATGTCGTTACTATTTACGTTATTGTTAGAATTATGTCCTTCTCCAAATTGTGAATTCTTGAACATATTAATGTCTTCGCTTATGAATTTGTACTCAATCTCGAAATATGAGTCTGAAATTAAATTCTTATCAATGACCTCTATGAGGTTCTTCGCTTTTTGTTCATTAGTTGGAGGATTAGAAAATATCGCCAATTTATTTAATGTTTCTTCAGCAGCGTCACGTATAGAATTTGAATTTTTTTGATTATTGTAATAGTCTATCGCGTTTTTAATGCTATCAATCTGTACTTTTTTGAATGTATCGGTAAATTGCTTCGTCCAAAATTCGTCGTTCTCAGCAAGAGCATTCATGATTTCGTCATATAAATTATCGTAGTTAATTCCACCTTTAGGTACTTTTTCTGTTACGATCACGAGATTAACATTATTGCTGTCTTCACGTTGCGCATAGAGTATTGTCAAGATGTTTCCATGCCACATAATTTTTTGTTTGGTTTCGTTGTCTTCGGTTTTATATGGATTTGAGGTTACGATGTCATTGGTGGTCTTTGATGTGTAAACTCTGGGCCATTGATCAGAATAGGAAATCGCAACAGGCAATCGTAATCCTGTTATTGTATCTATCTTACGAGAGTTGTATAACGGTTTTCCATCATCCGTAAGTGGCTTCATTGCTTTCTGAACATCAGTGACTTTTTTTAATTCGTGCAAACCCAGCCCCGCATTTCTGACTCTGTTCTCCACAAACGTTATGACTCGTTGGCCTCGTTCTCGTGCCGTAAATATTGCCTGTGTCCTTGTCCCGAATGATAGTAGTAGATAAAATGCTCCGCACAACGTTATCACAAACATTGCTTGAATTATCATGCTCGTTAATAATTCCGTCAGCGTAAAACCTTTTCTAGCTCTAAGTCTCATGTATATTCACCTTTTGCGTATTTTGTTCCTGTCTAAATTTCTCGATTGAGGCTATTATAATACGCGTAAAATTTTTGTAGGGGGTAAATGATTTATGGAAAAGTTAAGCGTTTATAAATGCGCTAAGTGTGGAAATATTGTTGAGGTTATGCATGTTGGAGGCGGCACTCTTTCATGTTGTGGCGAACCGATGAAGTTAATGGCCGAGAATACAACTGACGCTGCCACGGAAAAGCATGTACCTGTTCTTGAAGGCGTTAATGTTAAAGTTGGAAGTGTTGCTCACCCAATGCAGGACGCTCATTATATTGAGTGGATCGAAGTAATCAACGGCGAGAGAGTTTGCAGACAGTTCCTCAAGCCTGGCGAAGCTCCTGAAGCTGAATTCCATTGTGCAAAAGCTGGGTCAGTAATGCGTGAATATTGCAACTTACACGGACTCTGGAAGGCTGAAGTGAAATAACATGAAAATCTCTGACGCAATGGTTGCTGCTATCAACGACCAGATCAAAGCCGAATTTGACTCAGCGTATATTTATCTTGCAATGTCATCATACTTCAAAGCTGAAGGCCTTGACGGCATGGCTCACTGGATGAAGAAGCAGTACAACGAAGAGATCGAACACGCAGAAAAATTCATAGCCTACCTTTATGAACGCGGCGCACGTGTTATTATTCCGGAGATCGCTAAACCTAAAGAGAGCTACGAGAACGCACTTGACGCTTTCAAAACTTCATACGCTCATGAGCAATACGTAACTTCAAGAATTTATAAGCTTGTTGACTTGGCCGTCAGTGAGAAAGATTACGCCACACAATCAATGCTTAAATGGTTCGTCGATGAGCAAATGGAGGAAGAGGACAACACTAGCAGCATCGTAAGTAAGTTGGAGTTCCTCGGCAGCGATAAACATCACGTCTATATCGTTGATAGAGAACTTGCAGCACGTTAAAGCTAACATCACTAATAAACACGCAAACCACACAGGGAAGTTTTCTGGACAAAGGGGGCTTCCCTTTTTCGTACGACCATGAACAACGATAAATTACGCTCATTTCTTGAAGGCTTATATTACGTCTATCAGCGTCGCGAATTAATTAATCCTGACCCATTATATTTCTTGTACTCGTATGAAAATGTTCACGATAGGGAAATAGTTGGGATAATAGCTTCGTCGCTGGCTTATGGAAGAGTCACACAGATAATGAAGAGCGTTGAGAAAGTTTTAGCTTGTCTCACTGAACACCCGCACGAATTTTTAATCAAAGCCAAAAATTTTGAGATCGTCCCGGAAAATTTCAAGCACAGATTCACGACCGCTAACGACATAAATAACTTACTCGCTAATATCTCAAGCATAGTACGCAAATATGACTCACTGGAAAACTTTTTGGGAGAATGCCTCAAAGATTCGCACGGGGATTTATTATCAGGCTTGGATACATTTTCGGATACTCTATCACGCAACAAAGAGCCTGGGGCTTTTTCGCTCGTAACTGCTCCTAGGGATAAGAGCGCGTGCAAGAGATTATTTCTTTATCTGAAGTGGCTGGTGAGAGCCGACGACGTTGACCCGGGAGGCTGGAAAATTCTTCGGCCAAGTGATTTAATCGTGCCTACTGATACACATATGCACAACATAGCGAAAAAACTTGGCTTCACGAAACGCAAGCAAGCTGACCTCAAAACGGCCTTAGAGATAACGGAAAACTTTCAGAAAATTTGTCAAGAAGATCCGGCTAAATATGATTTCGTGTTGACTCGATTCGGAATAAGAGCCGGTCTTAACGTAAATGAATTAGAGGAGCTGATTAGTTGACATGCAATATAACTTTTACGGCTGTGAAAACGTCAACAACATTCACGCGCTTGATGACTCGTTCGAAGTTGGTACACCGCTGGATTTATACGACGCTCTAAAAAATATTTGGTGTGAATATTCCTGTGCGCCTCGTATGCGTCAAAACTGGAGCGAAGATAATATGACTCTTGGCCAATGTTCGATCACGGCGTTTCTTGCTCAAGATATTTTCGGCGGCAAAGTCTACGGAATAGTACGGCCTGATGGAAGCATTCATTGCTACAACGTTGTTAATGACATTGCGTTTGATTTAACTAGTGAACAATTTCGTGGCGAGACATTGAATTATTCTCATAACCCTGAACAATTTCGTGAGGTTCATTTTGCCAAGGACGAGAAAAAAGAACGCTACGAGTATTTGAAATCGGAACTAAACAAAAAAGCGTGCCTCTGTTAATTCAGAAACACGCCATAATTTCTAAAAATTATATTTCTTAACGCTCTAATTATTGAGCCTCAAACATGTCTTTGCCAACTGCACACAACGGGCACACCCAATCATCTGGCACGTCTTCCCAAGCTGTTCCCGGGGCTATTCCGTTATCGGGATCTCCTAATTCAGGCTCGTACACGTAACCGCATACTGTGCATACATATTTCATTACCATAACCTCCTCATTTTTTGCGATATTATAACATACAGGCTATTTCGCAAATTTTTCCCAGTAACCAACGACAAATATCACGAGCATTATTACTGGCACGACATAAGTGAGATAACCGCGTAAGAATTTTGGGAACTTGAGTCCTTCGCCTTCGTCTACTTCCTTGACGAAATTATCCCAGCCCCAACCGTATCTTGTTACGCAGAACAATAAATAAATTGTTGTACCGATCGGCAAAATGTTGTTGCTCAAGATAAAGTCCTCAAGGTCAAGAACGTTCGAGCCCTCTCCAAAAGGTTGGAAGCCTGACCAGATATTGAACCCGAACGCGCAAGGAAGGGACAGGATAAATATTCCAACGCAAGTAACGATTGAAGCTCTGACCCGTCCCCAACCGAAACGATCCATGAAACACGCGATTATATTCTCAAAGACTGCTATAACTGTTGAGAGTGCTGCGAAGCTCATGAACAAGAAAAATAACGTGCTCCAGATTCGTCCATTAGGCATTGAGTTAAACATGTTGGGTAACGTTACGAAGATTAAGCCGGGGCCCGCTCCTGGATTTATGCCATATGCAAAGCACGCTGGGAAAATTATTAATCCGGCCGTTAAAGCTACAAACGTATCAAGGACAGTGATTATTAAGCTTTCTCCCATGAGTGATTTCTCTTTGCTGATGTAACTCCCAAAAATTGCCATGCTTCCGATTCCAAGCCCCAACGTAAAGAATGATTGACCTAACGCAGCATAGACGCTAGTCCAGAATCCTTTAGCCGTGAGATTAGCAAAACTAGGTTTGAGATAAAAGCTTAATCCCTCGCTTGAGCCTTCTAAAGTTACAGAACGAACTGCTAACGCTATCATGATAACGAGTAAACCCGCCATCATAATTTTTGTAACACGTTCGACTCCACTTCTTAAACCTGCGCAACATACAACAAAGCCGACTGAGACAGCCGCATAAAGCCACAAAGCAGTACGTTCAGGATCAGAGACTAGGCCGCCGAAAACTCCGCCGACTTGTTCAGGGTTCAAGCCCTCAAGATTTCCTGCCAACGAGTAACACGTATAAGCTAACATCCAGCCGGCTACGACCGTGTAATACATCATCAGCAAGATACAGCCTATCCAGCCAGCGTAACCCCACAATGACCAGAGTTTTTTATCGGGAGCAAGAACTGCGAAAGATTGACTGACGCTTTTTTGTGACGCACGACCGACCGCGAACTCCATAACAAGAATCGGCAAAGCCAAGAACAGCAGGAAAAATATGTAAATCAACACGAATGCCGCGCCGCCGTACTGACCAGTTATAAATGGAAATCTCCATACGTTCCCAAGACCTATAGCGCAACCGGCTGACAAAAATATAAATCCCAATCGGCTGCCTAATGTCTCTCGTTTGTTCTCCATGAGTCAAAATCTGCTACGTAAAAAGTGTAATTTTGTGCTGTGTACACTCTTTCGAGTTTTCCTCGTTCTTTCTGTATTTCTACAGCATTCCCTGCCCTCTTTCGGCGTACCTACTTGAGTTTGTGAGGCAGTCCAGAGGCTTTAACTTCCCCCCTAGCCGGAGGTAGCCCGATTTCTCAGGTTTGGTGTTGCCTGTCCAGCACACTGACATTACGTAGCAGAATAATCCCCCTTTTTATTTTTGTCAAGTATGCTATTCAGAACATTTATTTACACCTTTTCTCACTTATCTTCTACCTAGCTCTACCTCCTACTTATTGAACGTTTGATAATATCCCACGATAAGAATAAGCAGCATTATTACAGGTACTATGTACGTGAAATAAAATCTTAAAGCTTTCGGGAATTTCAAGCCCTTGCCTAAATCAGCTTCGGCCACGAATTTATCCCAGCCCCAACCGTAACGAGTCACGCAGAATAACAAATACACGATCGATCCGAAAGGTAACAGGTTATTGCTAACGATGAAGTCCTCTAAGTCAAGAACGCCTGAACCAGGGCCAAGCGGTTGAAATCCTGACCAAACATTGAAGCCTAATGCGCATGGAATTGACAACACGAACACACATACGCACATAGCGATAACTGAAGTTGCTCTATTCCAGCCAAGTCTATCCATGAAACAAGCTACGATATTTTCGAAGACAGCTATAACAGTTGAGAGAGCAGCGAAACTCATGAACAGGAAGAATAACGCGCCCCATAATCTACCGTTGGGCATATAATTGAACATGTTGGGAAGTGTTACGAAAATCAAGCCAGGGCCTGCGCCGGGGTTAATGCCATAAGCGAAACATGCCGGGAAAATAATAAGGCCTGCCGTTAATGCCACGAACGTATCGAGTCCAGTCACTAATAAACTTTCACCGAACAATGAACGCTCCTTGCTGATATAGCTTCCGAAAATTGCCATTGAGCCTATACCGATTGAGAGCGTGAAGAACGCTTGGCCAAGTGCTGCGTATAAAGTCGTCGTTAATCCTGAAGAGAAGAGCTTGCTGAAATCTGGCTTGAGATAAAACTCTAGGCCCTTCTCTGCGCCTTCCAACGTTACTGAACGAATTGCAAGAGCCACCATGATTATTAAGAGCCCGCCCATCATGATTTTCGTGATACGTTCAACGCCTCTTTGAAGCCCTCCCAAACATACAGCGGTACCAATTACAACAGCAAAGCCCATCCAGAATACTAACTCGCCAGGATTCTCTAGCAAACTTCCAAAAACTTTGCCGACTGCTTCAGAATCAATCCCGCTCAAATTTCCAGCCGCTGAATAATACGTGTAAGCCAACATCCAGCCTGTTACAGTCGTGTAGAACATCATAAGCACGATATTTCCAAACCAGCCAGCATAGCCCCAGATCGACCAGACTTTATGTTCAGGACACAACACAGCGAACGAACGCGAAACACTTTGCTGTGATGCACGACCTACCGCAAACTCCATGACCATTATAGGCATTGCGAATATAAGCAGGAAAATTATGTAGAGCAACACGAAAGCTGCACCGCCATATTGACCCGTTATGAATGGAAAGCGCCAGACATTACCTAATCCGATAGCACAGCCAGCCGACAAGAATATAAATCCTAAACGACTTGCAAATGTCTCTCTTGGTTTCTCGGACATTGTTTATTAACTCCTTTGATTAAAAGATTGTCAGATTATAGCATTTAGCTTTTTCGTAGAGAGTCGCGTTTATGATAGAATGTGAAAAATTTAAGGCAGATGAAATTATTATGAGGAGTACACGAGACGTTTTCTTAACGATAGGGAAGGGCACTTATACAATACAGACAGCACTAGAGAACGAAGAGCTTGATAGAGTTAAAGGCTTAATCAACGAAGCTTGTGGGGAGATCGTGAAGGGAGCCAAGCAAGAAGATTTATTGATGCTTACATGTTTGAGACTCGCTTATTCGCTCGACGTTGTGAACGGAAAAATTCAAAGCATTCTCGACAAAATAGATTAAACCCTCCCCATGTTACAGAGGAGGGCAGCAAGTTTTATGACAACACGCTTAAATCTCCGACTTCACGGAACAAATTATTACACTGCGTCAACAATGCTAATCTATTTGCGCGGATATTCTCGTCCTTATCCATTACCATAACATCATCAAAGAATTTCGCTACAACTGGTGATAACTCCGCCAAAATCTTTGTGAGGCCTTCCCAATCGTATTTCGCGAGAGCTTCTCTTACAGGTGCGTCGAGTCTCGTTACCTCGCTGAATAAATTCTTCTCCGCGTCTACAGTCATCAATTCCTCAACTGGTTTTGCGTCTGAATCTTTCGGGGCATTCTTCTGCAAAATATTCTTGACTCTCACAGCTGAACTTACCAACGCCGTAAACCATTCCTGCGATTTCACAAGGTTAAGAGTCTCGATCAATTTCAACGCCTGATAAGGAACATTGCCAGCTACACTGATTCCCAAAGCCGCTAATTCATGCTCAAAGCCTCGTTCTTTAAGTTGCACGTGTAATCTTTGCTTCATGAACTCAAGAATCTTGGCTCGGGTTTGTTCGTCAACTTCGTTAATCTTGCAAGCCTCGTTAATAGCTTCAGAGATGTCAAAGTTATATTTGCGGGCGAATAGGATTTCATTTATGCAACGTGCGGCGCGTCTCAAGGCGTAAGGATCTTGTGAACCTGTTGGCTCGAGTCCGACTTTGTGGCAAGCTGCGATTATGTGAATGCGTTCGGCCAAGCCTAAAATTGCTCCTACGTCGTCAGTTGGAGTCTTGTCGGTGGCTGTCTGTGGCAAATACTGTTCGTACAAGGCAAGCGCGACTCTTGGATCTTCTCCGGCACTCTTTGCGTATTCACGTCCCATAACTCCCTGTAAGTCTGTGAACTCAAATACCATGCTCGTAACTAAATCAGCCTTCGATAAATAAGCCGCTCTATCAACAAGTGACTCAATGCTCTGAAGGTTATATTTCTCACATAGCCACATAGCTAATTTTCTCGTGAGCATGACTTTATCGTAAACCGAGCCTAATTTTTCCTGATACGTTACAGTTTTGAGGCGGTCAACATACGACGCTAACGGAATCTTTCTGTCCTCGTCCCAGAAGAATGCGGCATCTTCGAGTCTTGCGCGCAACACACGTTCATTTCCTTCACGTATAACGCTTATATCCGGGACCATGTTGTTACTTACACCGACAAAGTAATTTGCGAGTTTACCGGCCTTATCTCTGCTTCTGACCGCTAAATATTTCTGGTTCTTCTTCATTGACGTTGTGAGAACTTCTTCGGGGATTTCAAGATAGCGTTTATCGAATGAGCCGGCGAACGGAACGGGATATTCAACGAGATATAAATTCTCCTCCAAAATCTTCGGGTCTAACTCTACTTCATAATTGCCGTCAAAACTCTGCTGTAAGTTAGCAATGGCTGATTTCATTTTCTGAAGTCGTTTTTCCTGATCCAGTATGACGTTATTATCATAGAGGACGTCAAGAAATTCCGCAGCGTTTGTAACCTCGATAGCCTTCTTGCCCATGAATCTATGACCGCTTGTTTTACGACCTGAATTAACTCCGCCATATTCAAACGGGATAATTTTGTCGTCAGCAAGTGCCACGATCCAACGTATAGGACGAGCAAATCTCACGCCAGATTTATCCCAGTACATGCTCTTAGGGAAACTCAAGCCAGCGATTAACCCCTTGAGAATCTCCGGCAATACTTCAATCGTGTTTTTACTCTCTTGTCTGACTTCAGCAGCAATATACTTCACGCCGTTGACTTCAATCTCTTTGAGGTCGTTGACGCTGATACCCTTGTTCTTCGCGAAACCTTCAGCGGCTCTGGTTGGGACTCCGTTCTGGTCATAGGCATTCTTAACAGGGGGGCCTTTGAGCATTTCTACTAACTCGCTTTGTTTGTCGTTCACGTTTGTGATGATTAAAACGAGTCTTCGCGGGGTTGCGTAAGTTTTTGCGTCCTTAAATTCGATTCGATTGCTAGCTAATGAAGTTTGCGCGTTCTTCTTCAGAGCCTCGAGTGAATCGGGAATAAAGCGTGATGGTATTTCTTCCGTGCCGATTTCCAGTAATATATTCTTAATCATGGCTATCACTCCTCAAAATATGACCCTGTTGTATTCTCGAACTTCTCCATTAACGGGAAGCCCATTTTTTCGCGCTGTTCTCTGTAAGCTGCTGCACATCTACAAGCTAATGCCCTGACTCTGGAAATATAACCTGTGCGTTCTGTAACACTGATTGCGTTTCTCGCGTCAAGCAAGTTGAAAGTGTGAGAGCTCTTCAATACGTAGTCATATGCTGGCAACACAAAGCCTTTGTCAAGAATCCTCATTGCCTCTGCTTCGTACATGTTGAAAAGTGTAAATAACATATCAGTATCAGCGATTTCAAAGTTGTAGTGTGAGTGTTCGATCTCGCCCTGTAAATGAACGTCACCATACTTGACTTTACCGGACCACTCTAAATCATAGACGCTATTAACTTTTTGGACGTACATAGCGATTCTTTCGATGCCGTAGGTTAATTCTGCGGGTACGTTCTCCATATCAAGGCCGCCTAATTGCTGGAAGTAAGTGAATTGTGTTATCTCCATGCCGTCAAGCCAGACTTCCCAACCGAGTCCCCAAGCTCCTGTTGAAGGGTTCTCCCAGTCGTCCTCAACGAATCTAATATCATGTTCATTAGGATCAATGCCGAGACTTGCTAAACTCTCAATATATAAATCCTGAATGTTAGCCGGGGCTGGTTTGATTATGACCTGATACTGATAGTAATGTTGTAATCTGTTAGGGTTCTTGCCATAACGCCCGTCTGAAGGTCTGCGCGAAGGTTCAACGTATGCGACTCTCCAAGGCTCCGGGCCAAGAACGCGTAAAGCTGTTGCGGGATTCATCGTTCCTGCTCCAACTTCAATATCATAAGGCTGCTGTACTACACAACCATGACGACTCCAGAAATTCTCGAGCCTGAAATATATCTCCTGAAAGTTCAAGTTATCGTAGCTCCTTTTACAAAAAATTATTTATGCGCTGCTAATTGTGCTCCGCCTGCCAAATACGGAATGGGGTTCACTTTAACATTATTGACGCGTACTTCAAAGTGTAAATGATCTCCTGTTGAGCGTCCTGTATTGCCCACATAAGCCAACACTTGACCTTGCATTATACGCTGTCCGGGTATAACTGCTACACTCAAGCAATGTGCGTAAAACGTCTGCAAGCCTCCGCCATGATCAAGCAAGACAAAATTTCCGTAACCTCTGAAGCCTAGTGTACTATTATTTCCAGTACGTGCTACTACACCATTTCTAGCGGCTCTTATCGGAGTTCCTGCTGGCATAGGAATATCAATACCTTCATGTTTGCGCTTGCCTCTAATTCCGAAATAAGACGAGATTTTCCCATCAACTGGCCACAACATTTTTCCGTTGAGGTTCTTCTCAATGTTGAGTATAGGATTTCTGCGAGGCTGTGCGGTCATGTTGTAATAAGGCATGAGGTAATCTGGATTTCCTGCAAACGGGTTATCAAGGTCAGCAAGTGAAGGTCGTTTTGGTGTAGCGTTCTTAGGCAGTTCAACGACTTCAACTTTATCGCCGGAAATTATCAAACGCATTGGTCCTGTAGTTGGATCTCCATTAGGTGAAAGAACAATGATCGGATCTGCTAGACCTTGTACTGTTTGCTTATGCTTTGAGCTTGCGAGAATTTTATCGGGCTTGGGAGTTTCTTGCGGAATTTTTTGTTTTGGTTCTGGCATTGGCTCTGGTTCTGGTTCTAATCTTAATTTGGGCTCTGGGTCTGGTGTTGATACTGGCTTAGGGGCTTCTAACATTTTGGTAAGCTCGTCGAGTTTTGCCTGTACGTCCTTATTCTCTGCTTCAATGGCTTTAATCTCTTTGACTTCTTCCCTAAAATTTAATTCTACAGGAGGCGTAACCGGTTTAGGTGTAGGTTCAGGCTTAGGCTTACTTTCGACTGCTCGTTTAGCTGCTGCGGCACTTGTTATGGGGATTAAAGCGTTTTGTTCACGATCCCACGCGCCCTTATGTTGCCAGATAGCTAATAAATCTGCATGGTTAGCCGGCAAATAAACTTTATGTCCTGTTTTAATATCTCCTGAAGAGTTTACGCTATTGGCCCACAATACGTCCTCAACAGTTACGTCATCAAGAGATGAACAATATTCTGCGAGTTCCTTGAAACCTATATCAACATCGTCACTAAACACGAATGTCTGCCATTTATCAGCATAACTCGTTGAAGCTATCGTTAATGTAAATATCAAACTTGCTATAAATTTCGTCCGTGTTCTCATAAAATCACACTCCTCTCAAACTCTCTCCGTTACGATTCTAAATCCTGCTTTGCCTAATTCCTGCTTAATTGCTACGATTTGTTCACTGTCCCTCGTCTCTAATGCTAATTTCAGGAAGCAAGAGTTAATGGCCATGTTCGTATCACCATGATCATAATAAACGGATACGACGTTTGCGCCACAGCTTGCAATAATTTCGGAAACCTGCTGCAATTGTCCAGGCTTGTCTACAAGTTCGATTGTGAGATTGACATTACGTCCAGTCATCATTAAGCCACGAGTTATAACGCGCGATAAAATGTTCACGTCGATATTTCCACCAGAAACTACACAAACGGTTTTCTTGTCCTCAATCGGGAGTTTATGGAACATAGCAGCCGCAACAGGTACAGCCCCCGCGCCTTCAGCGATCAACTTCTGCTTCTCAATCAAAGCCAGTATAGCCGCCGCAATTTCATCTTCAGATACGCAAACTATATCATCAACGTAACGTGAGATTATCTCAAAAGTATTTTCGCCAGGATTTTTTACCGCAATTCCATCAGCAAACGTCGAGACGCTCTGTAAAGATTCACGCTGTTTAGCCTTGAATGAGTTATACATACTAGGAGCACCAGCCGCCTGAACTCCATAGACCTTCACGTCAGGTTTCAGAGACTTAATCGCGAATGACACTCCCGAAATTAAACCGCCCCCGCCAATCGGAACTATAACCGCTTCGACATCTTCAAGTTGATCGAGAATCTCAAGCCCTATAGTTGCTTGGCCCGCTATCACGAAATCATCATCATAAGGGTGAATGAAAGTTGCGCCAGTTTGTTCAACGAGTTCAACTGCTCTATCATGTGCATCATCATAAGCGCCATTAACAAGTTCGATATTAGCGCCGAGTCTGCGAGTGCTTTCAACCTTCATGACCGGAGCACTATCAGGCATACAAATTGTGGAAGTTATACCCTTACGAGTTGCGGCCATAGCGACTCCTTGGGCATGATTCCCGGCACTACACGCGACTATACCCTTAGCCTTCTCCTCGTCAGATAACTGCGAAATTTTATAGTAAGCGCCTCTTAGCTTAAAGCTACCCGTAACTTGTAAATTCTCCGTCTTGAGATAAAGGTTATGATTTTCGCTCAAGTTTGGTGAAGCTATTAAATCAGTTTTTCTAGCACACTCTCTTAATATATATGCAGCGTGATAAACTTTATCTAATGTCAACATAATATCTTTATCCTTCATAATCAAATTCAATGTTAATTTCATAAGTATACAGCAAAACGCCTTGACTCATAATATTTTCCTTGACCTCAAGTAAAGTTTAGAGTGTAATATCCGCGAATCATAATGACCAAAGGAGCATGTAACTATGAGTAAAAAGTTAGTGGCTTATTTCTCAGCAACAGGCACGACAGGAAGTGTAGCGCAAAAATTGGCACAAGCAATTGACGCAAATTTATACGCAATCACCCCGAAAACTCCGTACACGACGGCTGACTTAAACTGGAACAACAGCGCCTCACGCAGCAGTATAGAAATGAAGGATAAAAATTCACGCCCTGAACTCGCAAATAAGGACGCTGATATAAAATCGCACGACGTTATATTCATTGGCTTCCCAATTTGGTGGTACGTGGCGCCGACGATCATTAACACATTTCTTGAAAGTTACGACTTCACGGGCAAAACGATAATCTTGTTCGCAACGTCTGGCGGCAGTGGATTCGGGAAAGCTGTTCAGGAGTTACAGTCTAGCGCGCCTGGAGCAACGATAAAGGAAGGCAAAGTATTTAGATCTCGTACGAGCGTTGAAGAGTTAAAGAAATGGGCGGAGAGTTTCTAAATATTCGTATCGGTCAAGTTGAGGACGTTAAAGCCGGTACAGGTTGCACTGTATTTATTTGCGAGGAGGGTATGAGGGCTGGTCTTGATGTTCGTGGAGGCGGCCCTGCTTCTCGTGAAACTCAACTATTGAATCCATTAACAGTAGGATATACATTCACAAGGCCTGACTCTGAAATGGGTTATGAGGCTGCGAAAATTGCTTTTGACTCTCCGAACTACAGGGACGGAAATTTTGGGGCAGGTTGTGGTGCAACTGTGGGCAAGATCGCAGGAATGAACACTTGCATGAAATCCGGCATAGGTAGCTATGAACTTGAACTAGGCGAGCTGAAAATGGCTGCTGTTGTAGTTGTGAATGCGCTGGGTGATATTTTCGACCATAAGACAGGAAAACAGATAGCCGGGTTATTGACCGAGGACAAGACGCGATTACGAAGCACCGTTGATTACATGAAAGCTAACGTTAAGATTCAGGAGAACAAATTCACGAGCAACACTACTATAGCTGTTGTCATGACCAACGCAAATTTCTCAAAGCCTCAATTATGCAAGATAGCCGGCATGGCTCACGATGGTTATGCGCGTTCAATAAATCCTGTACACACTTCTGCTGATGGCGATAGTATTTACGCGGTGTCAGTTGGAAATGTTAAAGCTGATACAGATCTCGTAGGAACGTTAGCGGCTGAAGTTGTCAGTGAATCAATCACAAAAGCAATCAAGCAAGCAAATAGCGCATATGGATTTTCGGCGGCCTCTGATATTATAGGAGGGTAAAATTTTTCGCAGGAGGTTTTATTGATGACAAAACGTTTTGTTATCGCGTTATTAATTTGCCTCGTAACCTCATCAATCGTTTTTGCTGCTCCAGATAATGCTTTGATCCAGAGCAATGGAAATGGAATGGTCGTATCAACTCACCCCTTAGCTGATGTAGCTGGCCAAGCTGTTCTTGATAACGGCGGTAATGCTATTGATGCGGCTGTAGCTGTTGGTTACGCACTGGCAGTAGTTCACCCTCAAGCAGGCAACATAGGAGGCGGTGGCTTTGCTGTAATTCACACGGCTGATGGCAACGATTACGCGCTAGACTTCAGAGAAATGGCACCGGCTGCTGCTACTCGAGATATGTATCTTGACGAACAAGGCAACGTTATCCCACTCAACAGCACGAGAACGTACAAGGCCGCAGGTATTCCGGGAACAGTTGCAGGTATGAGCGCAATGTTAGATCGTTTCGGAACAAAGAAGCTCGATGAAGTTATGGCCGCTGCTATTAATTTAGCTGAAAAGGGTCATCCAATTTCTGAACGTCAAGCTGGAGTCTTAGCCGCGAATCACAATAAGTTAAGCAAATTCCCCACGGGCCGCAAATATTTCTTGAAAGCCGACGGAACTGACTACAAGGCCGGAGAGATTTTCGTGCAGTCTGATTTAGCTGAAACGTTAAAGCGAATTGCTGCTGAAGGGCCAAAAGGTTTTTATGAGGGCAAAACGGCTGAATTAATCGAAGCTGACATGAAGGCCAACGACGGATTAATTACTCGTGAGGATCTAGCAAAGTATGAGGTCAAATGGCGTGAACCTAGCACAGCTTACTACAGAGGCTATAAGATCACTTCAATGTGTCCTCCTTCGAGCGGCGGTGCTATCATTGCTGAAATTCTCAACGTTATGGAAAATGCTGACATGAGAACTTTATGGGCTGCTTCCCCCGCACAAGCTCTTCACGTTATGGCCGAGGCTATGAGACAAGCTTACGCTGACAGAAGCGAGTACATGGGCGACCCTGATTTCGTGAATGTACCCGTAGCTGAATTAACGTCAAAAGAGTACGCGAAGAAAATCTACGACAGAATCAATCCCACTAAGGCAACTCCTAGCGATTTTGTAAGACCGGGCTTAACTCAATTACATGAAGGCACTAACACAACGCATTACTCCGTAGTTGATAAATTCGGGAACGCTGTAGCAATCACTTACACGATTAACGAGACTTGGGGCTCTGGTGCTGCAGTTGAGGGCGCAGGATTTATGCTCAACAACGAAATGGACGACTTCTCAATCAAACCCGGCGTGCCTAACGTTTATGGCCTTGTCGGTAGTGACGCAAACTCTATCGCACCTTTCAAGCGTCCGTTAAGCTCAATGAGTCCTTCAATCGTATCGAAAGATGGCAAAACGATTCTCGTAGTTGGAAGTCCAGGAGGCTCACGCATAATCACAACTACCCTTCAGGTTATAGCAAACGTTATCGACCGTAGAATGGCAATCAATGCTGCTGTGAGTGCACCACGTTATCATATGCAATGGCTCCCCGACGAGTTGAGGCTCGAACCCGGCAACGGTTTAACTAACAAAGACGTAGAAGAACTCGTAAGCATGGGTTACAAACTTTCACTTCAGGGCTTTATGGGCGATGTGAACGCAATCATGATCGATCCCGAGACAGGCAAGATAACCGGCAGTCACGATACGCGCATGGAATTTTAGCAACGAGTAAATTTTTCGCTCCCTTGTCTTAATGGCAGGGGAGATTTTTTGTAGGAGGCAATCATGAATCCAAATCCACGTAAAATTTTTCCAGTCAACGGAATTAATTCACTAACCTACATTAAGCCAACGATCACTAAGCCAAATATCATAGTCGGAGAATTTAGCTACTACGCTGGCCAAGATTTTCAGAAACAAGTTACGCATCATTACGAGTTTATCGGCGATAAATTAATCATAGGGAAATTCTGTCAGATAGCTGCGGGCGTTGAGTTCGTCATGAATGGAGCTAACCACCAAATGAATTGCGCGTCAACATTCCCGTTTTATATCTTTGAAGGCTGGAACGAGGAGGCACCAAAAATTTCTGACTTGCCATTAAAGGGGGATACAGTTGTTGGTAATGACGTATGGATCGGACAAAATGCAACGATACTTCCGGGAGTTCACGTAGGGGACGGAGCAATTATAGGACTTAACAGCGTCGTGAGTAACAACATTCCTCCTTACACTATAGCTGCCGGAAATCCAGCACGAGTTATCAGGAAAAGATTCGATGATGAATTAATTGACCTGTTATTGAAGTTGAAATGGTGGGACAAGACTGTAAACGAGATTCAACGCCTTATCCCCTTGCTTGTATGCAGCGACCTCGAAAAAGTTAAGCGTGAGTTAAGAAAGTTAGTAAGCGAATAATATCCCCACGACAGCAGAGAACGCTATCCAGATTACAGGGTGTAATTTCTTCGTGAACTTAATCGCGTGAGTGAACACCAACAACATCACAGCCAAGGCTAAAGCTTTAAGATTAATCATGTTCGTGAAGTCTCCGGCAAAGAATACAACTCGCGCCAGAATAATTCCTGCTGAAGTTATCATTGCTGCACTCGCCGGACGTAAACCATAAAACGCTCCGTTCACATACTTGTTATCATGAAAAGCATACAAGAACGCTGCTACGATTAAGATTACTATTATGCTAGGAGTTATTAGGCCAAGTGTAGCGATTATTGCCCCGGGAAGTCCGCCTGTGATATAGCCCGAATATGTTGCCATGTTCACGCCGATTGGCCCGGGAGTCGATTCTGATACCGCTATCATGTCAGCTAGTTGCGCGTGAGTGAACCAGCCAGTACGATCCGAAATATCATACAAGAAAGGTAACGTCGCCATACCTCCACCGACTGCAAATAGTCCCGTCTGGAAGAACTCCCAAAATAATTTCACGTACAACATCATGATTTCTTTACCCCCAAAATTATTCCGGCGACTCCAGCTAACACTACAAATATTACCGGCGATAGATTGAGAGTCACGGAAGCTATCAGCACGAGCAAATAAATACACAACGTATTCTTGTCAATTATGGCCTTGCTGAAAAGTTTCACGACCGCGTTAAATATCAACACACACACGCAAACTCTAACGCCCGCAAAAGCATGTTTGACCCATTCCAGACTCGAATATGCCTGTATCACTCCGGCCAAGAGCGAAATTATCACAACCGATGGAAATACTACGCCCAACGTCGCTACTACTCCTCCAACATTACCAGCAACTTTGCGCCCAATAAAAGTAGCTACATTCACAGCGATAACCCCAGGGGTACATTGTCCAATCGCGTAATAGTCTGCCAGTTCTTCGTCAGTGCCCCAGTGTTTATTCTCTACGATCTCGCGTTGAAGTATCGGAAGCATCGCATAACCTCCACCGAAAGTTACGGCCCCCATTTTCGCGAACGTGATGAATAAATCTATTAGAAGTCTCATTAATGAATTTTCCCTCCACACAAATTTAGATTATCATTATACACATACAATACTATGAAAGGAGCTATCCATGAAGGCATCTCTTAATGAAATTCTCAAGCAAAATCGAATCATGATAATTGACGGCTCTATGTCAACGGCTCTTGAGAACTTGGGCGCGGATTTGAATAATGATCTCTGGACAGCACAGACTCTCGCGAATCAGCCAGAACTAGTAAAGCAAGTACATCTGAATTATTTTCGGGCAGGCGCGGACTCCGGCATTACATGCAGTTATCAGGCAACTATCCCCGGACTTATGAAACACGGCTACACTGAACAACAAGCAGAAGAGTTAATTACTCGTTCTGTGAAAATATTTCTTGAGGCTCGCGAAGAATGGTGGCAGGCCGAGGGAAAAACTTCGGGGCGTTCTTATCCTTTATGCCTAGCAGGTATTGGGCCATATGGTGCTTACTTGGCCGACGGTTCTGAATACACGGGCAATTACGATATTGATTCAGAGGGCTTGTATAAATTTCATCGTCGCAGAGCAGAATTATTACACGAGGCTGGAGCAGATTTGCTGTTGTTTGAGACTCAACCGTTAATGCGTGAAGTTATGATTGAGGCATCTATAGCGGAAGAATTAGGCGCGGATTACTGGATCAGTTTCTCTTGCAAGGACGGTCAACACGTCAACAACGGCGATTTAATTTCAGATTGTGCTAAACAACTTTCCAAGGGCTACCCTCATTTGCGAATGATTGGCGTAAATTGCACAAAACCAGAATATATCGTCTCACTGATTCACGAACTCAAAGCAGCTACGACTCTTCCAATAGCCGTATATCCAAATAGCGGTGAAGTATATGATCCAGTCAGTAAAACGTGGTCTTCTGAGAGTTACGAAAATGCGCTGGATTTTGGGGCTTATGCGTTGTCTTACATGAAGGCCGGGGCTAGTGCGGTTGGCGGTTGCTGTACGACTGTTGAGAAACATATCTTGCAAGTTGTTGAAGCGCGGAAAAAATTTTTACAGGAGGGATAAATTATGAAAGCTATTACGGACTTTTTCTATATGATGGACGATTTCATGTGGGGCTCATGGATGACGATCCTAATACTTGTTACGGGTATAGCGTTGTCAATATGCTTCAAATTTCGTTATCAGCGTAAAATCGGGTTCAACTTTCACAATACCTTTTCACAGATTAAATCAGGCGGTGAAGGTGAAGGGACAATTTCGGGATTTCGTGCGGCGTGTACAGCTCTTGCTAACACAATAGGCACTGGAAATATAAGCGGAGTTGCTACTGCTATAGTTAGCGGTGGGCCTGGCGCGTTGGTCTGGATGTTAATATCAGCGTTCTTCGGAATGTCAACAAAGGCTTGCGAAATTATAATAGG
>ERZ842401.83-NODE-83-length-117628-cov-16.471639_pt1 | contig 117628 bp, 103 predicted proteins | sample MGYA00521270_ERZ842401 | MGnify/ENA primary metagenome ERZ842401 (study PRJEB31892, sample SAMEA3878208) | bioreactor metagenome | biome: Moose rumen | place: Sweden | collected 2011-10 | study: EMG produced TPA metagenomics assembly of the PRJEB12797 data set... | reverse complement strand
CGCGCACAACCTTCGTTCCGCACTCTGCGCAGAACTTCGCGCTGTCAGCCAAGTCTGCGCCGCAATTTGTACATTTCATTGTAAACTCCTTTTGCCGCGTTTTACGCCCTGCGGCGGGCGGTGTCATTGCCGTGCTTGACGCGGGAATCTTTCCCCGTGCGCCTTCTGCCGCGCCGCCCCTACAGCCCCAGTTTCGCCCGCCACTTCGCTTTTGCATCGTCCGTGAGCAAGCCGCCTGAAAGGTCGCTTTCGACGATGGGGTAGAACACCGTGCCGTCCGCGCAAGGCTCGCTGTGGTCTGCGTCCGCGAGGCTCTTCACGCGCGCTCCGTCCGCGCCGAGCAAAAACACTCTATCGCAGTCGTCCGCCAAATCAACAAAAAGGAAGTCCAAGTTGTCCTCATCTTCATCGTACTCCTCCGTGTAGTACGCGCGGTACACCGAGGGCATTTTGCAGATTGGCGCGGGGGCGGCTTCTTTGCCCTCCAGCGCGGCTTTCACGGGATACGCATACACCCGCTCGCCCCAAAAGCCCGTCTTCAGCACGGCGAAATCCCCGAAAGAATCGCCGAAGTTGCCGTACTCGTCCTGCCAGCACTCAAGGGAAGACTCCTCCGGCTCGCCGACTTCGTCCGCTTCCACGCCGTCATCTTCCAGTTTTTCCGCGAGCCGCCCCAAGTCTATGCCGTATGCCAGCCGCCCGCCTTTCGCCTCGCCGCCGCCAACAAGCACGTCGTCAATCGAGTCCGACTCCCAGCCGAACGTGAACTCAAGCCCGTCCGCCGCCATTTTCTCGTAAACTCCAATCGGCGGCGCCCAAGGCGTTTCAAAGTCCAGCTCGCCGTCCTCCGTCAGACATGACACGGAAATCCCGTTGCCGATGTCGGCGGCGTCCCATTTCACGCCCCAGTTTTCCGTCCGCCAGTCGTTCCACTTGCCGTCGTCGTCCACCTCGGCGGGCGGCGGAACAACGAGGGCGAACGAGAAATCCTCGTCCGTGTCCTCAACGCCGTAGAGAGCGCAGAACTTTTTGCCGTTCTCCTCGTCCATAAAAATGCTGTTTGTAATCGTATTAGCCATTGTGCTTACTCCTTTGCGCCGCCTGCCGCGCCGCCCCTACAGCCGCGCCTCGCCGTCCGCGCACTTCACGATTGATGCGGGAACGTCATCGTGCCAACCGGACATTTTTTTCACCGATTTCCACTGAGCCACCGTTCCGCCGAACTCCACCGACGAAAGCGACGTGCAGCACTCGAACGCACACGCGCTGATTTCCGTGACGCTTGACGGAATCTCTACCGACAAAAGCGACGTGCAGTCTTTGAACGCCTCCCTGCCGATTTTCGTGACGCCCTCGGGAATCGTGACAGAGGTGCTCTGGCTTGCGCAATAAAAAACATTGTTGTCACTGATTTCACTGATTCTGCTTACGGCTGGCAACTCAGAGACATCAAGCAAATAATCTAGTCTGAGATACGAAAATTCGTTATCCCTGATTGCGACTCCGTTCTTTATCGTAAGGAGAGGATGCGAAAGCTCGTTGATGTTGCAGTGATTGAACGCAAACTTGCCGATTTCCGTGACGCTGGACGGAATCTCCACCGACGAAAGCGACTTGCAACCATCGAACGCACTATTGCCGATTTTTTTGACGCTTGACGGAATCACAACCGACGCAAGCGACTCGCAACCATAGAACGCATTCTCTCCAATTTCCGTGACGCCCTCGGGAATCGTGACAGAGGTGCTCTGGCTTGCGCAATATAAAATTTTTTCTCTCATCTTTACTGCGCATCCATTCCTTATGCATCCGTTCTCGCGCACAAGGGCAGGATGCGCAAGCTTGTTGATGTTGCAATTCATGAACGCATACTTGCCTATTTTCCTGACGCTTAACGGAATCTTAACCGACGAAAGCGACTTGCAACCATAGAACGCTTTCTCGCCGATTGCCGTGACGCTTGACGGAATCTCGACCGATGAAAGCGACGTGCAGTCTTTGAACGCCTCCTCCCCGATTCCAGTGACGCTCTCAGGAATCACCACGCTCTTCACATCCTTATCCGTGCATTCTTCCAGCACGCCGTTTTTCACGTGCAGACAGCCCTCATCAAACTCTTCGTCGTCCGAGAACTTCACGCTTGACGCGGGAATGTACGCAAGAAGCTCCCTCTTTCCTTCCACATATTCCCACTCCTCCGCAGTTCCGCCGAACTCTACCGACGAAAGCGACTCGCAGCCCTCGAACGCCCTATCGCCGATTTCCGTAACGCTTGACGGAATCACAACCGACGAAAGCGACTTGCAGAACCAGAACGCCTGCTTGCCGATTTCCGTGACGCCCTCGGGAATCACAACCGACGCAAGTGCCTTGCAGTCCTCGAACGCTTTCTCGCCAATTTCCGTGACGCCCTCGGGAATTGTCACGCTCGTCGCATTTCTGTCGAGGCATTCCAAGGCGACACCGTTATTCACAAGGACAACAAGCTTCTGCCATTCGCCGTCAGAGCACTTCACGCTCTTTGCATTAAGGTACTTACACAGATTCTCCTTTCCATTCACCGCTTCCAACTGCGCAACCGTCCCGCCAAACTCCACCGACGAAAGCGACTCGCAGCCATCGAACGCACCATAGTCGATTTCCGTGACGCTTGACGGAATCACAACCGACGCAAGCGACTCGCAGTAAAGGAACGCCCCGCCGATTTCCGTGACGCCCTCGGGAATTGTCACGCTCGTCGCATTTTTGTCGAGGCATCTCACGGCGACGCCGTTCTCCACAAGGAGGACAGGCTTCTGCCATTCGCCGTCAGCGCACTTCACGCTTGATGCAGGAATGTACGCAAGAAGGTTCTGCTTTCCTTTCACCGATTTCCACTGAGCCACCGTTCCACCGAACTCTACCGACGCAAGCGATTCGCAGCTCTTGAACGCCTCCTTCCCGATTTCTGTGACGCTTGACGGAATCTCTACCGACGAAAGCGACTTGCAGCCAGAGAACGCACCCCCGAAAAAACTCCCGCTGATTTTCGTGACACCCTCGGGAATCACAACCGACGAAAGCGACTTGCAACCACGGAACGCACTATCGCCGATTTCCGTGACGCCCTCGGGAATCACCACGCTCGTCGCATTTTTGTCGAGGCATTGCACGGCGACGCCGTTCTCAACATGGACAACAGGCTTCTGCCATTCGCCGTCAGCGCACTTCACGCTCTTTGCATTAAGGTACAGCCACAGGTACTGCTTTCCTTCCACCGCTTCCCACTGCGCAACCGTCCCGCCGAACGCCACTGACGAAAGCGACTTGCAGCCCTCGAACGCATAACCGCCAATTTCCGTGACGCTTGACGGAATCACAACCGACGAAAGCGACTCGCAGCCAGAGAACGCATAACCGCCGATTTCCGTGACGCTGGACGGAATCTCTACCGACGAAAGCGACTCGCAGCCCTCGAACGCACCATAGTCGATTTCCGTGACGCTGGACGGAATCTCTACCGACGAAAGCGACTCGCAGCCATAGAACGCATGCTCGCCGATTTCCGTGACGCTCGACGGAATCTCTACCGACGAAAGCGATTTGCACTCCTTGAACGCCCAAGCGCCAATTTCCGCGACGCTCGACGGAATCACCACAGACGCAAGCGAAGAACAGCCCGCGAACGCACCCCCTCCGATTTCCGTGACTCCCTCCGGAATCGTGATCGAGCTGCTCTGGCTTGCGCAGTACAAAAGCTTGCTTTCCTCGACCACAAGTCCGCCCTTTATCGTGAGGCACGGATGCGAAAGCTCGTTGATGTTGCAGCCTTTGAACGCATCCCCACCGATTTCCGTGACGCTTGATGGAATCTCCACCGACGAAAGCGACTCGCAGCCATAGAACGCCTGCTTGCCGATTTCCGTGACGCTCGACGGAATCACCACCGACGCAAGCGACGTGCAGCCCTCGAACGCATACCAGCCGATTTTCGAGACTCCCTCGGGAATCTCCACCGACGAAAGCGATTTGCACTCCTTGAACGCATTCGCGCCGATTTTCGAGACTCCCTCGGGAATCTCCACCGACGTAAGCGACTTGCAGCCAGAGAACGCATACATGCCGATTTCCGTGACGCTCGACGGAATCACCACCGACGCAAGCGATTCGCACTCCTCGAACGCCTCCTCCCCGATTTCCGTGACATCATCAGGAATCACAACGCTCTCCACATCCTTATCCGTGCATTCTCTCAGCACGCCGTCTTCAATATTCAAAATGTCCGCCATACAAATCTTTCCTTTGCGCTTATAGCCCGCGCGACTATGATGTTTTTGCATCCAAAAATTTACAAACAATTTTCTCGCCTTGTCATGATTTTATTTCCCGAAAAACACGGGATTTTTTCCCGACTATTCTTGACAATCTAAAAATATGCTATAATTTCTTTCATGCGCCCTCGTCCGCTTTGTGTTTTTTGTCACAACTGCCTGCACATCGAGTACATTCTCATCGTCATTGCGCTCGCAACCATCTTGTTCACGGGCTTTTTTAAGCACCGCGCAGTTTTGAGCTTTGATGCGTTGGATGGGGAGTTTATGTCGCTGCAAGAAGCGGCGGGGAGAGAGTGGCAAACGGCAGATATAAATACCCCTCCCCGTATATTCTCCGCGCTTGAAACCTCCTTTTTTCCTTACACCTACTTTGACCAATCGCTTGCCTTAAAAGTCGCCGCCCTGCGCACGGTAGCGCCAGACGCGCTTCCCGTCGCCCTCATTCATTTGCAGAACGACATTCATCACCGCCAGCGCGTCCTTTTGTTCAGCTACGACAGCCTGCTGTATTTTTCGGCGATTCTTACGGTCATCGCGCTCTTTGTCATTGTGGCAAAGCGGCTTGCGCAGAAAGCGGAGCTGGAGCAAACGCGGCTTTTGAACGACGAGCAGATAAAATTGAGCCGTAACCTGCACGACGGCGTGGCACAGGACTTGACGGCAATCAAAGCCTACCTGCAGCAGGGCGACTCAAAAAAAGCGCCTTTTACGCAGACCGTGCGCTTTCCGAAGTACGCTACCTGATTGACTCGTCGCGCATCACGCTTTCCGGCGGGCTGGAAAGCATTGTCCGCGATATGCTCGCCATCTTCGGGCAGAACTACGGCATCAGCACGGACTTTGTGGCAGCGTCGCTTCTGGTGCAGCGGCTCGGCAGCACGTACCAGACGGAAATCGTCCGTATCATGCAGGAAGCGTTGAGCAACATAGCCCGCCACGCTAAGGCAAGCCAAGTGCAGGTGAAGTTTGCCGATGTGGGCGATGACCTGCATATCGTTATCCGCGACAACGGCATCGGCTTTGACCAAGAAGCGCAGGCGGACGGCGAAAGTTCGCATGAAAACCGTCGTCACTGGGGCATCACGAACATACGGGAGCGCGTCTGCGCCATGCACGGTACAGTGCAATTCATTCACGACGGAGGAACCACGGTTGCAATCACCCTTACACATCCTGTTTCTTGACGACCACAACGGCGTGCGCGACAGCATCGCACGCCTGCTTTCCGAGCGCAACAAGCACTTTGTTTTTCATCACGCGGAAACGAGAGAAGCGGCGCAGGAAGTTCTTTTTAAAACGCCCGAAATCTCGCTCGCCCTCGTTGACCTGAATTTAAACGGCGCGGACGGTTTGGAAGCAGTCAGCGCGTTCAGAAAAACGCGCGAAACGCTTTTGGTCATCGTCTTTACGATGTACGCCGACCCGCTCCATGTGGAAGCCGCACTCGGCGCGGTGGTGCAGGGCTATGTGACCAAAAGCGCGAGCATTGAGGAGCTTGAAAGCGCGATTCTTGCGGTAACGGCAGGCGGCACCTATTACGACAGGACGGCGGCAAAAATCATGCAGTCGCTCCTTGCCCCGCCGCACGAGCAGAATGACACACGCCCGTATATGAACTACCACTCGCTTACCAAAAAAGAGCAGGAAGTGTTCGCCTTGCTAGCACAGAAAAAGGACACAAAAGAAATCGCGCAGCTTTTGCGCAAGTCGGAAAAGACCGTGATAAACCAGCGCTCGCTCATCTATCAGAAGCTCGATATACGCGACCGCCTTGATTTGATTGAGTACGCAAAGACACTTGGTGTCATCGTGTAGCGGCGGAGGAATATGGACGCAAAGAAAAAAAGATGTGCGAAAAACGCGCTCATGCTGCTGATTGCCGTCGGCGCAAACTGCCTCGGTTCGTTTGCGGCGCGGCATATAACCATTCCGCTCTATCTGGACTCCGTGCTGACTATAGCGATAACGGCGATAAGCGGGCTGTGGTGGGGAGGCGCCTGCGCCGTGCTTTCAAACGGAATCATGCACATAGCGGACGCAACCATGTTCCCGTTTGTCCTATGCCACATCTGCACGGCACTCGTTGCACATCTGACATTCCTGCACTACCAGCGGAGTAACAGAAAAGAGCCGCGCCAGTCCTATCCCATTGACACATTTTTGTGGGCGGGACTGTGGAGTGCGCTCACCAATGCGGTGCTCGGCAATATAATCTCGCAAATACTGTACGCTTCGCTCACTATCCCCAATGTGGACAACTTGGTGCAGGGCATCTTTATCGCCGTGCAAAATCTGACATTCGCCACCTACTTCGGCGGAACGCTCACCAACCTTGCCGACAAAATGATTAGCGCGACACTAAGCTACGCGGTGTACAGGATTGTATGCCGAAGCGCGTAGCGGCGGGCTTGCGCTCGAAACTTTTAAACCTGAAATTTTTGGCGAATTTTGCGGAGTTTTCCATCCAGCTTTCCGGCGAAAAAATTCTTGGCATATTCACCACAAGGCCATATAATGACAGATATTAAGGTTAAATTAAAATGAAAATGACAAATCGCGCCTTCCTTTTTATCTTGCTGGGATTCTTTTTTTTCGGCTGCCTGGTAGAGGAGCCTGAAATTTTTGGCGAATTCGACGGAGTTTTCATCCAGCTTTCCGATGAAAGCACACCCACCCGCAAAGGCGACATCATTCCCATTACACTGACACTCAACACCGACTTCTCCAGCTACGAGCAATATGTTTTCAAAATAAAGGCGAACGTTCAAATCCTCAACGAGAACTCGTTTCTTGTTTCAAAGCCGGTTCCGATTTTCGGAAGTCCCGACTCCTCAGAAAACCTCACCGAGTACACGGTGTCATTCTCAGGATACAGGAAGGAATTCTACTCTTCTCCTGTACTGCAGAGGACGCTCTACTTGAAATCGGATTTCGCAGCCCCATGCGAAGTAAAAGTGACGGGAAAAGCCTTTCGCCCGGACAAAATCTGCGTGGACTTGTGCGAAAAAAGCCTTTGCTTCGATTTTACGGAGGAACAGGAGTAAACGATGAAAAAAAATCTTTCCGCAACCCTTTTCGCCATGACTCTTCTTCTTTTTTCCGCATGCAGCCCGGAAAGCGGCTTCGAAGAGATAACAGACGTGGGCATCAGTCTTTCTCCCCAAAAAGAGAGCTACGCGCTCTCCGAAGAAGTCCACATTCAGGTTTCGATTCCCCTTCATTTTGGAACTTACGATTCCTACTCTGTAGATTTCACGACGGAAGTCCATGACGTGAAAAACGACATTTTCGTTCCCTCTTCCGGCCTTTCCGCAAAGGATTCCCCAACAGACTCCCAAGCATCCGCAGTGAACAGGACGGTTGTCATATCAAGCGACGACTATGCGGGAAAAAAGAGCGCAGACTTTGATTTCTACGCGTCAGCCGCGGCTCTGGGCGACTACCGCTTTTTGGTGGACATCGTGGCCGCTCCAAAATCAGGATATGTGTATGGAGTCTGCCACAAAATAATTTCCATCAGTTTCAGAGAATAGGACTTGCCCATGAAATCTCCGTTTTCCAAAATCACCCTTGCCTTTTTTCTTGCAGCATTTGCTTTTTCTTTCCAGTCATGCTTTCTTCTTTTTGACGACGAGCTGACTCCCGAAGATTCGTTTTCCCTGGAAGTGTGCGACTCAATATCCGGCGGCGGCGGATTTTTCTACGAACTCTACATTTCCCGCGATTTCAACATGAACACAAGCGAGCGAGAGAGAAAGGACTCGCTGCTTTTTACGGAGTACGAGACGACATGGCTTTTGGAACATTACGACGAGTCCGCTGGAGAATTTGTCGAAGCGAAAGCGAATTCCCCTGATTTCTTTGTTTTCGACAATCAGAAGAAGGACAACACCAGCCATAGAAGCAACTACACATTGCGGCAGGAATGCGGAGAGGTCGGAGGCTCGATTTTCACCTCCGAAAAAATGTACGCAAAGTACACGAAGCCCGGCCTATACAGATTTTCCGTCACGCTGAAAGGCACGAACCGACTGAAGGAAACCAAGATTCTCCATTCAGCGTCAAAGGAATTTGAGTGCGAAGCCCTCGACTCAACCGAATAGACTCCCTACTTTTTTCCCTTCTCCGCTTTCGGCCGAATGTCGAACGAGAGCCGCTGGATGGGGCTTGGGCCGATTCTGCGGCAGACTTCGAGGTGGGCGGGCGTCGGGTAGCCCTTGTGCTTGGCGTAGTTGTATTCAGGATAGAGCTTGTCGAATTCGCGCATGATTCTGTCCCGCTCCACCTTCGCCACGATGCTCGCGGCCATTACCTCGTGGTATTTTCCGTCCGCCTTCGGCTCGGCGGAGACCCGGCAGGGGATTTTTCCGCCGTCAACGCCAGGGCAGAAGTTGCCGTCCGTCATGGCCTCGATTTCGATGAACGACAAGTCGCCGGAATCGAGTTTTTCGGAAAAAGCAGGAGCAAGACCGGGCTGATTTTTCAGCCATGACGGCAATTTCTGGAGCATGTCGTCGAAGGCCATTCTCATTGCAAGGAGGGAAGCCTGAAGGATGTTGATTTCGTCGATTTTGTCGTGCTCCACGCGGGCGAAACCGTAGCAGGCTTTTTCTTTGATGGCTTCCAGAGCCTTCTCCCGTTTCTTTTCGGAAAGCTTCTTGGAGTCGTCTAAAAGCTCAATCGGAAAATCATCAGGAAGAACCACGCATCCGGCGGTAACAGGACCTGCAATCGGTCCCCTTCCAGCCTCGTCGAGTCCGCATTTCAAAATCAATTTCTCAGGCATCCCATTCCTCCTCGCAAAACACATCACTTCATCAATTTTGAAAGAATCGGCTTGAGTTCAGGGTCTTCCTTGTAGTAGTGCTCCTCAAGCTCCTCGTCCGTGAGCCCCACAAGCTCGTGGCTCAAGTAGTGTATCCACCGGTCGTCCTCCGGGCGGGCGATGTCGAATTTTCGGCACCAGTAGTCGGGCTTTATGGGAAGGGTCGGCCTGTCCAAAAAGTTCTTGAAGTCATGGACGACGACTTTTATGTCCTTCCGGGGGATTCCGTGGCTTATGAGGACCTCCACGAGGTAGTTCAGAGTCCTTCCGGTGTCGTAGATGTCGTCGACCAAGAGGATTTTGTCGCCGGCGCGGAGATACTCGGGCGAGTAAGTCCAGCCGTCGATTCTGATTGCGGAACTCTGGTGCACGTCTGTGTAGCTTCTGGCGACCACGGCCGCGTACAAGACCGGCTTCTCGTTCTTCCTGGCGAGCTTGAAGTACTCGCTTATGACGTTCGCCATGTACGCGCCGCCCCTGAGCGAAGTGTAGATGACATCGGGGACGAAATTGTCCTCGCGGTAGATTCTGTCCGCCAGTTTCAAGGCGTTGTTCCTAACGATGTCGTAAGACAAAAATTCTTTCATGAAAAATACCCCCTATCTGTTCAAAAAATCGAAAAGAGCCTCGCAGCCCCTCTTCACATCGTCGAAAGTCTCGTCGAAATTCCCAGTATACCACGGATCCGCCACGTCGCGCGTCTCTCCGCAATACTCCAGGAGCTTGTGGACTTTCCCGTCGCAGTCCTTCCCCACGATTCTCTCAAGATGCTCAAGGTTCTCGTCGTCCATGCAGATTATCAAGTCCGACGAAACATAGTCGTCCATCGTGACCCTCCGCGCAATGTGCTCAGAGAACGGAATCTGGTTCCTCACCAGGGCGTTCCTCGTGCCCCTGTGGATTCCACAGCCAATCGCGTCGTAGTCGGTCGCGGCGGAATCGATTGAAAAATCCCCTTCCCTGCCGTTTCTCCTGACGATATCCTTGAAGACCATCTCCGCCATTGGAGACCTGCAAATGTTTCCGTGGCATACGAACAAAATTTCTCTCATAATAGTCGAATTATGTTGTAAAATAGACGAATGAGCAACGAAAACAACATAAGCCTTTCGCAGGAAGAAGTCGACAGGCTACTCGGACAGCACAGGGAATCAAAGCTTGACATAAAGCCAAAGAAGGTCTATGAACGGGTCAAGATAGCGGCGGACGAGGAAATAGCGAAATTCGACGAGATTCTGTCAGCATTCACGAACAAGATGAGAATCCACCTGAAGAAAATTTTTCTGGAGCAGGGAATCAGGAAACTCACACCGGCCCAGACGGAGCAGATGAGCCAGATTGAATTCATGTCGAACGTGACGGCTTCGGACTTTTTCTTCCTCATCGAAATAAACGATTTTGAGCTTTTCCTGAAGCTCGACTCGTTCCTCTTCTGCGCGCTTTCGGGAATCTCGTTCAACATCAACCACAAGACAAACCTCTTCCAGAACGAAGTCCTGAGGAATTCCGTCGCCCCGATTCTCATCCACGACCTGCTGAAATCGGCGAAGAAAAGCGAAAAGGACATGGAAGTGAAGATAACGTCCCTCTACAACATGCCCTACCTCGACGGACTCAACACGGCCACGCCCGGAATCTGCGCGTCGTTCACATGGAACGAGGGATTCAAGTCTCTCGGAGTCGAAAAACTCTTCTTCCAGAAAGATTTTCTTGATTTTTTGATAAATTGACGATTTTTTTTGAATTTGCTGTTGACACAAAATCGCACTTTTTGATATAGTCATATTCATCACTCGTTGATGCGGTGTTAGCGAAGTTGGTTATCGCGCTGGCCTGTCACGCCGGAGATCGCGGGTTCGAGCCCCGCACATCGCGTAACCCGTTCAGTTCTTTTTTGAACGGGTTTTCTTTTTTCGGGTAGTAGCGCAGCTGGTAGCGCACTACGTTCGGGACGTAGGGGTCGCTGGTTCGAATCCAGTCTACCCGACAAACGCTCTGCTTTTGCAGGGCGTTTTTTTTATGCCCCAGCCAGTTTTATGCCCCCTTTTTCCGCTCTCGTTGATATTTATTTTTGACGATGTTAAAATTATATCTTCATTATAAACTCATTCCAAAAAAGGAAAAATTTATGAACAAAACATTTATCACAATCGGAGCCGTCGTCATCTTCATATTGGCGGCGGTCGCTTTTGTCTTCGCGCCCGCGAAAGTGGGAGGAGCGGCTCAGAGAGACGCGGTCGTCTTCGGAAAATACGACGGCAAGCCGATAGAGCTCAAGCCCGGTACGGAATTCGCGCAGGCTGTCAACAACCTCCAGCAGCAATACCAGGCGCAGGGAATCAACATCGACGAGTCGAACTACATCTACCTCTACAGCTATGCGTTCAACGCGGCTGTACAGTCGATAGCCGCCAAGAACGCGGTAAAAGGAACAGGATACGAGCCGGGCAGCACGGAAGTCGCACGCCACATGCTCCAGCTTCCTTACTTCCTGGACGAAAACGGAAAGTATTCTCCAGAACTCGCACGCCTCTACTCGGACGAGCAGAAAGAGGAAATCAGGACAAGCATAAAGGCGTCACTCGTCAGCAAGAGGTTCCAGGACGACCTGTTCGGCTCTTCGGAAGAGCTTGGAGGCAAGAGCTTCTTTGGACTCAAGACATCGGACGCCGAGCGCGACTTTCTGTCAGGCTTCGGAGCGAAGAAACGCTCGTTCGGAATCATCTCGTTCAACAAATCGAACTATCCAGATTCGGAAGTCATGAAATTCGCCGAGGCGAACAAAGACACGTTCGAGAAGTTCTCGCTCTCCGCAATATCGTTCGCTGACGAGAAGACAGCCGAGAAAGTCCAGAAGCAGCTTTCCAGCGGAGAAATCAAATTCGAGGACGCAGTGAAGGAAGAGTACTCGGAGAAATATTTCACGGACGCAGAGGGAAAAATCACAGCTTCCTACAAGTACCAGGTCAAGGGCATACTCGCAGACGAGGCCAGCCTTGAGACGATAAAGGCGCTCGCAAAGGACGCTTTCAGCGGAGTCGTCAAGACATCAAGCGGCTACACAGTCTTCAGGAAGGACGGGGAGAGCACGCAGGCCGACTTCAACGACAAGAACACATTCGATGTAGTCAAGAAGTACATTACGTCGAACGAATCCGGAAAAATCGAGGACTACTTCATCGAGACTGCGAAGAACGTCACGGCCGACGCGACGCTCAACGGATTCGACGCGCTCGACGTAAGCGCGATTGACGGAGCCGAGAAAGTCACCGTCCCGGCGTTCTCGCTGAACTACGGCGGAGTCTCTCTCGCGGACAAACTCCCGACGGACACGGCCAAGCAGCTTTCATCGGCCGTGAGCAACGAAGCGTTCTGGGAGAAGGCATTCGGAATGAAGGTCGGCTCGTACTCGGAGCCAATCGTGCTCGGAAACTACGTTGTCGTCCTCAACTGCACAGGCGAGGAGACGGCAGAGGTCGCGGCCGACAAAGCGGACACTTTGAAGAGCGACATTCAGGGCTACGACCAGTCGGCGGCACAGGCGAACCTCCTCGACAGCGACAAAGTCGAGAACAACGTCTGGAACGCATACGCCCAGCTCCACATGAACAAGTAAGCAGATGACGACATCAAATCCCGGCGGCGAAAGCCGCTTGGAAAAGCCCTGTCTGGTTGAAACTAGTCAGGGCTTTTCTGTTTCATACAAGAACCGCTTCCTCTATTCGAAATACGCGCCGAAAAGGGCGATTGTCCAGGCGGTGCAGTCCATGACATTCCTTCCGAACACGCTCATCCTCTGCGCGTCCCCTGTCCTGTGGCACGGACTTTCCGAGATTCTGGAAAAAGCGGGCGACGGATGCATTGTCCTCGGAATAGAGACCGACCGGGAACTTTTCAGACTCGCGCAATCGGAACTGGAAAAATTCAAGGCGGAACGAGGCGGAGCCGACGGCGGCGCGAAATGCCGAGTGGAGCTGCTTCCGATTGACGAAATACGCAGAATCGTTGAAATCATGACTGGAAAGGAGAAGTCGAAAATCGGCTTTCCAAAGCCGCACACGCTCAAGCGCGCCGTCATGGTCGAGATGAGCGGAGGAACAGCATTCGACAGGGACTTCTACAGGGAGATAGCGGCCGCGGCGGAAAACGCAGTCGCGTCGTTCTGGAAGAACAGGATAACGCTCACGAAACTCGGAAGGCTTTTCTCGAAGAATTTGCTCGACAACATTTCGTCCCTTCCAGACGCAGGGAACGGAAAAGAATTTTTCGGCAGAATCGGGAACCCCATTGTCGTTTTCGGAGCGGGAGAAGGAACGCAGAAACTTTTGGACGACATTGACCGGAGAATTTTCGAGAGGATGTGCGTAGTCGCGGTGGACGCGGCTGTACCATCACTCAAGGCGAACGGAGTGAGGATAGACTTCATAGCGGCGGTGGAAGCCCAGCTTGCCATAGAGAAGGCGTACATCGGCGGAGGCGCGGCAGATTCCATCATATTCGCTGACATGGCATCCCGGCCGGCTGTCACCAGACACGACAACAAGGGCGTCTGCTTTTTCGCCTCCGAATTCGCCGACACAAATTTTTTCAGGAGAGTGACTAAGGAAGATTTTTTTCCCGCTGTCGTCCCGCCATTGGGCTCAGTCGGATTGACGGCGACATACCTCGCGCTTCTGCTCAGGAAAGACCAGTCCGTGCCGGTGTTCGTCACGGGCCTCGACTTCTCGTATTCGCTTGGAGCGACCCACACGAAGGGCGCGCCGCAAACAATCCAAAGGCAGTCCACATGCGACAGGCTTCATCCGGCAGAGAACTACGAGGCCGCGTTCAAGGCTGGCGCGCAGAGGACGGTCGGAAAAGACGGAGCGGCGGCATTCACCGACATAGCCCTATACAGCTACGCAAGGAATTTCCAGGCGACATTCGAAGGACAGAGAAACCTGTTCGACATCGGAAAAAGCGGACTGGAGCTTGGACTCATCAAAATCGACGCATCAGGCTCGGACTTCTGGAACATGATGTCGAATTTTCCGAAATTCTCTCTGGCGAAACAAAAATGCGGAAGAAACACAGAATCAGCAAAAAAAATCCTTGACTTTCTCGAAAACGAAGAAAAATCGCTCGAAAGAATCAAGGAACTTTTGATTTACGGAAAGGACGTGGAAAAATGCGGCCGCACAGTCGAAAGCGAGCTTGGGGAATTGATAACGGACAGGGAATACCTGTTCCTGCACTTCCCCGATGGCCACAGCTTCGACGCGGGCAACATAAGCCAGCTCAAGCGCATACGCGGAGAAGCCGACTTTTTCCTGAAGACAATCAGGAACGGAATAAGAAGGCTGCGCCCTACTCCTCCTTCTCCTTGAGGACGGCAAGGAACGCGCTCTGGGGAAGTTCGACGTTGCCGATCATCTTCATGCGCTTCTTTCCCTCCTTCTGCTTCTCCAGAAGCTTCCTCTTTCTCGTCACGTCGCCGCCGTAGCACTTGGCGAGAACGTCCTTCCTCACCGGGTTCACGGTCTCCCTCGCGATTATCTGGCTTCCAATCGCGCCCTGAATCGCGATTTTGAACTGCTGGCGCGCAATCTCGCCCTTGAGCCTCTCGCAGACCTTCTTGGCGTGAGTGGCGGCCTCCGGCTTGAACGCCAGCTGCGAGAGGGCGTCCACAGGCTTTCCGTTCAACAGGATGTCCACCTTCACAAGCTCCGTCGGCTGGTAGTCGGTCACCTCGTAGTCGAAAGAGGCGTATCCGCGGCTGTAGCTCTTGAGCTTGTCGTAGAAGTCGAAGAGGACCTCGGCCAGCGGCATCTCGTATGTCAGCTCCACGCGCTTCTCGTCGAGGTAGGTCATGTTCTTCTGGACACCGCGCTTTTCGGTGCAGAGGTTCATTATCGAGCCGATGTAGTCTGTCGGGGTGATTATGGACGCGCTTATGTACGGCTCCCACGCCTGCTCTATCCTGCCCTCCGGGTACTCGGTCGGATTGTCGATTATCTTCACTTCCTTGTTCGAGAGCTGGATTTTGTACTGGACGCTCGGCGCCGTGAAGATGACGGCCTGGTCGTAGTCGCGCTCAAGCCTCTCCTGGATTATCTCCAGATGCAGCAATCCCAAGAAACCGCAGCGGAAGCCGTTTCCGAGCGCGACAGAGTTGTCCTTCTCGTAGACCAAGGAAGCGTCGTTCAACTTGAGCTTCTCCATGGCGTCCTTGAGCTCCTCGTAGTCGTTGGAGTCCATAGGATAGATTGAAGAGAAGACGACCGGCTTGACTTCCTTGAAGCCCGGAAGCGGCTCCGGAGCCGGGTCGTTCGCCAAGGTCACGGTGTCGCCCACGCGGACGTCGGAGACGGTCTTCACACCGGCGATGACATAGCCTACGTCCCCGGCCTCCAGCACGCCGGTCTCCTCGTAGTTGATTTTGAAGATTCCAATCTGGTCGACTTTGTAGTCCGTGCTGTTCGACATGAAGCGGATGATGTCGCCCTTCTTTATGCGCCCTTCCTTCACGCGGATGTGGATGATGACGCCCCTGTACTCGTCGTAGTGGCAGTCGAAGATGAGAGCCTGCGCCTTTCCGTTCGGGTCGCCGCTCGGCGGCGGAAACTTCGTGACGATGGCCTCCATCAAGTCGTCGATTCCGACACCCGTCTTCGCGGAGACTGGAACGGCATCGGCGGAATCAAGACCGAGGTCGTGGTCAATCTGGTGCTCTATTCTCGGAATGTCGGCGGAAGGCAAGTCGATTTTGTTTATAACGGGAACAATCGTCAAATCATGCTCCATGGCCATGTAGAGGTTCGAGACTGTCTGGCTCTCCACGCCCTGCGACGCGTCCACGAGAAGGAGCGCGCCCTCGCAGGAGGCTATGGCGCGGGAGACTTCGTAAGAGAAATCGACGTGTCCCGGGGTGTCTACGAAATTCAACTCGTAATCGAAACCGTCCTTGGCATGGTATGGAATCGTCACGGCCTGACTTTTTATTGTGATTCCGCGCTCTCGCTCGATGTCCATGTTGTCGAGAATCTGGTTCATCATCTGCCTGTCGTCTATGATTTTCGCCTTCTGAATCAATCTGTCGGCGAGAGTCGACTTTCCGTGGTCGATGTGGGCGACAATGCAAAAATTGCGCTTGAATTTCATTTCGGTCATGTGTGCTTTCCTCAATTAAAAATGTCAAAAATAGTACGGACTGTCCAACGTCGCGGGCAAAGCCATGTTGATGTCAAGATAGCCCTTCTTTCTGTTCTTCGAATAAACTTCAGCAATTATAGCAGTTTTTTCGTCGTTGAATTTGATGTTTTTGATTTCGAGATAATCGTTTTCAGAGAACCCCGACTCGTCCCCGATGGAGCCTTTGAGAACCTCGGATATGACGTAGTGCCGTTTTCCCTGTGCCGTCCCCTCAAGCCTGAGTCCGTAAATCGGTGTGAAGGCGTTCTTTATGATGTCGCCCTCGTAGACGGCAAGACCAGGATTGTCGGGACGGCTCGCGAGATAGACAGGAACCGTGCGCTCGGCATTTCCCTCGGAAGCTCCACCACTTGAAAATTTCACCTTGACTATCGATTTCGCGGGCGTCTTCATCAACGCATTCTGAAGTTCGTCGACAGTCGCGACTTTCACTCCGTCGACTTCCGTTATGACGTCACCCACTTTCACCCCGCTCCTGAACGCGCTTCCGCCCGGAAGGACGTACTGGACTTCCACGCCGGAATCCTTCCCCATCGACTTTTTTGTCTTCCCGAACGCGCCGATCCACGAATGCACAAGCTTTCCACCCGCATAAAGGGCGGGAAGCTCGATTTTCAGGTATTCGACAGGAATCGCGAAATTCAATCCAGTGTACTGGAGCATTCCAGCGAACACGACCGCCTGGACGTTTCCGTCCGAGTCAACGCACGGACCGCCTGAGTTTCCAGAATTCACGGCCGCGTCAATCTGCATGACGGAACCGAGGGAGAACATCTTCCTGTCGACCGCGCTCACGATTCCGCTGGTTAGAGTCCGCTCAAGCCCTATCGGAGAGCCGATTGCGTAAATCTTGTCGCCTACGTCCAAATCCTCGCTAGAGCCGAGGTTGAACACGAAAGGAACCTCGACCTCCGTCTTCAAAAGCGCGAGGTCGAGCACGGGGTCCCATCCCACGACCTTGGCGGGAATCCTGGTGTCGTCGTCGGCGGCGAGTTTTATGAACAGCCTCGTGTATTTCTCGTTTTTCGGATCGACCACATCGGCTATGACATGATTGTTCGTGATGATGTACCCGTCGTCTGAGATGAAAAATCCAGAACCGATGACCCTGTCGGCGTATCCGTAGCCGTTGTGCACGGCGATGCCCTTGTCCACCCAGATTGTGACGGTGCCGCTTATGTAGGAGGAGACCTTTTTCGAGGCCGAGCGGGGTGCGGACGCAGAAGAAAGGCCGGGCACAGACTCCATGCAAAGCTTCTCAAGCTCCGACTCGCTTTTGCCGAGGGAAGAAAGCTTCGGATAGTCCATCGCCTTGAGGGACTTGTACAAATTCCTGGCGGCGAAATAGCTCTTGTCCTCCAACGCGGAATTGAACGAAGCCACAACGGACTCGAAGCACCTTTCGATTGTCGGTCCGTCCCCTATTATCGAGGCGCGCCACAAAGCCTGGACATTGTTCTTTTCAAGAAGCTCCTCCGTCTTCCTTATCTCGTCCCTTCTGACATCCTCTATGGAATAATCGGGATTCTCATAGACCACAGGCTCCTTCAAAGTCGAACAGGAACAAACGACAAACGACGCAAATAAAGAAACGAAAATTCTATTTTTTCTCATATATTCTCAAATCAAAAAGAGCGCAAAGAGATACCGAAAACCCGCCCGACACTCCAAAACGAACGCTTTTATTCAGAAGCTCCATCGGAAGATTCCGGCAAAGTTTTCTTCGGAGGCTCATAGAACGTTTCGGATATCTTCTCCGCCAAAATCATCGAACCGATTTTGACAGCGAAATATCTCCTTTCGTCGTCGGTCTTGGACGGTTGGACGATTTTCGACACGCCCTGCTCCTCGTTCTCGAATTCCTGGATTATGAAATACTCAGCCGCCTTGGAAAGCACAGGGCTTTCCTTTTCGCCAATCCAGAAGAAGTTCGGGGACGAATCGCCGGAGAATATGCGCACGCGGCTTTTGCTTCCAATGGAGACGTTCACGGGGATTCCATTCTCCGTCGAGACAGTGACAATCTCGTTGGTGAACGGCTGATGGAACATGGCGTCCTCGCAAAGGACATCGTTCTCGTCCCTCATCGGGCGTTTTACATAGCGCACGTCCCATTTCCCATCGGAATCGGTGTCCCATGACGAGATTTTTCCGTACCCTTCCGTGTACTCCTCCACGAATTCTGGAACAGTGTCGCCGTTCTGGTCGAGCATGACCATCTTCACATAGAATCCGGTGTTGGAGGTCGGAGCACCGAAGAGGTTCGCGATAATCTGCATCTCGTCGCTTTCAGTGATGTACTTCTTGCTCAAATCCGAAGTGACTCCATACCTCTCCTTGGTTTCGAAGAGGCCGTCGTTGTCGCTGTCGACGAGCCGCAAGACCGGCACCCCCCTGTCGAACTGGGCGATTGCGTAGATTTTCGCGGAGGCGATGTCCTTTGGAGAACCGATGCAGTATCTTGAACTCTGCGGACTTCCGCTCAAGACAGTGACCTGAACGAACGCGTTCGGACGCTCCACAGTCGGCATCGTGTAGTACGAAGACGAAACGAGAAGCTCTGAGCCTGTGACGGTGCGAACTTTATCGGGCACTGTCGGAACGAAGAATTCGAGGGCGAGGGACTCCATTATGGACTTGTCGCCCGAAATGTCGAACGGAGACCACTTGAGCGTGTCGGCAAGCAGGTTGAACGAAAGCTCGGCGTTTTCAGGCACGATTGAACCGCCTGCGTTTCCGACATGGTAGGTGGCAGTCTGCACAGCAGGATAGTTTCCGTACACTATGTCCAAGTCGTTGTCGGCCAAATGCACGCTCAACGGAACTCCGAAATCGCACTCGGCCTTCCAGTCGTCGATTCCGTCCTGGTTCCTGTCGTAGGAAATCGAGGCAGGCCGTCCGCGCTCGTAGACTATCAGCATGTTGGGTTCGAGATCGCCGTCGGTGTCGGACACGAGAACGCCTTTGAAAGAGTTGAGGTACGATGCGAACTCGCTTTTCGCCTTGTCGGTCTTGAGGGAAGACGCGAACGACTCCAGAACTTTTATGTCCACAGGGGCGTCCTTCGAGGAGTCGGAGAATTTGTAGAAGTAATCCAAAGCGGCCGTCTCGTCGACGACACCCGCCCTGAGCGCGTGTTCGGCGAAATGGATTGAGCTGTGCCGTTCCGCGTTGAACGACTTCATCGAACGCACTTTTTCCTTTTCGTCCGAAGAGAATATCACCGAAAGCATCAGAAGGTCGTCGTCGACTTTCTTGTAGAATTTTCCGGACTTGATTATGGAGCTGAACGAGTCCGCGATTCTCTGCACATCGAGGTTCACTTCGCCTTTTCCAGATTCAGAATCCGCAGCGTCCAAAAAATTGATTTTGTACTCGAAATTGTAGAAGAGGTCTGCGAACCGGACGTCTTCCGGGTAGACTTTTCTGGCAGTGTCGACACGGCTTCTGGCCTTCCTCAGCTCCTCGTCCGAATTGGAGGTCGCGAACCCAAGATTGTAGTAGGACTTCACGCGTATCACTTCCGCGTCCGACGAATACACGAACGGCTCGGTGTCCAAGACCGCGAGGGCCTCCTTGAAATGGCGGGTTCCGCAAAGGATGTCGGCGTAGAGAATCCTCGCGTTGTCCTTGTTGTAGTCTACCCACTGCGCCTTGTCCTCGTTGAGGGCCTTCACCACGATTCCCATCACCTCGTTCTTGGAAGCCCCAAGCGCGTACCGGGAAACAGCGGATATGTAGTGTAGGTCGGCAACGGAATCGTCGTACTCAAGACCGATTTTCGCGACGGAATAAGCCTCCTTCCAAGCCTTCTCCGCGGCGTACTGCTTTGCGTTCTGGAGATAGCGGATGGCTGTGCGCCTGTTCGCGGCGGAAGCCGAAGTCGAGAACGTTGATTGGGAATTGCTATTTTGGGCGGAAACAAAAGGCACGGAGAGAGAAGATGCGACAAAGGCCGCCATGAAAAATCCAAGAATTCTTTTCATAATTTTTTCCTAGTTCTGTTTTCTAACTTTACTCTAATTATCGGCAGTTGAAAAGGAAAAGCCGTCAACAATCCAATCCGCATAGCCCAGTTTTCCGCCAAGAACCGCGACAAGTTCAAGGGAAGCGCAGTCCTGTACGACCGTGATTCTGTCCCTGTCTTCCCTGCCCACTTTCCAGTCGGAAAAAATCTTTGCAACGCTCTTCATCCTTCCGTCCTTCATTCGGATTTCGTCCCCGCTCTGGAAACTCCTGAACACGAACCCGTCCGCGATGCGGAAAAATCCAGACCCACACCCGCCGCAATCCGAGACAGGCTTTATCGACAACAATCCCCCACCCACAGAGACCTCGACCGAGGAGAACCTGACCGAGCGATTTCCACCGCGCTCCCACGACGATATCTCCCGGATGAGTTTGTACGGGAACCTTCCGAAGAACTTGATTTTCGCCAGCATGATTTGGAAAACGCGCCTTTTTATGGAATTGTCCAACGAATAGAAGATTTCCTCCCCGATGGAAACGGAAGAGCCGGAAACGGCCACGAGAGACGCTATCTCGGATGATTTTTCCTGAAGCGTCTCATTGTCGTCCGAATTCTTCTCGGCACCCAAAAGCACTGACTTCCTCCAACCAGGAAAGAGAGAATCAAGTTCCTTCATCAACGACGAGCGTATCCTGTTTCTTAGGTAGTTCGTGTCGGAATTGGTGGAATCTGTGCGCCACTCCTGATTCCGACCTTTCAGGAATTCCTCTATCTCCGCGCGGGAGATACCGAGCAGCGGCCTGACGAATTTTCCGCGCCGCCTTGAGATTCCGCCTCCACCGTCGCAGCCGCTCCCCTGCAGAAAACGCATCAGGGCTGTCTCAAGCTGGTCGTTCTGGTTGTGGGCGAGGCAAAGGCAATCGACTCGTTTCCGCTCGATGAAATCCTCGAACGCCTCGTAACGAAGAGCGCGGGCGGCATCCTCGATTCCTCCCCCCCGCTTTTCCGCCACCTCAAGCACTTTCCCGCGAGGAATGAACGAAATCTCGCACTCGACTCCAAGCTTGCCGCACAAGAACGCGACAAAACTTGCGTCCCCCGCGCTTTCGTTTTCCGGGCGGATGTTGTGGTTCACCGTCAAGACCGCGACATTCGCCCGGCCGAAAATCTCGACGCACGCAAGCAAAAGGGAAACGGAATCCGCGCCCCCCGAAACGGCGACGCCCACCCTGCAGAATTTCTCGACATCGACTCCGCACAAACGAAATCCATCCGCAACTTTCTTCAAAAAATCAGCCATGATTCATTTTAAAACAAAAAAGCCCGCCTAAAAAGACGGGCGCACGCGGACGCATAAAAAAACGCCCGCAAAGCCTTCCCCAAAATTCAGGGAAAGCGTCAAACCTTACTTTGAGCGTGGAGGAGCGATTGTTACGAGAACAGTGTCGGCTGGAGTGAGAAGCTCGACAGACTCCGGCAAGCCAAGATCCTTTACAGTCAAGAGGTCGCCGATGTTGACCTTCGAAACGTCGGCGATGATTCTGACAGGAAGGTCCTTCGGCAAAGCTTTCACCTGAACCTCAGGAACGTGCTTCACCATGAATCCACCCTTGAGAACGCCGGCAGCTGTTCCTGTGTACTGGATTTTGTATGAGCGGACGACTTTCTTTGTGTTCGATACAGCGAAGAAATCTGCGTGCACGACGGTGTCAGTCATGATGTCGTAGTCCGCGTCGGAAATGAAAGCGTCGCAGGCCTTTCCATCGACATCGAGAGTGATGAGAGTAGTCTTTGTGATGTTGCGCCAAATCTTGTTGAATTCAACGACGCCGACTTCGATTGGTGTGGACTCACCTTTCTCGTTATAGACGACAGCCGGGATTTTTCCAGCAGCGCGAGTGGCTTTTACAGCCTTTTTTCCTGTCTCTTTGCGGACGCTAGCCGCAAGTGTCAACTGTGCCATTTAAGGACTCCTAAAAAAATAATTTTTTTTGGAAAGACCTGCACCGTAAGTGCGAAATGTTTTATTCAAACCCCATCGTTCATCACGCCAGAGCTTTCCATAAACGGACAACCGGAATCGAACCGGCAAAAGCACCAAGCATCCGTAAAAGCGAACCGAAAAGGTCCGCGTGCAAATCAATAAATTCACTAAGCCAAAACGCACTTCCATTTCGACCCAAGAGAGACCACGGCTTTTTTTGCCGAATCCACGTCCCCGAAAACACCGAACACCGTAGAGCCGGAGCCGGACATGTCGGAAAATGCGGCCCCCGCCTCCCTCAAATCGGAAATCGCGTCCTTGATTTCAGGATGAACCTCCAGCATAACAGAAGTGAAACTGTTCTTGAAGCCCAAGCCTCCGCTTCCCCAAAGGGAAACGTCTTTTCTGTAAAGCCCCTCGAATTCCCCGAACGGAAGAAAATCCGAAACCGCGCTTTCGCCGGACTCCTCCAAAATCCCATACGACCTGTCCAAGAGCGAATACGCCTCTTTCGTCGAGCTGAAGACATCGGGAAAGACGAGCACGAACCAAAGCTTCCTGCATTCTATCTCGGAAACACGCTCGCCCCTGCCGCCAACAAGCGCGGCGCCGGTTCCGTCCTTCAATCCAAGGAAAAAGAACACGTCGCTTCCGACTTCGCCGGCCACGGAAAAAGAAAGTTCCCTAGTCAGCGGAACACCGTACATGCCGGACAAGGCCTTCAAGAAGAACGCGGCATTGGATGAACCTCCGCCCAATCCGCCACCGGAAGGAATCCTCTTCACAATCGACACCGACACAGAGCGGCCGTCGTTCACCGAAGCGAATTTCCTGAAAGAATCAAACGTCTTCGTGAGAGTATTCTCGGCAGGAAGCTTCATTGAATCGCAGGAGACCACGCACCTGCCCATTCCGTCGTCGGAAAATTCAACAAAAAGCTCGTCGAAAAGCTCGACTGTCTGGAATATGCTTTCGATTCTATGGAAACCCGCATACTCCCCACTTTTAGGGTAGACTTGAAGGCCTATGTTGATTTTCGCTGGAGACAAGATTCTCACCGACATAGCAGTTATGATACAACGAATTCAAAAGCAAGGTCAATTCTAAAAAAAAGAGTCGATTCATAACAAAAAAGTGAAAATTCCGTCATCGACACGCCAAATCGATTGACATAAGAACGGCTCTAAATTAAATTTCGAGTTACGGCACAAAATGCCGAAGATACTCAAGGAAGGCACACTTATGTTCACGAATGAAGATTTATTGGCGTTCTCGTACGATGATGAATACGACGAGAATTTCATGGAATCCGACGCTGATTTCGAAGCCGGAAACGACTTTGAAAAAAACAAAGACGACTCGATCGATTCTCTTGACGACGAAATCTACAACGAGATTTTCGACGGAATGAGCGACATCGACGCAATCGAAGCAGAGGCTTTGGCGGCTGTCTCAAACGGTGGTGCCGAAAATGTTCCGCAGTTCGACTCCGGTGAGGAAGTCTTCGACGACTTCTCGAACGAAAACGACATTTTCTGATTCAAGAATTCAACAAAAAAACAAAAAAATAAACGAAAAAAGCCGAAGATTCAGTTTGAACCTTCGGCTTTGCTTTTTTCCCAAACAAGTCCCCGCGGCAAAGAGACTACTTGAGCACAGTGCCGGCATGCCAGAGCTTTTCAAGGTCGTAGAATTCCCTCGCGGTCTCCGACATCAAATGGACGACGACGTTTCCGATATCGATGAGATTCCAGTCGTCTCCGTCGGACGTCTTCTGGTTGGCGACGTGGATCATCATGTCGTTCGCCTTCGTGTAGTCCTTAACCTGCTTTGCGAGTCCCTGCCAATGGGCGGAACTGTGGATTGTGGCTATGACGAAATAGTCGGTCCAGCTGTTCAGCTCCGACACATCAAGCACCCTAACGTTCTCCGCCTTTCCATCCTCAAGAATCTGAGCGATTTCCAAAGCGTTGTCCTTTCCTGTCTTTTCAGCCATTTTTTCCTCCAAATAAAAAATCACGGGCAATTAAAAAAGCGGACGGCTTTTCAAGCCCCCTATTTCACATAGCGTCCGTCGAAATCCTTTCCAAGAATGAGAGTGAAGTCGACATTCGCATCCGAATCAGGATTCACCTCCTCGTCCACTATGTTCGTGCACCGGATGAAATCTCCAAGGTTCTTCGCGACCTCCTCGTTTCCGATGTGGTTTATGATGACGGTCTTCTCATAGTCCTGCGAATCCGCGTTCGTCGTGCTCAGAACATCGTATCCCGCGCTCTGCAACAGGACGGACGTGTTTCTCGCGAGTCCCTGGGTGAGCGTTCCGTTTTTTATCTCAAGAACATAGACGCGGTTCACGTCAACGCCGTCCGAGGAGACGAGCGCGCTCGCGGCCTGCTTCACGACATCCTTTATGAGTTCGCCGTCGTAGAACGGGAAGAGGAGCTGTTTTCCGTCGACAGTCCTCCGCGTTCCGGTTATTGTCTGCGGAATCAAGCGTTCAGAATCCACCTGCGAAATCTCGTTCATCAGCCTGTACAAATCGTCGGACTTCAAGTTGGCGTCGAATTTTCCGCAAACGGTCTCGAACGTGTTCTTGTTCTGCAAAAGACGCTGGTTGCGACCTAGAGCGGTGAAGAACGAGACCATCACGTTCTGCCGCCTGTCGATCAAATCGTCCTCAGACTCGCCTTCCTTCTCGTATGTCAGATAGTCGTGAATCTTGTCGCCGTCCAAATTCACGACGCCGCTGGGAAGGAGCCAGCGTTTTGATGGAGCGGAAGAACCCCCGGCCGACTCCTCGCCACTTGCGGAAGCCTCCGAATCGCTCTTCGAATCGATGGGAACAGGTATGAACACCTTCATTCCACCGAGCAAATCCGTCAGCTCCCCGAAATCCTCAAGGCGCAGCACCACATAGAACGGAATCTGCTGTCCTATCAGAGTCTCTATCTCCGACTTGTAGATTTCTATTCCCCTTTCAGAATATATAGCGTCGATGCGGTCGACCCTGTTCAGACTGCGGTAGATTGCACCGGTGTTTCCGAGAATGTTTATGAGCGCGCCCCTCTTCGTCATCGGATAGTAGATGAACACGTCGGTGAAAAGGACCTTGCCCTTGTCCTCCATCACAAAGAGAGTCTTCACGACACGGTCGCTCTTGAGGTTCTCGGAGACTGGATCCGTCCTCAACGAAAGGGCGATCCAGATTCCCGCGCCCACAAAAATCAGCAGCATCACGAAAAGGAACAAAATTCCGCTTCTCTGGGCTTTTCCGCTGTTGATTTCCCTGTTGAATTCACTTTTTCTCATTTTCAGACTTCCTAGACTCCACGGATTTTCTCAATTCCTCAGCCCACTCCAACGCGCTCGGAGCGGACTTCTTCCCCTTCTTCGCGAGGTACTCGATGTTCTCCTCGACAACGGACAGCGTTATGCCGTCCAGCGACTTCCTGAACAGATTCGCCCTGTACTCGTCGGTCGACTGGGGGCGGCCAGGCTCTATCTTGTCGGCGACGAAGAGGATTTTCCCCAAATCGCAAAGGCCGGGCTTGCCGCAGGTGTGGTTGGCGACAGCCTCGATGACATCGGAATCGGTTATGCCGAAATCGCGCTTGATTTTCACTGCGGCAGCCCTTCCATGGAGCAGACTCGGCTTCTTTTTCTCGAATTCGTCGAACGGAAGCCCGTCCTCGCAGGCCAAGGCCTCCATCTCGTCCCTCGGAATTTCCTTGCAGATGTCATGGGCAATCCCCGCGAGCCTGCCGGAATCAGAGTCGAGTCCGTACAAATCGCACATGAAAGCCGCAGTTTCGGAGACCCTCACAGAATGCTCATACCTTTCTGAAGAAAGATTTTCTTTTGCATAAGAGCGTATTTTCTCAAAAATTTCAGATTCCATATAATTTTTTTTCCAAAATATATTCAAAAACACCTTCGCCGACAAGATAACGCCAAGCCCCCCGCTCTGCTATCTTGCGCCTGATTTCCGACGAGGAAATCTCCATTTTGGGGTTCATGACGATTTTGTGGGGATAGGGAAAATTGAACCTGTCAACGCCCACCATTGGATTCTTTCCATATTTTTCGGTGGGCGAATTGCAGAATTTTCCATTGTCCTCGGCATACTTCGGCCTGCACGCCAAAATCAAGTCGGCCTTCTCGGCCAGCTCCGCCGCGTGCTCCCACTTGTCGTAGTCGGGAAGCAAATCCTCGCCGAAAACCACCCCGATTTTACCGGTGAGAACGGACTCGAATTTTTTTTCAAGGAAGCACACGGTGTCCCAAGTGTAGGAGATTCCGCCCCTCTCGATTTCGCACGGCTCCGCCTCGAACCTCTCGTCGCCCCTCACAGCGGCCTCGACCATCGCGAGCCTGTCCAGCGACGAAACGTTGTCCGAAAGCTCCTTGTGGGGAGGCTTGAAAGTCGGCACGAAGAGAACCTTGTCGTAGCCAAGCTCGGTGCAGACGGAATCAGCGAGAATCAAATGCCCTATGTGTATCGGATTGTAGCTTCCGCCGAGAATCGCAATCTTCATTTTTCGCTACCCGGATATTGGATTTCCATGTCCTCGTCAATCGAGCGAGTCTCGACAAATGTGGGATTTATGACGGAAGCCCTGTTCCTCTTCGTCAAAAAGCCGCCATTGGAGACTTTCTCGCCCTTTTCGTTCACGGAATCCTGGGAATCTTCCATAGAGGAAACCAGCTTGAGGAGAGCGAGCCGAATCTCGTTCATTCCGATGTGCGAAGCGACCGACACCGGCAGGACGACAGTATCCGGCTCCGTCTTCTTTATCTCGGAGGCTATTCTGTCCGCGTTCTCCTTCGCCCCCTCCACGTCGATTTTGTTGCAGAGGACGATGTGCGGCTTGTTCGCCAAATCGGCAGAATAGCCAGAAAGCTCGCCGCACAGAGTCTTGTAAGCGTCCATGCAGTTCTCGTCCGAGCAGTCTATCATGAACAAAAGCCCGGCAGTCCTTGAGATGTGCTTCAGGAAGCGGATTCCAAGCCCCTTTCCCTCGCTCGCGCCCTCGATTATTCCCGGAATGTCGGCGATGATTATGTCGCGCTCCTCGTCGGCATGGAGTACGCCGAGGTTCGGAATCTTCGTAGTGAACGGATACGGAGCAATCTTCGGACGCGCCGCCGTGAAAGCGTCGAGCAGAGTCGATTTTCCGGCGTTCGGAAAGCCGACAAGTCCAATGTCCGCCATGATGCTAAGCTCAAGCAGAAGCTTTCTGTATTCGCCCGGCTGACCGGCGTTCGCCCTTTTCGGAGCCTGGTTCGTCGAAGACTTGAAATGGATGTTTCCCCAGCCGCCGTTTCCGCCCTTCAAGAAAACGAACTGCTCTCCGTCGCTCTCGGTCGTGAATTCGCGGATAAGCTCGTGCGTCTCAGCGTCGCGTATCGCCGTTCCCGGAGGCACAGAGATGACGACATCCTCTCCGTCCTTTCCGTATCTGTTCCAGCCCTGCCCGTCGCCGCCGTTCTTCGCCTTGAAGAACCTGCGGAATCGTATGTTGGCCAATGTCTTGACGTTCCTTTTCACGCAGAAGATGACGTCTCCGCCCCTTCCGCCGTCGCCGCCGTTCGGACCACCGTTAGGAATGTATTTTTCGCGCCTGAACGAGACGCATCCGTTTCCGCCTTTTCCCGACGTGACTTCTATAATTGCTTCGTCTGCAAATTGATTCATTTTTCCTTCCCCTAAAAATCCTTCCCATTATACAAAAAAAGCCCGGAAACAGAATCTGAATCCGAGCTTTTTTCTGATAAATCAAATGCAAAAGTTATGCGTTGACCTTCACAGCGACGTATTTTCTGTTGTTGCGCTCTTTGAACTCAACAACGCCGTCGGCTGTCGCGAACAGAGTGTTGTCTCCGCCCATCGCAACATTGTCGCCCGCGAAGATTTTTGTGCCGCGCTGGCGAATGATGATTGAACCAGCAGAAACTGTCTGTCCACCGTAAACTTTTACACCCAAGCTCTTTGGATTTGAATCGCGGCCGTTCTTTGCGCCGCTACCACCTTTACTGCGTCCCATTTTAATCCTCCGCTAAAGATTTAGCTAATTTGAATTTCCCGCAACAGCACGTTCTCCGGATAGCTCTCGGAAATGGAAGAAATCCCTGTCCTCAAAAAATCCGCCACGCACCTCAACCTGGCCTCGGTTTCGGTCCTTTTGAGACCCGCCAGATTTTCTTCCATGTCCACGCAGAATGCGAGAGTCCCGCGCGAAGAAGAATCAGCATTGAAGGTTATGTTTTCGGTTTGTGAAAGAACCTGCATCGCAGTCCGAATCAGAACAGTGACAGCGGAACAGACGATGTCGCTTCCTTTCCTAGAAAAACCAGCGTGCCCGTTAGCTTGCAGTTTTTTTATCACGCCGTCCTTGCCAAACGAAACAACAACCTCAGTCATCTAAAACGACTTAGCCGATGATGTTCTCGACCTTCACAGTCGTGTACTGCTGCCTGTGGCCGATGAGGCGGTGATAGTCCTTCTTTGACTTGTACTTGAAGACGAGGACTTTCTTGTCCTTGAATGACTTCTGAACGACAACCTCGACTTTGGCTCCGGCTACTTTTGGAGCGCCGACTTTCACGTTGTCGCCATCGCTAACGAGAAGAACATCCTCGATTACGATTTTGTCGCCCTCTTTCGCATCGACCAAGTCGACGTTGATGAGAGCGTCTTTCTCAGCTTTGTACTGTTTGCCTTTGTATTCAAAAAGTGCGTACATTGTAAAACCTCTTATCCGCCGCGAAGTGTAACGGAACTCCAACGGCTCAAAATTAAAATGATAGATTTAGAGTATATCTGAATTCGCAGATGAAATTCAAGGAATTATTTCGCGTTCATGATATAATCAGGCGTTTTGGAGATGAAAAAGCATGACCGACCCATATAAAATTCTAGGAATACAGAAGAACGCGACCGCCGCCGAGATAAAGCGGGCGTACAGGAAAAAGGCGAAGGAATTTCACCCGGACGCCTCGAAACACGACACCTCGGAAAAATTCAACGAAGTCGTGAAAGCGTACGAGCTTCTCTCCGACGCAAAACAGCGTTCGATTTTCGACGAATCCTACTTCACCCGCTTTTCAAAAGAAGAAAACCCTTTCGACTTCTCCAACCGCAAGATAAAGGTCTGGGACTACAGGACATGGCTTTTGGAAAAAGAAGACGACGAGAACAGGGCCAGGCTTATATTCTTCGACCTCATGCACAACAGGGAAGACGACGCCGTGGCGGAATTCAAGAGGATGAGCATGGAGCGGTCGAATTTCAGGCTCTCGTACTGGTTCTCCAGGGAAGACTTCATGGACTACGGCTTCATACTCTGCGAGGAGCTTGTCATCAGGCAGGAATACTACGACGCGTTCAACCTGCTCGAACAGATAATCAGAATGGAGCATTCCTTCCAATATTTCAGGCACTTTTTCCCGGAGGTCATGGACTTGGCGAGGCTCGTCCTCAAAAGCCACCTCGAAGGCAAAGTCTCAGACGAACTCGCGCTCGACTGCTGGGAACGCGCGCTCGAACTCGGCTTCGGGGATGCGGACGACGCGCTCTTCCTCAGAAAGATGGGGGCCGCGTACAGGAGGATGGGCGACCACAAGACGGCGAAAATCTGCGAGGACGCTGCGGCGGAATTGAAATCGAAATGAGAAGGCGATTCAAAGGATTTCTGGAAAGCCGAATAAACTTTTTTCAATTACAGATTCACAACTGTAAATTATTCGTCCAAAGTTCTATATTTTTTCAGAAACAGCAAATCAAAAAATTTGGAGATAAAAATGATTCGTTTGAAGAATGAGAAGGAAATCGATGGAATCAGGAAGTCATGCCACGCGCTGGCGGATTTGTTCAGGTTCGTAATCCCGCAGGTGAAGCCGGGAATGTCGACAATGGAAATAGACAACCTCTGCCGCAAATTCTGCAAGGACATCGGAGGAAAGCCGGCATGGGCGAAGGAGGATTTCCCCGGAGTCGCGTGCATTTCAATCAACAACGAGGTAATCCACGGGATTCCGTCGAAGAAGCGCATAGTCCAGGACGGGGACATCGTGTCGCTCGACATCGGAATCGACTTGGACGGCTACATCTCGGACTCAACGCACACTGTCATGGTCGGAAACGTGAAGCCAGAAATCAGGAAGCTCGTGCAGGCAACGAGGGAAAGCCTCGCAGCCGGAATTCAGGCCTGCGTGGTCGGGAACAGGATAAGGGACATCTCGAACGCGGTGAACGACGTCGCCTTCGGAAAATACGGATACGGCGTCGTCTACGACTACTGCGGACACGGAGTCGGACTCGACGTGCACGAAGACCCAAGCATCCCGAACTGCCCGCAGTCAGGCCCGAACCCGCGCATACAGGCCGGAATGGTGCTCGCTATCGAACCGATGATAAATTTGGGAACCGCCGACGTAGAGACAGCGAAAGACGGCTGGACGGTACTCACGAAGGACGGCAAGTGGTCGTGCCACGAGGAGCACACGGTCGCGGTATTCGAGGACCACACGGAAGTCCTCACGGAATGCACAGGTCTTCCCGACTGGGCATAAACGAGAAAAGTCCAACAACAAAAAATTATCTTTAGCGAAAGTAACCCAAAAATCCTTCAATAATTTTTATATTTGAAGCTTGAAGAAAAGCAGCGCGACAGTTTGCCGATGGAAATCTTTTTGATTATCTTGAAATCCTAGCAAACGCCGCCATTCGATATTGAAAATTATTTGGAGGATTTTTTATGAAAAAAATTACGAAAAGCGTGCTTGGAGTGACAGCGGCCGGAGCATTGGCCTTCTCATTCCTCTCACTCTCATGCCACAGAGTCGAAGTAAAGGGAACAGCGGACACGGCATTCGCCGAGACAGCGAAGAACTCGGCCGTGAGCATCTCAAGAAGCGACCTCAGCGTGCTCGAAGCGCTGCAGTCCTCGTTCAGGGCGATAAGCTCCGGCGTTCTCCCGTCAGTTGTTGAAATCGACGTAACTGAAAAGACCACGATGTCGGCCTCTTCTCCATTCGACGACCTTCCGTTCTTCTTCTTCGGCATTCCGAACCAGGGCGACTCTGGGAAAGGACGCACCAGAGAGAGAATCCAGCAGGGACTCGGCTCAGGCGTAATCGTCAAAAGGAACGGCAACACGGTCTACGTCCTGACGAACAACCACGTCGCGGGAAAAGCGGATTCCATAAAAGTGAAACTGAACGACGGACAGGAATTCGACGGAAAGCTTGTCGGAGCCGATGAAAGGCAGGACATCGCGCTCGTCTCTTTCGAGGCGCAGTCAGACTCCAACATCGTCGTGGCGGCTCTCGGAAACAGCGACGAAGTTCAGACGGGCGACATCTGCTTGGCGATGGGCGCGCCGCTCGGCTACAGCCAGTCCGTCACACAGGGAATCGTATCGGCGACAGGAAGAAGCGGAACGCAAATCGGCAACATGAACGACTTCATCCAGACCGACGCCGCAATCAACCAGGGAAATTCGGGCGGCCCTCTCGTGAACATCTACGGAGAAGTCATCGGAATCAACACATGGATAGCGTCGAACTCAGGCGGAAGTGTCGGACTCGGCTTCTCAATCCCAATCAACTCAATCAAGAAGGCAATCGACTCGTTCATCTCCAACGGAAAAATCACATACGGCTGGCTCGGAGTCTCGCTCGCAGACGTAACAGAGAAGTACAAGGAGAACCTCGGCGTTAAGGGCAAGCACGGAGCGTTCGCTTCGCAGGTCTTCATCGACTCTCCGGCATACAAGGGCGGAATGCAGGCGGGCGACTTCGTAATCGAGCTCAACGGAAAGAGCGTGAAGAACCAGGCGGACTTCATGCGCGAAGTCGGCTATCTCCCAGCCGGAGAAACAGCAGAATTCAAAGTGATAAGGGGCGGAAAGGAAGTCTCTCTCAAAGTGAAGATAGAGGAACGCTCGAAGGATTCAGGAAACGACAACTCAAAGCTCTGGCCGGGATTCATCGCCTCCCCTCTCAACGACGACTTGAGGAAGGAACTCAACGTTACGGACGACAAAGTGAAGGGAGTCGCAGTCTCAAGCGTGCTTGAGCGCTCACCGGCAGCCGCCCTCAGAATCCAGGCGGGCGACATCATAACGGCCGTGAACGACAAGAAAATCTCAAGCGTCGAAGAATTCTACGAGGCGCTCGACTTGACGAAGAACAAGGAAATCTGGTTCGACGTGTACAACGACGGCCACATAATCTCGACAGGGCACTACAAGTTCAACTAGAAAGATATTGAAAATGCCAAAATCCGAATTCAAAAGAGTTCGGATTTTTTTTCGCCCGGTTAATTTCCGCTTGACCAAAAAAAATGTTTTTTGTATATTAGAAAAACATTCGCAAGAATGATGGGCTACTAGCTCAGGTGGTAGAGCACCGCCCTTTTAAGGCGGCTGTCGATGGTTCGAGTCCATCGTAGCTCATGAAGCACTTCGGAGAAATCTGGAGTGCTTTTTTTTTTGCAAACAGAGCGGCATTGGAGAACAAAACAGAACATTCTCTAATTACAATCAGCATTTAATGATATAATTTCTCAATATCTTTTTTGAGGCGGTAGAATCATGCTGAACACAAACAACAACGCTGCGAACATCAAGAAAAGCATCCTCGTGGAGATAATGAAACTCCAGCTTGCAGGAAAACTCCTCGACGAAAAAACAGTCGACGAAATCGAAAAGATTCCAGAAACAATAATCCCGGACGGGACGGAGCCGATACGCTCTTCAATAGAAGAAGACAGGGAAATCGTCAGAATCAGGATAGCGGCAAGGCTCGGACACTCGGTCGAGGACTGGGACGGGAAGAAGCCGCTCAGGGAATACGTCAGGGAAGCATACGAAAGAGAGAAGCCGACATGGCCGATGCTCACGATGATAAGAAGCGCGTGCAACGCCTGCGTGAAGCCGCACTATTTTCCGACGGACGCATGCCAAGCCTGCCTCGCCCGCCCGTGCAAGGTGAACTGCCCCAAAAAGGCGATAGAGGTCAAGGACAGGGCAAGAATCGACGCGAGCAAGTGCATCAACTGCGGGCTCTGCGCCCAGAACTGCCCGTACCACGCGATTTTAAAGACAGTCGTTCCGTGCGAGGAAGCCTGCCCGGTAGGCGCAATCACAAAAGGCGACGACGGAAGGGAGACAATCGATTATGAGAAGTGCATCTTCTGCGGAAAGTGCATGTCCAACTGTCCGTTCAGCGCGATGATGGGAAAGTCGCAGCTCTTCGACGTTGTCAAGCACATCATGAACGGAAAGCAAGTCGTTGCGATGTATGCGCCGGCGATCGGAGCGCAGTTCAGGGCGAAGCCTGGCCAACTGGAGGAGGCTCTCAAGCAGTCGGGATTCAACAAAGTGTGGGAAGTGGCGATTGGAGCCGACATAACAGCAGACAAGGAAGCGAAGGAATTCGCCGAGAGAATGGAAAGCGGGAAGAAGATGATGACGACGAGCTGCTGCCCGGCATACGTCCGCGCCGTCAGGATACACGTCCCGGAACTCGCCGAATGCATAAGCGAAACGAAATCCCCGATGATTTACACGGCGGAGCTTGCGAAACAGGCGGATCCAGAATGCGTCACGGTCTTCATCGGCCCGTGTCTCGCAAAAAGGCGCGAGGGCTTCGACTCGGACGAGGTGGACTACGTTCTTTCTGTCGAGGAGATAGCGGCCCTTTTCCAGGCAAAGGGAATAGAGATAGCGAAAGTCGAGGTGAAGGAAGACTCAATTCCGACAAAATACGTCCCGACAGTCTCCGGAAGGAATTTCGCGAAGACGGGAGGAGTCGCGGAGAGCGTCAGGCTCAGGCTCGACGAGAAGACAAGGGGAATCCTCAGACCGACAGTCATAAACGGACTGGACAAGAACGGCATGAAAATGCTCACGACATACGGACAAATCAACAGCGGAAAGATTCCTTCATCACCGGAAACCCCGAACCTCGTGGAGGTCATGGCTTGCGAGGGAGGCTGCATAGCAGGTCCATTCGTCATCACGAACCCGAAAGCCGGCAACGGACTTTTGATGATGTACGCGAACGCAGGAAGCAAACCGAACGAAAACGGAACGATAGCCGAATGCGAAATCGAAAAAGTGATAGAATAGACCTGAGCGACGACTCCGTTATCGCTCAAGTCGAGGTGAAAAGAAAATGAAAAAAACAATTGCGGCTGTGATTTTCGCAGCCATCTCATCGGCAATCTTCGCGCAGAAAGTCGGAGTACTGAACGGACCTTCGGGGATTCCATGCGCGTACTTGATGGAGCAGGCGGAAAAAGGCGGCTCGAAATACGAATTCGAGAAATTCGCGTCCGCGCAGAACGAGCTTCCAAAGCTCATGAAGGGGGAAATCGACATCGGCTTCCTTCCTCCGAACGCGGCCGCGAAAGTCTACAACTCGTCAAAAGGAGCGGTTCTCTGCCTCGGAATAGCAGGGAACGGCAACCTCTTCCTGATTACGAAGGACGAATCGGTCAAATCCGTGAAGGACCTTGACGGAAAGACGATAGCCTGCGCGGGACAGGGAGCGACACCCGAATACATGATGAAGTACCTGATGAAGAAGAATTCCATCGAGTCCACGCTCGACTTCACCACGCCGAACGCGGAAATAGCGGCGGCCCTCATCGAAGGCAAATTCGACTATGCGCTCGTCCCGGAACCATTCGCGACAGTCGCCGAGAGCAAGGACAAGAGCGTGAAACGCCTGAGCATCTCCGACGAGTTCAAGGCGGCCGAGGGAACGGACTTTCCGATGACGCTCCTTGTGGCGAACGCATCTTACGCGAAAAAGCACAAGAAGGAAATCAAGAAGTTCATCGCGGATTTTGAGAAAGCGAGCGGCTGGACAGTGAAGAACCCGACGGAAGCCGGAAAACTCGTCGAAAAGCACTCGCTCGGCCTGAAAGCGGCTGTCGCGGCAAAATCGATTCCGAACGCCGCCTACACATGGAAGCCGGCGAAGAAAGGAAAGGGCGAAGTTGAAAAACTTCTGGGAATATTCCTGGAAAATTCCCCAGAGGCAATCGGCGGAAAACTCCCTGACGAAAAATTCTACTACTAAGCAAAAAAAAATTGAAAAAAACCGTTCCAAAAATGCTATCCATGGCGGCAGTCCTGCTCGTTTGGCAGACAGCGGCTGCCGTCATGGACTCTCCCCTCATCCTCCCCACGCCGAAAAGCGTTCTTTTCTGCATGGGAAGGCTTTTGGCGGACAGCTCATTCTGGGCGAACGCCCTCTCAACATTCGTCCGCGTCGCGAAAGCGTTCTCGATATCGCTCGTTTTCGGCTCGATTCTTGGAGTCGCGTGCGGAAAATCACGGTTCATGAAGGACTTTTTCGCTTTTCCGATATCGATTCTGCGCTCCACACCGGTCGTCGCTCTCATACTCATTCTGGTTTTCTCGTTCAGTTCGGGTAACGTCCCCGTGGCAGTCGCCGTCCTGATGTCGCTCCCCGTCATGGTCTCGTCGCTTTCCGCGGGATTCGCGCTCTCAGAGGACGACAAAAAGATGATGCAGATGGCGCGCGTCTTCTCCCTCAAAACGGCGCAGAGGATAAGGTTCATCTGGATTCCAAAGCTCAAGCCGTTCTTCAAAAGCGGAACCGTGTCGGTCTTCGGAATGACGTGGAAGGTCGTCGTGGCTGGAGAGGTTTTGAGTCTTCCAAACAAGGCAATCGGCACCCAGCTTTCGGCGGCGCAGGTGCATCTGGAGACGCAGGAAGTCATGGCGCTGTCGATTGTGATAGTGGCCATCAGTTTCGCCATGGAGACGCTCCTTAAATTTCTGCTTGAGAGGGACAAATGAAGATAGAAAAACTTTCGATAGCGTTCAACGGTAAAAAAGTGCTCTCCGATTTTTCGATTGAATTCGAGGACGGAAAAACGACAGGATTCCTGGCTCCAAGCGGATTCGGAAAAACGACACTGCTCAACTGGATATGCGAGAACGAAATGAAGAAAGGAAAGACAGTGTCGTTCGCATTCCAGGAACCACGGCTTTTGGAAGGAGCGACCGTGCTTGAGAACGTGGCGATTCCCCTCAGGAACATCATGAACGGCAAGGACGCCCTCGAAAAGGCGCACCGATTTCTGAAGGAAATGAAGCTGGAAGACAAAGAAGGCTCTTTTCCAGCGAAGCTTTCAGGAGGCGAAAAACAGAGGGTTTCGTTGGCGCGCGCGCTTTCATTTCCGAGCGAGATACTTCTACTTGACGAAGCTTTCAATTCGATAGACGAAAAAACAAAACTGGAAATAATATCGTTCACGAAGTCGCTTCTGAAAAGAGAAGGCAGGACGACAATCTTCGTAACGCACAACGAAAAAGAAGCGGAACTCCTGTGCGACAGCATAAAAAAAGGTCTTTGATGGAAAGCATCAAAGACCAAAAACTCTTCTCCGTGAAAGTTTTTCTATAAAACCCCTCTCAGGTTCATTTTTCCGTGTTCAACGTCAAACCGACAAGCTCAGGGAAATCGAAGTTCTTCTCGACGAAGTACCTCAAATCGAAATCCTCGTGGGTTACGACTACAAGAATCGTGGCGTGCTCGGCAAGATAGTCGGAAATGACCTTCATGACGTGCAGGCGCGTGTCGAAATCGATGTGCGCGAAAGGCTCGTCGAGCAGAAGGATGTCCGGCTTGGCCGTAAGCGCACGGGCGATGTCCATTCGCTTCATCTCGCCGGAAGAGAGGGACTGAGGATACGCGTCCAAGTGCCCCTTCGTCAAACCGACCTTCTCAAGGTTCTCCGCCATCTCCTCGATTGTGCCGTCGATTCCCGCCTTTGAAATCTGGGCGAACGAATCGCGGATTTTCAAGTCAGGGAAGAACGAAAACCTGGAATCCTGCTGGACGACGGCCATTCTTTTCCTGAACGGCTTGAATTCCTCAGGGTCCCTGCCGTCCTCGACTGGCTTGAGTTTTACGAGGTCGTTGCCCTCAAGGAGAATCTCGCCCTCCGTCTCGTCGAGGAGGCGGAGGATTGCCTTTATCGTGCTCGACTTTCCGCAGCCTGACGGACCTGTGATTCCGTAGACGGTGGAACGCTCGAACGTGAGGTTCAGCCCCTTGAAAGCCGTGAATTTGCGCTCTCCAAAAAGGCCGCGCTTGTTGTACGACTGGGAGACGTTCTTTATTTCCATCGAAGTCCCAGACGCGCCCTTCTTCGCCTCTGGCTTCTCGTAGCCTTCCATTTCCGGCAGCTGCTCAAGTTTCACGAGGTCGCCCTCTTTCAGGATGAAGACCTGCGTCAAATTGAGGCGTTTTATGAAGTCCAAGTCGTGGCTGACCATCAGGAACGTCTTCGATTTGTCGCAGAGAATCTCCTTGTTCAAGAATTCCACGAAATTCTTCCTGAGGTTTCTGTCGAGGTTGACGGTCGGCTCGTCGAGGAGGATGAGGTTTCCCTGGCGGGAAAGCAGAATCATCAACGTGATTCGCTGCATCTCGCCGCCGGAGACCTCGTCCGGGTACAGTCGCGCGAATTTCTCAAAATCGAGAGTGAAGAATTCCTTCAAGCGGCGGACGACGTTCGGACGGCATCCCGGAGCCAAAAGGGAAAGGTTCTGGTCGAGGGTGAGCGCGGGATTCATGACCTGCGCGGTCTCGGCCGGAATGAACATCAATCCCGACTGCTCGATTTTCGTCCACTCGAAGAAGTCGAGCTTCTTTCCGTTGAAGTATCCGGGATTTCCGTTGACCTTGAGGGCGCCATCGAATTTGAAGATGTGCGTCGGAAGGATTCCGGCTATGGACTTGAGGAAAACGGATTTTCCGGTTCCCGTCGGCCCCATTATTACAGTTGAAGTGCCGGACTCTATGTCGAGAGTCGTAGGCTTGAGCGTTATTCTGTCTCCAAGATGGATGCAGAATTTGTCGAGTGAAATGGGTGTCATGCATCCTCCTTGTTGTCGTTCAAAACGATGAGGAAGGCAACGCTTATCATGATGAGGAAGATTGAAGGAACCCAGAAATACAAAGGATCCCCATCGCCCAGACCAAGAACCGTCTGCCTGTATGTGGCGATCAACGCTCCAGGGCTAGTGTGGCTAGGAGTTCCTGTGGCTCCAAGTCCGACCTGGATGACGAATCCGAAAGACGTATCGAGGACGAGCGTCTTCAAAAGGATTCCTGCGGCTACGCGCTTTAGGGTGTCGACCATGATGGAAGTCCTCATCAAAACGGAAAGAATCCGGTTTTTCGTGAATCCGTAAGAGCGGAACGAAACGCTGTACTTTCTGTTGTACAAATCGGACAACGGAATGGAAATGCTTCGGACGGCCTCTGGAAGGACGGTCGCCGTGGCGGCGAATATGAACACTATGAGCGAGAGCGTCGACGATGTTGAGCCGGAAGTCTTCGCCAACGCACCTGAGACAGGAGCGTAGCAGAAGAGAGCGATGAGAATCGAAGGAATCGACTCAATCGCGTTCAAGATGTTCGCGAATCCCCTTCCGAACCTCATCGAAAGCACGCTGCAGTATCCGATTATATAGCTCATTATCATGGCGAAAATCATCGTCGTGACGAGAGTTATTGAAAGCTCCCTGAATGAAAGGAAAAGCTCCCTCAGGAAATTCTTTTTTTCGATGGAAGGAGCCGGAGAAAGGGACTCGGAGTCGGAAGACTCGGAATCCTCCAGCATCATTTGGGCCTCCATTTCCTTCAAAAGCTCCTGCTCAAGCCTCTGTATTCCGGCATTGAGCTGCTCGCGCTGCGGCTCAGCCTTGACCTCCGGCTCTTTTTTGACCTCGGAAGCAGATTCGGCTTTCGTAGCCGAAGAAGCCGCAGCCTCACCAGATGAAGGAACATCGGCAACGGAAGAATCGACCGCGGGCTTTTCAACATGCTTCACGGCGGCGGGCACTGACGAGCGAACGAAACTTTCAGGAACGACTCCCTCGAACCATTCGCACGGCAGCCAAGAAATCAAAAGTGGAAGCAAGAAAACGACAACCACAACAGTCTTGACGACATTAAATTGCTTTTTCATACCACCTCGGATAAATCAAGAACAAAATAGTTTTCACAAAGAACGAAACGATTGCGTTGATGCAAAGAAGAATCAATACCGAAGTGACGAGCAAATCAGTGTTCGTGGAAATCAACGCGTCTATTAGGTTGCTTCCGAGTCCCGGAAAGCTGTATGCGATTTCGGCGATAGTGACGGAACCGATAATCGCGGGAACTTTTCCCGCAAGATACGGAATGTAGCGAGGCAGGCTCGACTGGAAAAGGTAGCCGGAATATGTGCCCGGCAGGGGAAGGAATGTTCCCATGTTCCTTCCGAGCGTGGAAAAGACGATTGCATGAGTCTGATTGACCTGGCTCAGCATGTCAGTCTTCAAAAAATTCGTCGCATCCCAAGAAAGCCCACCGAGAATGACGGTGACAAGCGCGATGAGGAAAAGCGACACATCGTTTCCAAAAAACATGTACGCAATCCAGAATCCAACGAACAGCGGGATTGCAGCCAACACGGAAGCGATGAAATTCCAGACCTGCTCAGTCCTCTCTCCAAATTTCTTTCCGAAATTCAACGACATGTACCTGCTCGAAACAGCGAAAGAAGAGCAGACAAGGGAAATGATTATGAGGAAGACGAGCGAAATGAGAGCCAACGGCAAAGTGACTTTCGCTCCCGCCAAGATGATGTCCCCGGAAGTGAATCCGACAGTGTTCGAATTCGCTGAACCGGAGATGAACAACAAAAACGACCTTGTAGCCTCAGCGTATCTCGCAGCGTCGGCTCCAGTCGAAAGAAGATAAAGCGCAGAAAGAACGACCGTTCCCACAACGGCAAAAAGAATGCCGTGGAAGACGAGTTCCCTGACTAAAAAGCGCAGAAAACGCATTCATACTCCCCTTTTGGAATACATGCCCGGGAACGCGAATCCATGAGGAAAAGCCGCTCCCGGACAGTTTTACATTTTTGACTTGTGCAATCAGCTCAATCAGTTTTTGAATTCCCAATCCTCGACCGAAAGGAACGGATTGTCGCTTGCGATCAAGACGTTCGACAAACCGCGAGAATAGACATCCTTCTGCAAAGTGCAGAGATACAAGGCCGGGCAGAGGTCAGAGACCTTCTCGTTGATTTTGAGAATCTGCTTCGCGACATCCTCGGTCTTGTTCTGCGTAGCCAACTCGTCGAACAGAGAATCGAGTTCCCTGTCGGCGATTCCTGTCACGTTGGCCTCGCTTCCTGTACGGTACAAAGTGTCGATGCTTGAGTAGAAGTTGTCGAATCCGTCATGGTAGACGAGAGCCAACTCGTAGGACTTCTCCTTGTACACCATGCGGTTGAAGACCTGGTTACCGATGCGCTTGGCCTCGACATTCAAGCCGATTTCCTTGAGCTGGTTGGCGACACCCTCGGCCAAAGCCTTTCCGAAATCTCCCATCGAATCAGGATAGATGAGGTTTACGTTCTGGCCAGCGAGTCCGCTTGATGAAGCGAGCGACTTCGCCTTTTCGAGATCGTAAGGAAGAAGGTTCGGGAGAGGCTCGTTCACATACTCAGGCATGGCTTCCTGGAAAATGTTCGTCGGATACAAGCCGTTGTTGATTACGACACCGCTTTCCTGATCCGTAATAGAAGGGATGAGGTTTTTCTTGTCGAGAGCCTGCGCCATGGCCTTTCTTGCGTCCGCGCTCTTGAAGAGGCTCGTGTTGATTTCAATCTGGTAGAAAGCGTAAGGCAGGAACGAGTTGATGTCCACGTTGTCGATTTTCTCGATTGTCGGGCGATCCATCGGGTTCGTCTCAAGGATAACGTTGATTCTCCCCTTGCTGAGTTCGTTCTTGCGGACTACAGGGTCGATTGTCCTCTTGATGACGAGAGAGTCTGCCTGCGGAGTCTTCTTGAAATAAAGTCCGTTGCTCTGGAATGTGAGCCACTTTCCGATGTCCCAGCTTGTGAGCTTGAAAGGGCCTGTTCCGACAGGGTTCTGGGAGAATTTTCTCTCGTTCTCGCCGGAACGCATGTCAATGTTCATGTCGATGCCGTTGTACTTTGAAGGAACAATCTTGAAGTCGAGTACAGGAATCGCCTTGTAAGAAGGAATCGGATCGTTGAATTCGATGTTGACAGTCTTGTCGTCCACAGCAGTGACATCCTTTATGAAGCTGAGGATGTAGTCGCGCTTCGGAGACCTGTTTCCCTCGAAAGTGTACGCCTTGAAAGAATAGACGACATCGGCAGAAGTCACAGGAGTGCCCGGATTTCCGTCCTCGCCGTCGTTCCATGCGACATCGCGGAGAGTGACAGTGTAGTTCTTGCGAGTCTTCTCGTCCTGAACGATGTCCTCCGCCAAAGCGAATTCCGTGTAGCGTTTTCCAGTCGAAGGATCGACCTCGAAGTTCACGAGACCGTCGAAAATAAGTTCGTTGGCGTTCAAGCCAGACGTGTTCTGCTCCAATACCGGATTCAAAGAATCAGGAAGTTCAGAAACGGCGATTGTCATACCCTTCGGCTGAGCCTTCGCTATGACAACACCAACGACAGCACCAGCCACGGCGACGGCTCCAATGCCAATCGCCAAAACCTTTTTGTTCAATGCCATGATTAGCGACTCCTTGTTACAAATGAGCTGTAGATTACAACTTCACCCGCATATGTATTTGTTTTACCCTCTTCGATAGAGAAATAGTAGTTGGATCCGCCATTGAGAGCTTTTCCAACGTTCATCACAGGCCAAGAATTTCCGATTTTGTTCGCCTTGCTCACCAAGTCCTGAAGGTTCTTCTTCTTGATGTCCTTTCCGCTGTGGGTGTTCTGGTTGTAGACATGGACAGTCCTGTTGTCCTTGAGAGTGATAACGAGGTCGTTCATCTGTCCAGAAGGGATTGAGACCATTCCCCACCAGTAGTCCGTGTCCTTCTGCTTTGCAGAGCTGAATTTCGCAGGGCGCGACTTCTTGCTCTCGGCCGTGGACTTCGGATCCGGGTTGAAGAGACCAATCATCAAAGGCATGACGGTGTTGCCGCGGCTCTTGATTTCCTCTTCGTTGGCGATTTCCCTGTTGATCTGGGCTATTTTGTTCTTCAAATCCTTTCTCTGGGCGTCGATGTCGCTCAAGACGTCCTGTCCGACATCCTTCGGATACTGGGCGGCGAAAGCGGTGAGCTCTCCGTAGATTTTGTCGATGTTCGACTGGATCGAGTTGTAGTGGTTCCTGATGTCGTATGAAGTGATGGCTCCCTTCTTTCCAGTTCCCGTAGTCAACTCGCGGGCGAATTCCTCGCCGATTTTGTCCTTGTACTCGTAGGCCTTCTCGCGGATTACGCTGGCCCTCTCGCTTTCAAGGTTCTGCCTGTCGCTCTTCAATTTGTTGATGTTCTTGGAGACGGCGGACTTGCCAGCGACTCCCGACTTTGAAGCCAAAGAATCGACCTCGGACTCGGCCGTCTTGTACTTGGCGATTGCGTCGTCGTAAGCCGCGACCTTTGCCTCGAATCCTTCCACAGCGGCGGCTTTCGCGCCCTCGCCTGAGAGTGCCTGGGATTTCGAGTAGATGCCGCTGACGACATCGATTTCCTTTCCGGCGGCCGTCAAAGCATCGTTCGTGCCGTAGACGCTCACAGACTTCTGGTGCATCGTCTTGGCGGCGGTAATCTTGTTCGACTCAAGAAGCTTGTTGATGCGGTCCGCTGAGAGGTTCGCACCCTTCTCGCAGTCGTTCGGCGGAAGCTTGAGCTGCGAATCGTCGATTGCGGTGAATTTGTCCAATGCTGTGTTGCAGGCGTTGAGGAGCTTAGTCTCCTGGGAAGCCTTCATGCTGTCGGTGCTTTCGAGGGCCTCATGTCCGGCCTTGTACAGCTCGACATAGTTCAAGTACTTCGCCTTCACGGCCGCGTCGGAAATTCCGTTCCACGGGTCGACAGCGTCTTCTGGCGTGATTTTGTTCCACTGCTGGATACCTTTCGTTATTGCGGGGTCAACTCCGTCGGCAGAAGAAGAGCCGCAGGAAACAAACAAAGCAGAGAACGCAAGTCCGGCCGCCAACGCAGCCGACAAAATAATTCCAGTTTTTTTCATCATTCAGAAATCTCCTTTACAAGACGGAAACCGATTTCGTTCGTACCCTTGCTTCCATCAACTTTTTTGAAATTTGAAATGCGCAATTCCTTCGCGCCGTCCATCCAAGAACCGCCCTTGACGATGTTCTGCTCAGAATCGCGTTTTGAGGAAGTCCATTCCCAAACGTTTCCTGACATGTCCACAAGCCCCCATTCGTTCGCGTTCTCGAAAGAGCCGACAGGAGATGTGAACTTGAATTTTCCGTTCTTCTTGCAGTTTCCTTTTTTGGCCTTCACAGGGTCGTCGTCTCCCCAAGAATATGTGACCTCTTTTCCGGCGCGGGCAGCCTTCTCCCACTCTTCCTCGGTCGGAAGGCGGTATTTCGCTCTGGTCTGGGCGGAAAGCCACTCGGCATAGGCCTCGGCATCGGCGACAGAGACACCGACCACCGGCTGGTTCTCCATGTTGAAATTCGAGTTGTCGAAGAACTCAGGCTTGGTCTCGGCCCTTGTCGCGTGGAGGAAAGCGGCGTACTGGGCGTTCGTAACAGGAGCCAGCTCGATTTCATACGCGCCGGTCGTTGCCTTGTGCGAAGCCTCGCTCTTTCCAGGCTTGTCCTTCGGGATTCCGCCCGCGTTGAACTCTCCGGCAGGAACGGAAGCGGCCTTGAAAGCGGACTTAACGTCATCGAATTGGACGAAGTTGCCGTCCACACCGGAAGCGTTGTCGAGCTTCTTCATTGCAGAAGTGGCCTCAGGTGAAGCGGAGAATGCGGTCGAGACGGAAAGCGTCACGGCCTTGTTGTGGAATGCCTCGTCGGCGGGGAAAGCCACAGAAGCCTTTCCAGACTTGTCAGTCTTGACAACAGAAGTGGAGTCGCGCTCTTCGAAGTCTTCCCTTCCCAAAAGGTTCGGGACTTCCCAGTACGCTTTGACGTTCAAGCCGGCGACAGGACTTCCAGAAGCGTCGGAGACGGACACGACGTATTTCGTGTCGGGTCCCACGATTCCGTCCTCGACAGAAATCTTGAACTCAAGCTCTTTCACGGCACCTTTGCAGATGTCCTCGATTTTTGCCGAGAAAAGGTCGTTTGCGCTTCCGCCGGCGGAGACTGTCAACACGTCGGTCTCTCCGTTCTCGGCGAGCACGCTCAGGATGTCCACCGAGTCGTTGAGCTTGTCTGCCAAGCCCTTCTTAGAAAGGGAATCGAAGCGGTCGGCGATTGATGCCCTGAGAGAAGATGAATAGGCAAGTTCGTCCTTGTCCCAATCCTCGCTCTTTATTCTATAGATGACTGAATTTTCTTTTTCGTCCTTCTCGAACGGTTTCAAAGACGAAAGGCGGGAAGAAGCGACAGACGCGCTCACGCTGACACGCGAAGCGCGGGGGTTCAAGCTCCTGGCCTTCTCCGTCAACGCCTTTTCGAGAAGATTCTTCTTTGCGGCGACAGAGGCCTCGTCAATCGAAGAGCCCTTTCCGTAACCGTAATAGTAACCGGCCTCCTCCTTGACAGGCTCTTTCGATTTCTTTGCGAAAGCAAAACTTCCTAAAAGAGCTACACAAAGAGAAGCAGCAAGAATTCTTGCGTTTTTTCTACTTTTTAGCATAGATTCACTCCTATTATTAATTTTTGTTTTTCGGAATAACAATACTTCCATTTTAAACTGAAGGTGTCAATTTAATAAACCGATAAGAGGCTCTCGAAAATGACAAAATCACAAATTTTGTACGCCCCATTTTGACATTTTGGAGAAATCGGCATTTTTTTTAAAAACTTCTGAAAATAATAATAAACGACAATAAAAATGCGCAGTGCTGAAAAAAAGTTTTCTACATGTTCTCAGGCCCGAACCCGAAGGCCAGAAGCTCCCTCAACTTCACTTCCTTGTAGTCGCCCTTGGCTCCAGCGCAGAGGACACGCAAATCGGGGTTGAATTCGTTGAGGAACTGCCTGCACATTCCGCACGGCGTGCAGATGACATCGGAAGAGCCGACCACCGCCAGCGTCTTTATGTGTCTGAACCCCTCGAACACCGCTTTTGGAACGGCGACGCGCTCGGCGCACACACCGCACGGGTACGACGCGTTCTCGATGTTGGCACCTGTGAAGACCTTCTCCTCGCCCCTTTCGTTCTGCGCGACTACGGCGGCACCGACCCTGTATTTCGAATACGGGCTGTACGAGCCGTTCCTGGCTTCCATCGCCATTCCAATCAATTCCTTGTCCGTCATTCTTCGCCTCCTTAATTCGACAAAAACTCAGCCTACAAATTATGAAAGAAAATGTCCATCGTGCTAGAATATTCAGCATGGCAAAAGCGAAAAAGCAAAGAAAACTGACACTGATAACGATTTCCCAGACTCTGTTTTTGAACATAAACTTCTTTTTCAGGAACAGACTGCTCTCATACGCATGCGCCTGCTCGTTCAACTTCCTCGTGTCGTTCATACCGGTCTTCATGATGATAGCGATAATACTTGTGCGCTTCCTTCACGCGTCCCCGGACTTCATCAACGCGGTGACGGGCTGGTTTCCTGCGATGTCGGAATTCATCTCCGCGGAAGCGGTGCTGAAGGAAATCCAATCGACAAGGGAACTGCACATATTCGAAATAATCCTCGGCCTCTTCATATTCTGGATGGCGAGGAGGTTCTTCGCCACGACGTTCGACTCGCTGCAGAACATCTTCCACACGCACACGAAGCGCAAGGCGGCGATGAACCAGCTTTTGACCATAGCCGTGGAAGCGTTGCTCATCATCATTGTCGCGATGATGATTTTCGTGTACATGTCAATAAGGACGGTTTCGGACATCTCGTTCATCAGGAATTTCTTCGAGGAGATTCCTCAGGTTTCGTTCGTGTTCAACGATGTAATCGTCTCGAATTTCATCAAATACTTCCCGAACCTGCTGATTTTCATCGCGCTCCTTACGCTCTACAGGCTCGTTCCGGGAACGACACCGGACACGGCAATCTGCACCGTCTCCGCCCTCCTCTGCACGGGCACGTTCTATGTGTTCCGGGTGACGCTCCACGCGTTCCTGAACGTGTCCAACTACAACATGGTCTACGGAGTCCTGAGCCAAATCGTCATAACGCTGATGGACATCCAGTTCTTCTTCACGTTCTTCCTTTTTTTCGCGCAGACGATATACGTCTACCAGTTCTTCAACGAGCACCTACTCGCCGAGCTTTACCTTCTGCCGAAGAGCGAGGGCGTCGGATTTCTGGGGCAGACGAAGATGGTGCTTTTCATACGCCCGGACTACCTTCTCGCGGAGGACTCCAACGTCATGACGCTGAAGGGAGGGACAGTGCTTTACAGGCCGGGCGACGAAACGGAAGGCGCATACTACATTGTCGAAGGAAAAATCGAGGAAGAGAGGAACGGTACCGTAACGCAGATGGGACGGGGAGACTTTTTCGGAGAAGTCGGATGCGTCATCAAGAAGCCCAGGAATTCGACAGTGACGGTGACGGAAGACTCAAGAATCATAAAAATCGACGCTGACGAATTCGTCTCGATGGCGAGGAAGAACCAGAGGGCGATGCGGAAGCTGATATCAAAAATCAGTTCGAACTTTTCGTTTATGGACGAACAAGCGGATTAACTCTATAATGGAAAACGAAATTGAAATCATGACAAAGGGACAGGACTATCGGTTGGTTCTGTCTTTTTTCTTTTTATCGGAGTTTTTCAAATGGCAAAACAAACAAAATACATCTTCATCACCGGTGGAGTTGTTTCTGGACTCGGAAAGGGAATCGCGGCGGCATCAATCGGTCTCATCCTCAAAAGCCGCGGACTGAAGGTCGTCAACCAGAAATTCGACCCGTACCTGAACATCGACCCGGGCACGATGAACCCAATCCAGCACGGGGAGGTTTTCGTCACGGACGACGGAGCCGAGACAGACTTGGACTTGGGACACTACGAGAGGTTCACCGACACTTCTCTTTCACAAAGCTCCAACACGACGGCGGGCAGAGTCTACATGACTGTGTTGCAGAACGAGCGCGAGGGAAAGTACAACGGCGGAACGGTGCAGGTAATCCCGAACATCACGGAAGAGATTCTCCGAAGGATGCTTCTTTCGACAAAAGAGACGAACGCGGACGTAATCATCACGGAAATCGGAGGCTCAATCGGAGACATCGAGTCGCTTCCGTTCATCGAGGCGATAAGGCAGATAAAGTACGAAGTCGGCGAGGAGAACTGCTGCTACATTCATTTGACATTGGTCCCCTACCTCAACAAGGCGAAGGACATCAAGACGAAGCCGACGCAGCATTCGGTGAAGGATCTGCAGAAGCTCGGAATACAGCCGAACATCCTCATGCTCAGGTGCGACGTGCCGATTTCGCAGGCGACGAGGGAAAAGCTCGCCCTCTTCTGCAACGTGGACACGGACTGCGTAATCCAGAACACAACCGCGCGCTCAATCTACGCCGTTCCGCTCCAGCTTGAAGAGGAGCACATCGGAGACGCGGTCTGCAAGGTCCTCGGACTCCAGACACCGCCCACGGAGCTTTCCGACTGGGCGAAAGTCGTGGACGTCTTCCACAATCCAAAGGACAAGGTAAAAATCGCGCTCGTCGGAAAATACGTCGCCCTGCACGACGCGTACCTTTCGGTGGTGGAATCCCTCATCCATGGCGGAATCGCGAACGAGCTCGCCGTTGAAATCGACTGGGTGGACTCGGAGGAGCTTACCGACGACGAGAAGACGAAGGAAAGGCTCAAGGATGCGGACGGAATCATCGTGCCGGGAGGATTCGGGACTCGCGGAATCGAGGGAATGATTCTCACGGCGAAGTACTGCCGCGAGAACAACGTTCCGTATTTCGGAATCTGCCTCGGAATGCAGATTATCGTAATCGAATACGCGCGCGACGTGCTCGGCTGGAAGGACGCGCACTCGACGGAGATGGACAAGGACACGAAGCACCCTGTCATCGACTTGATGCCCGACCAGAACGGAAAGATTCTCGGAGGAACGCTCCGCCTCGGAAAGTTCGAGTGCGCGGTGAAGGACGGGACGAAGACGCTTGAGGCATACGGAACGAAGACCGTCTGGGAACGTCACCGCCACCGCTACGAGTTCAACAACGCATTCCGAGCCGACTTGGAGAAGGCCGGGCTTGTGATAGCGGGAGTGAACCCGGAGCGCGATTTGGTGGAGGTCGTTGAAGTGCCGACGAACCCGTGGATGGTCGGCGGCCAGTTCCACCCGGAATTCAAGAGCCGCCCGAACAAGGCAGGCCCTCTTTTCAGGGAATTCATAAAGGCGAGCTACAGCAACCGCATGAAAAAATAGCGAGAAGACTCCGCATCGTTGTGAAGCGCATGGTGCGGAGTTTTTTTTTGGAGAAAACGATGGCGGAACAGGATTTGAGGAAAAAGCTTGAAGAAGAATACGCAAAGCTCTTCAAGGCTGAGGAAAAGCCGAACGTGCTTGTTTCGGGCGACGGAGAAGAGACGAGGAAAAGAATCGGCAAGGCGGTTTTCGGCAGGGACTTCTCGAACGCGGACGAATCAAAGCCAGTCCATCTCGTCTGGTACTGCGTTTCCTGCAGAAGCGGAAAAGTCGCCCAGGAAGACATGGAAAAAATCGAATCATTCCACGAAAGCGGGATTCCGACAGCGATAGTCCTCACGGATGCGGATTCTTCGACAGACGAAAAAATCAGAGAAATAAAATCGTCTCTTCCCGCATGGGCAAAAGATTCCACGTTCGCATCCTGCGGCAGCGGCAAAAAAGGCGACCAATTGAAGGGCTTGACGGACTGGTCTGTAGAAAGGCTGCCGGAAAAATTCAGGGACGCATTCATCAAAATCCAGAAAATAAACATCGATGAGAAGTGGAAGAAGTCCCACGCGATTATCGTCCAGCACACAATCGGAGCGGGAGCCATCGGATTCACGCCGATTCCGTTCTCGGACGCGCCACTGCTGGTCGCGAACGAGATGGCGCTGCTCGCGAGAGTGCTCTACCTGTACGACCTCGATTCAATTTTCAAAACACTCGAATCAATCGGACTCTCTTCCGTGCTGGGGCCGCTGCTCTCGTCTGGCGGAAAGGCGTTGGCCGCATCTCTCTTCAAACTGCTTCCAGGAGTGGGCACGGTTGTGGGCGGAGTCATTTCGGGAACGGTCGGAGCGGTGGTCACGGCGGCTTTCGGGGAAGCGGCATCGGCGGTGGCGTACGCAATCCACAAGGCGAATCAGAAAGGCGACAACGAAGAGGCAAAACGACTGGTGAAAGAGTTCGGACCTACAGTGGTGGCTCTCTCAAAGCTCTTCATCAAGCAGAAAAAAAAGCCGGATGACTACAGGCTTCCAGCCCCAAAATGACTAGGCAAATTGGATTTTCACAAACCTGAATCCGCGGAATTCTCACGGCGGCGAATCCAAATGTCGGCGTCGCATTTCTTTTTTATTCCGCTCACGCTCATGGTCGCCGTGTACTGCCAGAATTCAAAATCGTAAGGCAACTGCGGAGAATTCTCATAGTCGGCGTACCAGAACTTGTAGTCCCTCAAAAGCCCCATGTCCAAAACGAACGCCTCCCAATAGTGGTTCGCGTAAATCATCGGCTCGTACCCGGCTTCCTTCATCTTCTCGCAAAAAATCACCGTCGTCTTGTTGAACACGCTCGGAGGGACCCCGTCCGTGCGGGCGGTGTCCCACCCGACGCTCTCAGGATCGTATACGACGGGCAGCGTTATCTTGTAGCCCCTGATTTCGTTCAGCACCAAGTCCGCCTCCTCAAGAGCCTCCTCCTCGGTTATCGCCTGTGAATAGACGTACACCCCCACGTCGAATCCGGCCTTGATTGCGCCCTTGACGTTCGCGTGGAAATTCTCGTCGACCTTGAGTTTTCCTGTCTGGTAGCCCCTGTACCCTACCCGTAGAATCACGAAATCGTAGCCGGAATTCTTCACCTTCTTCCAGTTTATCTTCCCCTCGTGCCTGGAGATGTCGATTCCGTGACGGACGACGAAATCCTCGTCGTTGTACAGGAGCTTCCCCTCTCCTTCGCGGCTGAATTTAGAGCAGTCGTAGGCGTGGTACGACGCACTCTCGTCGAGGAAGAACTCGTGCTCTCCGCCGCAGGCATCCCTGAACGAGAATTTTTCGGCTTCCTCCACCACATTCGAGGAAGCGCAGGAGAGAATGGAAAAGGACACGGAAGCAAGAAGAGCGCAGAGCGTTTTTCGGAATGGCACCATACAAGCATTATACACCCGAAAATCCGAGAACGCTAAAGCGAAATGCCAATTCCTCAACGACATTCAAAGCGGTTCCCACATTTTCAGACGAATCGGAATCAGATATAATTTCCTTATACAAACAGACCCAACAACAAACGATACTGGACTTGCTGAAAAAAGCGTCCTTTTTGGAGAAAAATATGTCACGAGAAAAAATCGTCGTTCTTGACTTCGGTTCGCAGTACGCCCACCTGATTGCGAAAAGATTCCGCGCGCTCGGCTACTATTCGGAAATAGCATTGCCGTCCGCCCCACTCGAAACATTCGAAAACGCGAAGGGCGTGATAATGTCGGGAGGCCCAAGTTCCGTGTACGAGGACAACGTGCCTGAATTCAACTCGGAGATTCTGAACCTCGACCTTCCGATTCTCGGCCTTTGCTACGGACACCAGCTCATGGCGAAAAGCTACGGCGGGAACGTCGGCAAGGCGGCCGTCGGAGAATTCGGAATCGCGCACCTCGAAAAGAACGAAGCCGGAAAGAAATCGCCGCTCCTCGAAGGAATCAGCGACACAACGCAGGTCTGGATGAGCCACCAGGACGGCGTGCTTTCTCTCGGAGACGGGTTCGAGGTCATCGGAACGACGAAGGACTGCCCGTTCGCGGCGGTGCAGAATCTCTCAAAGAAACGCTTCTCGCTCCAGTGCCACTGCGAAGTGAAGGACACGCCGGAAGGCAACAGAATCTTCGAGAACTTCGCGAAAATCTGCAAAATGGAAAAGAACTGGGACGAGGACACCGTTCTCCAGGTAATCATCGAGAACATCAAGAAGGACGCGAAAGACAAGAACGTCCTCCTCTTCCTCTCCGGCGGAGTCGATTCCACAGTCGCGTTCGCACTCCTGAACAAGGCACTCGGACAGGAGAGGGTGCTCGGACTCCACATCGACAACGGCTTCATGAGGAAGAACGAGTCGAAGAACGTCGAAAGCGCGTACAAGTCTCACGGATTCAACAACTTCATCGTGGAAGACGCTTCCGAAAGCTTCCTGAACGCGATTGCGGGATTGACCGACCCGCAGAAGAAGCGCATGGCCGTGGGCGAGAACTTCATCACGGTGCGGGACGCGGTGGTGAAGGCGCAGAAGCTCGACGAGACAAAGTGGATGCTCGCGCAGGGAACGCTCTACCCGGACATCATCGAATCGGGCGGAACGAAGAACTCAAAGACGATAAAGACGCACCACAACCGCGTTGACGGAATCCAGAAGCTCATCGCGGCGGGAATGATTATCGAGCCGCTCAAGGACTTGTACAAGGACGAGGTTCGCTCAATCGGAAAGAAGCTCGGCCTTGAGGACGACCTCGTCATGCGCCACCCGTTCCCGGGACCAGGACTTTCCATAAACGTGCTCTGCTCTGACGGAAAATTCAGAGGGAAGGACGAAGATGAATACAAAAAGGCGCAGGAAGAACTCGACAAGGTTGAAATCAACGCTTTCTGCGAGAAATGCAGCGCGTCGATGAAGAGAAGCGTCCTTCCAGTGCGCTCGGTGGGCGTTCAGGGCGACTTCAGGACGTACAGGTTCCCGGCAGTGCTCACGTTCAAGGAAGAGGGGAACGGATTCTTCCACATTCCTGGGAAGCGCGAAAAAGTAGAAGCGGCCAGCTCGGCAATCACGAACAAGGCTTCGTTCCTCAACAGGACGGTCATCAAGCTCTACCAGAACCCGGCCGTGAAGGACGGCGACATGAAGATTCAGGAAGGCTACTGCACGCGCGACAGGCTCGACCAGCTTCGGGAAGTGGACGACATCGTGCTCACGGAACTCCACAAGACAGGCTTGTACAACGAGATTTTCCAGCACCTCACAATCGATTTGCCGTACGCTTCGTCAAAGGACAGGGCGAGTTTCGTGCTCCGCCCGGTCTGCTCGGAAGACGTGATGACGGCCCGCTTCGCATGGTTCAGCGCAGAAACATTCAAGTCGATAGTCGAAAAAATCGCCGCGCTCCCGTTCGTTGACGCGCTCTACTTCGACGCGACGAACAAGCCGCCGGCCACATTCGGCTGGGAGTAACAGGTAGAACATCGACTTCTTGCATACTGTAGTTGCCGAAATGCGCTCCCAGCGGGAACCCTTATTGAAAAACGGCAGTACCGCTATGCGGTGGCTGAATGTTTTTCAATAAGGAACCCCGCTTCCGCTCATTTCGGCCATTGCACTGTGGAAACTCGATGTTCGCCCATTCATAGAATAGGGAATCCATATACCAAGAAGGAGGAACAAAATGGAATTCGATTCAAAGAAAGCGGTCATCGTGCCGGAGGGAGTCTTCATCATCGGAACGTACGACGAGAACGGGGTGCCGAACGCGATGAACGCGGCGTGGGGAATCCAGTCGGACTACGGCGAGATAACACTCTACCTCGCCAAGCACAAGACAACGGAGAACCTCAAGAAGACGGGAGCGTTCACGGTGGCGTTCGCCACAAAGAGCACAGTGAAAATCTCGGACTACTTCGGCGTGGAAAGCGGCGCGAACGTGAACAAAATCGAGAAGGCCGGGGTGCACGTCCACAAAAGCGCGCGCGTAAACGCGCCAATCATCGAGGAATACCCGGCCACGCTCGAATGCGAAGTGAAGGAATGGGACGAGAAGCGGGAGATGCTCGTCGGAAAAATCGTCTCTGAGCAGGTTGACGACTCCGTACTGACCGACGGAAAAATCGACCTTGGGAAGCTGCAGCCGATAATGTTCGACGCATCGTTCCACGTCTACCGCGTAATCGGCGAAGTCGTCGGCAACGCGTTCAAAGACGGTCTCAAGATAAAGAACCGCTAAAAGGCAACCAAAAAAGCGAAAAGCCCGGAGGAAAGCGAATTTCTTCCGGGCATTTTTTTCGCGCGGACAAATTCATTGACATATCAGACTGTTCAATTTACAGTGTAATAAATCGACAAATATTCTGATGAATATAACGATAAAAAAGGAGATTCCAATGATGAAGCAGAATTACGACAGCGTGACGGCGGCGAAGCTCATGCACGCGTTCGTCCCAATAAGCCGGTTGAACAAGGGCGAGACCGGGAAAATCATCGACGAAGTGAAGGAGGACGGAATCCGCATAATCGTCAAGAACAACATCCCGGAATGCGTGATGATGAGCGTGGAGGAATACGACAAATTCGTCGCACTATCAGCACGCACGGTCAAGATAGAACAGACGAAGGAGGAAGAGGAAAGGCGCAAGGCATTCATACGAAGAATCAGGCAGAACGTTCCCCCACCGATTCCGGCGAGCAGCGACAGAAAAAAAGTCATGGACGAAATCGGTCCGCTCAGCATAGACGAAGAAGCGATAAACGCGCTCAGGAGGCTTGGATGATTTTGGCCGACACGAACATAATGGTAGACTATTTTCGCTCACGGAATTCCGACTTGGCGGTGAAAGTCGATTCACTTTCCATCGCCCTCTGCGGGCCTGTGCGATCGGAAATTCTCCACGGAGCGCGCACGAACGAGGAAATAGACGACTTTTTGACGGCATTCAAAACATTCGAGAATCTCCCCACCGACGACTACGACTGGGAGGGCACGGGTTTTCTCCTCAACACGCTCCGCTCGAACGGCATCCAGGTTCCACTCGCGGACGCCTTCATCGCCTTCACCGCCATGAAATACGACATTCCGCTTTGGACGAAGGACAGCCACTTCAAATTCATCCAGGGCTACTACCCGGAACTGAAACTGTACGAACAGTAGAGGCAGCGGCAAAAAACGGCGGAGCCATCGTGCTCGACGGGAACGTGAAGGCGGTCATCGAGCTGAAAGGGACGAACACGCAGGACTTGGACAAGGGGCTTTCCAGGCGTTCAGCTACAAGAACCACCACGAAACGGTCTCCGACGAAATCGAGATAACGAACAAGTTCTATGCGGACTACTCCATTTTCAAGAAGTGCCTGTTCGAGGAACTCTGCAAGAACAACCCGGAAACAGACAAGCTGCTGCTGTTCAAGAAGGGACAGGATTCTCTTCATTCTCTTCGCAGAGGACAGGAACCTCCTTCCGCTGAATTCTACGATGGGAATCATAAACGACTGGATGCAGCTTCGGAAGATGGAGGAAGCGTGACGGTATGGTATAATGAAGGCATGGAGGAAAAATCATGACGAATGTTGCGTTGAAAGAAAAAGCGATTAATTACATAACGGCGTTCGACGAGAAAGAGCTGGAACTTGCCGTCAGCTACATGGAAACACTTTCCCGCAGGAAAAACTTCGGAAATTCGAAGTCGCCGGAAGAAAGATTATGCGCCCAGCAAGCCTTCGACGAAATAATTGCAATGAGTTTCACAGGTTCTTCCGACATCAGCAAAGACGGTGCAAAAGAGGAAATGCGCGCGTTTTTGGATTCATTCCGAGGAAGCAGCCATTGTTGGGATGGATTAGACCCTGTAGACTACCAAAGAAAAATACGAGAGGAGAGAGAAATTGTCCAACCGCATATTTCTTGACACAAACAGGAGATTGCGGCGGTGGAGGGAAAATGACGGTCAGATACCGATGGATTCAGCCAAAATATGTTATGATACAAGGGAACGGAGGTGCTTTATGGCTTCAATCAGTCGCTTTCAGACAATAAATGACATTCCCGAAAGCAAGGGAAAAGATGTGCTTTTGAAGATTCTCAATTCCCCAAAAGCGGACTTCTCTAAATTGCAGAAAATCGCCGCCGACTATGAGAAAACTGCGCTGGAGATGATGAAAGAGGAAAACAAGGAGCAGAGACAATGATTTTTCTGCCACTTGAAACGGATCTGCTCTATTACGAACACCTTTTCGATTCATCTGACAATCCGAATTTGATACAGGATTTCTGTGTGGCGAATCTCTCTGGACTCGGGCTTGAACGCTACTTGAAAGAACTTGCGGAATCGGACGAAAAAGACGGCTCGGCGCGAACGTACCTTGTAAAGGATAAATTTTCGCATGAACTTGCCGCCTATTTCTCATTGAAAACGGGACTTTTCACCATCGATGCGGGAAATGGCTATTTTTATTCGATTTCGGCGGTGGAACTGTCCAATTTTGCGGTGAACTCCAACTATAGGAAGAACCATCCTGACGCAAAAAATCTCGGCTCCACAGTCTTCGCAGAATTTGTTCTTCCACTTGTAAAATACCTTCGGACGCTCGTTGGAATACAGGCTATCTATATCTATGCGCTCCCCCAGGACAAGCTCATCGAGCATTACAAAACGATGGGTTTCAACCGTCTTGAATCAGAAGACGAGCAATTCGTCCACCAGCATGTAAAGCCAAAATATGACGACGGCTGCATTTTTATGTACCAACTGCTTTAAGCCGTGTACAAGCTCTACGGACTTTCCACGGAGGAGATTGCGGCGGTGTGAGCGCGGCAGCAACTTCGCTCACACGCAAAAATTCTGCTCAGTCTGCTTTTTCCACTCGCCGTCGATTAGAAGCTCGTGCGGAAGGAAACGCCCCTTGTAGCTCATCTTTCTGCACTCGGAGAGATAGTAGCCGAGGTAGTAATAGGGAATCCCCCGCTCCTTGCAGAATTCAATCTCCTTCAAAATCGTGAAAGTGCCTATCGACCTCTTCATGATTTCATCGGAAGTGTCGTAATAGAAATAGTTCGATGAGAGGGAGACAGCCCCCAAATCCACGACACCCACGCCCACGAGTTTTCCGTCCAGCCGGTAGTCCATGTTTATCGTTCCGCTGTAGAGCGGCTCGGAAAGGAGTTCCCCGAATCCGCCGAAAAGTCCGTTCAGAGAGCAGAGGATGTCCTTCGTTTCATCGAGTCCGTCATTAGAGTCGGGTTCGTGGCGTTTGTTGTACGTCATCATAAGCTCTATCTTCTCGTCAGAAACCATCTTCGAGCGCGCGCTTGTGATTGAAAGCTCGATGTCCGAATTCTTCCTCAAAAGCCGCCTCTGGTTCTTGCTGAATTCGAAATCCTCAACGCGAATCCGTATGGGAACGCACTTTCTGCAGTCCGGGCAGGTCGCCCTGTACAAATAGCAGCCGCTCCGCCTGAATCCCTCCGAAAGCATGAAGTCGAAGCAGGTCAGAACGGGATTTTCCACATTCCCCACGATGGAGCGGCACTCGTCATCGTCAACCGGCATCAAGTATATTTCCTCGTGGTTCTTTCTTCCCCCAAAATATCCGCAATCGCCTTCGAAAAGACCATCGAAGTCAAATTCATCATCCATAAGAAAAACTCCAAATACAGTAGAATTGTTCGGAAAATTCAGTTTCGGAACAATTCTAGTCTAGTGCACAAACGCAAAAAAGAGAAAGAAACAAGAAGTGGAAAGATTGCGTTTTGCAATGTATAATTTAGGCAGCATTTTTATTTTTAGGAGACAGCATGACAGAGGCGGAGAAAAAACTCATTTACGGAAAGAAAGTGCTTTTTTTCACACAGGACAACCAGTTGATTTCTGCGATAAAGACTCGCTTGATTGAAATGGAGTATGAGATTTACATCTTGAACAACATCAAAATTATAAAGAACGTACTTTCGGAAAATCCTGAATCGATTCTCTTCATAACAATCGACGAAAGGCTCACAATCCAAGGTTGGAACAACTTCATAAAATCGATAAACAAGGACGTCGAATTCAACACGACTCATATTGGATTGCTGACGGGAAAAATATCGAACGACAAGATGTCGATGCTCAAGGCCGGCCTCAATCTCGATGCGGGATGCGAGCAAATCGAGCAGGACTCGGAAGATACGATACGCCACATCGTGAAGACGCTCGACAAGCTCAACGCGAAAGGTGTCAGGCAGTACGTCCGCGCGAGCTGCATTACGGACAAGTCCACGGAGATTTTCTGGCTCGACGGAGACAAGATGAGAAGGTTCCAGCTCGTCGACATAAGCACTGTGGGGCTTGCCATACAGTTCGAGGACAAGCACTACCCGATTCTCCAAGGCATGAAGCTCATCCCGAACGCGAAACTCGCGCTGAAGTCCAAGCAGATTCCGATATCGCTGGACATCCAGATTGTGAAGAAAGCCGGGAACGGCTACATCATGGTCGGAATGTTCCCGCTCGAAGTGAAGGGAAGCTCCATAAGCATCATACGCGAGTACGTTTTTTCCCGGCTGCACGAGCTTTTGATGGAGCAGATTGCAGGAAGACGGCCGGACGAGACGAACTACAACAACGTGGTCCTCTCGGCCGACCCGACACTCTGAAAAATCAGAACGCGAATTTTTCCAGGGACTCCTTCCCTGTCAGGACAATCCACTTGACAGCGGAGGAGTCCTTTTTCGTAAGCGGCGCAAAGTATTTCTCATACGCCGCGAGCACCTGGGAAGCCGAAACCGCCTGCACCTGGCTCGTCCTGTTCAGATACTCCGTGGCGGAATCCCTGTAGACGAGGCTTGAGACAATCGTGGAAGATATTCCGCCTGCGTTCTGCGAATTCTCGAAAATCGAAGTGATGTACTTGTTCTTGTAGGAGTCGAGCTTGGACTTCACTTCTTTCTCTGTCTTCGGGAAATCGTCTATGGCCTCGAAAATCATGTCCTTCAAGCCCTCCCCCTTGCTGGCCTTGAAGACGGAGACCGCGCCCGCGATTCTCCTTGCTCCGATTATGCCCGTCCCTATCGAATAGACCGCGCTGTTCTTCTCGCGGACGATTTTGAAGAGGCTGTCGTCGACGTACATGGAAGCGAGGACATACGGGATGTAGTCGCTGTCGTTCCGTTCCGGGCACTTGAAGACGCCCTCGATGTAGGCGATGTCGCCCGCGCTCTCGCACTCCACATAAGCCGTCCTGTCGTCGAACGCCACAGGAGGAATGTCAGGCCGGGCATAACCGCCATTCTCTATAGAGCCGAAGTATCCGTTGAGTTTCGCGAGAATCTCCCCCTCCTCCTCGTCAGTGAAATTTCCCACGATGACGAACTTCATCCTTGAAGCGTTCAAAAGACTCTGGTGGTGCTTTTTCACATCGGAAAGGACGATGTTGTTCACAGACTTCTCGTTCACGGAAGAAGTGACGGAATACGGGTGGTTCTTGAAAACCTCTGCCGTGACGGCGTAGCCGAGTCTGCCGGAAGGGTCCGCGTATTTTGAGATGAAATTGTCCCGGCTGAGCTTCATCTCCTGGTTGAAGTCCTTCTCCAAAAAGAGCGGATTCATTATGGAATCGGCGTAGACATCTAGCACGTCGTAGAAATCGCGCTTGATGCAGCCCATCGTCACAAGGGAATAGTCCTTGGACGAGGAACTTGAGATTGAGCACGACTTCTCATACTCGATTCTCTGGATTTTCTGGTACGAATATTTCTGGCTTCCGTGGAGCATCAAGTCGAGGGTGATTCCCTCAAGCCCGCCCTTCTCGTACTTTACGAAGGGGACTCCGCCCTCAATCAAGAGCCGGACGACCGAGACCTGGCTTCCAGAATTGCGCTTGAACACGACCGGGATTCCGTTGTCCAACGCGGCTTCCGAAAAATCTCCGATGTTGTTCTCGTAATACGCTGAGTTTCCGCCTCCAGAAACGCCGGAAGTAGAACCGCACGAAACGAAGAACGCTCCGAGCAAAACCGCCGAACACAAGAAAACTTTTTTGAATTTCATAATCATCTCCACCAAAACGCCTTGTCGCTAGTGACTTCCTCGAAGCCGCCGTTCAAGAAATCAGTCTTGTACTTTTCAAAAACAGAGGGACTTACGGTCACAAGAAGCACGCCGTTTTTTCCTTCAACATATTTCTTCAAGAAACCCTGGACATCGCTCTCGGTAACCTTGGAAATGTTCTCGTCGTAAGTGAAAAAATAATCGGCTCCGCATGACGCGAAAAACGACGAAAGGTTGGAAAGTATCCCTGTCGCCGTCTCCATCTGGTATATCCTCGAATCCTCAAGCTTCCTCTCGGCGTTCTTTATGCCCTTGAGGAAACCGGAAGCCGGGTCGAGCATTTTTTCAAGCAAATCGTTTTCGATTACGCGCACGAATTCGTCGGATTTTTCCACGGGGTTTCCGTCGTTCATCATGTATGAATAGAAGGAAACGAGACCGCTCGCGCGCTGGGTGTAGTAGCCCGCAGCCACATAGTCGGAATCGGGAATCGAAAGGATTTTGTTCTCAGTGAAAGTCGAGGTGAAAACTCCGTCAGGCTCGTCCACGAGCGTCGCCCAGACATCGGCCGCGTAGGTATCGCCGCTTTCGGTCTCCCCGTCCGGGCCTCGGAGCGCGTACCTTGCCGAAACGAAGCTGTCTGACATGGACTTGTCGGCGAAAACGAGCTTCACCAGATTGTCCGCGATTTTCTTTGAAGGAGGCGCCTTGAATTCAGCCTTTTTTGAAGAGCGTTTCCAATCCCCGAAAATCTCCTTCGCGTACTTGAAAATCTCCTCGTGCTTGACGTCTCCGCCCACAAAGAGAGCCGCGTTGTCGGGAACGTAGAATTCGCTTTGGATTTTTTTCATCTGCTCGACTGTCGCGTTCTGCACGGTCTTGGGGTCCCCGGAACTGTCGACCCGCCAAGGGGACTCAGGGAAGATTTTCCGCATAAAGAAGAACGAGGAAATCACCGACGGATTTGTGAATTTTCCGTTTATCTCAGAAAGGACGACCCCCTTCTCCCGCTCAAGCTCGCCCTCGTCGATGTTCGGGGTGCGGATGGCGTACGACCAGAACTCCATTCCGTCACGGACAACGGAACTCGGCACCGTGAAGAAATAGTTCACCCGGTCCACGCCCGTCGTCCCGTTCCACTCGCCCACTCCGAGCCTGTTCATGGCTTCGGTGAATTCCTGCTGGCTTTTGTACTTGGCGTTCCCCTTGAACATGAGATGCTCATACAGATGGAAGAGTCCCGCGTTCTCCGGCGTCTGCGTCGCGGCACCCGCCCTCACGGCGATTTCCACATACGCAAGCGGCGCGGAGTTGTTCTCCATCACGAAGATTTGCATCCCGTTGTCCAGCGTCTTTCTGTAAAGTCCTTCGATGTTCGTCTTCGTATCGTCTTGGGCGAACGAAAAAGCAATCGAACATAAAAAAAGAACCATACCCGCAAAAAATTTTCTTTTCATGGACGTGATTCTAGTGCAATTTCGTTGATTTTTCAAAAAATTCTCATTATCTTTGTAACCGAACAGTAATTCTGCTGTTTGATTTTGTGATTGCAAGAGTTTTCTTATCAATCACTGCAGTTTTTCGCAGGTGCTGCTTGTGCGGCTTTTCTCAACCGCACTTTCATTTAGCACATCTGTTTTCTGCATCCTCCTCTCCTTTGGGGGCTCGGTGTTCGTCGAACATCGAGCCCTTTTTTTTCACACGGCCGAAAATCACAAACCGGCTATGAATTCCGACACATCATCGACGACAGAAAAAGAGCCGTCATCGATTTCCTCAAGCCTTTTCTTCAAAAGAGAAATCAGCTCAAGCATCTTGCCCTTGTCTTTTTTCGCCTGCTCGCTGTTGAAGTAGCAAGCCTGTCCGTGCGAATCAAATTCATAATAAGAAGAGAACATCTCCTGAATTTTTTCGTCAATCTCAGAGGCAATCTCATCGTTCTCAACGACATCCACACCTGTAGTGACAGCCAACTTTTTTCTATCAAAAACATCACGCCACAAAGGACCGTTTTGATAATCAAGCTTCAATTTTAAAATTTTCATCGCACACCTCACTTTATCGGATAAGCAGAAACAAGATATCCATTTGTACCAATACCTGCCAACAATATGAGTTTTCCGTTAAACTCATATATTTTTTCACATCCCATTCTGCCGTTTTTCGATTTTAACTGAGAGCTCAATAAAGTACCATCAGAAATAACACGTTCCAAAAATTTTGGAATATCATCCTTTTCTACACCAAAAGCTTTTTTGAAATCAACTTCGTGTCGCAAGATGATATGTTCTAGACCAGCTGCTTCTGAACCTGTTTCCAAAAATATTATTTGCCCAGATTTATCTCGTGTTATGAATTTCAATTTCTCTTTGGAGAATTTTACATTCTGTTTTTCGAGTTCTGCCATAAGAACCTTTTCCTTTGTTTTTTTCGCGACATCGGAAAAAGCTTCTTTCAAAGGATTTTCTTTACATTGAAGAAATGTAAACTGCCCATTTGCTTTTCTTGGTTGATTTTCCCAATTATTTTTACTTTTCATAACAGAGATTATAAAGAATTAAATATGTAATTCTATAATCACATATTTAAAAAAATAAAACCCGTCCAGAAGATAGATTCCGAACAGGCTAACATGTAGTTTTACACACTACTGGTTCAACGCCGACACAACAGCCTCGATACCAGCGCGTCCGACGTTCGAGGACTTTCCGACGCCCCAGAATTTCTCGCCGCTTTCGGTCGTTATCTGGACGTAGGCGACCGCGCTCGTGTCGCTTCCCTGGCCGAGGGAGTGCTCGTGGAAAGCCGTGATGTTGAACTTCGGAGCCTTCGTCGAAGAGAGAGCCGAGACGAAAGCGTCCAACGGACCGTTTCCGATGCCGCCGATGGAGACCTGCTCGCCATCGATTCTCACCACGCCGCGGCAGGAGACGTGCTCGACGGAGCCGGACTCCTTGGACGACTCAAGCTGGGTGGAAGCGAAATCGACGACGGAGAAGCGGGCGCGGTTCGTAATCCACTGCCGCTCGAAGAACCTGAGAATTTCCTCAGGCTGAAGCTCCCTCTGCGCCTTGTCCGACTCGGCCTTTATCAAATCGCCGATTGCAGGCTGCATCGCCTTCGGAATGGCGTAGCCGTAGTTGTGTTCGAGTATGAAAGACGAGCCGCCCTTTCCGCTCTGGGAATTGATTCTGATGATTCCCTCGTACTTGCGCCCGATGTCGTGCGGGTCGATGAGGATGTACGGAACGTCCCAGATTGCGCCCTCGTCCATTTTCGCGCGCGCGGCGAGTCCTTTCGCGATTGCGTCCTGGTGTCCGCCGGAAAGAGCCGTGTATGCGAGTCCGCCGGCATAAGGAGTGCGCGGAGGAATGTCCATCTTTGTGAATTCCTGGTATGCGTCCGCGATTTCAGGCAGGTTCGAGAAGTCGAGTTCAGGGTCCACGCCCTCGCTGAACATGTTGAGCGCGACAGTCACGATGTCGAGGTTTCCAGTGCGCTCTCCGTTTCCGAAAAGGCAGCCCTCGACGCGGTCTGCGCCGGCAAGAAGCCCAAGCTCGCAAGCGGCGACTCCGGTTCCGCGGTCGTTGTGGCAGTGGGTCGAGATGATGACGTTCTCTCGGTGCTCCACTTTGGAAGCGAAATATTCGATAGAGTCCGCGTACACGTTCGGGGTGTAGCACTCGACGGTCGAAGGCAGGTTGTAGATGATTTTGTTCTCCGCCGAGAATCCCCACTCCTTTCCGACGGCGTTGCAGATTTCAATCGCGTAGTCGATTTCGGTCATGGAGAAACTTTCAGGAGAATACTCAAGGCGAATTCTCTTCCGCTCGTCCTCGCTCAAGTCCTTCATGCACTCTTTAATGCATTTCACACCGTCAACTGCGATTTTGATGATTTCTTCCTTTGATTTGTTGAAGACGTACTTCCTTTGAGCCGGAGAAGTCGAATTGTAGATGTGGAAAATCACATTCGGCGCGCCCTTTATCGCTTCCATCGTCTTTTTGATGAGGTGCTCGCGCGCCTGGCAGAGAACCTGGATTGTCACGTCGTCTGGAATGTGCTTTTCGTCGATGAGCCTTCTGCAGAAGTCGAATTCGGTGTCGGAAGCCGAGGGGAAGCAGATTTCGATTTCCTTGAAGCCGATTTTCACGAGCAAATCGAAGAATTTGAGCTTGGTCTCGATTCCCATCGGGTCTATCAACGCCTGGTTTCCGTCGCGAAGGTCGACAGAGCACCAAATCGGCGCTTTTTCGATTCTCTTGTCCGGCCATGTCCTGCTTTTGAGTTCCGCTCCTGGAAACGGCTTGTATTTTGACGCGTTCATACTTTTTTTCTCCTTCTATAATAATTTTTTTGATTTGAAAATAAAAAAGACCTGCCGCCAAAAGCAACAGGTCTGTAGAATCCACGAACTATGAATTGAATACACTGCCTTTCAGCGACTTAAAACTGAGAAACCAAGGTCAGATAGAAGAAGTAGTGCCAAACAATTCATGGTTCAAGATGATAGAGCATAAAAGCATTTTGTTCAATAAAGCAGATTGTTCTCCGTGGCGTAGGCGATTCCCGCCTGGTTCCAGTTCTCTCCGCCGAGCTGCTTGAACTGGGCTATGAACGCATCCCAATTCTCGTGTGTGAGTTCCCGCTTTCCTGTGACGAATTCGATTATGCCCTGCTCGTAGAACCTCTTGAGGTCTGCGTCGGGAGCCGGCATGGAGTCGGAACCGACGGCAGGCGTGTACGGGAGCTTGTCCATCTGGTTCAGGACATCGAGCGCGGACATCTTCTTGTGCGAGAATTCGGTCTCGTAGGTCGGATAGCGCGAGTAGAGTTCGATGTTGCTGTTGTAGAAGACGTACGCGCGGAGCTGCGTGAGCGGCTGCATCTCAGGCTTCGAGAAGGCCTTGGACGGGTCGGGGAGATTGTCGGTCACAGGCACTCCGTCTGCGTTCTTCGTGTAGTTCACGCCCTCCACGCCCCAGCCGAGAAGGTAGTAGCCCTCGTCGCTGCTCATCCATTCAAAGAGGCGCGCGATTGCGTCCTTCTTGGACTCAGCGTTTTTTGAAATTGCCGTGATTCTGTAGCCTTGGATGAAGCATCCAGTGGAGGACTTTCCGGAAGGGCCGACAGGCGGGTCGATGACAATCCACTCTCCGTTCGGGAAGTTCTTGTCGAAAGGCTTGTAGTTCGACTCGGAAGCGAACGCCGCGTTCTGCTCGCGCATGATTCCGAATTTGCCCTGCTTCCATGCCGCGCGGAAGTCGTCCTTCTTGTAGACGAGCCAGTTGGGGTCTATCGCCTTCTCGTCCACCATCCTCTTGACGAATTCGACGGCGTCGTAGTACTCAGGGCGGAGCACGTTGAGTCCGGCAGTCTCCTTCTTCATGCTCCAAGTGCCCTCCACTCCGAACGCGCCCATGATAGGTTCAAGCCTGCGCCCGAATCCTTCCTGGTGCTGGTAGATTTCGAGGAAGGCGCCGAATCCGTAAGTGTCGTTCTGGCCGTTTCCGTCCGGGTCCTTTTCAGTGAACGCCTTCATCACCTCAAGGAATTCCTCCGTGGTCTTGGGAACCTGGAGTCCGAGTCTGTCGAGCCAGTCCTTCCTGATGAGGAGACCTTCGTTCCTCGCGATGGAGCCCGGGCTCGCCAATCCGTACGAATGTCCATTCACCGTCGTGAAGTTGCGGGCGGTCTGGTCGTACATTATTTTCGTCCTGTTCGGCATCTTCTCGTACATGTCGTCCACGGTCGAAAGCATTCCGCCCTCAATCATCTTGAGCCACGGCTCCCTGTTCACGGTAAAGACATCGGGAAGCGTCTTCGCTGCCGCCGTCGCATTGAGTTTGGCGTCGCGGTCGGTCTCGCTCGACGGAAGCATCGTCAGCTTCAAGTCGATTCCAAGCTTCTCCCTGATGATGTCGTAGGCGACCCAATCGCTCGGAGGCTCCCCCGCCTCGCTCACGGTTCCGCCGTACCACATTGTGATTTCCACGGGCTTGCTTTCGGCCTTGCCCTCCTCGGCTTTTCCTTTGCAGCCCGAAACGAACGGCAGCGCAAGAGAGGCGCACACAGCCGCCGCCACGATTTTTCCACTTTTTCTCATAAAACCCTCCAAAAGTTAAATAATGTGTTTCATTCTAGCACTGCTGTAGCGAGATTACAAAGAAAATTGAGAATTGAAAGTTGAAAGTTGAGAGAGGAAGGACGGCGGAGTTTTTTTTGCTTGCCGATTTGTTATTCCCTTTTCTGTGATAGACTGAATTATTGGATGGCGTTTTTGGGGTGCAAGGACGATTACATGTATTTTTATGATTCGTATCTGCATGACCGACTGCGGAAGCTTTCAAAAAATACAGTAGCTTCAATGACAATATCAGTTTTGCAAGTGCCAAGGAGAAAATCATGGAAATAACGAGAGAAGGAAATTTTTTATGCCAATTTTCAACACTAGAAGAATACGAAAACGAGATAAAAGAGCGCGAAAGGCTCTTTCAAGCTGATGTGGCTAGCTGGCGCAGAAAGAAAAAGCTAGACGAGTTATTTGACTTGCGCCCTAAAGCCGATGAACAAGCCGAAAGCTGGAATTTCTCGGAAGAGGAGAACTATCCCAACGCAGACGAGGGGCTTGTCCGCTGGACGCTTGAGGAACTGAACCGCATGAACGGCATTCCGAACGAGAACGAGCTGACGGCGGAGGAAACAAGAGAGATATTCAGCAGGTACAAAGACGAGCCGGACTTGAGCGACAGCGTTTTCGATTTCTCGGAAGAGCGAGTCAACACCAAGGAATTGGAGCACTGGAAGGAAAGCGAGGCAAAAAAAATTGAATCGCTTGAAGAAGCCGACAAAAGACGGAGCAAAAAGCGCGGCAGCAAGTAGTTCTATAGAATATAAAATATGAAAACCTCCAGCGGCCGCATTTCAATGCACAGGCTTGGCCGCTGGAGTTTTTGGGATACCGGGATGATCAAAAATCATATACGCTCAGTCGAATTTCCCATTATGAGAAATGAAGCAATTTTTTTTCAAAAGTGTGCTACACTGTTCGTAAGATGAGGTCTTTTTATGGTAAAACTTATTTCCGAAAAATGGATTGAAGGATATGCATTCTCGATTCATACGCAATACAGCATCTATGTTGGTGAAAATGCCGCAGGTTTTCCGCAGTTCGATACAAGAAGAACTCCTATGGGTGAACTTGTTTATCAACTCAAATACAAGCAAAATCTTTCAGTACTCCCTCAAATAATCGACCTTTTAAAATCCGATGTAAAATTCGTTGAGTTTATCAAAAAAGACTTTGTTATTCTTGTTCCCGCCACAAACAAAGCACGAAAATTTCAACCAGTTGAAATCGTTGCGGACGCAATAAGCAAAGAATTCGGCATAAAAGTCATAAAAGATATGGTTGAGGCAGAAAACCATACAGAAATCAAACAGGTTGAAAAGGCAAAGAAAATCGACATCTTGAAAAGCTCATATAGCTATCAGGCACATCCAGAGATAGATAAGGATTCAAACATCATCATTTTCGACGATATTTATGACAGTGGAAGCACAATGAATGTTGTTGCAGACCTTTTGTTGCAAAACGGCTATAAAAATCTTTATGCCTTTGCACTTACACACACGAGGATAAGCGACTGATGAAAGTTTTTGTCTCAGGCTCTATAAGCATAAAAAAACTTCCTCAAATTGCGTTAGAAAAATTGAATTCTATTATCGCAAATAACTTGACCATTCTTGTGGGCGACGCAAACGGCGTTGACAAGCTAATTCAAGAATATTTGAAGCATAAATCATATCAAAATGTATGTGTCTACTATGCAGGAAATAAAATCAGGAATAATCTTGCGAACTGGAACACAGTGAATGTTCCTTCAACTCTTATGGGCAGAGCCTTATATACGCAAAAAGACAAAAAAATGGCACTAGACGCTGATTATGGAATGATGATTTGGGATGGAAAAAGCAAGGGAACGAGAGCAAACATAGAGGAAATGAGTAGATATGGAAAAATTTTCTATATCATTCAAAATGGATGCGCGAATCTAATTCGCCCGAAAAACTAACATGACCGCTTTCGGCAAAAATAGCCCCATGAAATATCAAATATGAAAACCTCCAGCGGCCGCATTTCAGCACAGGCTTGGCCGCTGGAGTTTTCTTTGCAGTTTTCCCCTACTCGCTGACGAGCGTGTATGTGTATTCAGAACGCTTGGTCATCTCAAGCACATAATCCTTGCCGGTCACGATTACCGGGATTCCGCTCGGAATCGACGTGAAGTTCAGCGTCACGGTGCAGCCGGATTCAGCGGTGCCGGAGCCGCTCGTCGTGTAGGTGCCGCTTATGATGCCGAGTTTTACGGCTGTCATTTCATCGCCGTTGAAATCGTAGGCGGTTCCGCTGAACGAGCCGTTTTTGAAAGTCGGATTATAGCAGTAATCATGGCCTGTCTCATGTCCAGTTTCATCCAAAAGCCGAACCTCATCCAATCCCACATGTCCGTAGCTATTTGAAGAGTCCTCATAAGGAAGTTCGTCTTCCGTAAACTCTTTTTCAAATTCACACAAAGTCGGCAACGAGCCGTCGAAGTAGTCTTCAAGCTTCAACGAGTCGCCGTCAATCGTATATTTCTTGATTTCGAGAATGGAAAACTCTTGTTCTACCCATTCAAGTTCCATCTCAGTCGCTACAGAAGAATAGCCGTCCTCTTCACAAAGTTTCTTGACATCCTCCAGGCTCGCATACGACCATTCTCCACCATCATCTGTCCCAGATGCTGACTGAAATGAGAGATAAAGAAGACTCTCGTCCGCATTGTACGAGTAGTTGTAGACATAATTTTCTACAAAAAGCTCTCCATCACGGTAATATTCATCTCGGTACGTCGCCATAGTATCGGAGAATTTCCAACATTCTGAATTGCCTTCCTGACCTTCACTAATATAGCTCCTCTCCCACGTCTTTCCCGCGAACGGGTTCGCACCCACGCTTTCGGGAAGCGTAGCGTGCGGCGTGGTGTCGCCGTTGTCCCCGCCAGAGTCCCCGTCGTCGGAGCAAGAGGCGAGCGGCAGCATGGCGAACGCGGCAAGGGCGACAATGGACACTGACGCCAAGATTTTTTTTGAAAGTTTCATGACAGATTCCTCCGTGAAAAATTTCTCTTTTGCTGAAAACAACATGAAAATCAGCAAAAATAATATACAAGCATACAAAAAAAAAGTAGTCAAACAAGAGGATTGGAAAATTGAAAGTTGAAAGTTGAGTTTTCACAGTGAAACGGCAGGAACGACATGGAAAAAATATGATAAACTTGTAGCGGAGGTGAGATTATGCCGTATGCAGTTTTGGAAAAAAAATTGAGGATGGTTAGCGAGCAGGATTTTGATTTTGTTTCGCATTTTCTGGATTTGGTCCTGAGCAATCGCAAAAAAGCCAATGCAGAGCAAAGCGCAAAAAACAACGCCGAATATTCCGCAATGCTTGACCACAGTTTCTCGCAGTTGGAAACAGGAGACATTGTTGTAAAGTCCATGTCGGAGCTTCGTGCAATGGAGCGGTAAAAATGAATGATTTCACATTCACAAAAGACGCTTTCGCACAATACATGTATTGGCAGACTCAAGACAAAAAGACGCTGAAAAAGATAAACGATTTGCTTGAGGATATCCGCAGAAACGGAGCTTTGAACGGCATTGGAAAGCCAGAAGCTCTCAAGAACCACGAAGGATATTCTCGCAGAATCGACAAGGAAAATCGGCTTGTCTATGTCATTGATGAACTCCAAAACATCAAAATCATCGCATGTAAAGGGCATTATGAATGAAACAGCCCATAGAATCGGAATGTCGCGCCAACGCCGTCCCCGTGCACGAAGGCGGCGTTGATGCGGCTACCTCAAAAGGACGCTAGCGCAGAATCGCGAAAATCGTGGAGCCGATGTAGAGGAGGACCATGACGGCGCCCTCCAAGCGGCCTATCTGGCGTTTCGTGATTGAGAAAATCCACGAGAGCGCGCTCACGAAAATCAATATGAGCATGTCGTAGACGGAGGCCACGTTCACGGAAACGGGCACAATCGCGGCAGAGAGACCGAGGATGAAGAGAAGGTTGAAGATGTTCGAGCCGAGCACGTTTCCGACCGCCAGTGAGACCTCGCCTTTTCGCGCGGCGACAATCGAAGTGACGAGTTCAGGAAGGGAAGTCCCTATCGCGACAATCGTAAGCCCGATGAGCGTCTCGCTCATGCCGAAGAAGCGGGCGATGTTCTGCGCTCCGAAGACGACCGCCTTTCCTCCGGCGATGATGAGGACGAGTCCGAGAGCGATGAAGAGGAGGCACTTCCAAAGCGGCGTTTCCTTCTTTTCAGCCGATTCCTCGCTTTCAGGCTCAGGATTCCGCCTGGCGCACACGACAAGGGAGCCGATGTAGACGAGGAAGATGGCAATCATGACCAAGCCGAACAGGCGAGAGACGACACCGGCATTCTCTTCCATGCCCAAATCCAAGAAATCGCCGCCCAAAACGGAGCCGAGAGCCACGACGATGAAAACGAGGAGAGTTGTTGAAATTGAGACGGGGAAATCTCGGCTCAGAATCGACCTTTCGACAGGAAGCGGCCTAATCAAGGCGCAGATTCCAAGCACACCGAGCAGGTTGAAGATGTTCGAGCCTACGACATTCGACAGTGCGATTTCGTTCGCCCCCTGCACAGAAGCGGACACGCTCACGGCAAGCTCCGGCATGCTGGTTCCGAGGGCCACGACGGTGAGCCCGATGACCACGCCCGGAATCTTCAAAATCCTCGCGAGATTGGAACTTCCGTCCACGAAGATGTCGGCGCCCTTCACAAGGACGGCGAACGCAAGAAGCAGAACAACAGAGTAAAGAAAAATCATGGTTTCCTCCTGATGGACACGTCCGCAGGAAAAAAAAAGAGACTTTTCCCGCAAACGCAAAAGATTTGCAGTAAAAGTCTCGCTTCTAAAAGAAAGTGCACTTTCCTTCGAACATATTCCGGGGATTTCTCCCGTGATGACGAAATCATGCTACGTCCAAGTGGACGCAAGCTACTCCCTTGTTACTCGCCGAGAAGATAGCACGGCTGGAAAATATTTTCAACAAGCGGAGCAGAAGCTGATGTTCCGGTTGCCCAAAAGACCTAGCTTCTCAAGTGCGCTGACGGTGCGGTAGACAGTCGAAAGGTTTATGTTCGGCGCGCTCTGCCTCGAAAGATAGTAGATTTCCTTGGCTGTCGAATTTGGATTGTTCATAATGTTCTTTATTATGACGAGTTTCTGTTTCGTCAACCGTTGGCCTCCATCGCGAAGTTTTGTTATGACGGTCTGCTCTGTCAAAAATAACGCCGACGACGAATCTGATACCATGGGAAATACCTCCAAAGAAAATTGATGATGATTGGAGCGAATCGACTACCAGCGAGCCAGAGAGAAGTTAGCGACAACTAACAGCAAATGGCTCGATTAGATTATAAAAAACAACTGTTTTGTTCAAACAGAAATCGTTTTAATGACAAAAAATAAGCACTTATCGCAAAAAATTTGCACCAGAGGCTTGCCGGGATCCTTATGGGAGCAGGATTCACAAGTTGGATGCAAGCCCGCAAAGAATCGCCCAAGGCGATTCTCTGCGACGCTGCCGCCAACCAGTCATGCGTTAGCCACACAAAGCCCCCCTTGCAAACAGTGCGCGAGAATCGCCTTGCGATTCTCTGCGACGCTGCATCCAACCAGCAATGCGTTAGCCACACAAAGGACCTCGGCAGCGTACAGCGTACCTATTCCGTGTAGAGTGTGTACTCTGTCACGTCGTCCTCAGACTCAGACATTGCCCATGTTACATTTCCGTCGTCGTCAGTCGTTGATGTCGCGGCAGTCACGTTGATTCTGGCGACACCGTCATCCACCAGAGTGATGAAGATGTAGGGAGCTTCCGGCTCCTCATCCTCGGTAACGTCCTTTGTGCTTGTGACAGTAGCGTTTCCGTAGCCCTGTGAGTAGTCGTTGGCTTCAAGAGTGTAGGTCTCGGTGGCGGCATAGACGAAGTGGACGGCGTAGGTGTTCAGCGCGTGGGCAAGGGAAGCCTTGTCGAAGGCGAGCACTTTAGTGTCGGCATCCGCAGTCGAGGAAACCTCGTCGGCTGTGAGCACGTTCCATGCGGTTATCTGGTACTTGTAGTGGCCGTAATCTGTGGTCTTGCTGTACTTAATCAGCTTGTACTCGGCAGTGCCGTCGTCCTTGAATGCGTATGAAGAGGCGATGGACTTTCCAGAGACTGCGTGCTGGAATGTGCTTCCAATCACATTCTCGATTCCACTGTAGACGCGGGTGAACTGCCCGGTCGTCTCCACAGGCTCTCCACGCTCGTAGTATGTGGAAGTCAAAGTGGGCGTGTCGTATCCTGTAGAGAAGTCGTAGGTGATAGGCTCGTCACCGTAAGCGGCATCCTCCACCGCCTGAACGCCGTTGGAAAGATTGAGCGTTATCGTGCCGTCCTCGTTGACGGTCTCGGTGTAGTCCCATGTAACGTCGGAAGTGTAGCCTCCGAACTTTGTCTGCTCGTAGCGGACCTTGTTCCCCTCAAGAACCGTGTAGTACTTGAAGATGGCCTTTGTGGAAACTCCGGTGCCGAAGCGCACGCCCACGATTTTCGAGATTGGGCTTGATTCTTCGACTTCCTCCTCGTCGTCGTCAGAGCAGGAAACGAACGAGGCTGCCAACGCCACCATCAAAGCGGCTGCGGTGAACTTGAAAAACTTTTTCATGAATTGAACTCCTTGCCGGGAGAGCGGACACATCATCAAGCCGCGCTCCCGTTTTTTAATTGTTAGCAGAGTCTAACAACCATCATTCGCATTTTTCAAGAAAGTTGTTGCAGAAGATTCGCAATAGGATTTTTTTGTTTTGCAACAACGGACAATCTCACCATTTGAATTTCGCCCCAAGATAGAACATTATCCCGTCCCCGCTTCCAAACGACTCCTCCATAGTCTGCCCAATGTCGCTTTTGACGAACGAGAGGCTGTTCAGCAGGTTCTTCACGCCGACATACAAAGTGAGACTGTCGCCGAAGAGCCGCTGGTCGATTCTTGCGTTCACCTTCAAGTAGTCGGATGTCTTCGTCGCCCCAGTGCCGGAATAGTCGTAGCCGCCCCTTTTCCGAGGCGCGTACCAGAAGGCGTTCAGGTTCACGTCCGTGTTCGTCCTTCCGATTGTGTATGTGACGGAGCCTTTTATCTGGTGAGGGATTTTTCCGGAGATTTCATCGAATTCGCCGTCGACAATCTGCCGCATGAAGAGGAAGTTGTACGAAAGGTATGAATTCCACGCGCCCTTCTTGTACTCGGCCTTCAAGTTCGCGCCCGTGGAGATGACGTTCCCGAAATTCTCGTAGTTCCGCCCGCCCCAGCTTCCGTCGTCCTCGTACCAGTCCACAGCGTCTATCATGTCGTGCAGGTAGGTGAAATAGCCGCCGAAAGACGCGGAGAAGCCGTCGAACGCCTTCCAGTCCGCGCCCGCGTTCAGCGAATACGATGTCTCAGGATTGAGGTCGGGGTTGCCCTTCCCCTTGTAGTGGTCGTTGTATTTCTGCGTGAGGGTCGGCATCTTGAAGCCCGATCCGCCCGAAAGCTTGAACGCCCATTCGTCGTTCAGTTCGTATCTCGCGCTCAGTTTGGGGGAGAAATTGAAGACGAAATTCTCGTCGTGGTCGTCGTCCACAGGAATGTAGAAGAAAGCCCTCGCTCCCGGAACCAGGACGAGATTCCCCAAAGAGATGGAGTCCTGCGCGAACAGGCTCGCGTTCATAGACTCGAACGCCGCTTCCGCCTCCGAATCCGCGTTCTCGTCCTCGTACGTGGAATACTGGAAGTTCACGCCCGCCATGAGCTGCTGGCTTTCGGTCACGTCCGACTTGTAAAGCGTCTCGCTTTCGAAATCTACGAACACTTTTGATGACTCGTCCTCCCACGAGCCGGAGAAATTCTGGTTGTGGCTTCCGCTCTCGTACCGCCTGACGGAGACGTAGCCTGAAAGTGAGCGACCTCCGTCGATGTTCCACTCGCCCTTCAGAAGGGAGTTGAGCGTCTTGGTGAAAGGCTGGTAGTAGCCGTCGTCGTGCTGGGTTGTGGAAACGTCCTTGGATTCCCCTTCCGAATAATCCGCGCCGAGCGAAATCTTCACGATGTCGTCGTGGTTGTATCCGACTTTTCCGCCGGCCGCCCACGCCCTTTCCTCAGGAACGTTGTAAGAGTCGTATGGATAGTGCTTCCCGCTTATTGGATTTGTGAAGACAGCCTCGTCGTAGTCGCCCCTCTTGTAGTCGTAGCTGGCGTTTCCCTCCGCGGAGAATTCGCCATAGTTCACCGCCACGTTCCCGCTTCCGAAAAAGGACTTGTCCGTCCGCCCCTCCGCGCCCACGCTCCCCGAAAAGACTTTCGACCTGTCGCCCTTCTTCGTGATGATGTTTATGACACCGGCGATTGCGTCCGACCCCCAGATGGCAGACGACGAGCCTTCTATGACCTCGATGTGGTCGATGTTGTCCACGGAGATGTACGAGTACACGGAGGAGCTTCCGCCCGTGGAGACAGGCACACCGTCCACGAGGATTTTCACGTACTCGTCGGTGAACCCGTTCATCTGCAGCGGTTCGGAATTTCCGACGGTCTTTCCAATGAAGCTCAAGCCCGGAACAGAATTCAGGACGTCGCTCAGGGTGTGCGCGCCCGACTGTTCAATCATCTCCCCGGTGACGACATGGACGTTCTCCGTCGTTTTCGAGATGTCCTCGTCGATTTTCGACGCGCTCACCATTATCACATCGTCGCCACCTTCCGTCTCCTCCGGGAAAATCGGAAAGAGCGATGCCGACAGCGCAAAAAGCGCGATACTTTTTCTAATCATGTCTAAACCTCAAGGGCAAAGACTATAAATTCACCTCCGAATTAGCAACGGCTAACAACAAAAAGAACCGGCACTTGCGAAATTTTGGCAAAAACGTTTTGACGGCAGCAGACTCTCAGGCGAACGAGAACAGCGACGCGAGATTCCTGTCGAACTCTTCCGTTGTGCGCTTGAGTTCCTGGAGGAATTCGTTGTCGTCGATTGTGCCGAGGACGGCCTTCATCTCCTCGTCGCTCCTGAAAGTGATTTTCCTGAAGAAGTCGTCGTAGTCCTTTCGCCTTGAATCCATGGCGGACTTGTACATCTCGTCGCTCACGGCAGTCACGTCGGACTTTATGTCGTCGAAGATTTCGCCCGTGAATTCGGAGATTTTCCTTGAATAGAGGAATTCCAGAAGATGCACAGCGTAGGTCGCCTTGAAGCCGCCGTAATTCTCTTGGCATCCGTCGTAGAATTCATGGACGGACTGCCAAGAATCGACTTCCCCGTCCTTTATTTTCGAGAAAAGCTCGAAAACTTTCTCCTCCGGGATTACCTGTCCGCCAACGTTCAGCCATCTCGTGTAGAGCGGGATTTTCGAGACATCACCAAAGACCCCCTCCGAAAGGCATTCGATTCCCCTCTCCGAACAGTAGTCCATCAAGACGGAGACAGCGAAATACTTGACGATTTTACGGTACTCCTTGTAGGCCTTCACCGGCTTCAACACGACGGCCCCGTACTTCCTCTGGCAGCGCATGTCCTGCAGCTTGAAGTCGGCGGACGGATTCTGGTGGAGGAAATCCTTCGCCACCTGCATCCGCTCAGCCTCCGTCAAAGCCCCCGTTATCTTCTCGTAGCCACGGTTCACGAGATGTTTCTCCGTAAGCTCGATGATGCGCTCTATCGCAGAGACGACCTCCTGAATCGTGTCGGGAGCCAGCGGGTTCGTCTCGATGTGCTGCACTTTCACGAGCCGCCTGTCGCGTTTCTGGAATTTCGCGTTGTTCCTTGCGATTGCGTACATGTTGTAGAGGAACCAGTACGCCGGGATTATCGACACAGGCTTGTCGGCACCGTTCGAGGCCACGAGTGAGAACGGATACGTTATGTTCAGCTCGTTCTGGTAGCTTCCCTTGGAGACCAGGACGAACGAGGCGAAGTACGAGTTGTGCTTGAAGTCCGAGCAAAGCCCCGGCCAGAATCCCCGCCCCGCGAAAAGCTCACCGTCCGGAGAGCGAGAGTTGTGGTTGGAGCCGACCGTCGCGCCCGACGCTATGTTCGACTGGCCGCAGACAGTGGAGGCGATGAGGAAAGAAGAGTTGTGGTGCTGCTCGTGGAAGGGGAAAATCAGGTTGTTCAGGATTTCGCAGCACGAGACCGTGGAGTTGTCGCCGAGAACGGAATTCAGGAGCCTCGCCCCGTACTTCAACTGGCAGTTCCGGCCGATGACGAAGCGCACCGCGACCGCCTGGTAGAAAATACGCGCCCTATAGCCGACGATTCCGTTCACAAGCTCCACGCCCTCGCCTATCTGGCTCGGCTCGTCCTCGCTCGACAGAATCGTTATGTTCTTGAGCTTGAACGCGCCCTTTATGTAGGCGTTCTCGCCTATTTTCACGTCCTTCAGGAGCGTCGTGTTCTTCACTACGGTGTTGTCGCCGATGAAGCCGGAAGTGTCGAGCGACTTTGAAAAAGGCTTCTCCGTAATCTCCCGGAATTTCTCCATGAGGGCTGAATCCTCCCTGTAGCGCGACCAGAGGAAAGCGTCCGCGGCAATCATGTCCTCGAACGGCAATACGGCGCGGGCGTCGTTCTCGTTCCCCACGCCAATCCAGATTCTGTTGGACTCAGGCTCGCCATCCTTGAGGACTCCGTTTCCGAATTTGGAATGGTTCGTGCATGAAATCTCGGAGATGTTGAAGAGGATGACCTTGTTTCCGATTCTGTAGTTGGAGAAGTACTCAACGTTCCTCACGCAGACATCATCGCCAAGGACGACATTCTCCACGTTCGAGGAGTACAGCCCCGCGCAAAGGCAAAGGTCGTGGTACTTGAGGTTCACCTTGCGGACAAGCCCGAAGACAAGGAATCCCCGGATTTCGTTTCCGCGCACCAGCGACGGGTCGAAGCCCCTCTCGTCGACGTACACGTTGCCCCACGATTCGTCTTCGTTAACGTTCGTCTTCTTCAATATGTCTATCTCTTCCTTTGAGAGTCGTCTCTTGCCCGCGAGCGATTTCTCGTCGAGCGGCGGAAGAGTCCTGCAGTTCGGTTCAGTTGAGAGCGTAATCATTCTTAGAATTTCGGAATTTGGACACCGTGTGTTTAGAACTGGAAAATGGTCTATAATGGCTTCATCCATAATTCAAAAAGCAGGAAACGAAATTGAAAATGAAGACAAAAATATTGAAACCACTAAAAAGGACGGTCTTGACCATCCTCGTCTCGGCATTTCTGGCGACGAACGCAGAAGCCTTCTCCGCAAAGGACATCCGGCTCATGACGTTCGAGAACGGGCTCAAGATGTACTTGATAGAGGACACGACGAGTGCGCTCGTGCGCATGGAAATACGGACGGGAGCCGGATACTCGGCGCAGGACGAGGGCAACGTCGGCTACTTTCCGCTGTATGCGAGGCTCAAGAACGCGATGATAGACTCGGAGAGCGCGACACGGCTGCAGATTTGCGCGCCGAGCGACGCGGAGAAGGCCATGCAGAGCCTCTCGGAGATGCTCGAACCGCTCTCGCTCAGCGAGGCGAGGCTCAGGGTGGAGATAAACAACGAGCAGGCCGCCACATCCCTCTACGCATCGGACTCGGCAGGATTCATAAACTCGGCGATAGAGGCGAAGGTATTCCCGGAAGCCCCATGGAAAAGGGAGTCGAGCACGAACCCGGCGATATTCAGGGAGAAGTCCATATCGGAGTCCAGGGCGATACTCAACGACATAGCGAGGAACTACTACACGAGCGACAACACAGTCCTCTACGTCAGCGGCAACATCACGGCGGTGGCGGCGGAGACATACGCGAAAAGGTACTTCGGCAAATTCAAGAAGGCGGAGTCGAGGCGGACCGAGAGCGAGGCCGAGAGGCGCATAAAGGGCGACATCAAAAGCGGCAGGCTCGACAACGGAAGGCTCTTCGTCCTCACCGACCCAAAATTCTCCGACGAGATGGCGCAGGTCGTAATCCAGTACACTTCGCTCACGCAGGAGGAGTGCGACATGGCGGCCACGGCTATGGAAGAGGAATTCTCGCTCTTCAAAAAGAGGCTCACGGAGGACAAGACGCTCGGAATCAGGGGCAACGAATACATAAACGCGGCGTCCGCGCAGAAAGCCGGCTCCTCAAGGCTTTTGATACAGACGCTCATGGAAAGGACGAAGACACCGCAGGCAGAGCAGATAAAATCGCTCATGGAAAAACTCGACGGCTCGTTCTTCACGAAAGAGGCGTTCGACTACGAAATCGGCCAGTACACAAGCTCCTTCGTCCAGAGGTGCGACTCATCGACGGAGATAATGCAGACCCTCGCCGACTGGGCATCCCTCAGGGGCGACGAAAGCCCGGAGAAGACGCTTTTCAACAGAATCGAGACGCTCAGGAAGACGGACCCCGAAAAACTCTCCAAGAAAATCGCCAGTGAGAAGCCCTTCGTCTTCGTCCTCATGAATTCCGCCCAGTACGCGAAAAGCGAGAAGGAATTCTCCAAGATGGGATTCAGGCAGATAACGAAGAAGAACGGAGCGTGGTTCAACCAGCCGTACTACAAGGAAGTCACAAAGACGAGGAACACGATGGCGAACGACTTCGACGAGCAGAGCGAGGACGCGCGGACGGAATTCGACACGTTCTTCTCGGCAAAGCGGTTCGTGGAGAAGAACAAGGAGGACACGTCCACAGTCAAGCTCGCGAACGGAATCCCGGCCGCGATAAAGAGGACGAACACGAACATGGCCGCCCTCGCAATCACGATAATGGGAGGCGACCTCACGTTCAAGGACGACGCGGGGCTAGCCACTGTCCTCGTGGACGCTCTCGCGCTCAACATAAGGAACCAGCTCGACATCCTGCACTTCAACGGAAGCACGAAGGGCATGTACTCCGTCACGGCCAAGACGGAGCCGACGCACTCGGTCATAACGGTCAAGTTCGAGTCGGACGAGACGAGGCAGGCGATGGCGGCGATAACGGCGGCGTTGATTTACGGCGACATAACGCCCGTCATGGCGGACGGAATCTGCTACGACGAGAGGACGCAGTGGAGGCAGAAAATCGGAACGGGAGAATTCCAGCTCGAAAGCTTCGCGATGAGGAAGCTCTACGAGAAAAGCGACACCGCCCTCATGTACGACATCTCGAAGGACAAGCCGGCGGAGCTGACGTTCAACAAAATCATGGAGAACTATCCGGTGATGATAGACTCGTCGAGGTATTCGCTCGCGCTCGCGGGAAATTTCCCGTACGGGAAGGAGCTTCTGGAGACACTCGACAGCACGTTCGGCTCGCTCGGAACGAACAAGGCCACCGCTTACAAGCCGTCAAAGGCGAAAGAGCCTCAGCTGAACCTGCAGGAGAAGAGAATCGCGATGAAGCACCTCTTCCTCACGGACGTGAGCCCGGAGAAGGCAGGCCCCATGCCGGCCACGCTCATCCCCACAACGAAATTCCTCGACCCCGCGCTCTACATCATGAAGTCCCCTTCCCCATCGACCACGGACGCGGCCCTCTTCAACGCGCTGCTTTACGAGATGGCGGAGAGAATCGAGAAGAAGGCGGAGGCGATACAGACCACCGAGAAGCCGACACTCGTGAAGGTCATCCCCGCCACGGCGCAGATTCCGTTCGCGAGAATCGTAGCGACGAACGTGGAGCGCACGTCCATGCTCGAAAAATACACGAAGGAAGCGATAGAGGAGCTGAGAGCCGACTTGAAGAGGATTGAGAGCGAAGAGGAGAACTCGCGCATGGAAAGGCTCGCATTCCAGGCGGAAAACAAGGACTCGAAGGAAGCCCCCCGGTTCGAGAAAGCGGAACTCATATCGAAAATCGAGAACAAATGGATAATGGTGAACCTTTCCGAAAGCGGGACAGCGGCAGGTTCGGCGGCCCTCATGCAGAAGAGCGCGATGGAGGGGAACGCGAACCTTTACCTCGACCAGTACGCCGCCATAGACGAAGCGGACGCGGCCTCCTACGGCAGAATCATGGACGCGTACATCACGGAAGTCCCAAAAAACAGAATCTACTCATCCGACTCGAAGAAATAGGCTCTTATTTTCAGAAGCACACGCCGTCGAGGGTGACATCGAATTTGTCTGTCGGGATAAAATCGACGATTTGGCACGGCAGGCAGACTCCGACGGCTTTCGCATTCGGGCAGACTTTTTTCAGCGCGGAAAGGAAGCGGTCGTAGTAGCCCTTGCCGTGCCCGCACCGCTTTCCTTTTTCCGTGAACGCGATTCCGGGAACGGCGACGACCACGCTCTTACCGGCAAGCGAATCCAGCCGGAGAGGCTCAAGCCCTTCCGCCGGCTCCGATATCCCGAACGCGCCGGGAGACAGCTGGGATTCCACGGATTTTTCTCCGCTCAAAAGGAAAAATTCAATCTGCGTGTCGGAAACGACCTTGGGCAGCGCAAGCCTTTTGGAAGCAAGCGCGCGGGCGTTCAAGAAAGACGTGTCGATTTCAAGCCTGCCCGTGAAAAACGAAAGGACGACATCGGCCTCAATGAACTCCTCCATCGAACAGAACCTTTCGCACACGCGCCTGGACTCGACCACAACGTCATGCCCGGAGAAGAACGAAGAGAGAATCCCCTTCATTTTTTTCCGAAGCTCTTTTTTTCTATTTTTGGCATCCACAAAAAGATTTCCGCCATTCTCTTCCGTTTTTTCCATCGACTCCCCCTTCCCAAAAAAGCGTTCCCGCCCCGCAGCGCAAACAAAAATGGACAAAAAAAAGGCTGAATCCGCAAGATTAAATCTTCAAGATTCAGCCTTCAATCAGCGACCCCTGCTGGGCTTGAACCAGCGACACACGGATTAACAGTCCGTTGCTCTACCGACTGAGCTAAGGGATCAGACGCGATGTGCGGGGCTCGAACCCGCGATCTCCGGCGTGACAGGCCAGCGCGATAACCAACTTCGCTAACACCGCATCAACAAGTGATGAAATTAAATATATAGATTTTGAGATTTTTGGTCAAGAAGAAAAATCATTTTTTTTGTGAAAATCGAATTTTTTTCTTTTTCTTTAAACACGCCCCTATCTATCAACCGAAAATTTTACAATAGGGCAGATGGTTTTGTGCTATCATTGTTTCATGCCGAAAACTCAACGTATTTTTTCGGCATTTCGATCTTATTATTTGGAGGCAACTAATGAAAGGCAACAAGTCGGTGTCAAGGATGATATGCATTGCAATCGCAATCGGTCTTCTTCTCTATTCCTCGGTTCTGAGTCTGGTCGTCAACCACAACCTGAGTTCAGGCCTTGAGGGATATTTCGAAGAGGAAGCGAAGACACTATCCTCGGTGCTGACCAACGAACTCGGCGAATCGTCGAAGGAAATGGAGAAAACGGCGAACTGGCTCAGGACGGAGCTTGAGAAAGCCTACAACGCCGCAGGAGAATTCGAAGAGGACACGATGGACACGCTCTCGGCGGAGGCGCAGAAAGTCTTCGGAGTGGAGACTGTCGTCATATTCGACGCGAACGGAAGGCAAATCTCCAACACGAAATTCGGCACGTCGCAGAAGTCGGACATTCTGGAAAAGGCTTTGGGCGGACAGGCGCAGTCCGACTTGGTGAAGAACGGAGACGACATATACGCGCTCGCTGCGGAACCGATAAGGCACGAGGGTAAAACCGTCGGAGCCGTCGTGGCGAAGATACGAGCCTCGGACGACGAGCTGATTTCATTCGTGTCGTCGTGCACGAACTGCGTCGCGACGATATTCTCAGGCGAAAAGAGAGTGCACACCAGCATTCCGGGCATGAAAGGCTCTACGATAGCGAATCCAGCCCTGATAAGAAGCGCGGAGAACGGAAAGACGACATCGATACTCACCACAATCAACGGCGAGAAATACATCGGATACTACTATCCGCTCAACGACAGCAAGGGGAATTTCCTCACGACCCTCTTCATCGCAAAGGAGCTGAGGGCGATGGATCTCGTCGCGAACAAGATTTTCAGGTCGCTCTTCATCATCATCGTTTTGTCCACTCTCTTCCTCGTGCTCGCGATGATTTTCCTCCTCTACAGGAAGATAATAGTTCCGATGAGGGCGATAACGCAGGCCGTGGAGAACCTGTCTTCCGGCGACGCGGATTTGACGAAGAGGCTCGACGCGACGGGAAACGACGAATTCACAAGGCTTGGAAACGGAGTCAACAAGTTCATACACATGCTCCAGGACATCATAAAGGAGCTGAAGAATTCGCAGGCGAGCCTTTCCGACACGAGCCAGAACCTCGGCTCAAGCGCGCAGCAGTCGGCCGCGGCTACTGCCGAGATTCTCGCGAACATACAGTCGGTCAGGAAGCAGTCCGAGAACCAGGCATCGGCCACGAAGAACACGGCGCACGTCCTTGAGATGAGCTCTGTGACGGTGGACGACCTGAACAACCACATCGAAAGCCAGACATCGAGCGTGACGGAAAGCTCGGCGGCAATCGAGGAGATGCTCGGCAACATCACGGCCGTCACGAATTCCGTCAAGAAGATGGCGGGAAGCTTCAAGGAACTGAACGACACAGTGGACGACGGAAAGACGAAGCTCGGCTCTGTCGGCGAAAAGGTCAACCAGATATCCGACCAGTCGAAGATGCTCATACAGGCGACCTCGATGATAACGCAGATAGCGTCCGAGACGAACCTCCTCGCCATGAACGCGGCCATCGAGGCGGCGCACGCGGGAGATGCGGGCAAGGGGTTCAGCGTCGTCGCGGAGGAAATCAGGAAGCTCGCGGAGAATTCCGGCACGCAGTCAAAGAACATCGCCACGGAACTCAAGGCGATAACAAGCTCAATCCAGGACGTAGTGAATTTGTCGAACGCATCCCAGACGGCGTTCGGAGCCATCGTCACGCAGCTCGACACGACCGACGTGATAATGCGCGAGATAAACAGCGCGATGGAGGAGCAGCAGATGGCCTCCCAGCAGATATTCGAGGCGCTGAGCAACGTGAAGGACACGTCCGTGACCGTGAGCGACAAGGCGAAGGTCATGAACGACGGAATCAACAACGTGGCTAGGGACATGAACACCGTCACGCAGATTTCAATGACGATTCTCGGAAGCATGGACGAGATGACGGCTGGAATCCAGCAGATTGGCGACGCGACGCAGATGGTCTCCGACCTGGCCCTCGACACGAAGAACAACGTCGACTTGATAAACGAGAAGCTCGGACAGTTCAAGGTATGACAAGCCAAAATCAAATCACGGAAGGAAAAATCTGGAAATCGCTACTGGTGTTTTTCTTTCCGATATTGATAGGCACACTATTCCAGCAGCTCTACAACACAATCGACGCGGTGATAATCGGCAAATTCGAGGGGAAGGAGGCGCTGGCGGCTGTCGGAGGCGGCACCGCCGTGTACCTCACCCTCATCGTAGGCTTCTTCGTGGGTGTCTCCTCTGGGGCGGGCGTCGTGATTTCGCAGCTCTTCGGCTCCAAGAACGCACGGGAGACGGAGAAGGCGGTGCACACGGCTCTGTCGCTATCGCTCGTCGGAGGAATCCTGATGACGGTGTTCGGAATCCTCACAGCGGACTGGGTGCTCAGGGTGACGAAAACGCCGGAAGAGATTCTTGAGCTTTCCCTCACCTACCTGCACATCTATTTCGCGAGCATGGTTCCGATGTTCGTCTACAACATGGCGGGCGGAGCGATGAGGGCCGCGGGCGACTCGAAGACTCCGCTCTACATACTCATCGCGGCGGTCGCAACGAACATCGCGCTGGACACGCTCTTCGTGGTCGCGTTCGGCTGGGGCGTGAAGGGAGTCGCGTGGGCCACGGTCATAAGCCAGGCCGAGTCGATGGCGGTCTCCCTCGTCCTGCTCGCGAGAAGGAAGGACAGCATCGCGTTCAGCTTCAGGAAGCTCTCGTTCACGCCGAACATTCTCTCGAAGATGCTGAAAATCGGCTTCCCCGCGGGAATACAGACGACTTTCTACAGCCTCTCGAACATCATCATTCAGTCCGCCATAAACTCGTTCGGGACGGTCACGATAGCGTCGTGGGCGGCGTTCTCCAAGATAGACGCGGCGTTCTGGACAATCGTGAGCGCGATGGGAATCTCCGTTACGACATTCGCGGGACAGAATTTCGGAGCCGGAAAATACACAAGGCTAAGGAAGTGCATGTGGGAGTCCCTCGCGATGACGGCGGCTTTCACGGTGGCCGCTTCAATCATCTTCACGCTAACGGGCAGGCTCTGCTTCTCGCTCTTCACGAACGACGCGGAAGTAATCGACGAGGGAATGAGAATCCTCAAATTCCTCGCTCCGTTCTGGCTCACATACATCTCGATAGAAATCCTCTCCGGCATAACGAGGGGGACGGGAGACTCGTTCTTCCCGATGGTCATCTCCCTCTTCGGAATCTGCTTCCTCAGAATCGCATGGCTCTTCACCGCGGTGCCGAAATTCAACACGGTCAAAAGCGTCCTCTCAAGCTACCCCCTCACATGGATAGCTACGAGCGCGGCTTTCTGGGTATATTGGTACTCAGGAAAATGGCTACACAGGAACTGAAAAAATGCAAAGCAAACTCTACAGCCTCATAGACAAGGCGTTCTTCGACTTCAAGATGCTTGAAAAAGGCTCACGGATTCTAGTCGGCGCGAGCGGAGGGAAAGACTCCACGCTTCTGATTGAATACCTCGCCAACAGACTGAAGTCGAAACGCCCCTACGACAACTTCTCGTTCGAGGCCGTGTACATCAAGACCGATTTCGCGGACGGCTTCAACAAGGAACTCGCTTCCACAATGGAAAAATGGGGAGTCTCCGTGAAGACAATCGAAGTGAACACGCTGGAGAGAATCAAGGAGGGGCACAGGATGAACTGCTGGTGGTGCTCAACGCAGAGGCGGAAGGAGCTCATCGACTACGCCCTGAAGAACGGATTCGACACGCTCGCCCTCGGCCACCACATGGACGACATCCTTGAGACTTTCTTGATGAACATGCTCGAAAAAGGCGAGCTGAGCACCATGCAGCCGCTATTCAAATACGAAAAATACCCGCTCAAGATAATCCGCCCGCTCGCATACGCCTCCGTGGACATGATAAGGGAGCACGCAGCGGAGATGGGCTGGCAGCAGATTACCTGCACCTGCACCTATCAGGAAAATTCCGGGCGGAAAGAGGCGAGGAAGCGTCTGGAGCTTTTGACGGACGGCGACTACGCGAAGAAGACCCACATGATGAGGGCGATGAAGGGCATACTGTGAAAAACCAAAAGCAGGAGAAAACAATGCCACAAACCATAGAATCTGATTTGCAAAGAATATTGAAGGCCAGAAATGCAGATATAGGACTTTTCATTTTGGCAATGCATTCATTAATCGAAAGATGCTTGAGAAAAAAGTACGGATATGAGAATCGAAATTATTCAATTCCCTCTTCAACAACATTCGGGGAACTGATAAACAACTACGCAAACGACTATTACAACCAGCATGGAGTCCCCCAATACAAGGGAGCAACAGAACGATGTCTTCCTAAAAACGAGTGGGAAATCTTCAAAACGCTGAGGGAAATCTACACAAACCACTATCTTGCAAACGATGTGCGGCATCAATTTGAAGAGAAAGAACCGGAAGCGGCCCAATCAACAGTAAAATGTTTCTTGGCATTCGCAAAGGCCGAGAACTGGAACTATCCACAGGCCTTGGCGGAATTGAAAAAGGAACTCACAAACTGGGACAAGCACAGCGCATACCAGAGCCAGGAACTCACACGGCTGATAAACCAAATAGACGAACTGAAAAGAAAGAATGAGAACCTTGCAGAAAAAGCCAACAAATATGCAGAACTAGAAAACAGGCTCAAAGTTCTTGAAGCAAAAGAGGGCCTGCTAAACAGCCAACTAAAAGAGCAAGAGGGTAAACTTTCAAAAAAAGACAAAAAAATCGACGAAATTAGAAAAAAGACTTTTGAGGAGTCTCAGAAATTCAGAAACGAGAAAAAAGAACTTCTTGAAGAACTGAAAAAATTCGACAACACCAAAAAATATCTTTCATATTTGGAGAGGGTCTCATTCTACACAAAAACAAGGCACGATTATGAGTCTTCGGTGATAAAGCTCACGCCTGAACAGCAGGACATCCTCGAACAGATAAAACTCAACAGCGACTTTCTCGTAAAAGGCGCAGCCGGAACCGGAAAATCGCTGGTCCTTCTCAAGGCGCTTGAAAAGGCGGTGAACGAGATGAACTCTGAACTCGATTTCGGCGACAATGGAAAACCATTCAGGCTTCTCACATACACGAAAAGTTTGGTGAAGTACAATCAATATGTCACACAGATTTTGGGAACGAATGTACCGGCCGAAACAATAACAACTGCCGACTCCTTCCTTTATTCAATGCTGAAGAAATTTTTTCCGTCAAAATCGATATTCTTCTATCTTGATAAAGAATATGGGAAAGTTTTCTCGACCGAATGCGCCCGGGAATTTTCCCCAGAAGAAATTTTCAGGGAACTGAACGAATTTATATGGGCAAACTGCATCACAAAAGAGGACTACACAGAAAAACTCTGCGACAGAACGGGGATGAAAAACCCAATCAAAAAAAACGACAGAATCAAAATATGGCAGGCTCTCGAAGAAATTGAAGAAAGACTTGAAGCAATGGACAAGTGGCCAAGAAATTTCGTGGCCAAAAAGATAATTCAAGCCATGGAGAATGCCCTTTCAAATGGAGATTCCGCTTTTCTCGCTGAATATTCTTTTGTTGACGAAGCACAGGACCTGCCGCCAGTGATTCTAGCCATGATAAAGAAGTCGACAAAGAGATGCGTATTCCTTGCGGGCGACAGCGACCAGTCAATCTACAGGAAGGGCTTCAACTGGAACATGTCGGGAATAGACATAAAGGGAAGAACAAAGATTCTAAAAACGAATTTCCGAAACACGAATCAGATTCATGAATTCGCAGAAAAATACCGAGAAAGGTTCAAGCACATGGACAAGGCAACACAGCCTTCCGCATTCAGACCGGGTCCGCCTGTTGAACTTTCAGGCGGCAAAGATACGGCCGATTTAATTGAAAAAATTGTCCAGCAGATAAAATTGCTCATGAACGCACTGAACTACGAAGAGGAGAACATCTGCATAATCGCGAATGAAAATAAAAAACTGGAAGACATTCAAAAACTGCTCGACAAAGAAATCGGCATAGCAAGCAAAAAAGTCGCAGACGCTGATTTCGATTTCGCCACGAGCAAGGGAATCAGGCTTTGCACAAGCCAGAACTGCAAGGGACTGGACTTCCCCGTAGTCCTCTTGCTAGCCGACCACAGGGTTCACGGAATGGAAAAAACAACAGCCTTCGATGAGGAGACATATTACGAGCAACAGTACAACATGGTCTATGTCTGCCTTACACGGGCCATGGAAATGCTCCATATTTTCACAGTCGACGGAACAACTTTCGGGCCATTCAAGGATTTGAAGGAAATAAATCGGTGAGAAATTCTATAAAAAAGCGTGGACAAGGGAAAAATCATTAAAAATTCTTCCTTCCACGCTTTTTTTTTCAACTCAAAAATATCACATCATTCCGAAGGCTTTTGGAAGCCACTCGCTCACCGTCGGAACGAAGGTCACGAAAAGCAGCATGACGATTATCGCGGCGAAATACGGAACGAGATTCTTCATGACGCGCTCGATTTTGAGGTTGGCGACAGAGCATCCCACGAAGAGGACGCTTCCGACAGGCGGTGTCACTGTTCCAATCGCAAGATTCATTATCATCATCACGCCGAATTGGACAGCGTCCATTCCCACGCTCTTCACGACAGGAAGAAGAATCGGAGTGAAAATCATCAGGGCCGGAGCCATGTCCATGAACGTTCCGACGACGAGCAGAATGATGTTCACAAGAAGCAGTATGACCACCTTGTTGTGGGAAATGCTCAAGAGCGCGTTGCTGATTGCCTGCGGAAGCCCCGTGAACGAAAGCACGAACGAAAGAACCGAAGAGGCTCCGATTATGAGCATTATGATTGTGGTCATCACGCCGGCATCGACGAGAACTTTCTTTATTTTGGAGAGCGGAATGCTTCTGTAAACGAAGACCGCAAGAATGAAAGCGTAGATTACAGCGATGCCCGAAGCCTCTGTCGGAGTGAAAACGCCCGAAAGGATTCCGCCGATGATGATTACTATCATGAAAAGAGAGGGGACAGCGTCCAGGACAATCTTGAAAGCCTCTTTCGCGCTTGTCCTCTCGGTTTTTCTCACAATGTAGCCGTGCTTCTGGGCATAGACGAAAGCGACAATCATGCAGACGAGCGCCCAGAGAATGCCTGGAATCCAGCCGGCCATGAGCAGGGTCGCGACGGAAGTGCCTCCAGCGGCGGCGGAATAGACAATCGGCGCGTTCGTAGGCGGAATCAACTGGCCGACAGGAGCCGTGGCTATGTTGGTGGCGGCGGAGAAGCCCTCGTCATAGCCCTGCTCTTTCTCCATTGGATTCAGGACGCCGCCAATGGCAGTCGCGGCGGCGATTCCAGAGCCTGAGAGCGAACCGAAAAGGCCGTTCCCGGCTATGTTCGCCAAAGCCAAGGAACCGGGAACCCTGCCAAGGACAAGCATTGCAAGGTTTATTATCCTCTTCGCGATTCCGCCACTGGACATCAGCTGCCCCGCAAGTATGAAAAACGGGACCGCGAGGAGCGAGAAAGAATCGATTCCGGTCACGAGTTTCTGGGCGGAGATGAACATTCCGAATTTTGGAGTGAGGAACATTATTATGGTCACGAGCGACGATGTGATTATCGAGAACGACACCGGCACTTTCAACGCCAATGTAATGGCGAACAAAATGACAAGAACGATAGCTGACTGCAATTCCATGTTATTTTCCCTCCCCTGACTCAGAGTCAGAATTCTTGACCAAATCCAGCAAACGAGGCAGCGTGTAGAGAATCATCAGCACGCCGCAGACGGGAACTCCGGCATAGTAGAACTGCATCGGAAGGCCGAGCGCGGGAGAAAGCTGCCCCACGGCGTTCTTAGTGACCATTGTTCCGCCTACGACCATCACGAAGAAGGCTATGCAGAAAATCAAAACCTCTATGAAAAGCTGATTCACCCTTTTTCCCTTCCTGCTGAACGAATCGACGACAAATTCGATGGCGATGTGCTGGTTTCTCGAATATGCGTAAGGAACGCCAAGCATCGTCAACCAGATGAGGGCATACCGCAAATATTCCTCGGTCCAGCTGGCGGCGTTGTTCATTACCATTCGCGTGAAAATCTGCCAGAAGTTTCCAAGGACCATCGAAGCGACCAAAACAAGAATGACGGTCTCGATTACCTTGTCCAATATTTGAGTCAGTTTCTTCATTTGGAACCTCCGTTCACCTTTCCGAATTTTTGAACATCGTCGTAGAGTTTCTGATATTCCTCGCCCCTCCTTGTGAATTCTGCCGCGATGGGCTTCACGGACTCTATGAGGGAAGTCTTGTCGATGTCGTAGTAGATTTTCACGCCGTGCAGCTTCGCCTCCTCAATCGCTTTCGCCATCATGTCGTTGTACTTCATTTTGAAGTTGTCGTTGGTCTTCGCCAAAGACTTTTTGAGATGGTCCTTCTGCTCGTCAGTCAAATCATTCCAAGTCGAAGTGCTTATGATGTAGATGTCAGGCGAATACTGGTGCTCGGTGTAGGTGTACGAAGAAACCAAATCCTCGTGTCCGTTTACGGTCAGGGCAAGTTCCGTGTTCTCGGCTCCGTCGACGACGCCCTGCTGCAGGGCCGTGTAGGTCTCGCTGGAGCTCATCGGGACAGGGGAGCCTCCCATTGCGGAAATCATGTCCATGGAAGTCGAATTCGGCATCGAACGTATTTTCTTTCCCTTGAGCTTTTCGGGAGAATCCACGCAGACGTCGTTCTTCAAGTAATAGTTTCGAGAGCCGTTCGCATAGTAGCCGATTGCGATGAAGCCTTGGTCGGCGGTGGACTCGAACAGCCTCTTTATCTCGGAGCTGTTCTCCATGGCCTCGTAGTAGTGCTCCTGATTCACGAAAAGATATGGCAGCGCGAAAATCGCATAGCGGTCGTCAAACTGTCCGAGAGTCTGCGAGCCGACCTTTGCCATGTCAAGGATTCCCGCCTGCACCATCTCAATCTCAGATGTCTCAGACCCCAAGATTCCGCTTGGATAGATTTTCACGCTAACTCCCTTGGAAGGCTCCTCCGCAACAAAATCTGCGAATTTCGCTATGGTGTCGGCGATTTCGCTTCCATCCTGCTGGTTGTGCGCGAGCCTTATCGTCCTGCCATCCCCCTTGTACTGCCGGGAAGCGGAGACGAAGGTTGCAGCGACGACGAGCAAACCTAGAACCAAGCCTGCAAGTCCAACTTTTTTCACAACGCTCATTTTTTACCTCCTGATTTTTCCATGACTCAATTCTACAAAAGGCGGAAAAATCAGCAGAAATAAAAAAGTCATTATTTAGCACAATTTCGTCAATTTTGAACGAAACAGACATTTTCAAAAACAAAAAAGAGCATCACCGGCCAATCAAAAAAATCAGCAAAAAATTCAAAATTCATCTTTTTCAATTGACATATTTCTGTCATTCGTGATAATATTCTTTTCATCGCAAATGACAAAAGCATGATCCCTTAGCTCAGTCGGTAGAGCAACGGACTGTTAATCCGTGTGTCGCTGGTTCAAGCCCAGCAGGGGTCGAAGAAAAACAAAAAAAAGCTGAATCCGTTCAAAGTGCCTTCCACTTGGGATTCAGCTTTTTTTATGCGCCGTGCCGGATTCCAAGCGCACCTGAATCCGACACGGCGGCTTATCACCTTTTCTTGTAGTTCTTGTTCTTCACAAGCACCTTCTTCTCCACAGGCGGCTTGATGCCGGGAAGGACATAGGACGCGAAGACAGAATCCTTCTTCTTCAACTCGGAAACGACATCGTATGCGACCATCGTGGCACCGTAGACGTTCAAGTGCGTGTTGTCGACTGAATCATCATCCTTCGTCTTCTGCGCGTGGAATTTCGCAGTCTTTGCGGGAGAAAGCTTCTGGTACCTCTCCTTTGTGATGGAGGTCAAATCGACGACAGACACGCCAAGTTCCTCTCCGAGTTCCAAAATAGCCTTCGAGTAGTCTCCTCCCCTGAATCCGTCCTTGTCGGCTGTGATGTGGATTGTAGAGCCTGAATAAGTTCCGTCCTTCGAGCGGCGCACAATCGGGGTGCAGAGGACAGGGACGGCTTTTTTCTCCAAAGCGACTTTCACATAATTCTCGTAAAGAACATTCTTGAAGGAGCCTTCGTCATCCTTGGAGCCGTTCGGGTCTGCGTAGCGGGAAGTCTCGGCCTTCTCGTCGTTGTGACCGAAGCCGATAACGAGGTAGTCGCCCTCCTTTATGTTGTCCACGAAAGTCTTGTAGTTCTTCTCCTTCAAAAAGCTCTTGGACGAACGTCCCGACATCGCGAGGTTCTCAACGGTGATTTTGGACGAATCGAGGTATTCGGCGAGTTTCGTTCCATATCCATAGCGCGGATAGTAGTAGTTGTCGTTGAACGCGCTCAAAGTCGAGTCGCCCACGACGAAAAGGCGCACGCCCCCGGACGCGGACACGCTGGTGATTGAATCGACTTTTTCGACATTCTCGTTTGCGACAGTTGCATCGTCGAGGACAGATCCTTCGGCGAAGAGAAAAGAGCAGCAGAGAATTGACGCTGCGAGAGAAATCAATTTCTTCATTTATTAACCTCCAAAAACGATGCAAAAATTATACCATTGAATTTTCAGATGACAATCAAAATGCTAATATAGAAAACGCAGATTATATTTTGAGGAGCTTCAAAAATGGCATATCCATTCCAAAACATCGAGCCGAAATGGCAGAAATACTGGGACGAACACAAGACGTTCAAGACGGTGGAGGACGAATCGGTACCGAAAGAGAAAAGGCGATACATCCTCGACATGTTCCCCTACCCGTCGGGAGCCGGACTCCACGTGGGACACCCGGAAGGCTACACGGCCACGGACATCTACTCGCGCTACCTCCGCATGAACGGCTACAACGTCCTCCATCCGATGGGATACGACGCGTTCGGTCTTCCGGCGGAGAACTATGCCATAAAGACGGGCACCCACCCGGCCGAGACGACGTTCAAGAACATCGCGCACTTCACGGAGCAGATAAAGGCGCTCGGTTTCTCATACGACTGGGACAGGGAGATAAAGACCTGCACGCCAGACTACTACAAGTGGACGCAGTGGATTTTCCTCCAGCTCTACAAGAAGGGATTGGCATACGAAGCCGAGACTCCAATCAACTGGTGTCCGTCGTGCATGACGGGACTCGCGAACGAGGAAGTCAAGGAAGGGCACTGCGACAGGTGCGGCGCGCAGGTCACGCACAAGGTCATCAGGCAGTGGATTCTCAAAATCACGGCATATGCGGACAGGCTCATCGAAGACCTTGACGGGCTCGACTGGCCAGAATCGGTCAAGGCCATGCAGAGGAACTGGATTGGAAGGAGCGAGGGAGCCGAAGTCGACTTCACAGTGGCGGACAAGGACGGAAAGCCGACGGAACAGAAGCTCAAGGTCTACACGACAAGGTGCGACACGCTTTTCGGAGCGACATACATGGTCGTCTCACCGGAGCACCCCCTCATCGAAAAGCTCACCACAACAGAACAGAAGGAAGCCGTGGCAAAATACAGGGAAGAGGCGGCCAAGAAGTCTGACCTTGAGAGGACAGATTTGGCGAAGGACAAGACCGGCGTCTTCTCTGGAAGCTACGCGATAAACCCGGTGAACGGAAAGCTCATCCCAATCTGGGTCGCGGACTACGTTCTCATCTCTTACGGAACGGGAGCCATCATGGCGGTTCCGGCGCACGACACGAGGGACTGGGAATTCGCGAAGAAATTCAACCTTCCGATAATCGAAGTCCTGAAAAGCGAAGTGGACGTCCAGACACAGGCATGGACGGAGGACGGAGTGCATGTGAACTCGGAATTCCTGGACGGACTGAACAAGAAGGACGCAATCGCGAAAATGCTTTCGTTCCTTGAAGAGAAGAAAATCGGAAAGAAAGCCGTGAACTACAAACTCCGCGACTGGGTTTTCTCAAGGCAGAGATACTGGGGAGAGCCGATTCCGCTCGTGCACTGCCCGAAATGCGGAATCGTCCCGGTGCCGGAGGACCAGCTTCCGCTTGAGCTTCCGGCCGTCAAGACCTACCAGCCGACAGGAACAGGGGAAAGCCCGCTCGCCGGAATCGACAGCTGGGTGAACTGCAAGTGCCCTGTCTGCGGAGCCGACTCAAGGCGCGAGACGAACACGATGCCGCAGTGGGCAGGAAGCTGCTGGTACTACCTCCGCTACATCGACCCGAAGAACGAGCTTTCGTTCGCGGACAAGGCGAAAGAGTCATACTGGATGCCTGTGGACTTGTACGTCGGAGGAGCCGAGCACGCAGTTCTTCACCTCCTCTACGCCCGCTTCTGGCACAAGGTCCTCTACGACTGCGGATTGGTCTCCACGAAGGAGCCGTTCCAGCGCCTCATCAACCAGGGAATGATTACGTCTTTCGCATTCCAGAGGAAAACGAAGTCGCTCGTGGCCGTGGACGCAGTTGAAGAGCGCGATGGAAAATACTACGCGAAGGACGACGGAGAGGAGCTTGAGAGGGTCGTCGCGAAGATGTCGAAGTCGCTCAAGAACGTGGTGAACCCGGACGACATGATAAAGACCTACGGAGCCGATTCTGTCCGCATGTACGAGATGTTCATGGGACCGTTCACAGTCTCTAAGCCGTGGGACACGCAGGGACTGGTCGGAATCAACCGCTTTCTCGACAAAGTGTGGAAAGTCTCCGAAAAGCCGATGTCGGACATCGACATCACGGGAAAGCTCGACAAGGACTTGGCCGCGCTCCGAAAGACATACGCAAAGACCGTGAAGAAAGTCACGGAGGACACGGGCAACCTGGACTTCAACGTTGCGATTTCGCAGATGATGATTTTCATCAACGAGGCCTCCAAGTTCGACTCGATTCCGAAATCGATGTGGGAGGGATTCGTCCTGCTCATCTCGCCATACGCCCCTCACCTCGGCGAAGAGCTTTGGCAGAAACTCGGACACACGGAGTCCAACGCCTACGAGAAATGGCCGACTTTCGACGAGTCGTTCTGCGCCGAGGACACCAAGGAGTTCCCGGTCATGATAAACGGAAAGCTCCGCGCCAAGTTCGAGGCGGCCGCCAACACCGACAGCGCGACGCTTGAGGCGATGGCGAAGGAGACCGACGGCTTCAAGAAGTTCACCGACGGAAAGACGGTCGCTAAAATCATCGTCGTTCCAGGAAAACTCGTGAACGTGGTCGTGAAATAAACCGGGAAGAAAAAAACATCCGCCACCGACAGTTCGATTGAAGCAACTGTCAGTGGCATTTTTTTTCACGTTGGCGCCTACTCTCTCTGCCCCCCATCCGTGCTATAATCGAGCCGGAGGCACTGCATGGGAATCTATCTGAATCCGAACAACGAAACGTTCACGAGAATCCTAAAACGGGAAATCTATGTCGACAAGACGATGATGATAAAAGTCATCAACCGTTTCATGGAGACCGACAACACCTACATCTGCGTCTCGCGCCCGCGCCGGTTCGGAAAGACATTCGCAGGCAACATGCTCTCGGCGTACTTCTCAAAGGGCTGCGACTCAAGGAAGCTTTTCGAGCCGTACAAAATAAGCCGCGACCCGAGTTTCGAGAGCAATCTGAACAAGCTGAACGTCATTAAAATCGACGTGAACAGCGAATTCAAGAACGAGAGGGATACGGATAATCTTTTGAACAATCTGCAAGACAGAATCGTCGCCGAGTTCATCGAGCAGTTCCCGGACTTAGATTTCAACCCGAAAGAGTCCGTCGGAAACTGCATCTTGAAGGCGTACTCGAAAAGAAACGAGCATTTCGTGGTCATCATGGACGAATACGACGTGCTCGTTCGGGAAAACGTGAGCGAGAAGCTTTTCCAGCAGTATCTGGACTTTTTGAACGGGCTTTTCAAGAGCGACACCTTGCGGCCTGCGATTTCGCTTGCGTACCTGACCGGGGTCCTCCCGATTATCCGCGACAGAATCCAGTCCAAACTCAACAACTTCCACGAGTACACGATTCTCGATGCTGGAAAACTGGCGGAATTCATCGGATTCACAACCCCGGAAGTTCAGGAACTCTGCGTGGAACACAATGCTGACTTCGAGGAATTCAAGAGATGGTACGACGGCTACAGCCAGCGCGGAATCGAAATCTACAATCCGGAATCTGTCGTGCTCTCTCTTGATTCTGGGGAATGCGAGAACTATTGGGGAAAAACCTCCACCTACGCAGTCATCTCCGACCGCATACAAGAGAACTTCGAGGGCATGAAGGATGACGTAATCAAAATGATTTCAGGCGAAAGCGTGAGCGTGAACGTGACAAGATACATGAACACGATGACGGATTTTTCGACAAGAAGCGACGCATTCACGTATCTGATTCATCTCGGCTATCTTGCCTACAACCGCAACGACAAAACGTGCAGAATCCCGAACAGGGAAGTCCGGCAGGAATGGTTCAATGCGATTGAGGCGAACAAGGACTATTCGGTGACGAACCGCATAATCCAGGATTCAGAGGAGCTTTTGAAAGAGACGCTGAAGATGAACGAAGATGCCGTCGCGAAGGCTCTCGACGAGAGCCACATCCACGTCACGAGCAACAGGAGCTACAACAACGAGGACGCTCTGCAGAGCGCGGTTTACCTCTCGTACATCTACGCCCTGAACAAGTACACAATCCTGCGCGAGGTGACCACCGGCAAAGGATTCGCCGACGTGGTTTTCATTCCGTTCGTGCCGGACCTCCCCGCGATGATTGTCGAGCTGAAAAGGAACGGCTCCACCGAAAGCGCGCTCGAACAGATAAAGGAGAGACGGTATTTCTCTTCTCTTGAACACTATTCCGGCAACCTTCTCTTCGTCGGCGTGAACTACGACGAGGAGAAGAAGACCCACGAGTGCAGAATCGAGCGGTTCGTGAAGGAGTGATGCATAGGAACAAAAACAAAAAGACCGCAGGATTCGATTCAAAAATCCCGCGGTCTTTTGTTCAGCCAACGGCTATTCAAGTTCCGGGAGCCAGATTTTTGGGTTCCAGACAATCTTGTAGCGGTAGTCGCTCTCTTTGACGGGCTTCAGCTGTTCGGAAAAATAGGTGATGTCCTGCTTTTGCCCAAGATAATGCCTGAGGTACTCGTCCTCGCCCGTCTTAACGACAAGCTCGATGTCGCCGTCGTGGTCCACCTGCACGTGGCAGTAGCCTTCGCAGGTGAACACAGTCTCGCCAAGGCGCACGTTGTAGAAGACGACGCGCCTGTACGTCTCGAAGTTGCCTTCCTTCATCTCAAGCTTGTTGACCGTCACCGCGTATTCGGACTGGTATTTCGCGGCCTTCGCTTCACGGTTGTAGTTAGCCTGCGCCATGAAATTCCCGCAGCCGGAAAGAAACAATGACGAGGCGAAAAGGCCTGCAAACAGAATTTTTTTCATTAAAAAACCTCCCTTTTCCGCATTTTACAGGCTGCCGAAAAATTCATCTATACCGAACGGATGCTTAAGCGAGCTTCAGGGAAGCGCACAACCAATCGTCAATGCGGAATAAAAAACATCAGAATCATGTTATAATCAAGAAAAGTTCAACAAAAACTTGTAAAGACAGGGGGATGTTTTGGAAAAGAAAGACGGAAAAAAGATGGGAGTGAAATTCCATTCGATGAAAGCGAGAATCGCGGTTCTCTTGACATTGGCGGCGGTGTTCCTCACGGTCGCGCTGGCGGCGATAGGGCTTCGGCAGTTCGTGAACGCGTCTAGGCAGGACCACATAGCGATTGCCAGAGGAGCGGTCGCGCTGGCGGCGGAGAGCATTGATGCGGACAGAATCGGCGCGTACTTGAACGAGGGAAAAGGCGCGGAAGGATACGCGGAGACGCTCGGACGGCTCAAGAGCATCAGGAAGAACACTCCTGACATCGAATACCTATACGTCTACCAGATTCGGAAAGACGGCTGCCACACGGTCTTCGACACCGACGAGGAGAACGCGGACTTCGAGATGGGAGAACTGATAGAATTCGACGAATCGTTTCTGCCGCTCGTCCCCTCGCTCCTGAACGGGCAGGAGATAGCCCCTCTGGAGTCGAACGACAAATTCGGCTGGCTCCTCACCGTGTACAGGCCGGTGCGCGACTCAAGCGGAAAATGCGTCTGCTACGTCGGAGCGGACATCTCCATGAACGCCCTCCGCGACTACAAATTCCGCTTCATCGCGAAAGTGGCGTTGTACTTTTCAGGAATCCTCATTCTCATAATCGCGCTCGGAATTTACTCGGCAAACAAATTCATACAACCAATCCACCGCCTTCAGGAAGCGTTCGCAGCAATGGCGCGCGGAAACCTCACGGAGCGTGTGGAGAGGACATCGTCGGACGAAATCGGGGAGCTTTCGGACTCGTTCAACGCGCTAGCGGAGCAGTTCGGCTCGCTCACGGCTGAAATCCTCGGAGTGAAGGACGACCTGTCGCATTCGGGAAGAAGCCTTTCGGATGACGTCTCGTCGACTACGACTGCGGTCTCGGAGGTGGAAAGCAGCGTCAGGACGGTCGGGGAACAGCTCGACAGGCAGAAGACGAGCGTCTACGAGACGGCGGAGGCGGCAAGGCAGATTACGGGAAGCACAAGCACCCTCGAAAACATGGTCGAAAAGCAGTCGGAGAGCGTGGAAAAAGCGTCGTCGGCCATAGAGGCGATAGTCGGCAACATCGACTCGGTGAACGCGACTGTCGGAAAAATGGCGCAGTCCTTCTCCACGCTCGAAGAGAATGCGGAGAACGGATTCGAGAAGCAGAGGAACGTGAACGAACGGCTTTCAGTAATCGAGAGGCAGTCGGACACGCTGCACGAGGCGAACCAGGCAATCGCCGCCATAGCGGAGCAGACGAACCTCCTTGCGATGAACGCGGCAATCGAGGCGGCTCACGCGGGCGAGGCGGGAAAGGGATTCTCGGTCGTGGCGGACGAAATCAGGCAGCTGGCGGAAACGTCGGGCGAGCAGTCCAAGAGAATCGCCGAGCAGCTGAACTCAATCCGGGACTCAATCGCGCAGGTCGTCGAAGCGTCCACGGCATCGAGCGAGGCTTTCAGCGTGGCGGCCGACAAAATCAGGGAGACGAACGAACTTGTGACGAAAATCCGAACGGCAATGTCCGAACAGAACGAGGACTCCAAGCAGATTGGAGAGAGCCTCAGGGCGATGAACGACAGCACTGACGCGGTCCAGAAAGCGTCCAAGGAAATGGCGGCGAACACGAACAAAATCAGCGAAAGAATCGACTCTTTGCAGAGCGTGACCGAAATCATCAACGACATGATGGGAAACGTCACCGCGAGCGTGGAAAGAATCGGAGCGGCTGAAAAATCCTTGAGCGAGATAAGTGCCAAAGTCTCCGACAACATCGAAAGCATCGACAGCCAACTCTCGGTCTTCAAAGTCTAGCATCCACGAAAGAAAAATCAAAAAGGCGCGCCCGCCAACAGAAGCGCATTCCACGCTTCAAAATCGGCAAGCGCGCCTTTCATTGAGGAACGGGCAGATTCACTTGCCCTGGCCCTCTTTCGTCACCCTTCTCCACTCAGCTATGAATTCGAGCATCAAACGCTGGCTGCCTCCGAACCAAAGCCTCTGAAACCGGCACGCCTCGACACCCAGATACCTGTAATGGAGGGGATTGTATTCTGAATTGGAAGAATATGTCATCGACCAGCCGTATTTGTGCGCATTCTCCGAAAGCCACTCCGAAGCCTTCCCGCCTGAATCAAGGAAATCCACCGCATACCCAGTCTGGTGCTCGCTCGTACCGGGAAAGTCGTCAGTACTGATGCCCCCCCTTTCAGGAGAAGACAAAAGCTCGTCGTAGATGGCCTTCTGCTCGGAATAGCTTCTGTAGCCAGATTTCACTATGAGCGTTATGTTTTCCAAACGCGAAGCCTCGCCCATGCGGCGGAGAGCCTTCTCCGCGTTTTTTTTCAGGCGCAGGCTGTCCGAGCAGATGTTGTAGAACTGGTTTATCTGCAGCGTCTCAAGCTCGGACGGAATGTACAATTCAGAAATCGGATGGTCACGGTCGCAGATGACGAACATCTTGAGCTTGTCGTTCAGGCTGTTCGAATCGAACGAGGAAACGGAATCCGACTTCAGAACCTTGTCCAGCGCCTCAAGGAAAGCGGCCGTGCTGCCCATGCGTATGGACTCGCGGCACTCAGGGCTGACATTCTGGAGGACGACGGAGAGAGTGTCGTTTTTCGCAGCGGCCTGAACGCCATTCTCTTTTTTTCCGCATGAGAGGAAAGAGAAAACGGACAGGGCAAGAACCAATAGAAATGAAATTTTTCGCATCTTATCCGATTTCCGTCACCGAGTGAATGTACGTGAAAATGTTGTCGAAACCTGTGTCCTCCAACGCAGTCCTTGAAGCCGGAGACGGATTCATCAGATAAAATTTGTGGCCGAACTCCTCGCCGTCATTGAATCCTGCCATTATGATTCCGATTCCAGTGGAATCGATGGAAAGAATTTGAGACAAATCGATTACGACATTCATCACCTTGATGTTCTCAAAAACCTTTTCCCGAAATTCTGAAGCGGTGTAGGAATTCAAATCCCCCGCAAGCTCGTACATCACATAGTTTGTACCGAATTTCTCTTTCAACTGAAGCTGTTCCATACACTTTCCTCACATTAACAGGTTAAAACTACTTGCTCAACTTCATGACAAGGACGCTTACATCGTCCTCTGGTCCGACGGTCGTGATGAATTCCTTGAGGCTCTCGAAGGAAGTCTCGGCAATGCTCTGGGCAGGAAGCGAAGTGTTCTCCGTTATGCACTTCTGGATTCTGTCCTTTCCGAACTGCTCCCCACGAGGCGAATGCGCGTCTATGAGGCCGTCGGTGCAGGTCACGAGGATGTCGCCCGGATTGAGCTTCACCTTCTTCACCTTTATGTACGGAGAGATGTCCTTGACGAAGCCCAGGACGTGCCCCTCTCCCTGAATCTCGATGATGTTGTTGTACGCCCTCGTGTAGAGGAACATGGCGGGGATTCCGCAGTTGATGTAGTAGACAGTGTTGTCCTTGAAGTCGATGAGACCGAAGACACCCTCCATGAACGTCCCCTTCGGGAGGTTGAAGCGGATGAACTGGTTGACCTTCTCCACAAGCCGCTTGAAATCGCTCGTGTCGTGCAGGTACGTTCTGATGATGGACTTTACGATGACCATGCTCATGGACGCGCTGATTCCCTTTCCGCTCAAGTCGCCCATGACGAAGACGTGCTTGTCGTCGCTGAGCTTGACGAGGTCGATGAACTCTCCACCGATGTTGTGGGCGTGAATCATTATGTTTCCGACATCATACTTCTTGTTCTTTATGAAGTCCATGTTTCCCTGGATTGACTCGATAATCTGCTCCGACATGTGGATTTCCCTGTTGACGGTACCCACGATTTCCTGGTTTCCGATGTTCTTCAAGTAGTAGCCGAAAACCCAAAGATAAGAGTAGAGCTTCTTGAAGACCTCGTAGTCGTAGTCCGAGTAGATGTTTCCTCCAGACCTCTCGCCGAGGACGAGAACTCCGAGCAGGTGGCGGCCTTCGTTGAGGAGGATTATAGCGTCCGAATGCGTCCTCTTGAAAAAGTCTAGAAGTTCGGTCTTTATCGACATGAAGTGGTATCCAGTCTCGACGGAACTTTTCAGGACAATCTGGGAGTCCATGTTCAAGAGGACATCGAACACCCGGTCCTTCTCGTTGATTTTTATCCTCTTGTCCCCTTCCTGGTCATAGACCGAGCAAAGTTCTCCGTTCCCCTGGTCAATCAGGACTCTGAACGAAGCCATTCCGATGTTCTGAGTGAAGATGTCGTGCATCTTCTTGACGACATCTTTCGGGTCGTCGCTGTAGTCCATCTGCGAGAGGTCTTCCTCAAGAATCGAAGCGTACTGGTTGGAATGGAAGCCGGAGAAACGCTTGAAAATTTTCTGCAGCTCGTAGGAGGCGACAACCGCCCCCGCAATAACGACAAGAAAAAGCAGGAAGAACGTAAAAGTCGCAGTTCCATAAAGTTTCCAGATGAACGGAAAGATGATTCCAACTACGAGCGACGGAACGACATAACAGACGACGCCCTTCAAGAACAATGCCGAAGCGGAGTAGAAATCGTAAAGGAAGTTCTGGGTGGCGGCCATCACGACAACCGCCTGCGCAAGGACGAATCCCGCCAATACAATAGAAGAGAAAAGCGCGACCCGCTCGGACGCCATGAAGACGAGCTTCATCGAAACCCAAGCAAGGACGAGTGCGATTGATGTCAATATCGTCTTCTGATGGTCGAGGCGGCTGGTCCTGTTCTCGGAGCGAAGAAGCATTATTATGACGGACAAAGACGGCAGGCAGAACGTCATCAGGACTTCGTAGAAATTGTACCAGCTGTACGGGAAGTAGTTCGTCAAACGCCCGGTGAAAAGGGACTTCGCATCGACCCGGATACCGAGAAACGATGTGATGTTGACGGCATATATCTTCGTGAAGAGAAGCCAGAAACAGAAGACATAGCCAGCAATCGTGGCCGCCCTGGCGACAGTTCCCCTCTCGAAAGACGGAAATGTGATGCAGTATACGCAGAAATTTATGGCGTACATGCCCATGAACAGGTACATGCACTTTCCAAGGAACGTCGTAAGCCTTTCAGGCGCATCCGACATGGAGAACATGACGGTGAAGCCCATCAGCAAACAAGCCACTCCCAAAAGCGTATTCATTATGATGACGGGATTGGAGCCTATGTCCTCCTTGTTTCCCATCTTCTTGTCGGCGTAGAGCGAAAGCCACAAAAGAAGCGCGGCAAAAACGAAATTAAGAATACCGTAAACCATTTTTCTCTCCTGTAGACTCACTTTTTCTGCGATGTCGGACCGATTTTCGCCGCGAGCATCGTAACATCGTCGTGCAAGCGCGAATCCCCGTTGTATTCCATGACGAGGTTCGCGATGTCGTTTATGAATTCCTGCGGATCCTTTCCCGCGCTTGCCTTTATCGTGTCGGTGTAGAGCTGGGTGTCGCCGAGCTCAACCTTGTCCTCGTTCATGACCTCGGAAACACCATCGGAAGCCATCAATATCATGTCGCCGGAGAAAAGACGCTGCTCGGCGATTGGAATGTCGTCGTCGAGGGGAATGATTCCGACAATCGAACAGTTCGAAGAAAGCGGCTTTATCCTGTAGCCCTCCGGAGACTTCGTGATGATGATTGGGTCTGACATCGAAGCGTTTATGTACCTGATTCGCATCTTCTCCGTGTCGATTATTCCCATGAACAATACCGTGTACTTGTCCTGAAGATGCATGCTCTTGATTGCCTCGTCTATGGCGTGAATCATTCCGACCAGATCTTCCTTGTCCTCCCTGATTTTCACGGTGTTCATGACGAGACCCATGACGAGGGCGGCGGCCATTCCCTTTCCAGAAACGTCCCCGAGCATTATGAAAGTCTTGTGCTCGTCGATTGGAAGGACAGTGTAGTAGTCTCCAGAAACGTTGATGAGCGGCCGGAAGTATGCGGCGAATTTCACGCGCTCCACGGTCGGGAGAGTCGCAGGCAAGAACGAACGCTGCGTGTCAGCGAGCTGAGACCACTCGCGGGAGAGGTCTGAAATTTCGGACAAGTCGTTGATGATTCTGGAGCGGTTCTGGAAGCGGACGAATTCCTCGAAAATCTTCGGGAAGACGTCCGGGTCGAAAAGGTACATGTAGCGGCAGAAAATGTAGAAGTGCTCGCCACAGTTCGAGAAGAGGACACCGCGCGAAGTTCTGGAATCGGAGACGAGACCGCAGTCCTCGTCGAAGAAGAAGATTCCGTCTGGCCAGTCCCCGTCGAAATTCTCTATGAGTTTGTTGAGCATGTCGCTCCTGTTTTGGTTGAAAGTACCGGCGACAAGCCTGTTCGGGCTGTTGTAGAACGTGTAGTTCGTGACGCTTTCGACATAGAAGACGGAACAGTCGGCCTTCAACTCAAGAACGTCACCGATTATGCGGTAGAAGTCTTCGAGCGAGTAGCAGAAGCGCAGTTTGTCGATGAACTCCGTGAAATACGCTGTCGCTCCGCTGCCCATTATCTGCCGCTCCAGCTTTTCCTTGTAGTTGTTGTAGATTGACACGCTGGCGAAGACCAGCATTCCGAAAAGCACGGACGTGACCGCGATTGGGAAGAAATTCGAATAAATTCTGTAGTCGTTTATCTTTGTCTGGGGAGCAAGTGAAATCGCCACCACTATGAAAATTATGGCCGCGACGATGTTGATTACAATCAATGCGGCGCGTCTTCTCGTTTTGTACATAGAAACTCCAGGAATTCAAAAAATCTTTTTTATATTATCGGTTGATTGCTTCAAAACTCGTTCGAATTGTCGTCATTCCTCTTCTCTTTTTTGAAAGACGAAGCCTTGTTGGTCTTCTTCTCGAAAAACTTTCTTCTATTTTGAGTGTTCTGCGCCGACTTCTCCACGGCCTCGCTCACCCTCACCTTTCTTCCGTCGACTTCCTTTCCGTTCAAAGCGGACACAGCCCTCATGGCGGCATCGTCGTCTGTCATCTCCACAAAGCCGAAGCCCTTGGACAATTCGGAGAACGAATCGCGCTTTATCGTCACGGACGCCACCTCGCCGAATTTCGAGAACAGATCCTCAAGAGCGTCCTCGGTGGTGCCAAAACTCATGTTGCCTATGTAAATCTTTTTCATGTTTTCATTATAATCGAACCATGATTAAAGCACAAATTACAGATTCAGAGCTTAAAAAACATTTGGACTCGATACACAAGGACGAGATGACAATGTTCGTTATGGCGGACGGACAGTTCAGGGGGGCGTTCTTCAACGGAACGCGCTTGGTGAACCAGATGAGGGCGAACCAGAAACTCGGAATACTTGAGACGATGGTGCTGGGGCAGGCGATGCTCTGCGGCGCGCTTTTGATTCCGACGATGAAGGGACGGGAGCACCTCACTTTCAGATACGACACGATGGGGCCAGCGGCGGGATTCTCCGTGGAAGCGGACTCCACAGGATACGTCAGGGGCTACCTTCTCCAGCAGCACATCCCAATCGAAAAGCCGCTTGAGAACTGGGACTTGACGCCGTTCCTGGGTGAAGGCACGGTCACAATATCGAGAATCGGAGAGGGAATGAAGCAGGCGCAGGTGGGAACTGTCGAGATAATGTACAAGAACATCGCGAAGGACCTCGCATGGTATTTCAGCCAGTCGGAGCAGATTCACACGGCGTTCAACACTTCGATTCAGTTAGACCAGAAGGGGCGCGTAATCGGAGCGGGAGGAATGTTTCTGCAGCACATACCGTCTGCGGGCGGAAAGTCGAGGATTTCAGGCAACGTCACCAAGGAGGCGACGCAGGAGGAAACGGACAAGCTCATCCGCAAAGTGGAGAATGCGTTCCAGGCGATGCCTTCAATCGGAAAATGGTTCGCAGACGGCGGCGACATGGAGGACGTGATTTACGGACTCTTCAGGGAGTTCAACCCCACGGCGGTGCTATCAAGGGACGTGATATTCGACTGCCCCTGCTCGCTCGAAAACTACGCCGAGCAGATAAAGCACCTTTCCAAGGCTGAACTCGACGACATCTTGAAGAACGACCCGGAGCCAATCGAAGTAATCTGCCACAACTGCGGCTCGGTCTACAAAATCTACAAAGACATGCTCAGATAGAAATACAGAAAAATGAAAAAGAACAACGAAGACGAAATTGAAATCGGTTTGATTCCAGAATTCGACGAAGCGGACAAAGAGAATTTCGCGAAGTCCTACATCCACAGCGTGGTCTTCTCGGTCGAGCAGTACAAGACGATGGCAGTGGTCTCGCTGCTCGCCCTCGGCATAGGAGCCGCGGTCGGAATCGTCGAGGTCGCTTTCGGAAAAGGGCTTGAGCTTGTGACGAACGCCCGGCACGCGCACACGGTCCTCTTCACGAGCGCGCTCGCGATAGTCGGGCTTGTGATAGCGTTCCTCTACAAATATCTCGGAAAGGAGGCGTCCAAGGGAATGGCGCTGGTCTTCCAGGCGGCGGACAACAAGGAAAAGATTCCGCCGGTTCTCGTTCCGCTCGTCATGGTCGCAAGCTGGCTCACGCACCTCTGCGGCGGAAGCGCGGGCCGAGAGGGCGTGGCGGTGCAGATTGGGGCGACAGTCGCCGACCAGGCGGGCTACCGGCTGCAAAAGTTCGGCATCTTCAAGAACACGAGGGACACCTTCGTCATCTGCGGAATAGCGGCCGGGTTCGCGGGACTCTTCCAGACACCGTTCGCGGCGATTTTCTTCTCGCTCGAAGTCCTCGTCTGCGGAGAGCTCAAGTACAAGTCGCTCTTTCCCGCGGCGATTGCGGCGTTCACCTCGTACTACATCGCGGGCAAATTCGGCATACACGCGGAGAAAGTCTCAATCGCGGTGCAGGTGCTGAGCGTCCCCCTGCTCTGCAAGCTTCTCGTACTCGGCTTGATATTCGGAGTGGCTGGCGCGTTCTTCGCGTCGACGCTCAGGCGGACGAAGAAGTTCCTTGAGAAGGTCTTCCCCGACCCAATCATAAAGACGTTCGTCATGGGAGCAATCCTGAGCCTAGCGTTCATGGCGTTGCACTCTGGACGCTACTCAGGATTCGGCACGGAGATAACGATGGCGGCTCTGACCGGCGGGCAAGTCTACGACTACGACTGGATTCTAAAGCTGCTCCTTACGATTCTCACGCTCTCGGCTGGATTCATGGGCGGCGAGCTGACCCCAATTTTCTCAATCGGCTCAAGCCTCGGAGCGGTCATCGCGGTCTTTTTCGGGCTTCCGCCACGGTACGTCGCCGCGCTCGGCTATTCGGCGATGTTCGGAAGCGCGACGAACACGTTCCTGGCTCCAATCCTCATCGGCGCGGAGATTTTCGGGACGCAGAACCTTCCGTCGATTGTGGTCGTTTGCGCGGTCTCGTTCTTCTTCAACTTCGACAAGACCGTCTACGGCAGCCAGAAGAAGCTGAACGCATAGAATGCCGAATGTCGAGTTTTCGAACTGTAGTTGCCGAAACAAGCTTCCAGCGGGAACCCTGATTGAAAAACGGCAGTACCGCTCCGCGGTGGCTGAGTGTTTTTCAATCAGGAACCCCGCTTCCGCTTGTTTCGACCATTGCAATGAAAAAAATTCGACTTTTGCCATAAAATATAAAAATTGGAGGAAAGCAAAATGGTAAGACACGTGATTCTTTGGCAATTGAAGGATGAGATTTCCGGTTCGGAAAAGGAAATCGTCAAGAAAGGCATCAAGGAAGGGCTCGAGGGCTTGAAGGGAAAAATCGAGGGGCTTGTGGAAATCAAGGTGAACGAAAATCCCCTTCCCTCTTCGAACGCGGACGTGATGCTCGACTCGCTTTTCGAGAGCGCGGACGCGCTGAAGAACTACTCGACGCACCCCGCCCACGTGGAAGTCGCGAACGGCAAAGTCCGCCCGTACACGAAAGCGCGCACATGCATGGACTTTGAAGTTTAGACGAGAGAATGCCGAGTTTTTTCCCCGCGAGAATTTCTCAAAAGAAATCAAACCCTACACGGCAGCAGAAATTTTCATTATATTGATGGAGGAAAGAATATTTTTAAGGAGTCAAAGAAAATGGCAAAGAAACTTACGCCGATAACGCTTTTGTGCGGATATCTCGGAGCGGGAAAGACGACGCTCATGAACCAGGTCCTCACGAACCAGGAAGGATACAAGGTCGCGGTCATCGTGAACGACATCGGAGAAGTGAACGTGGACGCGAAGCTCATCGCAGACGGAGCGAAAATCACCGACACGTCGGACATCGTTCCTCTCACGAACGGCTGCATCTGCTGCACGCTCAAGAGCGCGCTCGCGCAGAACATCGAGAACATCATCAAGACTGGAAAATACGACTACATCATGATAGAGGCCTCTGGAGTCTGCGAGCCGATGCCTATCGCGCAGGAGCTTGAGCTCATCAAGAACGGAAAGCTCGACAACGTAGTCGGTGTCGTGGACGCAGCCCGCTTGGTTGACGAATTCGCAGGCGGAGACAAGCTTTTGAACAAGGAAAAAATCGGGGAGGAGGACATCGAATCGCTTCTCGTGCAGCAGATTGAGTTCTGCTCGACACTCGTAATCAACAAGAAGGATTTGGTCACGGAGGACGAGTTCAAGAAAGTCCGCAAGGTAATCGAAGTCCTCCATCCGGGAGTCAAAATCATCGAGACAGACCACGGAAAGGTTCCTGTCGCCGACGTGCTCGCGACAGGTTCTTTCGACTTCGAGACTGTCTACGGAGCAGCCGGCTGGTGCAAGCAGCTTGAGGAAGGCGAAATCGACGACGACGATGACGATGACGACGAGCATCACCACGAGCACAACCCGGAGCACGGCGAGGAAGGGCACCACTGCGACGAGCACTGCGAGCACCACCACGACCATGACGACGACGACCACGACGGACACCACCATCACCACCACGAGCACAAGCACGAGGGGGATTCTGGAGCCGACGACGACGAATACGGAATCGGAACTTTCATTTATTATAGAAGGAAGCCGTTCGACAGGAACAAGCTCGACGATTTCGCAGGAAAGTGGCCGAAGAACATCATCCGCTGCAAGGGCCTCTGCTACTTCTCGGACGAAGAGGACATGGCGTATGTCTTCGAGACTTCAGGAAGGCAGATTCAGGCGGGCCCTTCAGGACAGTGGATCGCCACCGCAAGCCCGAAAGAGCAGAAGGAAATCCTCGCCCAGAACCCGGACATCGCGAAGGACTGGGACGAGAAGGTCGGCGACCGCATGATAAAGCTCTGCATCATCGGCCAGAAGCTCGACAAGAAGGCGATTTCGGCAGCCCTCGACGCATGCTTGGCATAAAAAACTGAACAAACAAAAAATCGGCAGGCACAGGATTTTTCCGGACGCCCGCCGATTTTTTTTGATTTCTAAAAACGTCAATGCAGTTTGCACTCAAAACAGAATCAATCTCGCACAGTCCTTCTTCGATTCTTCTATATAAGTTCTTTATTTTTAAAATAGTCTTTGACAATTCATTTTTCTGCATTGATAATGAATTGATAGTAAAAAAAATCACTGTAAATTAAAAAAGGAGGACAATTTATGGATATGACAGAACTTTCGCAGAATGCCACAAAAGCAATTGCGGACGCTGTTCAAACGAGGGAGGAACTTCGGAAGCTTATCGAAGAAAAAGCGGAATCAAACAAAGACAAAGCTGAAATTATCGAATTTATGGAAGATTATGCAGCAGACGGCGACAAAAATCATGTCGAAGACAGCTTTGGTTATCATCTTGAAAATATTCTAGAAGAATTCTCCGCGATTACGATAAAAGACAAGAACGGGATAGGCAAAGCATTCTCCTTGCTAGACGAAAAATCAAGACGGCACGTGCTTGCAAAACTCCTTGAAGAAGGCAGGGACAAAGAATTCGAAATTTTGCGATACATGGCTTTCTTCTTCAATGATATACAGCAGCTAGACGACCGCTCAATACAGAGGATTCTTAGAGAGATATCCGATGAAACTCTTGTTTACGCACTGAAAGATTCGGAATTCAAAACGAAAAGGAAAATTTTTCGCAACTGTTCGAAGCGTTATGCAGAAGAACTTTTTAAGGAAATCGAAAACACAATCGATGCAGACGAGAAAAAAATAATGAACGCAAAAGAGACCATCATAAAAGCAATGGCAACTCTCAAGGAAAACGGCGATATTCTTTGGCCGGACAATGACGCGAGCGATTTCTATTATTGAAAACCCAAAAAGGAGAACGAAAAATGGATTTGTCAAAATACAAAACACGTTCCGGCATGTCGATTTCCAATACGCTTTCAGACACAGTCGAAACACGGAAAAGAATAGCAAAACTCATTCTTGAAGAAGCTGTTGGCAGCAAAAACGAAGAAGAGATTAAATCAACTCTCGCCACTGCACTCTCTGAGGAAGCTGAATCGGAAGCCGAATCTAAACTTTCAGAAAAAATCAGAGAATTCTGCAAAACTTTCTCTGAAGAAGAATGCACAAACTGTTACTATTTGCCAGACGTGCTTTTCAAACTCGGTCTGTCATCGGTAAAGGAAATTGCGGAAAGTTTCGAATCGCAGAAAAAAAGCAGAGCTGCAGAGAAAATCATGAGTGCATTTTTTCCGTCCAACAGGTTAGTCGATTTGGAACCGTCAGCAGTCGAAAAAATCTTCAATGAAAATGACAGTCTTGTTTTTTCAAAAGCGATGAAAGGTGCAGACAGCGCAACTCGCGAATTCATATTAAAAAACCTTCCTCAAAAAGTTTCAGCACTGCTCTTAGAAGATATCGAATTCATGGGGCCTGTCAGAGTACAGGATACAGAAGAAGCAAAAGAAATGATACTTAAAACGGCTCGAAAGCTTCTTTTAGAAAGAAAAATTTCTCTCGCCCGAGAGAAATTTTCAGAATAAGGATTTTCTAGTTTTCAAAACTTGTTCGGCAACAAAGCAAAAGCTGCCGAACAAGTTTATTTTCTATTCCATGAAATACGTCTTTATCGGCGGGAAGCCGTTGAATTCCACGCTGGCGTAGCTTCCGGTGTAGGCTCCGGTCGTGAGCCAGTAGAGCCTGTCGCCGGGCTTCAAGGAAAGCGGAAGCTTGTAGCGGAAATTCTCGTACATGATGTCCGCGCTGTCGCAGGTCGGGCCCGCAAGAATGACCTCGCCCTCTTTCTCGCCTGGAGCGTCCTTGCTTGAAATGACAGGGTACTTCATAGCCTCGTCCATCGTCTCGATGAGGCCGTTGAACTTTCCAGAATCCTGGTAGACCCACCTCTGCAAAGCCGTGTTGTTCTTGCGGGAAACGAGGATTACCTCGCTCGTCAATATTCCGCAGTCGGCCACAAGGGAGCGGCCAGGCTCAAGGACAATCATCGGAAGCTCGTCGCCGAAGTCCTCGTGCAAATAGCGGGTGATTTCCGAAGCATAGACGCTCAACTCGTTCGTAGGCTGGATGTAGTGGGCAGGGAAACCGCCGCCCATGTTTATCATCGAAAGCTTGATGCCCTCTTCCTCCTCAAGGGAAGAGAAGAGATATGTGACCTTCGCGATTGCGTCGTTCCAAGTTCCGATGTCGCGCTGCTGAGAACCGACATGGAAGGAGACTCCGTAAGGTGTCAGACCAAGCTCACGGGCGAGGACGAGAATGTCATAAGCCATGTCCGGGTGGCAGCCGAATTTTCTGGAAAGCGGCCAGTCCGCGCTCTGTCCCGCCTCGACCAAGATGCGGACGAAGACGCGGCTTCCGGGAGCGTGCTCGGCAATGTTCCTCAAATCGTCCTTGGAGTCGGTGGCGAACATGCGGACACCGTTCTCGTAGAAATACTTTATGTCCCGCGCCTTTTTTATCGTGTTGCCGTAGGAAACCCTGTCGCCGGTAACGCCGAGCGCGAGAAGCTTGTCCAGCTCGTATCTCGACGCCACGTCGAAATTCGAGCCGAGTTCGGAGAGAAGCCTGAGGACAGGCTCACCTGGGCACGCCTTTACGGCGAAGAAAATGTGCGCGAAAGGGAAAGAGTCGCGCAACTTGATGAAATTGTACTTGATCTGATGAAGATTGACAACAACGTTCGGAGTCTCCAAATCCTTTGAGAACTCCAAGAAACGATTCCACTCGGAATCGGAAATGTAGTCAGAACGATTGAACATGTCCCAAACCACCTTTTTAGTTGATAATGAGCCGCCAAAACCATTGCCGGCTCGATTAAAAGTGAAAGATTCTGTTTCCTTGAGTCCGACAGGCAGCCGATTTTCCCGCCGAAGCCATTCGTCCCTTTTTTCACTTGTGCGGAAAACTCGGAACCCAAAGTTTCACGCATAAAGTCGAATGATAAAGCAAATGTTTTTTACGGTCTATGCTTTTGCAAAAAGTTTTTTCAAAAAAAACATTACTCAGATTCTACGAGGAACGCTCAGGAAATCCGCCTCTGTCAAGGATGCACGTTCTTGGCGACCTCCTTGCCGTTCGCGTCGGGCCCAAGCTCGTAGACGACGTTCTGCCCCTTCTGCAGACGCGAAAAAGAAACCGACTTGCTGTAGGACTCGTGGGCGAAGACGATGCCAGAGCTGCGGTTGATGAAAAGATAGTACCTTCCATAGCGGTCTCGGTCGATTCTCGCGATGCTGCCGGAATAAGTCACAGCCTTGTTTTCGTCGCCCTTCTCCTCCATGCGCACACCAAGAGCCTTTTTCGCCTCGCGCATGTACGACATGATTTTCTGGCTGCTCAGGAAGTTTCCCATCCTCCTTCCATTGTTGGTCTTTTCGAAAAGGTCCTCGGCCTTCTCGAAAACAAGGAGTGCATCGTTGAACGCGTCCTCAAGCTCGCCGTCGCGCTTGCAAAGCGACAAAATCGACTGGGAGAGCGAAACGGATTTTTGGATGTCGTTCATGCTGACGGTTCCATGTCCGAGCGAATCCTTCACGAGATAGCAGGCATAAGATTTCGCGCTGCGGAATTTCGAGTCCAGTTTTCCCTGGTAGATGAGCCGCTCGAAAGCCGAATAAAGGCTCGCGCTCGCATAATAGCAGATTTCGCTGTGGTTGTCGGAGAAGACCCTGTCTCGATATTGCGGAAGAAGCTGGTATTCGGAGGCCATCGCATCGAAAGGAGAATCGAACCACACCGCGACCGCGCTCTGCAACAGAGTTTTGAACGAGCACTTCTGGTATGCGCAGATGTTCTCCCCGACAAGAGACTTCGAGCGGCGCTCGTAGTAGACGTGCCTCTGCTCGCTCGTGTCCTCGAAGTTGCGGAAGAACACCTCAAGCCGCTTGTGGTACGCCTTCGTGATTTCGTTGATCATGTCGTGGACCATGTTCTGGTTGTTGTTCGCGCTTACAATAGAATTTATCGTCTCGGAGTCGTTCGTGCTGATGATGCGGGCGAAGACCTTCACCTTCGATATGTCCAGCCCCTCTTTGTGCGCGTAGTAGATGACGGAGCAGGTCTGGCAACCGTTGACAATCTGGGGATTCGTTATGCGGACGGAATCGTAGTTCGGAATCTCAAGCCTGTTGGAGAGAATCGTGATTCCGTTGTTCCTCAAAATGAAGCTTTCAGGAGCAGTGCGTATCGTCTCTTTTATCGAAAGGTTCACGCCAGTGTTTCCCTGGTAATCTCTGACGTTCTCCTCGAAAAGCCCCCTCTTCAAATTCCCGGTCGTCTCGTCGATGAGGATTTTCAAAAGCTCGTCCGCGTTGATTATGGCCGCGCAGCCCATGACAGACTCGTCCCCGGCGAGCTGGAGCGGAGTCCCGTTGAGTTTTATGCGGACGGAGAAGCTGTCGTTCTCGTTCGCCGAAAGCCTGACCACACGGTCCTCGTCCATGAACACTGGCTTCGATATGCTGTAGATTCCGTTTTCGATGCGCTCGGCGGCCTTCCGCAAAGTCTCGAACGAGCCGAGAACCTCGCTCGAATCAGTCCACTTTGCGTTCGCCGCCACATAAAACGGACGCACTTCGATGCGGGTCATCTCAGTCCAGTCCTCAGGGCGCGCGAGAATGTCGTTCTTGATGTCGAACCAAGCCTGGACTTTCGGGTTCAGCTTCCGGGTCGACTCCCTGTCCAAGAAATTCTGGATTCCCATGATGAACACGCTGATTTCCTTTAGGTCGAACGTGTCCTTGCACTTGGACTGTATCAGGATTATCTCGGCGGAGCGGATTCCCTTGTCGCTCGCGATGATGAAGTCCAGAAGACGCTTGTTCGTGACGATGTGCCCGTTCACGCGTATGCAGATTCCGTCTATTCCAGAATCGTAGTAATCGTCAACGCAGATGGCGTCCAGAAGAGATTCGTCGTTGTTTATGCTGTTCGGAAAGTCGTTTTCGATAATCGCCTGTATGAGCATCCTCTCAAAGACGACTCCGTCCTTCTCCCCGCCCCCGGAATGCTCCTTTCTGTATTTCTCGATGAGCGTCTTGACCGATGTGGTCGCCCTCAAACTCTTGTCCTCGAACACGGTCACTACGTTCTGCACGATGCGCCTTTTTCCGCGGGAAATCTTTTCCACGCCATCGTCGTTGTCAGTCGAAGAGACGGACGGACCGCACAATTCCCCTATGTCCTCTTCAGTCTTTATGTCCGACAAAAACCACGGCTGCCGGCCGGGATTCCTGTTCTGCGTGAAAAAGGCGTAGAGAGTCTTTCCGTCAAAATCATGAAGCCCCAGTGAAATGAACGCGAAGTCGCTGTACTCAATAAATGACGAAGGGTCCTCCGCGTAGATTTTTGCAAGATATCCAAGCAAATCCCCATCAAAATCTTCTTCTATTTTATATTTCAATTCCTGCCCATATTTCGGAACTACATAAGCTACTTTAAAAAAATCATTCTCCATATTTTTCACTCCTAAAACACAAACATTATATTGTATAATCCCGGCAAAATCGCCGTTTGCTCACGGGAAAATTCGTGAACGATGAACAAAATCGGCACAATCCGCTATAATTTCTCCAATTATGGAAACACGAAACATTTTTGAGAATCTCTCATGCATCGACCACCGCTATTCACTCTCTGAAAAAGCGGCTTTTGACGGACTTTCCAAGTACATAAGCGAGCAGGCTTCCATTCGCTCATGCGCGAAATGCGAGGCGGCTCTCGTGAAGGCGCACCTCAAAGTGCGCGGACAGCTCACCGACGAGTTGGCGAAGACGCTCGACGACGTGGCGGCCAAAATCGACCCGGAAGAGGTCTACACGGAAGAGGAAAAGACGAAGCACAACATCCGCGCCCTCGTGAACGTGATGAAGACAAAGGTGAACGCCGAAATCGGACCGCTCATCCATCTTGGAGCCACATCGGTGGACATCTTGGACACGGCACTCTCATGCAGGATGAGGGACGTGACGAAGAACGTCGTCCTTCCAGAACTCAAGCAGCTCGAAAAATACCTCTGCGAAATCGCCGAGCGTGAAGCCGCCACGCCTCAGGTCGGACGCACGCACGGTCAGCACGCGGTTCCAATCACGTTCGGCTGGAGCATCGCCGAATTCGTGTCGCGACTCGGAAAGTCGATTCTCAAAATCGAAGAGCTCTCGAACGACCTCGTGGGAAAACTCGCGGGTCCTGTCGGCTCTTACAACGGACCTTCGATGATTGTGAAGGACCCGGAAGAGCTTGAGAGAATCTACACTGAATTCCTCGGCCTCAAGCCGTCTGAATACTCGAACCAGCTCGTGGAGCCGGAGCACGTCCTCCGCCTGCTCTTGGAGATGAACGTGGCGTTCGGAATCATAGCGAACCTGGCTGACGACCTCAGGAACCTCCAGAGAAGCGAAATCGGAGAGGTCTTCGAGTACTTCTCGGCCACGCAGGTCGGCTCAAGCACGATGCCGCAGAAGAGGAACCCGTGGAACAGCGAGCACGTCAAGTCGCTCTGGAAGGCGATGTGCCCGCGCGTCATCACATTCTACATGGACCAGATTTCAGAGCATCAGCGCGACTTGACGAACTCGGCCAGCCAGAGGTTCATCGCGGACTACGTTTCGGGCTTCACGATGGCTGTGGCCCGCATGAATTCCGTGGTGAAAGGCCTGCAGGCCGACAAGGAAGGCATGGCGCGCAACCTGCAGAACGCCGGCGGAAAAGTCAAGGGCGGAGTCCTCGCGGAGCCTGCGTACATTCTCCTCGGAGAGGCCGGCTACAACGACGGACACGAAGTCATCAGGAAAATCACGCTCGAAGCCGAGAAGACCGGAAAGACTTTCTTCGAAGTGCTCAAGACACACGAGAAGGAATTCAACGACATCACGAACCAGCTTGAGAAGCTCGGAATCGAAAACCCGGCGACATTCTTCGAGAACCCAGCGAACTACTGCGGTCTCGCGGCAAAAAAGTCAGCTAGACTTGCGAAGAAATACGCTGAGCTGATGAAATAAATTTTCCACAGCTTACCAATGAAGGCGAAAGTCGAGTTTTCACAGTGCAATGGCAGAAACAAGCGGAAGCGGGGTTCCTGATTGAAAAACACTCAGCCACCGCAAAGCGGTACTGCCGTTTTTCAATCAGGGTTCCCGCTGGGAGCTTGTTTCAGCAACTACGATATGCTTAAACTCGACATTCACACAATGAGAATTTCCTTTCGGAAATTCTCATTTTTTTTTGCTTGTTGATAATGACAATCCGCTCATCTACAATGGAACGATGTTGAGAATTGGACTTGTGCTTTCGGGCGGAATGGCGAAGGGGGCGTACCAGATGGGCGCGCTCAAGGCGATTGATGAATTTTTTGAAGACGGCGAAATTGCGGCCCTAAGCTCGGCTTCGATTGGAGTCCTGAATGCGTTCGCGTTCGCCAACGGAATAGTCGACGAGGGAATCTCGCTGTGGAAGAACATAATGAACGGTCAAAAGCGCATCTTCATAACTTCCATTCTGAAAGGGGAATACCTCCAAGAATCCATAAAGAAGCTTGCGGAGAAATCAAAGAAGATAGAACGCAATTTCTTTTTCACGATACTCTACGCGAACGAGCGGGAACTCAAATATGTGGACTTCTCGAAAGAGAACCCCGAAGACTACAGGAAATTCCTCCAGGCGAGCGTCGCCCTACCGATGACGAACAAGGCGGTCGAACTGAACGGCGAGAAACTCTACGACGGAGCGATGGTCGACAACATTCCCGTCAAGCCGCTTGAGAGTCTGGACTTGGACTTGATAATATGCCTATTTTTCGAGAACAGCGGAATCATATTCGAGCACGAAGAATTCGACTCGAAAATCATAAAGATAGCGTTCACGAACGACACCGTGGTGAGGGATTCCCTCTGCTTCGAAAAAGAGAGAATCGACAAAATGCTCGAAGACGGCTACAGGATTACGAAGGAGAACCTTGAATTCTATTTCTCCGGCGGAAAGGACGACATCGATTCTGTGAAAGAGAAAATCAGAGTGAAGAACGCAGAGAAAACCGAAAGGCACCACCGCATAACCGGGGATTTCGTGGTCAGGAAATTCAACAAAATCATGAAGCACTTCATAAAAACACAGCAGACGAAAAACCAATTGTAATAAAAGGAGCACAAAATGGACTATTCACTTTCAGACTACCTTGAATTCAGAGGCGACCTGAGATTCAAGAACGACAAATTCGCCGACACCGACTCGATAGTCCTCTGCCAAATCGCCTACGTCCATTTCGACAACATACTAGAAAGACACACCGACAGCCTCGGCTCTCTCGACTTCGAATCCAGGCAGACGTTCAAGGAGCTGATGGAAAAAGTCGTCTCGTCGAAAGAGAAGAAATATGAATATTTGGACGTCGGATTGATGAACAAGAAAATCCCGGAGCTTTTTCTGCAGGCGGCGAAGACAGAAAGGTTCAAGGACGTGGAAATCTGCGGATTCATAAGCAAGATGGAGTACGAGAAGGACAAGGACAATCCAGAGCAGTTCGCGGCGTTGACATACATTCTGGACGAAAGCACAGTCTGCGTCGTGTTCAGGGGAACCGACGACTCAATAAAGGGCTGGAAAGAGGACTGCAACCTCGCCACGACTGACGCGATTCCCGCCCAATTGGACGCGCTCGAATATCTTTCAAAGGCCGTGGAGAGGTTCGCCGACAGAGAGATAATCGTGGCCGGACACTCGAAAGGCGGCAACATAGCGATGTACGCATGCGCCCACATCGACGAAGAGAAAAAGGCGAAGGTGTCGGCATTGTACAACCTGGACGGACCGGGATTCTCGAAAAGCGCGCTTTCCTCCCCAAAAATGGAATCGGTAAGGAAGATTCTGCATTCTTGGTACCCGCAGCAGTCGCTCGTCGGAATGCTCTTCCACCACTTTCCAGACAGGCACAAAATCGTAAAAAGCTCCGCGTCCCTCATATTCCAGCACGACCTTTCGTCATGGCTCGTCCACGGCAAGAACCCGGCGGAAGCCGACGAATTCTCAGGCGTGAGCGTCTACATGAACAAGTCGTTCAACGAATGGTACGAGAACCTTCCCGGAAACGAAAAGCGCAGGCAGTTCATCGACTCGCTCTTCTCGATTCTCGAATGCTCGAGCAAGGACACACTCTCGGCGATGATAGGGGACATCCAGACGGAAGTCTACAGCGCGGCAGACGACGTGAAGTCGAAGGACAAGACGTTCGTGCGGAAGACGGCCGACGTCGCCTCGAACTTGACGAGAATCATCGCGGAAGGCGGCAGGAACAGCATAAAGAGCGGGCTCGCCATGACGAAGGGCACGATAGAAGTCATGAAGGACCCGGAACAGAGGCGGATTCTCAAGGAAATCGGGGAGCAGCTCGTAAAGGCGGGTGTGTCTTCGGCGAGGGAACTTGCGATAGAGAAAAGGCAGGAAGACGAGAAGAACGCGGAAAGGAAAGTCGAGGACTTCAAGGAAAGCGTAAGGGCGAACATTGCGGACGCGAAGGACATAGGGCTGAGCTTCATAAACGGAATTTTCGGGAAGTGAAGTTTTCGGAAGCTGCTGCGAAAGGCACGCCGACAAGGCTGGCTTGGCGTATTCGAAGCCCGCTCGTTGTCATGCAAAAAAAAATGGCCATTTCGACTTTGAAGTGCACCCCAAATATTGGACACTTTAACTAGGCTGATTTTAAGGACTGATTCCTAAATTGTAAAGGAGTCAGTCCTTTTAATTTAACTTTAATTCTCTTTTCATTATACCAAGTCAGATATTCAATCAACTCTTTCTTAAAATGTTCTACAGATTCAAACTCCTGTAAATATAAAAGTTCAGACTTTAATAGACCGAAGAAGTTTTCCATAACTGAATTATCAAGACAATTTCCTTTTCTGGACATGCTTTGCCTTATTCCCTTTGCCATCAATCTTTGCCGGTAATCATTCATCTGATATTGCCAGCCCTGATCTGAATGAAGGATAAGATTTGTACCATCTGGTATTTGGGAAAACGCTTTTTCAAGCATATCAACCGTCTGGGCATAATTCGGACTTTCTGAAAGATTCCAGCTGATTAATGACTGGTCATGCAAATCCAGAATTGGGGAAAGATAAAGCTTTGTGCCAAACAGATTAAACTGAGTAACATCCGTAACCCATT
>ERZ842401.82-NODE-82-length-117980-cov-8.451507_pt1 | contig 117980 bp, 112 predicted proteins | sample MGYA00521270_ERZ842401 | MGnify/ENA primary metagenome ERZ842401 (study PRJEB31892, sample SAMEA3878208) | bioreactor metagenome | biome: Moose rumen | place: Sweden | collected 2011-10 | study: EMG produced TPA metagenomics assembly of the PRJEB12797 data set... | reverse complement strand
AAAGCGTTCTTTTGGTACTTTTCTTTCGCGACTGAAAGAAAAGTACATATAAAAATAAAAATAAAATTTAACTTTCCATTGAAGAATAAATTTCATTAACCAACTTCAAATCTTCTTGAGTATCGACGCCGACAAATTTACAATCGCTGATGATGACGCGAATTTTATAACCGTTTTCAAGGGCGCGTAACTGTTCAAGCGATTCAGTTTGTTCAAGCGGCGTTGACTCCATTTTTGCATAGTTTAACAAAAAATTTCTGCGGTAAGCATAAATTCCAATATGCTTGTAAACTTTGGAATTGCCAACATTGCGCGGGTACGGAATCAGCGAACGTGAAAAATACAGCGCGTTATTATTTTTGTCGAAAATAACTTTAACATTGTTGGGATTTTTCATTTCGTCTTCGTCAGAAAGTTCAGTTGCAACCGTCGCCATTTGCAAATTTTCATCGTTCAAAAATTCAGAAACAAGCTCATCAATTAAACTCGGCTCAATCAAAGGTTCATCGCCCTGCACATTTACAATTAAATCAGCATCAGAAAATTTTTCGGCAACTTCAGCAAGTCTGTCAGTACCGGTTTTATGGTCGGCACGTGTCATTATCGCCTTGCCGGAATTTTTTTCAACCGCGTCAAAAATTCTTTCGTCGTCGGTGGCTACAATCACTTCAGAAATTTTTTTTGCAAGTTTGGCGCGTTCATAAACTCTGATAATCATCGGCTTGCCGCAAATATCTTTCAGCGGTTTACCCGGCAAGCGCGTTGAGGCGTACCGCGCAGGAATTACACAAATTGCTTTCAAATTTTTCATCTCAATTCTTTTTGTTTGATTATATTTCATTGCTGAATTTGTTTCAAGATTTTTTTGTGCAAATTCCAATAGAAACTGCTATAATTAAAAACCTGAAAGAATAAATTTAACCACGTTCCCAGAAGGATGAATTTAATGGAAAATCAATCGCCTAATCTAAAAAAGTCAGGATTTTTTGAAGAAAAAAGCAATACGCTATTCTTGTTATTTTCGATACCTGCAATTTTATCAGTGATTTTTTTAATTTTGTACTTTTACCTTGCCGGTGCGTTCAATCCAAATCCAAAAGTTGAAATTCAGCCCAAAAATACCTTTACAAAAACTTTGCACGTTGTAACGGATATGGACTACGCGCCATACTCTTATATTGACGAAAACGGCAATTACGCCGGCTTTGATGTTGAATTGATTAACGAAATTGCAAACCGCCTGCAGATGAATTTGGATCTAAAATTGGTGGACTGGAAAACCGCCAACAAAATTTTCGACGAAGGCGGCGCAGATGTCAATATGAATATTGATTCTTATTTAATTATTGGCAACCCAAAAGTTATTTCGACAATCCCGACGACTGAAAAGCAATATGTAATTTACGGGCGAAATAGTATTTCATCAGTTGCTGAATTGTACGGGCGGCGCGTTGCCTCCTTGCACAAAGTACCGGGCTTAGGGCTTGACGATGAAATTTCTTACGTCGATTCTTACGAAAAAATTTTTACCGCGCTGAAAAATGGCGAATACGAATTTGCAATTTGTCCAATTCAAGTTGGCAATGAATTTCTTGAAAAATTCCAGCTGTACGACGTTCACCCAAGTTACGCCGTTACGCACGTTTACGGCTCAATGGTTTTGCAGCCTAAAGATACAGTACTGCGCGTAAACATTAACGCTACACTGATTCAAATGCAACAGGAAGGTAGAATTGACGAGCTTAACCGCAAATGGATTAGTCAGCATTATGAAAATATGACTTTTATAGAAATGATTGAAAGTCGCCCGTGGCTTGCCGCCGGTATTATAATTTCTGTCATTGTAGTTTTTCTGCTGATAGTTTATGTTTTTTTCCAGTATCGCAATTCAAAAATCGAACGCGCTCATAATATTCAACTGCGCGAAAATCTTGACATTATTCAACTTCAAAAAGAAACGCTTAAACAAAAGCAAGAAGAATTGGTTGAGGCGAAAAATCGCGCCGAAGAAAACAGCAAGGCGAAAACTACTTTTCTTTTCAATATTTCGCACGATATTAGAACGCCTATGAACGCAATTATTGGTTACGTCAATCTTTCAAAAGATTTACATAAATACTGCGAAAATTGTACGCTTGTGCATTGCCCTCAAAATATTCCGGCTAAAACTTATGATTTTCTTAAAAAAATTGACGCCTCCAGTCAGCATTTACTTTCGCTGATAAATGACGTTTTGGAAATGAGCCGAATCGAAAACGGCAAAATGGAATTGGAAAATGCGCCGGTAAATATCAGAAAAGTTTTTACCGATGTTAGGGATATGTTCGCAACTCAAATGGATACTAAGGGAATTGATTTTTCTGTTGATACTTCAAAAATTCAAAATAAATTTGTTATTTGCGACGAAAACCGCCTTAACCGCGTACTTTTGAATTTAATCAGCAACGCTTTTAAATTTACGCCAAAGGGCGGCAAAATTTCAGTTTCGTTGGTGCAGAAAAATGACGGCTCGGAATTTTTTGGAGATTATGAAATTCGCGTCAAAGATACGGGAATTGGAATGAGCGAAGAATTCGCCCAAAAAGTTTTTGAGGCGTTTGAACGTGAAAGAAGCTCCACTGTCAGCAAAATTCAAGGTACAGGTCTTGGAATGGCGATAACCAAAAGCATTGTCGATTTAATGAACGGCGATATTAAAGTTGTGACGAAACTGGATCACGGCACGGAATTTATTATAAATGTTCGCTACGAATTGACGGACGAAATTGCGGACGAAGAAACTGACGTACAGGAAATTGATTTTACGAACAAAAAACTTTTGCTGGTTGAAGATATTGAAGTTAATAGAGAAATTGCGATAATGATTTTGGAAGGCGCGGGCTTTACCGTAGACTTTGCAACGAACGGCAAAGAGGCGTTTGAAAAAGTTGCAAACTCTAAGCCCGGCGACTTCGACGCGGTTTTAATGGATATTCAAATGCCAATAATGAACGGCTACGAGGCAACCGCCGCCATTCGTAAAATTGAAAATCCCGCGCTTGCAAATATTCCAATTATCGCAATGACTGCAAACGCTTTCAGCGAAGATGTAAAAACCGCGTTAAATGCCGGTATGAACGGACATATTGCAAAGCCGATTGATATTCCACAGATGATGGAAGTTTTGGCGGAAGTTTTGAAATAAAAAAGCCGCCGCCATTTCAGCGACGGAAAAAATTATATTGAGAAATTAATTAAAGAGTTCGGAAAATTTTTGAACGAGCTCTTCTTTTTTTGCCATAACGTCAGAATAATTAATTTTAATTCCCGTATCTAAGGCAACTTCCGGCGCGGGCAAATTATATTTTTCCGGCATTTGAATATCACGACGTACAGGAACAGTGCCGGAATTGGCTATCATTTGTTGCGCCTCTTGCGACAAAATATAATCGACGAATTTTTTTGCCATTTCGGTATTTGGACCGTCTTTCAGAATTGCAACGGGACCTGGAACCATCAACAATTCTTTTGGATAAACCAGTTGCAACGGCGAACCTTTATCAATTTTTGCGGCGGTAATGTAGTCAACGCCTAAGCAGGCAACTAATTCGCCGGTTGCCGTGTCGTCAACAACTCTGCCGGAACCTTTGCTTTTAATTGCGCCATTTTCGCGCAGGCGTTCAAGATATTCCCAACCAAATTGCTTTTCCAAAAGTGCCATGCTCATAAAAGCCGTGCCGGAAAGTGCAGGGTCGGCAATTCCAAAGGCATCTCTGTAAATTGGATCTACCGCCAATTCTTCCCATTCTTTTGGAGCCATTGGAACTTTTTCGGTATTTATGACAATTCCCAAAGTTCCCAAACGTGCCGCAGTAAATGAGCCGTCGTAGTCGTCAAACGGGTTTAAAAGTTCATCAAAGTTTGACGGTTGATATTGTAAAAGCATACCTTTATTTTTCATTTCGTAAAAATCAGGTACTTCGCTTGTCCAAATAATATCAGCTAACATTTGCCCGCTTTGACGTTCAGCCTCAAGTTTCGCCATAATTTTACCCGCGCCTGCAGATTGATAATCAATTTCTACGCCGGGATTCTGTTTCTTAAAGCCGTCGATAATCCCGCCAATAAGCGATTCTTTCATTGAAGTATAAATAACCAGTTTGTTTCCTTTGTTAGCCGCTTGTTGATCTCCGCAACCTCCGGCAATTACAGTTAAACTTAAAATCAATAACAGTGTAAAAATTTTTTTGTACATAAAACCACTCCTTAACGTTTACCTAATTTTTCGCTCAAACGGCGGCGCAATTCGTTTTGAAATTCTTTTGCACCCGCTTGAAATTTTACCTCAACACAAATAACAAAAATTGGAATGTTCCAATTTGACTTTGCAAAGTCGGCAGGAATTTTAACGGCGTCTTTTTCAGTTATAACAATGGATTCTGCGCCGAGTGCGTCCGCCTGCTGTAAAACGTCCTGCATTTCTTTAACGGTGTATTCGTGATGATCTGGATAACGAATACTTTCTAAAATTTCCGCGCCCAAATCTCTAAGCGTTTGTTCAAAGGATGCAGGGTTGCCAATAGCCGAAACTGCAACAATATTTTTGCCGGAAATACTTTCGACGCTTACGCCTTCGCTAGCCAAATCTATAAACCATTCTGCCAACGGTATAAAGCAACGCGGCTGATGAATACTTTCAACAATTTTTGCATCGGCGTTGTATTTGTGAACAGTTTCTCTAATGTATTCGCCCGCGCCCGCCTCCGCTTGATCAACTTTTGTAATTAGGCAAACGTCCGCGCGGCTGATATGTGACATTGATTCGCGCAGAGTGCCACGCGGTAATAAATGCCCGTTGCCAAAAACGTTTACCGCGTCAACCAACAAAATATCCATATCGCGTATCAGTTGCCAATGTTGATAGCCGTCGTCCAAAATTGCCACTTCCGCGCCGAAATGTTCAATGGCGTATTTGCCTGTAACTGCACGATTTGCGCCAATTAAAACAGGAACGTTCGGCAAATGCTTAGCCAACATATAAGCTTCATCGCCCGCCTCCGCCGCGTCCATATGTAAATTTTTGCCGTCAGAAACAATTCCAACTTCGCCATGCCATTTTGAACGGTAACCACGATTTAAAATTACAACTTTATAGCCCATATCTCGAATATCTTTTGCAAGGCGTTGAGCGGTAGGAGTTTTGCCCGTTCCGCCGACCGTGATATTTCCCAAACTGATAACAAAACAATTTAATTTTTCTTTGCCGGAAATTCCAATTTTGTAACTTAAAAGCCGCAAATTAACAAGTTGTTCATAGACAAGCGAAAAAATATAACAAATTCCCAAAATCAACGTCATAAAAATTCCGTCAGATTCTTTGCTGTGAATCAGATAGATAAAATATGTACGCAGGTTTTCAATTTTTTGAGTAGTGCGCGGATGGCGGGCGTTTTCTTTCGCCTCGTAAGAAGTTAAAACTTTTCGCAAAAGTACGGCAGATTTTCTAGCCGCGCCGCGATTTTCTAAAACAATTTTTAAAGTTTCGTCCTCAAGTTGTTTACGGCGTTTGGCGTCGTCGAAAAGTTTTTTAGTTTGTTCAACAAGTTCTTCAGGACTGTTTACGGTAATGCAAGCATTGCGATTTGTAAAAAGGGCGTGCGTATCTTTGAAATTTTCCATATGATGCCCAACGATAATTGCTTTGCCGTGTGCCGCCGGTTCCAAAATATTATGCCCGCCGTGCGTTACCAAACTGCCGCCAACATAAATTACATCACCAATAGAATAAATCTGCCCAAGTTCGCCGATTGTGTCCAAAACTATAACGTCTTCACCGGCGGGCGGGCGTTTCTGTAATTCGGTACGAGTTCCAACTTTAAAACCTGCGCGACTGCAAATGCTGATAACTTCACGAGTGCGCAAAAGTTCACGCGGCGCAATTACAAGCCGTGCATTTTTATGAGTTTCACGGACAGCCTTAAAAGCTTGTAAAACATAATCCTCTTCGCCGCGATGAGTACTGCCCGCCAAAAAAATTCCTTCGGCGTCTTTCAAGCCCATATCGTTTAAAATTTTTTCCCGTTCCTCTGGCGTTACGTCGGTATAAGTTTGATCAAATTTAGTGTTGCCTGTAACAGTAACCAAATTTTCAGGTGCGCCGAGTTGCTTAATATAATTGGCGTCAATTTGCGACTGCATTGCAAAAAATTTAACCGTGCCAATCATATCAGTTAAAATCGAAAACATATATTTATAACGGCGGACGCTTTTTTCAGAAATTCGCCCGTTCACCATCATAACGGGGATATGCATTTGACGCGCCGTCATAAAAAAGTTTGGCCAAAGTTCAGTTTCAACATTTAAAAAAATTCTGGGATGGATTCTGCGCAAAACTGACGCCGCCACAAACGGTAAATCCAACGGAAAATAAATTATACTGTCCGCGTCTTTGATGATTCTGTTCGCCATTTCGTAGCCGGAAGTTGTGACGACCGAAACTAAAATTGGCGACTTTGGAAATTCTTTGCGAAATTCTTTAATAAGCGGGCTTGTTGCGACAATTTCGCCGACTGATGCCGCGTGTACCCAAATACAATTTTTTTTCGCTACGGGATCAAGTGCGCCGTCAGGAAAAATTCCCAAACTTTGTTTTATTCTTTCGACGAATCCTTTTTCACGAATTGAACGAATTGCAAACACCGGAATTATTATAATCACGACTAAAATTGCCGCGAGGTTGTAGAGCAGTTGCATACACGCGCCCCTTTTTTGGATTTTAGGAAGTTTATTAACTCCTTTTGTGAATTTTATCAAGCCATTGCCAAATTTTCAACTGAATTTGCGCCAAATCTCCAACGCGCCGAATTATCGCAGTATCATAAATATTGGGGTTGCCGATAACTTCAGCCGTCAAAACAATTTCCTTTGCATTGCCCAAATTCAAAGTTAATTCGTTATCGCCGCTGAAAATTTCGTTTAAAACAGTTTCGTCGTTTGCAGTGGCGGTAATTTTAACCGGCTCCTCAACGTGAAACCTGTACAAATTCAGAGAAATTTTTTCAACTTCGTAGGGAACATCATAACGGTAGAAGAAATTTTTACCTGCCGCCAATTTAATGAACGGCAAAATTTTTCTAAGCGGCTCAACATTTGCAAAAAATTCAATTTCGGCAATTCCAAAATCTGCGCTGCCTTCGATAACTTGAATTTCTGCGCGACGTACAAAAATTTTTTCCACGTCGATAATCAGCGGGCGACCTTGACTCGGCAAAATGTTTTCAAATTCTTGAATATTATCTAAAGAAAATCCCGCCTTGTCAATGTGATTTTCTAATTCTAAACGAATTTTAATTTTTGCCGCGTTTTCGTCAAAAGTGTTGCCGTAAATTTTAATCTGCTGAACTTGTACGGCGTCCACCCATTCCAACTTCAAAATTTTTTTAGCGTCGTCAATTTCAGGTTGCCAACATTCGCCGAAAATTTTAAAATCGCAAACTTTTTCAGCCGCGCCACTGCTTGCAGTAACTTCTGCGCTAAAAATTTGATTATCTGTGCGCCGTTCAAAGAAAATTTCATCAGAATTTAAAATTCTAAGTGGCGAAAATTTTTTAGACTTGTAAGCGAAAATCGCCGCTGCTAAAGTATTATGCTTTAACAAAGTATTTCTGCAATGTTCAGGAACGGGAAAACGCACGCGCTCCGCCCAATTATAATTTGCACAGTCAATTAAATCAAAGTCGTAATTGTCAGTTGTGCCAAATTTTGGACGCTTGACAGATAATAAATTTGGCGCGTAAAAATCAGGCGGCGCGTTTAAAGCGGTTGCATTGGCAAGTTTTTTGTAAATTTCAGGGCGATAATTTTTTTGCTCAATTAAAATTTCGCCCATAACTTTTTCAAATTCGGCAGATAATTTTTTATGTTCAGCTGAATCATAATCGACGCAAAAAATTATATTGGCGCGAAGTTCCAAAATGACTTGCTTTAAATTTTTGACGAAAATAATTTTATCTTCAGTAACGCCCAAAATTTTCAGCGCGGTAAGATTTTCAGCCGTCGATTTTTTTTCATTCGTGTAAGCAATAAAAATTTCAGCACGTGCCGCCGTGAAATTTAAAATCGTATTTCCGGCAATTAAAATTTCGTCGCCGAATTTTTCTGCCAAAATTAAAATTCTTGTTCCGAAATACAGCCTGTCAAAAAACGAATTGCCCACCGTTTCAAGTTCCTCTTCGTAGGTAAAATCGTCGCACATTTCCAGACCGGCGTCAATTTCTGATTTTGAAATTTTGTTCACGTAAATTATCACCTTTTTAAAATTTTTACGATATAAATAAAAAAATTGGAGGTAATTAAATTGACTATTGCGGAATTTGAAGAAAAATATTATTTGCACGATAGCAGCATTGAAAAAATTGAATACGACGCCGCCAATAAAAAACTCGTGATGACAATATGTTTTTGTTTTTGGATGCAAAGTTGGTACAACCAAAACGAATTGCCTAACGGTTATATTTCTGTAACTTTTGAAAATGTTTCACTTTACGAATATGAAGACCACGAAATTACAGAAATTTTGAGTGATTTAGATACTGAAATTAGAAATACAAAAGTTGACGCCGCCGGAACGCTTTTTATTTTTATGTGGGAATACGTCAGCAAAATTGATGATGATATTTATCCCTTAATCAAAATTAAAGCCGAAAATGTAACGGTAAAAGAAATTTCAAGATATACGCCTTAAAATTCTTTTTTACTGCCGCTTAATCCTGCAAAAAATTTTTAACTTTGCCGTTCGATATGTTATAATACGTGAAAATTTTTTGAAAGGCAGGGCTAAATTTGAAATTTTTTGAGAAAGTGGCGGCGGGCGTACTAAGTTTTACTGTAATGTTAGGCGCGGCAAATACAGAGGCGGCGACTCCAAAAGTAGAAAAACGAGTTGCGATAAATTCTGCAAGCCGCTTAATGACTTATTACGAGAATAATAAAAAAATTGCAGTGTACCCGTTGGGACTTGGCAAAACTTACACGCCAACGCCCGTTGGATATTTTAAAATTTTGGAAAAAGTTATAAATCCAACGTGGATAGATCCTTCTGATCCTGAATATGAAGTTCCCTCCGGTCCCGGCAATCCTTTAGGTTATCGCTGGATGCAAATTCGCGGCAATTATGGTATTCACGGCACTAATCGCCCTGAAAGTATTGGCGGCTACGTTTCAAACGGCTGTATTCGTATGCTTGAAAAAGACGTTGAGGAACTTTACAAAATGGTTGACGTTGGAACGCCGGTTGACATAACTTATAACCGCGTTGTAGTTGAAAAAGTTGAAGATGGCAACGTTGCATATTGGATTTATCCCGACGGCTACGGCTGGCAAAATATTGATGTTGATTATGTAAATCGTTGGCTTGAACCTTACGGCGTTGCACCTTTTGAAAGTGATTCAAGCATTGAAGAAAAAATTCAAACTTCCGACGGGCAACCAACTTACATTGGCAAGCCGTATAATATCGAAGTGAACGGCAGACGAATTGACGCAGTTAAAGCCAACGGCAAAGATTTTTTTGCAAAGGCGGTTGTTCGTGACGATATAAATTATTTGCCGGTCGTACCAATCGCTATGGCACTTCGTACAAAATTAGAATGGCGCGAAGGTGAGGCAACTTTAAAAACAAAATACGGCACTGTTACAGGAATTTTGAAAAAAAATCAAATTTACTGCAACGCTGACGACGCAATTATTTTACTGAACATTGACGGCGGACTCCAAAACGTTTCAGATAAACCTGAAGACGGCAAAATTTTTAAATTCTACACCGCCAACAATCCACTTGATAAACCGGCGAAACCTGAAAAAAAATCTAAAACTAAAAAAGCTGACAAAAATAAAACCGCTGAAATAAAAGCCGATGATAAAAAATCTGACGAAATTAAATCTGACAAAAAAGCTAAAAAAGACAAGAAATCCAAAAAAGATAAAAAGTCCAAAGATAAAAAAGTTAAAGACAAGAAAACTAAAGATACTAAATCCAAAGACAAAAAATCTGACGAAAAGTAAGCAGGTATTGAAATGGAAAAATTTGTAATTATTGACGGCAGCAGTATTTTTTACCGTTCGTTTTATGCTATGCCGAATTTGACTGCGCCAAGTGGCGAACCGACCGGCGCAATTACGGGATTTGCAAACGTCATTGTAAAACTTCTGCGCGAGTTTAATCCAACTTACGCGGCTATTGCGCTTGACACTTCCAGAAAAACTTTTCGCACTGAAATTTTTGCAGACTACAAGGGCGGACGCGCCAAAACTCCCGACGAGTTAATTTCTCAAATTGCAATGCTTGAGGAATTTGCTGAAGTAATGGGGATTAAAACTTTAGCCGCGCCGAATTTTGAGGCAGATGACATTATTGGAACTTTGGCGGCGCAGGCGTCAGAAAATTTTGCGGTTGACATTGTGACGGGCGACAGGGACGCCTTCCAACTGATTAACAAAAATACCCGCGTACTTTTTGCAAAAAATACCAACTTGGAAATTTACGACGAAGAAAAATTTGTTTCAGAATTTGGATTTGCGCCGCCGTTGCTTGTCGATTATAAAGGCTTGAGCGGCGATAGTTCAGATAATATTCCCGGTATTAGAGGAATTGGCGAAAAGACGGCTACAAAACTTTTGCAGGAATTTGGGACGCTTGAAAATATTCTTGCGAACGCCGAAAAAATTTCCTCTAAAAAATTTCGTGAGGCAGTGCAAAATAATTCTGAAATTGCAAAACTTAGTAAAAAATTGGCGCAGATTGTCTTCAACGTGCCGAATATAAACTTTGTCGCGCAGGAGTTTAAAATTTCTCCGAATTTGGCGCGGGTTGATGAATTTTGCAGCCGCTATTCTTTGAAGGTTGCCAAAAAACGTATCCACGAAATTTACGATTCTGAAGTAAATCTTTTCGGCGATTTTTCAGTTGAAACGGCTGAAGATTTTTTGGAAGTGCCCAAAGTTTCTGAAACTGACTATGATAAAATTTTTGCCGCCGGAAGTTTGGCGATTGTTGGAAATTTCGTTAAGGTTGGCGAAGAAATTTTTGAAGTTGACGCCAATAAAATTTTTGCCGAGTACAAAGGAAAAATTTTTGTCCACAATCTGAAAAAAATCCTGCGCGAAGTTCAAATTGAAGATACTGCAAAATTTTTTGACGTGGAATTAGCCGCGTATCTTTTATATCCAGAACGTGAAAATTATTCCTGCGCCGAATTGTTGACGCTTGAATTTGAATTGAGTTTGAAAGAAAATTCGCCCGCCGCTGAAGTTACCGCGCTTGAAAAATTGGGCAAATTGTACGCTGAAAAACTTGACGCGGCTGAACTTTCAAAACTTTACTTTGAAATTGAATTGCCGCTTACTGAAGTTTTGGCGAAAATGGAATTACGCGGCGTTTATGTGGACACTGCCCGCCTTGATGAAAAATCTGCTGAAATTGAAAATCGTATCGCCGCCATTGAAAAAAATATTTACGCACTTGCCGACGAAAAATTTAATATCAATTCGCCCAAACAACTTGCAGAAATTCTTTTTGAAAAGTTAAAATTGCCAATCGTTACTCAAACGAAGAAAAAAACTAAAAGCGGCGTTTCTACCAACGCTGAAGTTTTGGAAAATCTGCGCGGGATTCATCCAATCATTGATGAAATTTTAAATTTCCGCACTTTGACAAAATTAAAATCTACGTACCTTGACGGGATTAAAACGCTGATAAATCCTGTAACTTGCCGCGTTCACACGAATTTTAATCAAACTGTCACGGCAACGGGCAGACTTTCCAGCTCCGATCCAAATTTGCAAAATATTCCCGTGCGTACCGAAGAAGGCAGAGAAATTCGTTCGCTTTTTGAACCGGGCAACGGCTACGATTTTTTATTTAGTGCTGATTATTCACAGATTGAGTTAAGACTTTTGGCGCATATGTCAGACGACGAAAATTTAATTGCGGCGTTTTTGAGCGGCGAAGATATTCACGCAAGGACGGCGGCGGAAGTTTTCGGCGTTTCTATTGATAACATAACGCCGGAATTGAGGCGAAAAGCTAAGGCGGTAAATTTCGGCATTGTTTACGGTATAAGCGATTACGGCTTGTCAAGAGATTTAAAAATTTCCAGAAAGGAAGCCGCCGAATATATTTCTCTGTACTTTGAACGTTATCCCAAAGTTAAAAATTTTCTTGACGACACAATTAAACAGGCGCACGAAAACGGCTATGTTACCACGATGTTTGGACGCCGCCGCTTTTTGCCAATGATTAAAAGCCCCAATTTTCATCAGCGCGGGCTTGCCGAAAGAATGGCAATGAATACGCCAATTCAAGGGAGCGCGGCTGACATTATCAAAATTGCAATGATTAACGCCGAAAAAAATTTGCGCGGGCTTGAAAGTCGAATTATTTTGCAAGTACACGATGAATTGGTTATTGAGACGAAAGAAAACGAAATAGCACAGGTTGAAAAAATTGTTCGCGCCGCAATGGAAAACGTGACAACTTTGAAAGTGCCGCTCGTTGTAGATTGTCATTACGGCAAAAATTGGAGTGAGGCAAAATGAAAAATTCTACCGTAGAAAAAATTTCTGAATTGATTGAACGTTATCCCGCGCTTGAAATTTGCAGAAATGATTTAAATTTAGCCGTCGAAAAAATCTGCAAAAGTTTTCGCGCAGGTAACAAACTTTTAATTTGCGGCAATGGCGGCAGTGCGTCAGATTCTTTACACATTGTCGGCGAACTTATGAAAGGTTTTATTTTGCCGCGCAAAATTGAAGATTTTAATAAAAATTTTGTTGAGGATGCAGAAAAACTTTTTCCTGACGATATAGATTATTTCAAAAAAAATTTACAGTGCGCGTTGCCCGCAATTTCTTTAGTTAGCGAAAGTGCGTTAAATACCGCCGTTGCAAACGATAACGCGGCAGATTTAATTTTTGCTCAACAAGTTTTGGGACTAGGCAAGCGCGGCGATATTCTTTTTGCCATTTCGACTTCCGGCAATTCGGCAAATGTTTTGTACGCGACAAAAGTTGCAAAAGTTTTGGGACTTGAAATAATTTCTTTGACGGGTAAAAGCGGCAGCAAACTCAAAAATATTTCAGACGTGACAATTTGTGCGCCTGCCACTGAAACTTTTAAGATTCAAGAATTGCATTTGCCAATTTACCACGCTATTTGCATTGCGGTTGAAAATGAATTTTTTGGCTGAAATATTTCATTATGTTTAAAGGTGTTAAATAAAAAAATAAATCATTATCGTTTGTTTGGCGCGTCATAGTTTTCAGATAGAGAGGAAGAGTTGAAGTTACGAGAAACTAAGATAGAGGGGAAGAGTAGGCATTACGTCAACCCCGAGAAAACCTGACGCGCCATTAAAAGCGTTTCTTTGGTACTTTCTTTTCGCGACTGAAAAGAAAGTACATTTAAAAAATAGAAAAAATTAAAAATTAAAATTCCCTGCGTTGGCGGGATTTTTTTATGTACATTTTTTCTAAAACTGATATAATATTTCAGAATATTTAAGAAGGGGAGAACTTCAAATGAGCGAAACCCGGCAACTTTTTAAGCTTAAGGATTTACGCGGCAGACTTTCAGAAAAAAATTATAAAATGACGCCGCAACGCAAAGAAATTCTTCAAGTTTTTATTGACAGCAACGAAGACAAACATTTAAGCGCGGAAGAAGTTTACGAACTTTTGAAACAAAAAGAATTTGACTTCGGACTTGCAACGGTTTACCGCAATGTTGAACTTTTGAACACACTTGGAATTTTGAACAGAATCGACTTTGGCGACGGACGCGCCCGCTACGAGCTTAACGCGGCTAATCCTCAACTTCATCAGCATCATCATTTAATTTGCTTGAATTGCAAAAAAATTATCGAATTTGAAGAAGATTTACTTGACGATTTAGAAAACTTTATTGCCAAAAAATCCGGCTTTCAAATTCTCAACCACGAAGTAAAATTTTTCGGCTATTGTTCAGATTGTAAAAATAAGGTGAAACAATGAAAATAAAAAATTTTAAACTTAACAACGATAATCAAGTTATTGTGAAAATTATCGGCGAAGTTTTACGCGCCTTTCATATCGAAGAGGCAAACGACTATGAGCCGGTCGATTATGACAAATTTGAAATTTCAAACTCAATGCACGAAAATGTTGTAAAAACGAAATTGACTGTAGGTAAAGATCGCTACGAAAAAACTTTTACCGCGTCTGAAAGTATCAATCCAAATGAAAGGCGCGGCGCAGAAATTCATCGACTGGTTAAAAAAAATCTGTACAAAATTTTGACAAACGATTTGAAACTTGAGGGCGTGCCTTATGGAATTATGCACGGCGTCCGCCCAACAAAAATTATTCATCGTTGGTTGCGCGGCGGTTTTGCGGTTACAAGTCATGGCGTCATTGACAGAGACAGAATTGCCCGCCGCCTTAGCACAGATTATCTTGCAAGCTACAACAAGTCACATCTTTTAACTGAAGTTGCAATTCGCCAAATTCCAATTTTAAATTCCGGCGACGATAAAACTATTGGCGTTTATGTTGGAATACCTTTCTGCGTGACGCGCTGTCTTTATTGTTCGTTCCCGTCAACTATTCTGCCAAGTGATGACAAAGTTGCAGAATTTATGAAGGCGTTGACGAAGGATATAAACGCGGCAGCGGCTGAAATTAAAAATTACGGCTTCAAAGTCCAAAGTATTTATATTGGCGGCGGAACTCCTACCGCGTTGCCTGATGTTTTTTTCCGTGAAATGATGGAAAGAGTTACAGCGGCTTTTTACAGCTCCAGCGTTGAAGAATTTACCGTAGAATGTGGACGCCCCGATACAATCACAAGTAAAAAAGTTGCCGTTTTAACTGAATTTCACGTTACCCGCGTCAGCGTCAATCCTCAATCTATGCAGCAAAAAACTTTAAACAGGATTGGGCGTCAACATTCGGCGCAACAAGTTACATTGGCTTATAAAAAATTGCGTGCGATGGGAAAATTTCAAATTAATATGGATTTAATTTTGGGACTGCCCGGCGAAACTATCAACGACGTAAAAGACAGCTTGGAAAAAGTTTTGGCGTTAAATCCTGAAGATATAACTTTGCACGCGTTGGCGATTAAACGCGGCTCACAACTTCAAACGCAGCTTTCAGATGAAGTGGCTACAATCAAAGATTTTGATTTGCCTGACGACGCGGAAGTTAGAAAGATGGCGGAATTAGCCGAAAAAATGTTACGTGATAAAGGCTACTTGCCGTATTATTTGTATCGTCAAGGCTATATCAGCGGGCAAATTGAAAACGTCGGCTACTGCAAGCCCGGCGCGGAAGGAATTTATAATATTCAAATTATGGATGAACGCCAAACAATTTTAGGCGTTGGCGCGGCGGCAACTACCAAAGTTCCTGATAATGAAAATATGCGCCTTCAAACTTCGTTCAACGCCAAAGATTTGACAACCTATCTGCGCGACGTGCATAAATATATTGAAAATCGCTCCAACACGCTTGCCGAAATTTATAATCCTTCCACAATTTCTGACGCCGAAATTTTTAATCAATTCCTTGATGAAATTGTAGAAATTCCCGACGAAGAACCCGTTGAACCCGTAGACGAAGAAACGGCTGAAGCTGTAGAAGAATTTACCGGAGCGATTGAGGGAACGGCAGAATTTATTGAAGAAAAAATAAAAGCATTAGAGGCGCAAATTAATTCTGCCGATGAAAATTCTGAACCCGTCGAAGAAACGGCTGAATCTGTCGAAGATAAAATAAAAGCATTGGAGGCGCAAATTAATTCTGCCGATGAAAATTCTGAACCCGTCGAAGAAATGGCTGAATCTGTTGAAGATAAAATAAAAGCATTAGAGGCGCAAATTAATTCTGCCGATGAAAATGCTGAATCCGTCGAAGAAACGGCTGAATCTGTTGAAGATAAAATAAAATCACTTGAGACGCAAATTAATTCCGCCGATGAAAATTCTGAACCCGTCGAAGAAACGGCTGAATTTGTTAAAGCAATTGAAGTAGAAATTGAACCTACTGAAGAAAAATTTGAGCCTGTCGAAGATAAATTTGAGCCTGTCGAAGAAAAATTTGAGCCTGTTGAAGAAAAATTTGAACCTGTTGAAGAAAAATTTGAACCCGTTGAAGAAAAATTTGAGCCCGTCGAAGAAAAATTTGAATCTGTAAAAGAAACAACTGAAAATCCTGAAGAAGTTCAGCCTTCCGAAACTAGAAGATTTAGACCAAGACACCGCAGAAATAAAAAATTTTGGCGAAGTTCGGAAGATAATTAATGGCTGAACAGTTGATTAAAATTTTAGCTTAGGAGGAATGAATTTGCTGACAAACGCGCCGAGAGGCACTAAAGATATTTTGCCGGAACAAATTGGAAATTGGCTTTTTATAGAAAATAAAATTCGTACAATTTGCCAAAATTACGGCTATGAAGAAATTCGTACACCAATTTTTGAACATACCGAACTTTTTCAGCGCGGAATTGGCGAAGGTACGGACGTTGTAGATAAAGAAATGTACACCTTCACAGATCGCGGCGGGCGTTCAATAACTTTGCGCCCAGAAAATACCGCGTCCGCCGTTCGTGCTTACTTGCAAAATAAATTGTACGCTACCGGCAATTTGGTGAAACTTTTTTATATTGGTTCAATGTTTCGATACGACAGACCGCAAGCCGGAAGGTTACGCGAATTTCATCAATTCGGCGTTGAGGCGTTGGGCGAACAGAATCCCGCCGTTGACGCAGAAATTATTTTATTGGCGTTGGATTTTCTGAAAAGTTTGGGACTTGACGATTTAAAATTAAAAATTAATACCGTCGGCTGTCCAAAGTGTCGCCCAATCTATCGCCAAAAACTTCAGCACTATTTCAGCGAAAATTTAGAGGAGCTCTGCGACGACTGCAAGCACAGACTTTTAAAAAATCCAATGAGAATTTTGGATTGTAAAATTGACAGCGGCAAAGAAATTGTTGAAGACGCGCCGAAAATTGAAACTTGCCTTTGCGACGAATGCCGCGAACATTTTGCAACGGTACAGAAATATTTGACGGTGGCGGGTGTAAATTTTGAAATTGATCCGCGCCTTGTACGCGGCTTAGATTATTACACGAAAACCGCGTTTGAAATTCAGTACCTGCCATTGGGCGCACAATCTGCAGTTGCAGGCGGCGGAAGGTACGATGGCTTGATTGAAGAAATTGGCGGCAGCCCTACGCCGGGAATTGGATTCGCGGCAGGTATTGAAAGAATTTTAATCGCTCTGGAAAAACAAAATTTGTTACAGGCTGAAAAAAATAATTTCGCCGCTTTTATAGTTGCGGCTGATGAAAAGGCTGAAATTTACAGTTTTAAATTATTAACTGAACTTCGACGCAAAAATATTTCCGTGACAATGGATTTTGCAAAGCGAAGTTTAAAGGCACAGATGAAACAGGCGGCGAAGTCCGGCGCAAAATTCGCCCTGATTATCGGCGAAAACGAAATTAAAAATTCTACCGTGACAATTAAAAATCTTGAAACTTCAGCGCAGGAAACAGTTGCAATTTCTGAAGTTGCAGAAAAAATTTCGTAATAAAAAATAACCGCTACAAAAAACGTAGCGGCTTTTTTATTGAAGAAAAAATTTTATTTAACTTTCGCCAAGTCAAAAATCTTTCACATTTATAAAAAACTTGACTGATTTATAAATTTTGATTAATATCACGAAATAAAAATTGAAATAATTTATGGGAGAGTAAAACCATGAAAAAATTTTTAATTGCATTTATAATTTTAATTTCATTAACCGGAGTCGAAACTTCGGCGGAGGCGAAAGACCCTTATGAAGTTATTCGGCAGGAAGTCAGCTACTATCACAGCGGCGAAAAAGAAATTGCATGGCTGTCAATGGCAATTTTGTACGCGGCGGAGGAATGTCAAATTGATCCGCTACTTATAACGGCGGTAATGGAAACTGAAAGCGCGTTCAGATTTAACGCGGTTAGTCCCGTCGGCGCAGTCGGGTTAATGCAGCTTATGCCGTCAACTGCCAAAATGATTGGCGTTGATCCACATCGTCCACTTGCAAACATTGTCGGCGGCGCAATTTATTTAAAAAATCAGCTGAACAGATTTTCCGGCAATGGAGCTTACGCGCTTAGTTACGCTGTAGCGGCGTATAACGCGGGACCTCAAGCCGTCATCAACGCGGGCGGTATTCCTCATATCGCTGAAACTCAAAATTACGTTGTCAGAGTCGTCAACAATTACAACCGCCTTCAGCAAATGTTACGTGCTTGAAATACAAAAAATTATTTTTTTTAGAAGGTGTTTAATTGAAGACAGTCAAAATTGTAGCCGCAATGTTAATTTTGTTGCTATTTGCCGTGATACATTGGGTCGCGCCGGAATTTCTGCCGGAAATATTTGAACTTTTGCGGCACGGCGACATACAAGAAACGGCGGAATATATAAAAAGTTACGGCGAAATGGCTGTTGTATTCAGTTTTCTGCTCACGCTATTTGTAAACGCGCTGGGCTTTCCACCTGCGATAATTTTTTCAACGGCAAACACGCTGATATTTGGGATTTTTTGGGGAATTGTAATTTCAGTGGCAGCGGAAACGGTCGGCGTTACGATTAGCTTTTTATTGCTAAGATTTTTTTTCCGTGACGCAGCCGCAAAATTAATTTCAAAAAGCACGTTTCTAACTTCGATTGACAAATACAGCTCTCAAAAAGGTTTTATGGTAATGCTGATAGCGCGAATGGTTCCATACATTCCAAGCGGCGTTTTAAATGCAGTGGGCGCGTTGAGTTCGTTAAACCTGCGCGAATATTTTTTGGCGTCATTGGTCGGAAAATTTCCATCAACCGGAATTGAGGCAATAATTGGTCACGATACAATTATGCAACAGGAAGACAACACGCGCATTATTGTAGTTGTAATTTTGGCGATAATTTTAATTGTGGGCGCGTTTTGGTACGAAAGGAAACACGTTAATTGATACTTGAAAAATTTTTGTCGAAGTTTTTTAAAAAGCAAGAAAATCATCAGCCGCAGGACGGTTACAAGCCGTTAGCGGTTAAATTTTTGCGCCAAATTGTAACTGCGGATTCTACAACTTCCCGCGTGATAATGTTTAACACTGATGAAAAACTTTCCAACGTCAAACTTGAATACAAAATGATTGGCGAAGACGTGGCGCAGTTTATCGAATGTAGCGAAGATTTTTTTGAGGAAAATTTTATTTACAGTTGCAGTTTAGAAAATTTAAAGGCGGCAAGTTTGTACAATTTTAGAATAATTTCTGAAGACTGCGCGACGAATTTGCAGAATTTGCGAACGGCGGGCAGTGGCAATTTTCAAATGTTAATTTTCAGTGATTCACAGTGCATAGATTATAGAATTTGGCAGAGGACTGCGACGGTTGCCGCAAAAAATTATCCAGACGCTGAAATTTTCGCAATGAATGGCGATTTAATTGACAACGGGCAAGATTTTAGCCAATGGCGTAAATGGTACGACGCGGCGAATATTTTGTTGAAGGAAAAAATTTTAGTGCCGGTAATGGGTAACCACGAATTTTATAATAAACTCTGGATAAATTGCTTACCGACGGGATTTTTGAAAAATTTTAAATTGCCGCCTAACGGTAACAAAAAATTTGGCGGTTATTTTTATTCGTTTGATTATGGCGCGGCGCACTTTTTTATTTTGAACACGCAATTTTTAGAGTTGGAAAATTTTAAAGCCGGTCTTAGAGACGCGCAGGAATATTTTTTCAGAAATGATGCACGCAATACAAATCGCCGCTGGAAAATCGTTTTAATGCACAAGTCAATTTTTAATCGCCGCCAAAATGATTTTGTTGACGAGGCGAAAAATTATTTTCTGCCGCTTTTTGACGAATTGGAAATAGATTTAGTTTTAACCGGGCATTTGCACACTTACCGCAACGCCGGAAAAATTTTTGAGCAAAAAAAATCTGAACACGGCACGACTTACATTTTGTGCGGACGCGCAGGCGATCAAAATTATACTCACGAGCCGGAAAGTTATATTTGTCTGGACGTTCGCGCAGATTCAATAAATTTAATTGCTCAAACTGTGGGCGGCAAAATTTTAGATAATTTCAAATTTGAAAAATCCGGCAGTTGACGAAATAATTTTTAATGGCTATAATTTCAGTGTAAATGGTTTTGTAAACTGAAAAAGGACAGCCGGTTTGAACCGTCGGCTATCCCCAGAATATAGAAGTAGTTTTGATAACCGCCGTTGGCGGCTTATTTTTTACGTTTCTATTTAAAGAAAACGTCATAGATGATAACCGCGACCTCAACAACTTGAAGTGCCAATTTGGCAATCTCGCATTTAGTCATAGCTATCACCTCCCCTCGCGGGGAAGCCGACAACCAACTGCCTTTTTCTGCGCAGATTATATCAGTTAGTTTTCAGATTGTAAAGATTGACGGAATGAATTAAAATCTTCTCCAAATACAGGAGGAGATTTTTTTGTTATAATAGCGGCAAAAAAGGGGCGTTAAATTTGACTGAAAAACTTTTGGCAGATATGACAACCGGCAATAATATTATTTGGGCGGCTGATGATTATAAAAATTTTCGCGCAGAATCTGAAATTTATCCCGCGCAGATAAATTTGATAAAGCCGCGCTTTGAAAAAGTTCGTACCGAACAAAAACGCCGTACCAAAAACCGCGCCGAAATTTTTACGCCGTCTTGGATTTGCAACCTGCAAAACAATCTGATTGACGAAAAATATTTTGGCAGGGCAAATGTTTTTAACACGGCTGAAAATCAAACTTGGACGCCTAACACGGAAAAAATTTTCTTCGGCGAAAAAAATTGGCAGGATTATATTTTACAAAAACGGCTTGAAATAACTTGCGGCGAAGCTCCATATTTAGTCAGCCGCTACGATACAGTTACAGGCGCGGCAATTCCTATTGAAAACAGAATCGGCTTGCTTGACAGAAAACTCCGCGTCGTAAATGAAAATACCGACAATCAAACGGATTGGGAAATTTGGGCGGTTAAAGCCGTGCAAAGTTGTTACGGCTATGAATTTCAAGGCGATAATTTATTTTTGGCGCGGCGAAATGTTTTTGAAACTTTCATTGATTATTTTGAAAGGCAGTTTGATAAAAAACCTGCGCGAAAACTTTTAGAGGAAGTGGCAGAAATAATTTGCTGGAATTTGTGGCAAATGGACGGCTTGCAATTTACAATTCCCTTTGCAAAAATTACTACAGGATTATTTGAAAGTTTTCTGCCTGAAAATCAAGTTTATTGCATTGTAAAAGATTGGCAGACGAGCGAAACTTTTTTGTACAAAGATTTATTGAAGGGAGGATTTTAAAGAAATTACGAATAAAAAGCCCGTCCTGTGCCGCTGATTAACAGTAATCTAGGAGCGTGCGGTAAACTACGCGCCGCCTCTGGCGGCACACCTACTAGGAACGTGCAGGAACCCAAGCGGCGGACGGGCGATTAAGCGTCTTTCTTTGGTACTTTCTTTGACGCACACAAAGAAAGTACATTTAAGATAAAAAGTTTTTTGAAAGGAGGAAACCAAATGCAAACATTTGAAGAAAATTTTAAATACAAACTGATTTACATTTTTGAAATTGCAGACGCCGCGCACAGAGGACTTTTGAAAATCGGCGACGCTACGATTAAAACCAATAAATTTTTGCCGCCGAATGATGACGAATTAAAACTAGCCGCCAAAAATCGTATCGACGAATACACGCGCACCGCAGGAATTGACTACAAACTTTTACATACCGAATTAGCCGTAAAAAATAATTCTAAGGCGTTCCGTGATTTTGATGTGCATTACGTTTTGAAACGCTCCGGCTTTAAGCAAAAATCGCCCAACAATACCGGCGGGCGTGAATGGTTCAAAGTCAACCTCGAAGACGCCAAAAAAGCTATCGCCGCCGTTAAGCAGGGCAAAAATACTATCAACGCAACCGCCGCTGAAATTCCCGCAAAAATAATTTTTCGCCCCGAACAAGAAAGTTTTATCAAGGAAACTGTAAAAATTTTTAAGACTGAAAATCGTATGCTCTGGAATGCAAAAATGCGTTTCGGCAAAACTTTATCAGCGTTGGAAGTTGTCAAGCGTTCGCAATTTCAAAAAACTTTAATAATTACCCATCGCCCCGTTGTAAATTCGCAGTGGTTTGAAGACTTCGATAAAATCTTTCATGGCGAAAATAACTTTGCTTACGGCTCAAAAACTCAAGGCGAAAATATCCAAAATCTTTTAAGCGGCAATAAAAATTTTGTCTACTTTGCATCGTTGCAGGATTTGCGCGGCTCCGAAATTACCGGCGGCAACTTCGATAAAAATACTGAAATTTTTAACACAGCGTGGAATTGCTTAATCGTTGATGAGGCGCACGAAGGCACTAAAACCGCACTCGGCGACAGCGTTATAAAAAAGCTTGTCAAGGAAAATACAAAACTGCTTGCACTTAGCGGCACGCCCTTTAACATTATCGAAGACTACAACGACAAAGTTTTGACGTGGGATTATATTATGGAACAACGCGCCAAAACTGATTGGAATATTAAAAATTTCGGCGATTCTAACCCCTACGCAGATTTGCCGGAAATGAAAATTTTTACCTACAATCTCGGCGAAATTCTCAACAATCCTGACTTTTTCGACGACGATAAATCTTTCAACTTTAGGGAATTTTTCCGCGTCAAAAATGAAAAATTCGTCCACGAAAATTTTATTAAACAGTTTCTGGATTTATTGACAGTTACCGATAAAAAAAATAATTACCCCTACTCAAACGAAACTTTCAGAAATATTTTCCGCCATTCGCTCTGGATTATTCCCGGCGTCAAGGAAGGTCGCGCACTTTCTAAACTTTTAAAGCAACATTGGATTTTTAGAAATTTTGAAATTGTAAACGTTGCAGGCGACGGCGACGCTGACGAAGAATCTAAAAACGCGCTCGAAAAAGTTACCAACGCCATTGAAAAAAATGACTACACCATAACTTTATCTTGCGGCAAACTTACCACCGGCGTTACAATTCCTGAATGGTCGGCAGTTTTTATGTTGGCGGGCGGCTATTCTACTTCAGCCTCAAGTTATATGCAAACTATTTTCCGCGTTCAATCGCCTTGCAAAAGTGGCGGCAAGTTCAAAGATATTTGCTACGTTTTTGACTTCGCCCCCGATCGCACGTTAAAAGTTATCGCCGAATATTGCGCCATTAGCGGCGGCAACCGTCAACGCCTAACCGAATTTTTAAATTTCTGCCCCGTCATTGCTTGCGAAGGTTCTAAAATGACGCCGTACAACGCGCCCGCCTTGTTCCAACAGTTAAAACGCGCTCAAGCTGAACGCGCTGTACGTCACGGCTTCGACGATTCTAATTTGTACAATCAAAAACTTTTGCAACTTGATAACCTCGAAATTGAAAAGTTTAACAAACTCAAAGGAATTATCGGCAGTTCTAAGGCGCAGAAAAAATCTAACGAAATTGACATTAACAAGCAAGGCGTTACAGGCGGCAAAACTTCCGGCGATAAAAAACTTAAAGACAGCGAACACGATAAACGCCTTAAACAACGCCGCGACGCTATTTCTATTCTGCGCGGTATTTCTATCAGATTGCCGCTGCTGATTTACGGCGCGGACGTGCCTTTTGAAGACGATTTTACTATTAAAATGTTCCTTGATGATAAAATTGTTGACGCCGAATCGTGGAAGGAATTTATGCCAAAGGGCGTTACCAAAGATTTTTTCAGCGATTTTATCAAATACTACGACGAAGATATTTTCATTGCCGCCGGTAAAAAAATCCGCACCATTGCCAAAAGTGCCGACGCCCTGCCGCCTACCGCCCGCGTTAAAAAAATCGCAGAATTATTTTCCTGTTTCAAAAATCCTGACAAAGAAACCGTGCTGACGCCTTTTAATGTTGTCAATCTGCATTTGAGTTCAGCCTTCGGCGGCTTTGACTTTTTCGACGCAAGCCACAAAAATATTTTGGACGCCCCGCGCTTTGTCAACGTTCAAAATGTTACCGCTAAAACTTTTGCCAATCCCAACGCCAAAATTCTTGAAATAAATTCTAAAACCGGCTTGTATCCGCTCTACGTCGCTTACAGTATCTACCGCGCCCGCCTCAACGATTCTGAACGCGGCTACAGTCTTGAATACCTGCAAAAAATTTGGGCTGATACTCTGCGCGATAATGTTTTTGTCATTTGCAAAACGCCTATGGCTGAAACTATTACCCGCCGCACGCTTGCCGGTTTTTCCAATTTCACTATCAACGCCCGCTACTTCGACGATTTAATTTCCACTCTCAAATCTAATCCCGCGCTTTTCGTCGATTCTGTTCAAAATAAATCCTACTGGAATAAAGGAGTTGGCACGATGAAATTTGATGCCGTTGTTGGCAACCCGCCTTATCAAATTACTTTAGATGGCGGAAATGAAAATTACGCCTCGCCAATTTATCACGAAATTTTAAAAGCTACTTTTAAACTAAATACAAAAGTTTCATTGATTCATCCTGCGCGATGCTTTTTTAATGCCGGTAATACTCCTGAAGATTTTAATAAAGCAATTTTAAACAATAAACATTTAAAAATTATCAAACACGAGCTAAAAAGCAGTAAATTTTTTCCAAATACTGACATTAAAGGCGGAATTACAATTACTTATTACGACCCCGAAGAAGATTTTGGAGCGATTGAAATTTTTATACCATTTGAGGAATTAAAATCCGTTCGTAAAAAAGTTTCTATTGATAACAAAAATTTTTTGCCGTTTAGTGAAATTGTATTTGGGCGAAGTCAATATAGATTAACTCAAAAATTTATTGAAGAAAATCCCAACGCACCATTTATCAAAGAACGGAAGGACGATTTTTTTAAAACCAATGTTTTTGAATATGCGGCAGATTATTTTTTTGACGAAAAACCAAACGACGGCAAGGAATATATTCAAGTTTTGGGATTGATAAAAAATAAACGCTATTTTAAATTTATTCGCGCAGATTATATTGACGTTGGCGAGAATAAAATAAATTTCTACAAATACAAAATTATAATCCCGGAATCTAACGGTTCAGGAGCTATTGGTGAAAAGTTGAGTACTCCGCTTGTCGGCTTGCCGCTTGTCGGCAACACACAGACCTTTATAACGCTCGGAGCGTTCGATACACGCACGGAAGCGGACAATGCCTTAAAATTTGTCAAAACGAAGTTTGCGCGTGCGTTATTGGGCGTATTAAAAGTTACGCAACATAATCCCCCTTCAACGTGGGCTTGCGTCCCTCTGCAAGATTTTACCAACAATTCAGATATAGATTGGTCGCGCTCTATCAGCGAAATAGATTTGCAACTCTATGAGAAATACAACCTCGACGCGGCGGAAATTGCTTTTATTGAGGAAAAAGTGCGGGCGATGGATTGATTTTATTTTTGATACAGTAGTTTTTTGCCAATTTTTCTGATATGGCTTTTTCTAAATTTTTAACTTTTCTAATACGGCATTTCTTTCATTTTGAAAAAAGAAAGAAACGCCTAGCAAAGAAAGAAAAACTTCCGCGTATGATTCAATCCTTGAATCAACACGCGGCGGCGGTTTACTAAAGAGCACGCTCGCTACGCGACCGCGCATCCGTGACCGCCGTTTTTCGTTTTATTTCAGCTAAAAAAAATTTCCAGTTGACGAAATAAAAATTTCTAGCTATAATTTCAGTGTAAAAAGACTCTAACACTTGCGGCAGAATGAGCCAAGTTGATTCAGATATTGAATTTGTTTGAACGGTTGAAGGTGTTCTGCTTACAGTTTCGATATAACGGTTTTTTGAAAATTGAAAAGTTATCATGGCTAAGTTGATTCAGTCAATCTTTGTCATGGTCATCATCTCCTTTCGATTGACAAACAAAAAAGGCTTGTCGAATTGAGACCCGACTTGCCCCAAGTTTAAATTGTTGTTACTTGCCGCGATATTAGCGGCTTTTTTTGGTCGTTACATTTTAGTTGAACAAACCAATAAGGGACGCGATAAGACCAGCTGTACTGACCGCAAGGTTAATCCAGTCAATCTTTCTCATACGTACCACCCCCTTTCCGGGGGCAAAGCCGTAATCAACAGCCTATGTGATGTAGTATATCAGAATATTTTCAGCTTGTAAAGATTGACTAAATAAATTAAAATCTTCTCCAAAGATTGGAGGAGATTTTTTTAATGTTGAAAAAAGTTTTTATGGCGGCGGTAATGCTTTTTACAGTAATAATGTTTTTAAGTTACGAACCCCCAAAAAATACAGTTGCCGTCGCGCAGGATGTAAGAACGGAGGCAAAAACTATGCAGATTAAAATTTTAATTGGAGAAAAGACTTTTGACGCGGTTTTATATGACAACGCGGCGGCGCGGGCGTTCTATGAAAAATTGCCGCTTAATGTAACAATGACAGAATTTAACGGCAACGAAAAATTTTACAGTTTCGATAAAAATTTGCCGTCGCTGGATAAAAAAGTTGACAATATACGCACGGGCGATTTAATGTTGTGGCTTTCAAATACGGTTGTACTTTTCTATCAAGATTTTTACAGCGGCTACAATTACACGCGGCTTGGGAAAATTAAAAATCCTGAAGGCTTGCTTGACGCCGTTGGAAATGGTAATATTTCTGTAAAGTTTGAAAAATAATTTTGCAGAGGTGGTACAGATGTTTAAATTTTTAATGGCAGTAGTTTTAATGATAATGTTTTTGCCGCTCAACGTTTCAGCGCAAAGTAAAAACATTCAGATTGACGGCGATCACGGCAAATTGGCGGCGGTACTTCAAACGCCGGATGGCTTGTCAAAATATCCAATGGTTATAATCTGTCACGGTTTCACGGCTAAAAAGGAGCAACCGCTTTTAAAATATTTGGCGGACGATTTAGAGGCGGCGGGAATTGCCTCAATTCGCTTTGACTTCAACGGACACGGCGCAAGTGAAGGACGTTTTCAAGATATGACGGTTTTAAATGAAATTGAAGACGCCAAACACGTTTACGAATATGTTCGGGATATGCGCGGCGTTACAAGCGTTTCAATCGCCGGACATTCGCAAGGCGGCGTTGTTACAAGTATGGTTGCCGGTCAACTCGGTAGCGAAAATGTTAAAGCTATTGCGTTAATGGCGGCGGCGGCAGTCCTGCGCGATGACGCAATACGCGGAAATATTTTTACTGAACACTACGATTCAATTAATATTCCTGAATATGTTGAATTAGATCATCGCGGTACAAAAAGATTAGGTCGTAACTACATTAAAACCGCGCAAAGTTTGCCAATTTATGAAACTGCATCAAAATTTGAAGGTTCGGTTTTCATAATTCACGGGCTTGCAGATATTGTTGTTCCGTACACTTACAGCCTGCGTTATCAAGAAATTTATCCCGGCAGTCAGATTGAACTTTTGCCCGGATTCGATCACGGCTTTACACAAGATGAAAAATTGACGGCTAGAAAAGTTGCTGATTTTTTTATTAGTCAGCTTAAATAAAAGGAGGAAAATTTTGTGTCAAAAATTTTAGTAGCGTTTTTTTCGCCGAATCCAGATTCACATCACACCACGCGCAAAGTTGCAGAATTTATCACAGAAATTACCGGCGCAGATACTTATGAAATTAAACCTGCGACGCCGTACACCGAAGAAGATTTAGATTGGGAAAATAAAGAATCCCGTACCACAGTTGAAATGGCGGATACAAAGTCCCGCCCTGAACTTGCAGATAAAAATTCAACCTTTGACGACTACGACGTTATTTATTTGGGCTTTCCAATTTGGTGGTACGTTGCACCGCACATTATTAACAACTTCCTTGAAAGTTACGATTTTTCCGGCAAAACGATTGTAACTTTTGCAACTTCGGACGGAAGCAGTTGGGGCGATACTTTGAAACACTTAAAGCCGAGCAGTCCAAAGGCAAAATTTATCGAAGGCAAAGTTTTTAGAGGAAAAATTAACAAAGAAAATATTACCGACTGGATTAAAACTATAAATTTTTAAGTGGTGAATTTTATGAACAAAATTTTAGTAGCGGTTTTTTCGCCGACAGGTACAACCCGCCAAATTGCAAAACTTATCGCAGAAATTACCGGCGCGGATTCTTACGAAATTAAACCTGCAGAAAAATATACAAGTATGGATTTAGACTGGGACAAACAAAACTCTCGTACAACTAAGGAAATGCAGGATATAAATTCACGCCCTGAACTTGCCGACAAAAACGCCAAAATTGAAAATTACGATACAATTTATTTAGGTTTTCCAATTTGGTGGTACGTTGCCCCGCACATTATTAACACGTTCCTTGAAAGTTACGATTTCAGCGGCAAAACGATTGTAACTTTTGCAACGAGTGGCGGCAGTGGTTTTGGTGATACTTTGAGCTTTTTAGAACACAGTGCGCCGGACGCCAAATTTATTCAAGGGCGCGTATTTCGCGGACGAATTGAAAAAGATACCGTTGCAACGTGGATTAAAACCGTTGATTTTTAAATTTTAGTTAGGCGGTGTTGATTATGAAAAAAATTTTTTCATTGTTGACAGGCTTTTTACTGATTTTACTTGTGGCAGGTTGCGGCGAAGAAAATACTCAAATTGAAAGCAAACCTGATTTTCAACCGCCGGTAAATAAAATTGAAAGAAATGCAGACGATAAAATTTTAATGGCGTATTTTTCCGTTCCTGAAACTGACAATCCAAAAAATATGAATCTTGATGAGGAAAATAGCACCGTTATTGTAGATGGCGAAGTTTTTGGAAATACTCAATACGTCGCGCAGATTATCCAACAAAGTACCGGCGCAAATATTTTCAGAATTGAACCTGTAACGCCGTATCCTACAAATCACGGCGAACTTGAACAAGTTGCAACTAAAGAAAAGCAAAGTAACGCTTTACCGGAAATTTCGGCGAAAATTGAAAACTTCGACAGCTATAAAATAATTTTTGTCGGCTACCCAATTTGGTATGGCGATATGCCGCGTATTTTGTACAGTTTCTTTAAAAGTTACGATTTTTCCGGCAAAACGATTGTGCCTTTCATAACCAGCGGCGGTGCCGGTTTTGCCAATTCAATCAACGAAATTCAATCACTTCAACCCAACGCAAAAGTTATTGAAGGCGGGCTTGCACTCAATCGCAATGTAATTCAAAATTCCGAAGACGACATTAAAAATTGGTTGAAAAATCTGGGCTTTTAAAATGAAACTAAAAATTTTTGCAGATTTTTTGATGTTGGCAGTTTTGTTAATACTGATGCCGTATTCACTGATTGGCGAAAAGCCGCACGAAGTTTTGGGCGTGGCAATGTTCGCCCTGTTCGTACTTCATCAAATTTTAAACAGAAATTGGTACAAATCTTTAACGTCAGGAAAATTTAACAGAGACAGAATTTTAACAGTAGCTGTAAATTTTTTGATACTGATACTGATGATTTTGCAAACGGCAAGCGGTGTGTTGCTGTCAAATTATCTGTTTGTATTTGATTTTTACGAAGGAATAGGAACGGCGCGGCTGATTCATCTTGCAGTTTCGTATTGGCTGTTTATTTTAGTGGCAGTACATTTGGGATTTCACTTTAAATTTTTGAAAACGCAACTGAAAATAAAATCCGTGACGCCGCTAAAAATTTTGGCGGGCGCAGTTTCAATTTATGGAATTTACGCCTTCATAAATCGAAAACTTTTAGATTATATGTTTTTGAAAAGCGAATTTGTATTTTTGGACTTCAGCGAAAATGTAGCGTTCGTCATTGCAGATTTTTTAGCGATACTGATTCTGTTTTCTTGTGTAGGATACAAGATAAAAAATTAAATCCCGTCAAGCGGCGGGATTTTTTTATTGCCAAAAATAATTTCCAATTTAACAAAAAAAGTTGACCCGTATTGCCAAATGTGATAAATTATTAACGCTAAGAAAATAAACTAACACACTCGGAAACGAGCCACAATTATTTTAATCGTTTAAGTCCGCAATATGGGCAGAAGTATTCGCAATGGCAAGATAAAAATTTTCAAGATTGCGGAAAAATACTCAAGCTATCAGACGGCGCATTTGCACAAAAACGGCGTTGAAAAACTCTATAAAGTTCATAGACTGGTAGCACAGGCGTTTATTCCGAATCCCGAAAATCAACCTGTAGTTAATCACAAAGACGGTAATAAATGGAATAACCGCACTGACAATTTGGAATGGGTTGACCAAAAAGAAAACACACTTCACGCAATTAGACTTGGATTGCGGGATTATCATCAACCTAATGTAAAATGTCGTAAATTGACGCCTGAAGACGTGCGTTATATTCGTGAAAATTATAAACGCGGTGATAAAGAATTTGGACAAAATGCATTAGCTCGTAAATTTGGTGTAACAGAAAATGCCATACGCTTAATAATTGAACGTGAAACTTACAGAGACGTTTAAAAAATTTTAATATAACTTGACGCTTTTAAATCCCTGTGATAATATTAGCATAAATCAGTTTGGAGGGATTTTATAAATGAGTAAAATTGCTGTCGTTTACTGGTCGGGAACAGGAAATTCGGAGGCTATGGCTCACGCGGTTGTTGACGCTATAAAATCAGCCGGTGTTGATGTTGACCTTTTTCAAGTAGATGATTTTAACGCTGATGAAATGGCAAATTATACGGCGTTTGCATTTGGTTGTCCTGCGATGGGCGACGAAGTTTTGGAAGAAGATTCATTTGAGCCTTTCTTTGCAGACGCTGAAAGCAAAATTGACGGCGTGCCGGTTTTACTTTTCGGCTCCTATGGTTGGGGCGGCGGCGCGTGGATGGAAGCGTGGGCAGATCGTACCAAAGATGCAGGCGCAAAACTCGTTGGTACTGTTATTGCTGAAAATGCTCCTGACGAAGAAGCTATTGCAAACTGCGAAAAATTTGCGAAGGAATTAGCTAAAGAAGCTTAATTCAAAACTGAATATATTAAAACTAAAAAATGGGCTAGGGAGTTTTCTCTAGTCCTTTTTAGTTTCACAAAAATGAAAATTTAAATTATGAAATACATAATACGCAACTGAAAGATTAGACGCGTCATATTTTAGAGACGAGTGGATAAAGGCTATAGACTAGTGTAGGCGCGTCATAGTTTTCAGATAGAGGGGAAGACTATGAATACTAAGTACTAGGATAGATAATCGAAGTGGGAATACGTTTGCCCTAGAAAACCTGACGCGCCATAGACGCCCTTTCTTTGGTACTTTCTTTGGGCGCAGCAAAGAAAGTACATTTACAACAAATAAAAAAAGTTTAATCGAAGAAATTATTTTTTCAGCTGAAAATATTCTCTGTCCAAAATACTAAGCACAACTAAATCTTCGTAGACGCCATTGACGCAAATGCACTCTCTGCAAATTCCTTCACGTTTTAAGCCGCAACTTTCATATAAATGCAAGGCACGTTCATTGTAAGGTTTACAATCAAGCCAACCGCGATGAAATTTTTTAACTTCAAAACTCCACTGCATTAAAAGTTTTAAACCTTCACGCCCGTAGCCGACGCCTTTTTTGTCAACGATAACATGCCGCCATTCAACACCTAAATTGTCAAGCTCACATAACATAAAATAGCCGACCGCTGCGCCGGTTGCAATTTCTTCTATTATCACGTCCATATTTTGTGAGTTGTCAGAGTTTATAATTTCCGTGTGAAAATCTTCATCGAACGGCACAATAAATTGGATATTCTCCGGCTTGTGCTGAATTTCCATAATAAATTTTAAATCTGTCATTTCTGCGCGACGAAGTCTTAAACGTTCGCCTTCAATCAAAATTTTTTCCATAAAATCCTCCAATAAATTATTTGACACATAAATTTTAAATAAAAGTTTTTGAAAATTATATCGCAAAAGCTATATTCGTTAAATAAAAAAACTCACAGACTTTTCAGTCCATGAGAAAAATTTTTATAAAGCGATTATTTCAATCCTGCCTTTTCGCGCAGAATTTCAACTTTGTCAAGTTTTTCCCAGCTAAAATTATCTCTGCCAAAATGTCCATAAGCTGAAGTTGCTTTATAAATTGGACGGCGTAAATCCAAATTTTTAATTATAGCTGCCGGACGAAGATCGAAATTTTCTTTTATGAGCTTTGAAATAATTTCTTCGTCAACTTTAGCCGTTCCAAAAGTTTCAACAGAAATAGAAATTGGCGCGGCTACACCAATAGCATATGAAAGTTGAATTTCGCATTTGTCGGCAAGTCCTGCCGCTACAATATTTTTAGCAACGTAACGCGCCGCATAAGCCGCGCTCCTGTCAACTTTTGTCGGGTCTTTGCCGCTGAACGCGCCGCCGCCGTGTCTTCCGGCTCCACCATAAGTATCAACGATAATTTTTCTGCCGGTTAAGCCACTATCGCCTTGAGGTCCTCCAATTACAAATTTGCCGGTTGGATTTACAAAATATTTAGTTTCAGCCGTCAACAATTCGGCGGGAACAATCGGCTTGACAACGTATTCAATCATATCTTTTTTAATTTGCTCAAGTGTAACGTCGGGATTGTGTTGCGTAGAAATAACAATCGTATCGACTGCAACGGGCTTGCCGTTTTCATAAATTACGGTTACTTGAGTTTTGCCGTCGGGACGAAGATAATTTAATTCTTTGGTAGACTTGCGAATTTCGGCTAATCTGTAGGCAAGTTTGTGAGCCAAAGAAATTGGGAGCGGCATATATTCCGGCGTTTCATTGCAAGCGTAACCAAACATCATACCTTGATCTCCCGCGCCAATTTCGTTTTCGTCGTCAAAGGCATTGTTGACGCCCTGCGCAATATCCGGCGATTGTTCATCAAGTGAAACTAAAACGCCGACCGTATCAGCGTCAAAGCCGTAAGCCGAATTTGTATAACCAATTTCTCTAACTGCCTCACGAATAATTTTTGCAATGTCAACATAGCAGCTGGTAGAAATTTCGCCTACAACGTGAACTTGACCGGTAGTTACCAAAGTTTCGCAAGCCACGCGCCCCATCGGGTCTTTTTCTAAAATTGCGTCCAAAATGCTGTCAGAAATTCTATCAGCAACTTTATCTGGATGTCCTTCAGTTACTGATTCAGATGTAAATAAAGTTTTTGCCATAAAAAAACCTCCTTTAGATTTTTGAAAGTTATCATATTTAATAAAAGCTGTCAAATTTTTGAATCAAGAAAATTTTTGAGCAATAAAAAACGCCTTCGATAAATTTCGGAGACGTTTTTGGTTTTTTAAGAAAAAATTTTAGAAAAGACCTGTAATAAAACCGTCAGCAGTAATATCGATTTTTTCGGCGGCAGGACGTTTTGGAAGTCCCGGCATAGTTAAAATATTTCCAAGTAACACTACAACAAATCCCGCACCTGCAGAAATTTTTACTTCCCTAACTGTAACGGTAAAATTTTGGGGACGCCCCAATTTCGCCGCGTCATCTGACAAAGAATATTGAGTCTTCGCAATGCAAATTGGCAAATTTGAAAAGCCCAAAGATTCAATTTCAGCAATTTGTTTATCAGCGGCAGGAAGATAATTAACGCCGTCCGCGCCATAAATTTTTGTCGCAACCGCCGAAATTTTTTCCTTGATAGTTTGGTTGTCTTCGTAGGTAAATTTAAAATTAGTTTCAGTATCAAAAACAGATTCAACCGCCTTTGCAAGTTCAATACCGCCCGCGCCGCCTTCTGCAAAAACTTTCGACTGTGCAAATTTTACATTTTTATTCGCGCAGAGTTCGGCAACCGCTTTAATTTCTTCGTCAGTGTCAGTTGGAAAAGCATTTAACGCAACTACCGGCGGTAGTCCAAAACCTTGAATATTTTCGATATGTTTTTCAAGGTTAGCAATTCCAATTTTTAAGGCGTCAACATTCGGAGTTGAAAGATTATCTTTGGCAACGCCGCCATGCATTTTCAAAGCACGAATTGTAGCAACGATAACCACTGCATCAGGTTTCAAGCCGCTTTTTCTGCACTTAATATCCAAAAACTTTTCTGCGCCTAAATCTGCGCCGAATCCAGCCTCTGTAACAACAATATCTGCAAGTTTCAGCGCGTATTTCGTAGCCTGTACAGAGTTGCAACCATGCGCAATATTTGCGAAAGGTCCGCCGTGAATTAAAGCGGGCGTTCCTTCCAAAGTTTGAACTAAGTTAGGTTTAATAGCGTCTTTGAAAAGTAACGCAAGCGAACCCGTAACTTTTAAATCGTTTGCGGTAATTGGTGCGCCGTCGAAGTTGTAAGCTACAATAATTTTTCCAAGTTTTTCTTTTAAATCTTCAAAATCATTCGCAAGGCAAAGAATCGCCATCATTTCAGAGGCAACAGTAATATCAAAGCCACTTTCACGCGGGACGCCGTTAGCCTTGCCGCCCAATCCCACAACAATATTTCTAAGTGCGCGGTCGTTCAAATCTAAAACACGTTTCCAGACAACGCGGCGCACGTCAATTTTTAATTCGTTGCCGTGATGAATATGATTGTCCAAAACTGCCGCCAAAAGATTGTGGGCGGTTGTAATGGCGTGAAAATCTCCCGTGAAGTGCAGGTTAATATCTTCCATTGGTACAACTTGAGCGTAGCCGCCGCCTGCCGCACCGCCTTTAATTCCAAAACAAGGACCAAGTGAAGGTTCGCGCAGTGCAACACAAACTTTTCTGCCAAGTTTATTAAAAGCGTCGGCAAGCCCAATCGAAGTTGTAGTTTTGCCTTCACCGGCGGGCGTTGGAGTTATAGCCGTCATTAAAACTAATTTGCCGTTGGGATTATCTTTGACACGCGCCCAAACGTCTTTAGAAATTTTCGCCTTGTATTTGCCGTAAAGTTCTAAGTCATCAGCAGTAAGATTTAATTTTTCGGCAATGGCGGTAATATTTTTAATTTTCGCCTGTTGTGCAATTTCAACATCGCTTAACATTTAAATTCCTCCAATTTAATTAAATTCGATAACCACTTAAAAAAATCGCCCGTCATCGGTTTCAGAGACTTCGTTTACTTGAAATTACAGGAAAGTTGGAGGAGACGGTTACTTGGAATTTCTACACCTTAAGAAACCCTGACGGGCGTTAAAGCATTTTCTTTTGTTACTTTTCTTTGGGGCGACTGCCAAAGAAAAGTAAATTTAAACTAAAAAATGAAGTTGATTCAAAAAATGAAAATTTAACTAAAAGAAAAAACGCTCCACCTGTAAAGATGAAGCTACAAAAAATTTTCAATCCAAAAAATTATTCAAGTTCGTTAGCATCTTTTGGGGTATGTGGAAGAAATTTTTTGCCACTGAACATACTGGAAACTTCGCCTTCGCCTTCCATAAAATCTGCGCGAAAAACCATGTACATATGCCCAATAGCAAAAAGGATAATCGCCCACGCAACATAATGATGAATATAATGAGCCATCATTTCGCTACCAACAATCATATTAACCCAGCCGAAAAGCATACCGCCTGTACCGTTGGGATTAGCCATGCAGTACATAGCAAAGCCGGTTAAAATTTCAATGACAACCATTGCGTAAAGTGCGGCGTATGAACCTCTTGCAAGCGGGTTTCTCAAAAACGGCGAATGGTGCGGCTTTATCAACATGTAGTGAAGTGCAACCTCAACAGTTTCCGGGTAAAAATGCCCTTCCCAAAAACGCGGGAAAAGTCTGTCGCCTTTGTTGATAATAAAACCGTAAATTCGCAGGATAAATGACGCGCAGAAAATAAACGCAAACAAGAAATGAATATCACGAATTAAATCCATTGAAAAAATTGTGTAAGTCGGCTCGGTCGTCGTAACGTTCATTGGCTTAGTTATTAAAAGTCCAGTCACAAAAAGTACAACGATTGATACAACCATAATCCAGTGGAAAATTCGCAGGAACGGACTAAAAACTTTATACTCCTTTACTTTAACGTCTTTGAAAGGTTTCACGGCGGCTCACCTCCTGTAGGGGTCGGTCGAAAATGCGTTAATTTCTTCGCCTTTAGCGTTGTAAATGTGAGTAGCACAAGCAAGGCACGGATCGAACGAACGGATAACTTTTGCAATTTCAAGCGGCTTGTTAGAGTCTTTAACGTTCGTATCCATCATAGCCAATTCATACGCGCCATGCCCTGCAGTATCGTCACGCGGGCAAGCATTCCATGTTGTCGGTACTAAGCATTGATAATTGTCAATTTTGCCATCTTTGATAACAACCCAATGACTCAAGCCGCCGCGCGGAGCTTCATACAAGCCAACGCCAACACATTCTTTAGGCCAAGTTTCAGGATACCATTTTTCATTGTTCATTGTGGTAGTATCGCCGGTTTTAAGATTCTCAATCAGTTTATCAAAGAAAAATCTGTTGACTTCGGCGGCAACCTGTGCGGCAAGGCAACGGCAAGCAGTACGCCCAACCATTGTAGTCATCCAAACTTCAGGAGCAACGCCCAAAACTTTTGTAACAACGTCAATTTGATCAAGCATCATTTTTTCAGCCCAAGTTGCGTCATTGAGTAAACCTTTTTTAGACTTCGTGTAAATGATAATGTAAGTTGCCAAAGGTCCAACTTCGCAAACTTTGCCGCGCCATTTCGGAGTTTTAAGCCAAGAGTATTTGCCGTTTTCGTCCAAAGTTTCCCAAACTGTAGGCGTACCCGTTTTAGGTCCGGTATATTTAGGCTTTGTGACACCTTCCCACGGGTGCAAATCTTTATGTTCGGGGTATTCATACCAGCCATGCTCAACGCCTTCAGTAACAGTTGTACCGTCTTTCAAGTCGTCTGCAGTCAAATCGTAGAAAGTAGCTTTATCGACGCCGTCAGCAAAATCTTCAACAACGCCCTGCGAACGAATAAGCAAGTTTTTAAAGTAGCCGTCGCCGCCATTTGCAGTGCCTTTGTAACCTGTCAAAGGATAATCGCCAAACGCCATTACGCGCTTTTTGGAAAGTCCGCCGCCGTCAACTTTTCCGGCTTTAACATAAAGGTTGCCAATGGCAATTAAATCCGGCAGATAATAATTGTTAATCAGCACGCGCCCAAAATTAATTGCTCTGTCAACAATCGCAAGTCGCGCAGTATTAACAGGCGCGTTGCCGTCAGTCAAAGAAATTGCACAGGGAACGCCGCCAACTACGTAATGAGGATGAGGATTCTTGCCGCCAAATACTACGTGCGGAGTAACAATTTCGCGTTGCTTATCTAACATTTCAAGATAATGTGCAACTGCCAAAAGATGAACTTCCGGCGGCAAAATTTTATAATCGGGATGATCCCACCATTGCGCGGCGAAAATTCCAAGTTGTCCGCTGTCTACGATAGCTTTAACTTTGCTTTGTACCGTTGCAAAATATTTTGAAGTTGCCGCAGGAAAATCATGCGGGTAAGCTTCAGTTGCAATTTCTGTTGGAACTTTCAAATCAAGACGGTAAGAATTTATTAACGCCGTCTGCAATTCGGCGGTTTTGACGGGGTCGGCAGATAACGCCTCAACCGGGCTTACCCAGTCCAGCGCGTGCAAATGATAAAAATGTATCAAGTGATCTTGTACCGTCAAAGTTGCCGCCATAATATTTCTGATATAATTTGCATTCGTTGGAATTGAAATACCGAGTGCGTCCTCAACTGCACGTACCGAGCAAAGTGCATGCGCCGTTGTACATACGCCGCAAATTCTCTGAATGTACGCCCACGCGTCACGCGGGTCTCTGTCTTTCATAATTAATTCAAGACCGCGCCACGCCGTACCGCTAGAAATTGCGTCGGTTACTTTACCTTCCGGATTTACTTCAACTTCAACGCGCAGATGTCCTTCGATCCTCGTTATGGGATCTACAACAACATGTGCCATTTAAAAATTCCTCCTTCGTTTTAGGGGTTAGGGGTTAGGCTAAAGGGGTTAGGAATTTTTGCCCTCTCTTTCTAACTTTAGCTTTAATTTACTTATCATTGCATTTAACATTTTTCCAACTTCGTTTAAAAGTTCAAATGAAGTTGCCACATCTTTTTCAGATAAATATTCAACAAGAACACAGGCGTTAATTTGAGTATCCAGTTCAAAACAAGAGCCACGTGCCACATTTAGAAAATGAATATATTCACGAGTCGAATCTCGCCCTTTTCCTTCCGCAATATTTGACGCTATAGAAATAACGGCGCGACGCATTTGATCTGAAAGTGCGTAAGTTTCAGTTTTCGGCAAAAGTTTAACCAGTCTATAAATTTCAACAATCAAATTCATAGATTTTTGCCAAACTATCAAATCTTTATGACTATTCATTACCCTAACCACTAACAGCTAACCACTAACCCCTATTCCTCATGCTCTTCTTCAGTTAAATCTTTACGGCTATTTTTCTGAATAATACTGCCCACAGCGTGAGCTCCAACGCCTGCCGCTGTCAAAACTCCTAAAGCTGCGCCAATTTTATCAATATCGCCGAGTTTGCCATATTGCGGCAACCTGTCAGAAAATGGTGCTTCGTCCCAGAAATTTTTATTGGAACAACCAATGCAAGCCGCGCCACTTTGAATAGGATAACTCATACCTTGCCACCAACGCAAATTGCCGCAGGAGTTGTAAGTTTCGGGACCTCTGCAACCGAGTTTGTACAAACACCAACCGGCTTTTGAGCCTGCATCGTCGTAAGTTTCAGCGAACATTCCCGCATCAAAGAACGGGCGGCGATAACAAGTATCATGAATTCTGTTGCCGTAAAATTGTTTTGGACGCCCATCACCATCAAGTGGCGGTAAACTTCCAAATAAAGCAACGTGCATTACAACGCCTGTCATGACTTCAGGAATTGGTGGACAGCCCGGCACATTTACAACCGGCTTACCGCCGACAAAATGAGAAATTCCCGCTGAACCGCTTGGATTTGGTTTCGCCGCTTGAATACCGCCATAAGCCGCGCAACTTCCATAAGCAATAATAGCCGCCGCGCCTTTCGCCGCTTTTTCCAGTAAGTGAGTAAAAGTATGCCCGCCGGACATGCAATAAATACCGCTGTCTTTAGTCGCCACTGCGCCTTCAACGCACAAAATGTATTGCCCGTTGTACTTGTTAATTGTTTCGTCAAGATGTGCCTCAAACGGCGCACCGCAAGCCGCGCTTAACAAGTGGTCGTACTCCAGCGCAATATTCGTTAAAACTAAATCTGACGCCAGAGGTGACGCCGAACGAATGAAAGATTCATCACAGCCTGTACATTCATGCCCGTGAATCCAAATAACTACCGGCAACGGCTTAGTTTCCGCTGCCTCAACTACTTTAGAAAACATATCTGTACTTAAACCCATTAACGAAGTTAAAGCCACACAACCTTTTAAGAAACTACGGCGGCTTAAACCTCTTCGCAGATATGCCTCCCATAAACTTTCACGTTTTTCCAATTTCCGCCCCTCCTAAAAAAATTTTTCGTAAGTCTCAGGGTATTATTTCAAAATTCGCCGCCAATAAGTTTTATCCTGCAAATTTAGGTGTTAGGTTTTAGCGATTAGGTTTTAGGGTTTTGAATTTTTATTACCCAATACTTAAAATTCGATACATTTATTCTAGGTGTTAAAGATTAAAAATTTTTCAAATTCCCCTAGCACCTAACATCTATAACCTAATCCCTAAATATGGAAGTGATTCATCATTTTTTCGGTTAAAGACTTCGCGTCGTCAGTTTTATGTTTCAAAAGATATTCCAGCGTTGTCACGTTAAAAAATGAAGTAATTGGAATGTAGCGATTGTACTTTCTGAAATCGCCCCACTTCATCAATTTTTTATGAAGTTTTTTAATATCGTCGGGCGTGGCGTTGTATTTTTCCAAAATTTTTTTACAGCGAAAATCATTTTTCAGGGCGTCAAAAATTTCTTGAATCAGCGCGGGATTATCTTTATCGTTTTCGTATTTTTCAATGAGTGCAACAGATATTTGAGACATTCGCATAGCGCGGCGCGTCCCAAAAATAAAAATCAGCGTGGCGGCTATTAGAATCATAATAAAAAAATATTGCATTGTTTCACCTTCAATTATTCACAATTTCAGTAAACTGTGATATTATTTTGCAGTAAACGAATTTTCAGAACATTTTATCATAAAGGAAGGTTTTAACAAAATGGAAATTGCGCAAGGGATTTTTTATGGTATTGGAGTCGGTCCCGGCGATCCTGAACTTTTAACAGTCAAGGCGATTAATGCAATTAAAAATTCTGAAGTTATAATCGCTCCAAAGACTGAAAAAAAATCTGACAGCCTTGCACTTACAATCGCTCAACCGTACCTTCGCGCAGATGTTCAAATTGTTTATCAGACTTTTCCAATGGTTAAAAATTTTGAGGATTCGCCGGAAATTTTTTCAGACAACGTGAAAGAAATTTTGTCGTACCTCAACACCGGCAAAAATGTAGGTTTTCTTACACTTGGCGATCCAATGTTTTTCAGTACGTACATTTATATTTTTAAACTGCTGAAAAATCACGGCGTACAAATTGAAACAGTGGCGGGCGTTCCCGCGTTTCTTGCAATCGCCGCAAAAATTGGTTATCCTGTGGCTTACGGCAACGAAATTCTTTCAATCATTCCGGCAACCGCTGACACTAAAAAAATTTCTGCCGCGTTGAAAAGTTCAGATGACGTTGTTTTAATGAAGGTATACAAAAACTTTGGCGAAGTTGCCGAAATTCTAAACAATGAAAATCTGACTGAAAATGCCGTACTTGTAAGCCGTTGCGGTCTGGAAGATGAAAAAATTCTTACTGATTTAAATTCCTGTAAAAATGAAAAACTAAATTACCTTTCGACAATTCTAACACGAAAAGAATAAATCTTGAAAAGATTTTTTCAATAGTGTAAAATTTACCTGCAAAATTTGAAAGGAGGTGTTTACTGTGGCTGAACGTGAAATTAAGTATCGCGGCTTAAAAACTTTTCAAATATTTAATGGCGAGACCAATAGTGTTTGGATTTACGGATTTTACTTAAAACGCGGGACTTATGGAGATCCCGGACCTCAAGCACATATTTTCGTTTATGAAAATGGCTATGAAGGTTATCGCGTTGAAGCCGAAACTATTGGACAGTTCACCGGTCTTTTAGACAAAGACGGCAAAGAAATTTACGAAGACGATATTATTTCTTTTGACGATGGCAAAATTGGTATTGTAGAATTTATGCGCGGTTGTTTTGTCGTAAAATACGGCAAAGATAATATGACACAATCGCTTTATGAAATTCATAATTGGAGCGTTAAAATTTTGGGAAATCGCTTTGAAAATCCTGAATTAATTGACCAAAAATCTATTGCCAAAAATAAAATAGATGACACGCAAACTATTAAAATTTTTGAGTCGATAACCTACGAAAGGAGCGAATAAATGAAGACTCTGATTAGTACTGCCTTAATAGGCTTTATTTTTTTTACAGGTACGGCTCAAGCTTACGACTTGCCGAAAATTCGCGAAGATAAACCAACAACCAAAAAAAAATATACAAATGTAAGCGATTGGACAAGTGCAGAAAATTTTGAACAGAAATTAAAAATTTTGCTTGCAGAAAATGAAAATCTTCCCGCGTCTTCGCCTGAACGAATTAACCGCGATAAAAATTTAATTTTCATCGGCTTTTACAAAGGCAACGCCTATTTTTTGGACAGGTACTCAATTAAAGTTGTCAAAAATGATTCAGACAAAAAAAGTTGGCGTCAACATATTTTTCCTATAAGCTCGAAACTTTCTGCTCAAAATTCAAAGTACACTCAACAAAAATTTTGTCTGCAGGACGGGGAATTTTATAATTCGCTAAAAAATAAGGATAAAATTTCTGAAGTCGAAGACGACGCGGATAAAAAATTTTTGGCGGAATGTTTTAAAGTCGGCTATTATTACGCCTTTAAAAAAGAAATTGACGTTTCCAATATTTTTTGACAAATTTTTAAAGTGATAATATAATTGCCACTATAATTTTTTGTTGGGATTATAACTAAAAACTAATCCCTAGAAATGGCGTTGAGTAAAATATTTTTGACGCGAAATGGCGAGGGAAATTTTGCAACGCGCTTGTAGTTTTTCAAAGAAAGAGGTTTTTGTAATGAGTGAAAATCGCAAGTACAAATTTGAAACATTGCAGTTGCATGCAGGGCAGGAAAGTCCCGACCCCGTGACAGACGCTCGCGCAGTTCCAATTTATCAAACGACTTCATATGTATTTCATAATTTTGACCACGCGGCAGATCGTTTTGGACTTCGTGACGCCGGAAATATTTACGGACGCTTAACAAATCCAACTCAAGACGTTTTGGAACGCAGAATTGCGGCACTTGAAGGCGGCTCGGCGGCGTTGGCATTAGCAAGCGGCGCGGCGGCTGTAACTTATGCAGTGCAAGCATTGGCGCACAAAGGACATCACATAGTTGCCGCAACCACAATTTACGGCGGAACTTTCAACCTTTTTGAACACACTTTGCCGGATTATGGAATTGAAACAACTTTCGTTGATCCTTCAATGGGCGCGGCGGTTTTTGAAAAGGCTATTCAACCCAATACGCAATTAATTTTTATTGAATCAGTTGGCAACCCCAACGCAACTTTGATTGACATTCAAGCCGTTGCTGACGTTGCGCACAAACATAATATCCCGCTTGTCATCGACAACACTTTTGCCACGCCTTATCAAATTCGCCCGTTTGAATACGGCGCAGATATTGTTATTCATTCGGCGACAAAATTTATTGGCGGGCACGGTACAACTTTGGGCGGTATTATCGTCGAAAGTGGCAAATTTGATTGGGAAAAATCCGGCAAATTCAGTTGGCTTGTTGAACCGAATCCAAGTTATCACGGCGTCAGCTTTTATAAAGCATTGGGCGCGGCGGCGTTTGTAACTTATATTCGTGCAATTTTGTTGAGAGATACCGGCGCGGCAATTTCTCCAATCAGCGCGTTTTTACTTTTGCAAGGCGCAGAAACTTTATCACTCCGCGTTGAACGTCACATTGAAAATTCTTTAAAAGTTGTCGAATATCTTTCAAAAAATCCAAAAGTTGACAAAGTCAATCATCCTTCACTGAAAGATCATCCCGACCACAAACTTTATCAAAAATATTTTCCGAACGGCGGAATTTCGATTTTCACATTTGAAATTAAAGGCGGCGCGGACGCGGCTAAAAAATTTATCGACAACTTGAAAATTTTCTCGTTGTTGGCAAATGTTGCCGACGTTAAATCTTTGGTTATACATCCCGCGTCAACAACTCATTCACAAATGACTGAAAGTGAATTACTTGCAAGCGGAATTACTCCCGCCACGATTCGCCTTTCAATCGGCACTGAACACATTGACGATATTATTTCAGATTTAGAGTTAGGTTTTTCTGCTATCTGACAGATTTATATTTTGGTAAACTTCGGCAGGCTTCGGCTTGCTATTTTTTTTGCAGGAAATTTTTAACAAACTGCAGAATACTTTACAAAAATTTTTGAGGAGTGATTAAATTGTTGCATACCTTGCAGAATGACGTTTTAAAAATTACAGTTGCAGACTACGGCGCGGAATTAAAATCTATTACCGGCGTTAAAGACGGCACGGAATATTTGCACGACGGCAACCCGCAATATTGGAAGTACACTTCGCCGGTACTTTTTCCATTCGTCGGCAAAGTTGTAAATAACAAATACCGCGTCGAAGGCAAAGAATACGAATTGCCGCAACATGGCTTTGCCCGCACTTCAGAATTTAATTGTATTCGTGAAACTGAAGATGAAGTTGCTTTTCGCCTGCAATGGAGCGAAGAAACTTTGAAAGTTTACCCGTATAAATTTTCGTTGGAAATTGCGTACATTTTGCGCGATAACAAAGTTGAAGTTATGTGGACGGTTAAAAATCTTGACGACAAGGAAATTTATTTTTCTATTGGCGCACATCCCGCGCTGAAGTGTCCGATTGTTGACGGTGAAAATTTTGACGACTGCTATTTAAAATTTGACGTGGCAGAAAAATCTTCCAGAATTTTACTTGCGGCAAATGGCAACCTTTCACATAATCGAATTGAAACGCTTGACGGCAAAGAATTAAATTTGAGTTACGAACTTTTCAAAGGTGATGCGCTTGTTTTTGACGATTTAAAATCTGATGAAATTTCAATTTGTTCCCGTAAAAGTTCAAAGTCAATTACAATTCGCGCAGAAAAATTCCCGTACATGGGAATTTGGACGCCTGCAAAAGGTGGCGCACCTTTACTTTGCATTGAGCCTTGGCTCGGGCATGCTGACTACGAAGATTTTACCGGCGATTTTTCAGAAAAGGAAGGCATTAACAAAATTGCCGTTGGTGAATCCTTCGACGCGGGCTACACTTTCATTATCAACGAATAAAAAATTTTTCGGCGGGCGGTTAAGCCCGTTTTTTTATTGCAACAAAAAAGAGCCGGAAAATTTCCGACTCCCAAAATTTATAATCAACCTGCCGCGTCAACTTCGGCGTTACGTTTTTCAAAGAAACTTACAAAATCAGCAACCGGCATTGGCTTAGCATTTAAAAAGCCTTGTCCCAAGTAGCAGCCGAGCTCCAATAAAAGATTTTCCTGCTCAACCGTTTCAATACCTTCGCAGATAACTTTCATCTTTAAAGCCTTGCCAAGTTTTATGACGTTGCCGAGAATTTGGCGCATTCTGTAGGAAGTGTCCGCGCCAACTAAAATTAAACGGTCGATTTTCAAAACGTCCATTGGCAAATTGCCGAGCATCGTATAACTGGAATAACCGCTGCCGAAGTCGTCAACTGAAATTGTAAAGCCTAAATCGTGCAAGCCTTTAATAATTTCCTCCGCGCTTTTTATACCGCTTTTTGAATCGAAATCGCCAAAAACTGTTTCGGTAACTTCCAATTCAATCAAACCGCGCGGCAATTTATATTTTTCAACAACGGCTTTCATCTTTTCAAGGTAGCCGTCTTCAGTCATATGCAAACGCGACTGATTAACTGAAATTGGTACAACTTCTTTGCCTGCGTCAAGGCGTTCTCTCTGAAGTTGGCAAGTTTTTTCCAAAAGGTAATGGTCAACTGGAATTACAAAGCCGTTTTGTTCAAAGAGAGGAATAAATTTGCCGGGCGGCATAAATCCCATTTCCGGACTAATCCAACGTACCAACGCTTCAGCTCCGACAATTCGACGGGTGCGAATATCATATTTTGGCTGATACCACGCTTGAAATTCGCCATCTTTAAGGGCTTGTTCCATACGGCTTTCAATCGTATGTTGCATTGTAAGTTGTTCTTCAAGTTTTTCGTCGAAAACATTAACATCGTTGTTGGAATTTTGATGACAAGCCATAACAGCGCGGTCAATAGCCTGTTGTACATAAATCATTCGGCTATAGGCACTGATACCGACGCGGACGCGCAAAACGATTTTAGAATTAACATCCGCCGTTTCCATAAAGCTATACTTCCGAATTGCTTCTTCAGCCCACGCCTTCATACTTTCGAGGCTGTCAGCTTTACAGTAACAAATCAAATGTTCAACGTCGATACCCGCTGCCACGAAAATAACCGGCGCATCTTTTTCAAGATTTTTTGCCATTGACATAAATTGTCTATCAATAATTTTGCGCCCGTATTCTTTCGTAACAGTGGCATTACTAGCCATTGCGAAAACTGCAAAGAAAGTTTGAACGCTGGGATTATCATTTTCAAGATTTTCAAATTCAATAGGTACGTTATGTTCAAGCCAAGGAACATTTGGCAGATTGTATCTTAAATCTGTGTACGCCATATGCTCCACTAAGTCAATATGCTTTTTCTTCATATTGTTGCGATATACAAAGAAACCCGCAATAGCCGCAATTAAAATTAACGCCGCTATTAAAACTCTCAATGGATGATGATATAAAATCCATTCGGGAGTAATATTAACTTCAGCTTGCTGATATTTGTTAAGTGAATCACGAATCCAATCAGAATCAATGTGACCAATAGATTTATTGAGAATGAGCCAAAGTTTTGGATCTTCATGTGCATAAACGCCAAAACTTACCGGCTCGGAATAAACCGCCTCTGATGCAGGAGTAAGCATATACGTACCAGAATTTTCAACAACAGAATTTATTGAATTGCGGCGAATGTAGGCAATATCTGCGCGATTTTCAGCAACAGCGGAAAGGGCGGCTTCAGGCGAAGGTACACTCAATCTTCTTTCAGCCGGATAAAGTCCATAAATGAAAGCCTCTGTGTGAAACATTGTATCGATACAGGCAACTGTTAAAGTTGAAATATCTTTTTCTAAATCGCCTTCACGTGTAACGGGAACATAATCCATTGACAGATAAGATTGAGTAGGTTTCATATTGAAATTTTCTGCCCAGCTATAATCGCAAACGGCGTCAGCAACAAAATCAATTTCGCCTTTTTTAATGAGTTCAGAAACTTCATCAACAGAATTTGTCGGTACAATTTCAATTTCAACATTTAATTCTTTTGAAATTTTATTTAAAATGTCGGGAACAAGCCCAATTAATTCGCCCTTTGAATTATGATAGGCGTATGGTTGACGATAAAGAAAAATTGCAGTGCGAAGTTTTTTACGTTCGGCAAGATATTCTTTTTCACTCTTGCTAAGAACCAAAGGCGCACCGTTGACATACAAATATTTCTGATTCAGTTTGTCACGAACATTTGACTGATTTAACAGCATATGATCCATTGCAATGTTTAAACGTTCCCAAAGTCTGGGCTTGTCGTTGGTAACTGAAAGGCGGTAACTTTGTCTGTCAAAAAGAGCAAGAACATTTCCTTCATCGTGATATTTTAATTTTGGTGTAACGTAGCCGTCAATATCGCCGCGTGTGAAGGCGTCGATTAAATCGCTAAGTCTGTGAAAAGTTACAGTTTCATAGGTAAAACCTTCGGCTTGTGCAATGGCGGGTAAAGCAGGAGTGGGATAATTTGACGCCAAAACGCCCAATTTCATTTCAGGTTTAACGCCTTTTGGAGAAACTACAAGCTGCATTGGAAAACGTCCAATAACGTGATCTGTACGGCGGGTATTTGGCAACTGATGATAATCACCGGGCATACCGGGCGCGGCGTCAATTTCGCCTTTTTCCATTGCCTCAAGTAAATCGTCCCAAGTAGCAAATTCTACGTACTCAAAATCGCAGTGCGCGTAATTTGATAAAAATTCCATGTACTCATAGCCGTAGCCAATTTTGTGTCCCGGACGATCTTCTTGTACAAAGCCGGTATTTTTGACGTAGCCGATTTTTACAGTACCAATATTTTTTTCAATTTCGGATTCTGTTAAAACGTCTGAATCTGCCGCCGTTGTTTCAGCAGTTTCACGAACTGCATTTTCTGTAACAGGTGAACCTTCAATGCTTGTACAGAACAAAGCACTTGCTATCAGAAACGCTCCAAAAAAAAATTTTATATTTTTCCTCATTAATTTCCCACCTTTAGTAAACCAAATAATTTTGAAGGTTATTATAACAAAATAAAAAAATTATGCAACATTATATTTTTAGATTGTTCATTTGAAAAAAATTTTCAAGCTTTCAATTCTCAAAATGAGCCGCTTTACAGCGTGAAAACATTCTGATATAATCTGCGCCATAAAGGATTGTCGATGTCGGTTTCCTCTCTTAGTTTTTCTTGGAGAGGAGGTGAGAACGATGACCAAATTTAATTGGGCAACCCTTGCATTGCAAGCGGTTCAGATCGGACTCGCAGTTTACGAGATTTTCTTCAAGTAAACAAAAACGCCGAAATTATCGGCGATTGACCTGAATTTTATTGTATCCCTAAAATGAGGATAGCCGAATTTCCAAATCGACTGTCCTTTTTGTTTTTCCAAAAAATTTTTAATAATGAAATTATAGCTACAAAAAATAAATTCGTCAACTTTCAGAATAAAAATATTGTGAATCGTTGACAAGTTTTTTTTGCTGATATAAAATCATTTACTACCTAAAGAAAAGGAGGCTAAAAGATATGCCGCAATGGGCGTTAGCATTTTTTATATCACTCGGCGTAGTTTTAGTTGTTACTCCTGCAGTAATTTTTTTGGCTGAAAAAACCGGCGCGGTTGATAAACCTGACGCGCGAAAAGTTCATACAAAACCAATACCGCGAATTGGCGGAATTGGAATTTTTTTGGCGTTTACCCTGTCGATTATCACGGTTACAATCATTTCAAATTTTGAAGGTGAAACTTTACGCACAATTAAAGGGCTGATAATTTCAGGCAGTTTGATGTTTTTAGTTGGAATTGTTGACGATTATAAAAATTTACCGGCGAAATTAAAACTTTTGGGACAAATTGGCGCGGCGGCAGTTTTAGTCGTCGGCTTTGATGTAAGAGTTGATTTTATAACAGATCCTTTTGGCGATTATATTTATTTAGAATGGCTGGCAGTACCGGCGACAATTTTTTGGCTTGTCGGCTTGACAAATACGGTAAATTTAATTGACGGCTTGGACGGATTGGCGGCGGGCGTTTCAGGACTTGCCGCAACTACAATTTTACTCGTGGCAATGGGGCAACATTTTTTCTTAATTACGATTTTAACGGCGGCACTTGCGGGCGCGGCTTACGGCTTTTTATTTTACAATACAAATCCTGCAACAATATTCATGGGCGATAGTGGAAGTTTATTTTTGGGATTTATGCTTGCGTCAATTTCGATAATAGGCGCGGTAAAGAGTGCGGCGACGCTTGCTTTAATCGTGCCAATTTTGGCGTTAGGTATTCCAATTCTTGATACAACTTTTGCAATTTTGCGCCGTTATCTCGGCGGGCAACCAATTTTTAAACCGGATAAAGGGCATTTGCATCACAGACTTTTGAAGTTGGGATTCACTCAACGGCAAGCGGTTTTTTTAATGTACGTGATTAGTGCAATGCTCGGATTAAGTGCGATCGCTTTAACTGAAGTCAACAGCCAAATTGCAAGTTTAATTTTGCTTGTGGTTATCGTGTCGATTTTCTACGGCGCAAGAAAGTTGGGAATCCTAACTTTGGTAAACAGGTGATTTTATGAAAAAGTTAAAAGTAATGGCGATATTCGGCACGCGCCCCGAAGCAATTAAAATGGCTCCGGTAGTTTTGGAGCTTTTAAAATTCCCTGAACAAATCGAAACAACCGTAACAGTCACGGCGCAACATAGAGAAATGCTGGATCAAGTTTTAAATTTGTTCAAGATAAAGCCGAATTTCGATTTAAATATAATGGCGCAAGGGCAAACGCTTTTTGACATTACGAGCCGCGCTTTATTAGGCTTACGCGACGTTTTAAGCGAAGTTAAACCTGATATAGTTTTGGTACACGGCGACACAACCACGACTTTTACGGGCGCGTTGGCGGCGTATTATAATCAAATTGCAGTTGGACACGTTGAGGCGGGCTTGCGTACAGGAAATAAATATTCGCCGTATCCTGAAGAAATGAACAGGAAACTTACAGGCGCGTTGACGGATTTTCATTTTGCGCCGACGAATACCGCAAAAAATAATTTGTTAGCTGAAGGCGTTGACGCGGCAAAAATTTTCGTAACGGGCAATACGGTTATCGACGCGCTTTATAAAACCGTTCGCGCAGATTTTAATTTTACGGGCGAACTTGAAAAATTTAATCACACCGACAAAAAAATTATTTTGGTTACGACTCATCGCCGTGAAAATTTGGGCGATCCTTTACGAAACGTTTACAAGGCGTTAAAGAAAATCGTTGAAGAATTTCCCGAAGTTGAAATTATTTTTCCCGTGCATAAAAATCCCAAAGTTAGGGAAGTCGTCAACGAAGAATTGGGCAACCTCGTGCAGGTGCATTTGATTGAGCCGCTTGACTATGAGCCGTTTGCAAATTTGATGAACCGTGCAACTTTAATTTTGACTGACAGTGGCGGTATTCAGGAAGAAGCTCCTTCACTTGGCAAGCCGGTTTTAGTACTGCGCGATACTACTGAACGCCCTGAAGCACTTGAGGCGGGAACTGTAAAATTAATTGGTACGGAAATGGAAAAAGTTTACGGCGCGTCGAAGTTACTTTTGACTGATGAAAACGAATATAAAAAAATGGCGGCGGCAAAAAATCCTTATGGCGACGGACACGCCGCAGAAAGAATTGTTAAAACGCTTTTAAATTTCAAATAAAAAATAGCGGCTGTCAAAAATGGCAAGCCGCTTTAAATTTTTTTATAAAAAATCTTAGATTATGTTTACAAAAATTTTGTAAAAATTGGGCGCACAGGACGTGCGCCCCGCCGCGCTTGCAATGCGACGAATAGGAGCATTGCTCCGCCGTGATGGCGATATAATCTGCGCCAAAGAAAGAAAAGCCGTTTTAAAAAAATCTAAATTAAGAATTTATAAACACGGTCTAAAACCTAAAACCTAATAATTAGCAATGTCCTCAACCTTTGGAACGATAATAATATATTCGCCGTCATGCGATTTTTTCAGCAAGTCAAGCATATAATTTTCTGGAATACTGACGCAGCCGGAAGTTGTCCACTTGCCGACGCTTTTACAATGCAGGAAAATCGCCGCGCCCTTGCCAAAAACTGTAGGATTGATATTAAAGCCAATGTTCATTGCGTATTGGTACTGATAATAATCTGCCAAATGTTCGCCTTCCATTCTGTAGGAAGATTCAACCCACGTATTATAAGTTGAACTCTCGCCGCTCAAATACGAGTTAGGCGTTATTTTTTTGTAAGTCATAGCGGTACCGGGATTATCGCCGAGTCCAAACGAATACAAAATTGGAAAAGCTCCAATAGGTGTTGTGCCGTCGCCTTCGTGTCTGTCGATATTTAAACCGTTGCGCCCGTAGCCGCAATAAGTTTCAAAGTCTTCGTACCATTCGCCGTCAATTTTATTCCAAAGGCTCAAAGTGTGATCGACTACCAAAATAATTTGATCGGTTTTTTGCGCCGTTGCAGAATTTGCCAAAAGATTTTCGGTTTTCATTCTCTCACTGCTCCACGATGAAATAGAATTAATACGCGCCTCTTCTTTTTGTTGAGGCGAAAGTTTATTATAATTTTGTGCAAGTGCTTCTTCCCAGCCGCCGTAAGTTGTATTTGGGAAGGCGATAAATTTTGTGCCGAAATTATTTTGATTTTCATCAATGATTGAATTTCTATCAGCCGTCAATTTGCCGTAAGTGTCAAGCGGAAAATCGCCGACGCTATCGCCCATATAAAGAATCACGTTATAATTTTTTGTCACGGCGTCAAAACGTGCTTGCTTGTCGCTTGTATTAGTTTTGAAAAGCATATGTTTTCTATCAGCTTGCGGAAAGCCTAACTTTGCAAAATTTTTAATCGTGCCTTCTAATTCGGTATCGTCATGGCGGTTGCTGACGTAAAAAATTTCAACGCCTTTTGAGTCAACATATTGCATACAATCAACCGCGCCGGGCATAGCTTGAGCAATAGCCGCGTTACACCAGTCAACCCATTCTTGGCGGTTGTAAGGTCTGCCGCTGTCAACATATGATGCACGATGTGGAGTATTTAACAAAATTGTTTCGTCAACGTCCAAAACTATTGCAAGAGGTTTATCTTTTTTCTTGCGATTTTTAATGGCGTTGTCAACATTTGCTTTAACTGCGTTGTAAGCTTGATAACAAAGAGCGCGGTATTCAGCCGCGTTGTTAATCCACGAAAAGCCCATAACATTTTCATTGTAAATTTTTTGTTGAGCGTAATATTTTGCGGCGTCCGCGTCCAAACGTCTATTTTGTTCTTCCAAAGTTTCTGCCGCGCAGAAATTATTTGCAAATGCAAAACTTAAAGTAAATGCAATCGCCTTTAAAAATTTTTTCTTCATCTTTAAACCTCCTATTAAAAATTTACATTGAAAGTTGCGCGGCGAATAAAACCGCCATTAAAATTAAAAGCGGATGAACGTCGTTAAATTTGCCGGTACAAAGTTTCAAAATGACGTATGATAAAATTCCAATTCCAATTCCGGTTGTGATTGAGTAGGTGAACGGAATTAAAACCAAAGTCAAAAACGCCGGAAAAGCTTCGCTGTAGTCATTCCAATTAATTGTTGCAATGTTTGCGCACATAAAGCAGCCGGTTAAAATAAGCGCAGGTGCAGTAACTGACGGCAGGGAAGAAATTGCCGCCGCCAATGGTTGAAAGAAAAGCATTGCGATAAATAAAGCCGCCGTGACAACTGACGCAAAACCCGTGCGCCCGCCCGCTGAAACGCCTGTACCACTTTCAACATACGCTGAAGTTGGACTCGTACCGAAAAACGCGCCGACGAAACTTGCAACCGAATCAGCTAAAAGTGCGCTTTTTAAATTTGGAAATTGTCCATCTTTGATTAAACCGGCTTGCCGTCCAATTCCCAACATTGTACCCGTTGTATCAAATAAAGTTACCAACAGCAAGGTAAAAATTACCGGCGCAAGCAGTGAAACATCGCCAATTTCTAACTGCATAAATGTTTCATTGAATCCCGTTGGCATTGAAAAAAATTCGTTTGGCAGCTCCCACCAGCCTAAAATTTTTGCAACTATCGCAATTAAAATCATTCCCAAAAATACCGCGCCGTTGACATTTAAAACCATCAGCAACATTGTTATTACAAGCCCAATCATTGTTAAAATAAAAACTTGATCTGAAAAACTGCCAAATGAAACCATCGTAGCTTCAGACGGCATTACTACATGTCCGTTACGAAAACCAATCAGCGCGATAAAAAGTCCAATACCGGCGGCAATGGATTTTTTCAGCGTTTCAGGAATTGAATTTATAAACATTTCACGAAAAGAAGTCATCGACAAAACAATAAAAATTCCTGACGCAATAGCTGCCGCGCCAAATGCTTGTTGCCACGAAACGCCCATTGAAATTATAACCGTGTAAACTAAATAGGCGTTAATTCCGAGACCCGGCGCAATAGCTATTGGATAATTTGCCGCCACGCCCATTATCAGCGTACCTGTAACCGCCGCAATGATTGTGGCAATGTAAACGCCGCCAAAATTTACGCCGCCCGCACTGAAAACAGACGGATTGACGATAACGATATAAACCATTGAAAGAAAAGTTGTAACGCCTGCCAAAATTTCTGTTCGCAGGTTAGTTTTTCTTTCGTCGAATAAAAAATATTTTTTCAGACTTTCCATTTTAATCTCCTATCTAAAAATTTTTTTAAAAACTGTTGTATCGTACCACGCGCAAATTTGGTTGTCAAAGTTTATTTGCATTGCTCCTAAACTAAAAAGCCTGCAAGTATTCTTTACAAATTTTGTAACGTTTTGTATAATTCATTTAATATTTGAGAAATTTTTTTATATTTAGGTAGCAATAAATTTTATTTTGTAATTTTTTGGGAAATATTTTCCTTTGGATATTAAAGCCCTTCCTTCATGGGAAGGGTAATTTAAAATAATGGCATTAAAGGCGCATTGAGAAGGGGTTATTTTTAATGACGCAATTTGACAAACGCAACATCAGTATGATGATGGATTTTTATGAAATGACAATGGCGAATGGTTATTTTGCAACCGGCGGCGAACATTCCCGCGTTGCGTTCGACGTTTTTTACAGACGCAACCCTGATAACGGCGGCTTTTCAATTTTCGCCGGACTTGAACAAATTATTGAATATGTTGAAAATATGCACTTCGATACGGAAGACGTGGAATATTTCCGCGCCCAAAATCTTTTCAGCGAAGAATTTTTAAATTACCTTGCCAATTTCAGATTTCACGGCGATATTTACGCCTTCCCTGAAGGAACGATTATGTATCCAAATGAACCGATTATGACGATTATTGCAGATTTAATTGACGCCCAATTAATTGAAACGGCTATTTTAACACAAATTAATCATCAGTCATTAATTGCAACGAAGGCGCGGCGAATTGTTCGCGCAGCTGATGGCAGATTAGTTTCAGACTTTGGAGCAAGACGCGCTCATAATATGGACGCGGCAACTTACGGGGCGCGTGCGGCTTTTATTGGCGGCGTCGTCGGTACTGCCACAGTTTCTGCCGGTCAACTTTTCAACATTCCAATTAACGGCACAATGGCTCATAGTTGGGTTATGTATTTCAAAAACGAGTTTGAGGCGTTCAAACGTTACGCCGAAGTTTACCCGAAGTCCACAACGCTTTTAGTTGATACTTACGACGTAATTCACAGCGGTATACCGAACGCTATCAAAGTTGCGAAAGAAATTTTGGAACCGGCGGGCAACCGTTTAAAAGGTGTCAGAATTGATTCAGGCGACTTGGCGTATTTGTCCAAACGTGTCAGAAAAATGCTTGACGACTCGGGCTTAAACGATTGTAAAATTGTTGTGTCAAACAGTTTGGACGAATTTACAATTACTTCGCTTTTAAATCAAGGCGCGGAAATAAATAGTTTTGGCGTTGGTGAAAGATTAATTACGGCGAAGTCTGAACCGGTTTTCGGCGCGGTTTATAAAATTGTTGCAGTCGGTAACGGAGATAACTTTGAGCCGCGTATTAAAGTTAGTGAAAACGTTGAAAAAATTACAAATCCCGGCTTGAAAAATGTTTATCGAATTTACGACGAACGCGGACACGCCGTCGCAGATATGATCGCGCTCAATAATGAAAATGTTGACTTGTCGAAGCCTTTCAGATATATTGACCCTGTTAAGCCTTGGAAACAGCGGGAATTTGTAAATTGTTCGGCTAAAAGTCTTTTAAAACTTTACGTAAAAGACGGCAAGCGCGTTGAAACTTTGCCAACGCTGCAGGAAATTAGAAATTATGTAAAAAATCAGCTTGATAACGAAATTTGGCAGGAGGAGCAACGCTTTGAAAATCCTCACCGTCATTATTTGGATATGACGCCGAATTATTACGAAATGAAAATGAATTTGCTTTACAAAACGCGTTCGCAGTTGAACGGATAAAATTGAGAGGAGCGATTAATTTGGCTTCTGAAGAAATAAAAAATTTTGCAATACTCGGTTTCCCCATTGGTCATTCACTTTCGCCGAAAATGCACGAGGCGGTTTTTAGGGCGGCAGGTTTTCCAAATTACAATTACATTCCAATTCCAATTCAAACGGGAAAATTGATGCTTGCGGTTGACGGCTTAAAAGGCTTAGGTTTTCGCGGCGCAAATGTTACAATTCCGCACAAGACTACGATAATGAAATTTGTTGACGCGGTTGATTCTGATGCAATGATTATTGGCGCGGTTAATACGCTTGTTAATGATGGCGGTATGATAACCGGCTACAATACAGACGTTACAGGCTTTTTAAAATCTTTGGCGGAGGCGAAATTTTTGCCTGAAGACTGCAACGCCGTTATATTAGGCGCGGGCGGTGCGGCTCGTGCAATTTTATGGGGACTTTGCAAACGTCGCGCAGGTTACATTACTATTGGCGTTCGTAATCCCAAAAAGGCGCGGACGCTTGAAGATGATTTTTGCGTTTACGGCAATATTGAAGTTATGGATTGGAAAGCTGACGAATTTAAAGAAATTTTACAAGCGGCTGATATTCTGATTAATACAACGCCTTTGGGAATGTATCCGGCAGTTGACGAAATGCCGCCGATTGATTTAAAACTTTTGCCGGAAGGTGCGCTTGTCTATGATATTGTCTACAATCCCGCCAAAACTAAACTTTTGCAGGAGGCTGAAAAACTCGGTTATCCAACTTTAAATGGTTTGAATATGTTACTCTTACAAGGCGAAGAAGCCTACAGACTTTTCACCGGTGAACTTCCCAATCTTGAAGTTATGAAAAAAGTTGTAGAAGTGGAACTCGGATTTAAAATTTAACTTCGATATAAAAATTAAAAAGCCGCCATTTTCGGCGGTAATTTTTTTTATCTTTAATTTTTTTATCTTTAAATCTTCTTTTCTTTTTCCAATGCAAAAAAGAAAGTACCAAAAGAACGCTTTTTAATGGCGCGTCAGGGTTGCAAATTCGACGAATAGGAGAATTTGCTCAATTCGACTTAGAGAGCACGCCTGCTACGCAGCCGCGCAAGGAGAATTTGCTCAATTCGACTTAGAGAGCACGCCTGCTAACGCAGCCGCGCAAGGAGAATTTGCTCGGCTCTATCTGAAAACTATGACGCGCCACTAATACCTAATCCCTAATCCCTAATCCCTAGCCCCTAGCCCCTAATACCTAAAATCTATGACCGCCAAATTTTTCATTTGTTAATTTATTTGAGCTCCATTTCAAATTATTCATAGCGCAGAGCGTCAATAGGATCTAATTTCGCCGCCTTCCTTGCCGGTAACATTCCAAAAAATATTCCCACAAATAGCGAAAATCCAAAACTCACGGCGATACTTAAACTGCTGATAACCGTTTTAAAATTTCCAAATTCAGAAATTGCCTGCGCTACGCCAATTCCTACAAATATTCCAATTATCCCGCCCAAAATACTTATCATCGTTGATTCAATCAAAAATTGTAACATTATACTGTTAAAAGTCGCCCCAATCGCCTTTCTAATTCCAATTTCCCGCGTGCGTTCAGTTACGCTTACCATCATTATATTCATTATTCCAATTCCGCCGACAACCAAAGAAATTCCGGCGATTGCTCCAAGTAGCAAAGTTATCATCGTCGTTGTCTCGTTCATCGTTTCCATTATCGAAGTTAAATTTCTAACGTTAAAATCGTCTTCCGAACCTGCGCGAATTTTATGACGTTGCCGCAAAAGTTTTTCAATGTTTTCTTGCACTTCGTCCATTTTGTCAGCGTCTGAAACTTGTACATTGATACTTCTCACGTAAGTTATACCCATCAATCTTTCTTGCGCCGTAGTCAACGGAACGAGTACAATGTCGTCCTGATCCTGCCCCATACCGGAAGAACCTTTGCTTGCCAAAAGTCCAATAACCGTATAAGGCGCGTTTCCTACACGAATTTTTTTGCCGACGGGATTAACCGTGCCAAAAAGATTTGTTGCAACCGTCGTACCAATAACGGCAACGCGGCTCCTAACGTCTACGTCGTGTTCGCTGAAAAAAATCCCGCTCTGCATTGTCAAAGATTGAATCGCTACATATTCAGGAATGACGCCGTAAACTGAAGTCTGCCAATTTTCGTGACCGGCTACAACTTGATAATTTCCCTGTGCAGTCGGTGAAACATAGTCAATATTTTTGATTTTACTTTTAATTGACTTTGCATCATCATATTTTAAAGTTTGCATTGAACCCGCGCCGCCGCGAACGCCGGTACGATTTGAACTTCCGGGTGAAATTACGAGCATGTTAGAACCTAAACGCGAAATTGAATCAGTAACATTTTGCTTTACGCCCATTCCAACTGCTACAAGCGAAACAACAGAGGCAACGCCAATTATTATCCCAAGCATTGTTAAAAGTGTACGCAACTTATTTGCAATTAAACTCAACGCCGCCATTTTTAACAGTTCAGTAAAAAGCAATATCATTCCTCCTCAATAGTTTTATTGCGTTCTGCGTAATATTTTTTGACAGCTAAAGACATTTTTTTACGTTCTTCGGGATTTTCAAAACGTTTTTTTTGCGCGTCAGAATCTTTTTTGCGTTCTTCAAGGTTTTCATAACGTTTTTTATTTGCCAAAGAAATTTTTTTACGTTCGTCAGGATTTTCAAAGCGTTTCTTTTGTTCAATGGATTTTTTTTCGTGTTCTAAAGGATTTGAATAACGTCTTTTTTGTCCATCAGATAATTTTTTATGCACCAATGGATTTTCATAATATTTTTTTAATGTAGTTGAAATCAACATTCTAGATTCTTTAGAATGTTTGCAACCTTTTCTACCGTTGCCACCATCAGCTAAATTATAGCCGTTTGGCATTTTACAATTAAAAATTTTTATGAAATATTTTTCATGTTCGTTAGCTTCATCAAGATTTTCACATTTAGCAAGAATCTCTAATTTAAAATTTTCTTTACCGTATTTGCGAATTGCTCTGCCAATTAAGGAATTTGCTCTTGCGTGTTCCTTAAAACGCTCTTCAACACTGCGTTGCGTTTGTCCCACATACTTTTTGCCATTGATGAGATTGATGATTAAGTAAATGTACACAATCATAAAAAAACCACACGCCTTTCTGTTGACAAGCAAGGCGCGAGCGTGTTAAAATCTCAAATTGAGAAGCTCCGCTGTGCTTGTCATTGATGATTTGATCGTCTCAATGTTATCACAGTGGGGCTTTTCACGTCAAGAATTTTTTTATATTATGTCAATTTTTTCTGAAGTCTGCGCGGTAATAATATCTTTGGTAATTTTGCCGTCTTTAACCAAAATTTGTCTGTCCGCCGCCTGTGCAATATCCGGCTCGTGCGTGACAATTATAACTGTTGAGCCGCTTGAATGTAAATTTCTAAAAATCTGCATAATTTCAAGCGTCGATTTTGTATCCAAATTTCCTGTCGGCTCGTCTGCCAAAATTATTGCCGGTTTCATAGCTATTGCCCGCGCTATTGCCACTCTTTGACGTTGTCCGCCGGAAAGTTCGCTTGGCAAATGTTCAGCTCTGTCTGCAAGCGAAACTTTTTCAAGTGCTTCAATCGCCATTTCTCGCCGCTTATTTTTTGAAATTCCCGCGTATACTGCCGGTAATTCCACATTTTCCAAACTCGTCAATTTCGGCAACAAATTAAAAGTCTGGTACACAAAGCCAATAGTTTTATTTCTAATTCCTGCCAATTCGTCATCTGAAAGGCGGCTGACTTCTTTTTCTAAAAGTTTGTAACTGCCTTCAGTCGGTCTGTCAAGACAGCCCAAAATATTCATCAGCGTTGATTTGCCGCTGCCGCTCGGTCCCATTAACGCTACAAATTCGCCGCTGTCAATTTTTAAATCGACGCCGTTTAATGCCGCAACAATTTCACTTCCCATTTTGTAAAGTTTTTTCACGCCCGTGATTGTAACTACATTTGCCATAAAATCACCTCGCGCAGATTTTACCACAGTTACAAAATTTTTTCCCAAAATTTAAACTTGCATTTTGACAAAAAATCTTTTAGAATGCACTTGTTTAATTTTGAAAAATATTTCAAGGTGATTCGGATAGAGAAAGCCTGTAAACTCGTTTGAGTTTGCGGGCTTTTTAACATTCCAACAAAATTAATTCGCGCAGTTTTTACCACAAAAAAATTTGGAATAAAATATTTTACGTGGTATAATTCGGCGGCGAAAGGATTGATTTTAATGTTTGGAATTGGTATGGGCGAATTTATTTTAATTTTAATCGTAGGTTTAATAATTTTTGGACCAAAAAATTTGCCGGAAGTCGGAAAAGCACTCGGCAAAGGTTTAAGAGAATTTCGCAAGGCGCAGGCGGCACTTTCTGCAACGTTGGAAGAATCAGTTAATGAAACTCCCAAAAAATCTGAAAGTAAACCTGCTGAAGTTTCACTCGAAAAAAATTCTGAATCCGTAAAAGTTTCTACTGACGAAATTTTTAAAAATAAAAATTCAAACGCAGAAACTGAATCAGAAAAAATTTCAACAGATGAAAATTCTGTACCGAAAGAAATTTATACCGGCACAGCCGCCGCAACTGAAAAATCTGCAGAACCTGCGCGAGTAACGGTTGACGATTTAATTAGCACAGTGAAAGAAAATCCAATTTCAAATACGCCCGCCGAAGAAAAAATTTCAAAGGAGAAAACGGCTTGATTAAACTTTCAAACATAGAAAAAATTTACGATTCGCCCGCCGGTAAAGTCCACGCGCTTAAAGGTATAAATTTGGAAATTGCCAAAGGCGAAATTTACGGTATCATAGGTTTAAGCGGCGCAGGAAAATCTACGCTTGTTCGCTGTATCAATATGCTGGAGCGTCCAACAAATGGCGAAGTTATTGTTGACGGGCAGGACATGACTAAATTAAATGATTCTGAATTGCGGGCGGCGCGTAAAAATATTGGAATGATTTTTCAACATTTCAACTTGCTAAGTTCGGCAACTGTTTTTGAAAATATCGCCTTCCCGTTAAATCTGTCAAATATTTCAAAAGATGAAATTGCTAAAAAAGTTCAGCCGCTTTTAGAATTGGTCGGCTTGAAAGATAAAGCCAATCAATATCCCGCGCAACTTTCCGGCGGACAAAAACAGCGCGTAGGAATTGCCCGCGCACTTGCAAGCGATCCCAAAATTTTACTTTGCGACGAGGCAACCAGCGCACTTGATCCACAAACTACAAAGTCTATCCTCGCACTTATCAAAGATATTAACAAAAAACTTTCGCTAACCGTCGTTGTCATTACGCACGAAATGCAAGTTATCAAAGAAATTTGCGATAAAGTTGCAGTAATTTCAAACGGCGTAATTGCGGAGCGCGGCTCGGTGTTGGAAGTTTTCACTAATCCTCAACACGAAATTACCAAAGAATTTATCAGCGTCCTTTTGTCAAACGAATTGCCCGCCGCCTTCAGAGGCAATGAAATTTCTCAAACTAAAACTGCAGGAAGTCTTTTACTTTTGCGATTGATTTTTCTTGGTGAAAAAGCTGATGACCCGGTACTCGCGCAGATGATTAGAAATTGTCCCGGCGTAGAATGTACAATGCTTTTCGGCAACCTTGATGAAATTCATGGCGTACCCTTTGGGCGGTTTATCGTAGGTTTAAGCGGCAGTGAAAACGCTGTGCAAAGTGCGTTGGATTTTTTGAGCGGTAAAGATGTGGGCGTTGAGTTAATCGGCTACGTTCGCAGAAACCAGATTGAATCTGGACACAGTTGACGCGGTTTAATTTTTCTAAAATTTCAAAGTTACAGCCGCGTTTAAAAATTTTTGGCAGGTGATTATTATAAATGAAATATTTCCGTTACTGACAAAGGCACTCGGTGAAACGGTTTACATGGTTTTAATTTCAATGGCGATAGCGTCAATAATCGGCGTACCTTTGGGCGTCTTACTTTACACGACTGACAAAGGACAAATTTTAGAATCGCCCGTATTAAATAAAATCGTTGGCTCAATCGTAAATGCAATTCGTTCAATCCCGTTTATAATTTTAATGGTTGCAATAATTCCGTTCACAAGATTTTTGGTCGGCAGTGCGATTGGTACAACGGCGGCGATTGTGCCTTTGGTCGTGGCGTCAATTCCGTTTATTGGTCGGCAAGTCGAAACGTCATTAAAAGAAGTTCCCGCAGGATTGGTTGAGGCGGCTCTGTCAATGGGCGCAACACCGTTTCAAATTATTTCAAAAGTTTTACTGCCGGAAGCAATGCCGTCAATCGTCGCGCAGTTGACAACGGTTATAATTGCACTTGTCGGCGAATCTGCAATGGCGGGAGCAATAGGCGGCGGAGGCTTAGGCGATTTAGCCATTAGATACGGTTACCAACGTTTCAGACCTGAAGTAATGCTTGCAACCGTCGTAGTTTTGATAATTTTGGTGCAGTTGGTACAATTTCTTGGCAACACTCTCTCAAAGAGGTTGAATAAAAAATAATTGGAGGTTTTCTGAATGAAAAAAAGTTTTTGGGCAATGCTTGGATTAGCGGCAAGTTTAATTTTTACAGGTTGCGGCGGCGATACCGGCAATGAACCTGCGCCTGCGAATAATGGCGGCGATAAAAAAGTTGAGGCTACAATAAAAGTTGGTGCAACGCCCGTACCGCACGCTGAAATTTTAGCTGAAATTAAATCTGACTTGCAAGCTGAAGGTATAACTTTGGAAGTTGTAGAGTTTAATGACTACGTACAGCCGAACATTGCACTGAATGATAAGGAACTTGATGCAAACTTTTTCCAACACGAGCCGTATCTTAACGACTTTGTAAAAGAACACAGCGAAATGAAACTTAAAAACGCAGGCGGCGTTCATGTTGAGCCAATGGGAATTTATTCTTCAAAAATCAAAAAACTTGATGAAGTTCCCTTCGGCGGCAAAGTTTCAATTCCAAACGATCCTACCAATGGCGGACGCGCTTTGTTGCTCCTTGAAAAAGCCGGTTTTATAACTCTGCGCGAAGGCGTTGGAGCTGAAGCGACTGTGCAGGACATCATCAGTAACAACAATGATTTACAAATTCAAGAAATTGAGGCGGCGCAACTTCCACGCACACTTGACGACGTAGATATTTCAGTTATTAACACCAATTTTGCAATGAACGCAAATTTAAATCCCGTTAATGACGCGCTCTTCATGGAAGATAAAACTTCGCCGTATGTCAATATTTTAACTGTTCGTGACGGCGATGAAAACCGCCCCGAAATTCAAGCACTGGTAAAAACTTTGCAATCTGAAAAAGTTAAAAACTTCATCAACGAAAAATACAAAGGCGCGATTGTTCCCGCTTTCTGATTAAAAATTTTTGCAAACTAAAAAACTCCTGCCGCAATTTTTAGCAGGAGTTTCTTTTTGTTTAAGTTGGAAAATTTTATTTGAAGTAACGATCAAGCAAGCCTTTAAAGCCTTTGCCGTGACGTGCCTCGTCTTTCGCCATTTCGTGTACAGTATCATGAATTGCATCAAGGTTGAGTTCTTTTGCAAGTTTCGCCAAGTCTTTTTTGCCTTGACATGCGCCGTGTTCAGCGGCAACTCGTTTTTCAAGATTTTCTTTTGTTGACGCGCTTACAACTTCGCCCAAAAGTTCAGCAAATTTGGCGGCGTGTTCAGCCTCTTCAAGTGCGTAACGTCTGAACGCCTCGCCAATTTCAGGATAACCTTCACGATGTGCGGCGCGGCTCATTGCCAAATACATTCCAACTTCGGTACATTCGCCGGTAAAGTTTTGGCGCAGTCCTTCGATAATTCTTGCGTCAACGCCTTTTGCAACGCCAATTACATGCTCATCTGCAAAAACCAATTCGCCTTCCTGCTTGTTAAATTTTTCGGCAGGTGCTTTACAAATTGGACATTCAATCGGCGGCTCGTCGCCTTCGTGTACATAACCGCAAACACTGCATACATATTTAGCCATTCGTTAAAACCTCCTAAAAAATACTTTCTCTTAAAAATTTTGTATATATTTGTTTTAGTATTTTAAGGGAAAAAGCATTTTTTGTAAAGGAAAAAAATTTTTTAAAGTTCGCTGACAACTTCTAAAAATTCATTGAAATTATATGCGCCGTCTATTTTGTTTTTATCGAAAACCATAAAATATTTGTAGTTTGAACCTGCGCGAACTTGCCATTTGCGCCCCAATTCCAATTTTTCCCGTGAATCAGAATTATCTCGGTCGTCGCCCTTCGTTTCAATCATCAAAACTTTTCCATTCTGCAACATTACCAAAAAATCTGGATAGTGATTTATATAGCCGTTTAATTTAAATTCGTGCGTGGTATTTCTGTGCCACCATTTAACTTTCTCAAAAGTTTCAAATTCGTCAACCATTCGGCGTTCAAGCTTGTTCATATCTTCAACTTCGGAAGTATATAAAGATTTCTGCAGTGAATCAATTTTCTTCGTCACGTCGATAACAGGTAAAAGATTGAAATTATTTTGGCAAATAATTTTTTCCGTGTCAAACAATGTACCAAATTTTTGCTTTCGATATTCATTCAGCAACGACCTAATTTTTTCTTGAATTTTTATTGCGTAAAATTGAAAATCCGTGCTAATCGCCGCAAGCTTGCCCGTGTCCATAGTTGCAATAATTCTTTTGACGTAACTTTGCACGTCTCTTTGAGAAATTCCGGTACTACCGCTTATAATTTGTGCTATTGCGTTTACGCATTGATTAACTTTCCTGTCTTCCGGCAACGTGTTCAAGTAGCTTACAAATTTTTCACGTTCCTTGCCGCGAACAATTTTGTAATACGGGACAGCGTCGCCGCGTTCTTGAATATCAACTTTGGCAACGTCGGAAGGATCAACGTTCAAATTAACGTTAGCATCTGCCGTAGCCAAATTAAAGCCTTCCTGCAAGTGTACACATTCCAAAAAAATTGGTCTATCGTCGAAAATATTTTTGGGAGCTGTTTTGAAAAATTGCGGAATTTTTAAATTTGTAACGGATTCTTTGAAGTCTTCACGAATTGCAAATTGACTATCATTTAAAATCACGGTTTCACCTTCGGTAAAAATTTCTTCAAAATCTTCAGCTTGAGAAATTGCCGCGTCAACATCAGAATCATTTTCCGGCAAAATTGGCGGCGTTGTATCTGCGTCAAGTTCAGAAAGATTATCGCCGCTTGCAACTTCGGTTTCATTTTCAAGTTGTAAAGTTTGTTGTTCGATATTTTCTTGAATTGGAGGAATTGGAGCGGCGCGGCACTCGTCCTTTGTAAAACCTGACGCCTTCATACCGGCTACAACTTTATCAATCGTGGCGTTAAAATCTTTGTAGCAACCGAAAACATAGGCAAGATTTAAAAGTGGCGCGGAATGTTTTTGCGCGTAAGGTTGACGCAAAATTCGCCCTACAACTTGTTCAACGTCTACCAGTGAACTTTTATTTGCCACTGACGCCAAAATATATGCAAAGGGACAATCCCAGCCTTCTTTCAGCGCGTTTACCGTGATAATGTAGCGAATTGGGCAACTTTCAGACAGTAAATTGACGCCCTTTAAATCGTTTTTATCGGAAGTTTTTATTGCAATTTGCTCTTTGGGAATACCAATTTTGAGGAGAAAATTTTTAATCTTGTCGAAAGTTTCGCTTTCTTCGCCTTTATTTGGTTGCGCCTGCAACAAAACTATCGGACGAATATATTTTTCATTTTCGGCGGCTTGCAGTTCGATTTTATTTCTCATGGAAATTGCCGCCGTTATAACTTCATTGACGCTATTTTTTTTGTAGACGACAACCGGCAACTTTACCATATTTTCTTTTTTGAGAGCGCGGGCGTCAACGTAGGAAATTATATTGCTTGTAGTTTTCGGCGTGGCTGTCAATTCCAGAATAAAACTTGGATTCAAAGTCTGCAACATTTCCACGCTTAAATCTGAAGTTGCATTATGGCTTTCATCTACTACGATTAGCGGCGAATATTGCCGCAAAATATTTATCAGCGAAGTATCTTCAGTGCCGAAATACTGGGCGAAATTTTCAAGTGCGGCGTTTTCTTGATAGACTTTGCGTCCTTCCTTTTTTTGAGAACGAATTGAATCATAGCTAAAAATACAGATTGAAAGATTTTCGTTAGTGTTGTCTGGCGAAAAATTCTGCGCCTGTAAGAGCATTTCCTTTGTATAAATTTCAACCTTACTTTGAAAATCTTCCTCGATTTTTTTGCGGTAGGGATGATCAGTATTTGATAGCGCGGCTATTGTCTGCGTCAAAATTGCCTCACTGGGTACAAGCCAAACTACAACTTTTGCATTGGCGTGCAAGAGTTTTTTATAAATCGGCTCCAATGACGCGCAAGCTAAAAATGTTTTGCCGCCGCCGGTAGGAACTTTCATACAAATGTGCGGCACACGCGGAATTTTATTTTTATAAGCGGGCGTACTTCCAAAACCTACAGGTTTATTTTTCGCTTGCCAATAATTTTGCCACGAAATTTTTAAATCGTTTTCTGCCTCAACGCACTCCAGATATTTATTTAAATCAGCTATAACTTGAAGTTGATAAGAGTTTAACTCCATTGATTTTCGCCTCCATATCCCAAAATATCTTCGGGAATTTTTTTAAACTTAATTTTATATTTTACAAGTTCGTCTTCGCTAAGGTTGCAAGCATCCGCATAAATCACATAACTTTTTGCACGGGTTTTAATTTTGGCAAGCGTCGTCCAGCTTAAATTTTCGCCGCCGAAATAATAATAAGCCGTGTCGTCATCTACGCCCATTAAATTTTCTTCAGCCGTCGATACATAATTTTTGCGCGTTTCGCTGTAATAAATATATTCAAAAATTTTTTCAAACGGTACTTCAGAATTTATAAAGCCGTCGTCATCAAAAAGACTTTCGCCTATTTCGTAAAAATCAAAACTGCCGCCAACTCTTTTAACACGTTCCGCCGTGATATTTTCTGCGTAGTCATTTAATTCTATTAAAATAAATTTGCGGTTGCCGCCGTCTGCCGCGTTCAGATTGATAACCGCGTGGGCAGTTGTTCCGCTCCCTGCAAAACTGTCTAGCACGATTGAATTTTTATCTGTTGCCATTTCAACAATTCTTGATAAAGTTTCCAGCGATTTTGGATAATCAAAAACTTTGCCGCCAAAAATTTCTTTCAAAAGTAAAGTGCCGGCTTCGTTGCGAAATTCTTTCTCATTCCAAACTGAACGCGCCATTTTCTTTTCTTCGCGGTATTTTTCAACAATCATATAGCGATTATTTTTCATCGGCTTTGCCATTATATTAACGTTCAAATTTGCGGCGGCTTTTTCTTTGCCCCAACGCCAAACAGTTTTTATACCTTGCGATTCAAGCGGAAATAATTCAAGCCAATTTTCTTTAGGCTCTAATGAAATTTTATGCAAGCCGTTTTCATCTGCCGTTTCAATGTCAACATAAAAAGGATAGTATAAATTTGGGCGGTTGCCGTCATTGAAACGCACATTTCTATTTCGCAGTTCGCGCAGTTCAAATCCGCCGAGTTTGTCAAACATTTTAAATTTGCCTTCTTCGTCATTGATAAGATTTAATTTCAGCAACGGCGATTTTCTGTAAACCAAAATATATTCGTGCATCCGTGCAATTCCGCCATAATCACGCCCGCTTAAATTTGCAACCAAAGTAATATTGCCAACAAAATTTGACGCACCAAAAATTTCATCACAGATAAATTTCAAGCTGAAAAGTTCGTTATCGTCGATACTGATAAAAATTGCGCCGTCATCAGATAAAAGTTTTTGCAAAAGTCTAAGGCGCGGGTACATCATACACAGCCATTTATCGTGGCGCGTTAAATCTTCGCCTTCCTTGCCTACAACTTCGCCAATCCATTTTTGCAACCTTGAATCTGAAACGTTATCGTTGTAAATCCAATTTTCATTGCCGGTATTGTACGGCGGATCAATATAAATGCACTTGATTTTATTTTCGTAGCGTGGCAACAAAGATTTTAGCGCAATTAAATTATCGCCGTGAATAATAGCGTTTTCACTGTTGCCAATGGAAAATTTTTTGTCAAGGAAATGGTACGGTACTTTCTGATGATAGGTAACAACTTTATCTTTGCCGAGCCAATTCAAAGTTGGCAATTTGTACAGCTCCTTTCGATAAAATTCTGCGTGTCTAAATTTTAGTAGAAAAATTTTTATTGTCAACAAAAAAACCTCCGACAATTCGCCGAAGGTTCAAGCTTTCAAAATTTTTTTAAACCGCCTGCTTCAACATTTGGGCGCGTTCAAGTCTTTTTCTGCGATTTTCTTTTGCACGAACAAATTCTTCGTGCGTAATTTCAGGAATATCGCTTAAATCAATTTCGTCGTCAGAGAGTTGCGGTATATTTTTAATTCGATTATATTGCTCTTCGCTGACTTCAATACCGTTAATAATAAATTTTTCCATAAATTAAACCGCCTGCTTTAACATTTGGGCGCGTTCAAGTCTTTTTCTGCGATTTTCTCTTGCACGAACAAATTCTTCGTGCGTAATTTCAGGAATATCACTTAAATCAATGTCTTCATCAGTCATTTTTGAAAGCAACTCCAAACATTCAAGTTCTTCCTTGCTAAATGGCGGAATGTTTTTAGTAATTGAATTGTGCATAATAATCCTCCTGTTCGTTCTTAGTTGCCAAACGTGCAGAAATAATACGGTGTCTATCTTCACGTTCAGTATAAATTACAACCAAAATATTATCAACTTTTCCAATGACTTTAAACCTGTCTTCATCGTCACTATGAAAATAATCAAATTCATCGATTTTAAAATCATCAAGAAAAACACGCGCCGCAACTTTGAATAAGACTTTGTGCTTTTTAAAGTTTTTAGCGGCTTTATCAGAATCCCATTCAAATTTATATTCGCCGAGTTCAAAAGTTACATTCATAAAATCACCGAATACATTTTAACACAGAATGAAGAAAACTCAACAAATTATTTGCCTTCCTTGCCGAGTGCAACGCTAATTGGTACGGTAGTTTCTTTATCGTAGCAAGCAAAGGCGTTATTGACAAGATTTTTATCCGGCGCAGGAGTAAACGCGCTTACAATAGGCACGATGATTAAACCGGCAATCATTGCGAACGCGCCCGCGTTAATTGGTGATTGTAAAATTGCGGGAAATTCCGGACGAATAAACATATTGGCAATCATTAAAACCGTAGCGAAAATAAAGCACACCCAGCAAGACGCGGTAGAAACTTTTTTAGAGTACAGCGAATACATAAATGGCGCAAGGAACGCGCCTGCCATTGCGCCCCAAGAAATTCCCATTAACTGCGCGATGAAGTTTACAGAGCTTGAATATTGTACCAACGCCAATACCGCCGAAATTGCAATGAAGACGACGATTAAGCCGCGCATAAATAAAACTTGTTTAGCCTCACTCATATTTTTAATAATGTTGTCTTTAATCAAGTCGATTGTCAAAGTGGAGCTTGACGCAATGACCAACGATGACAGCGTTGACATTGACGCCGACAAAACTAAAATGACAACCAACGCGATCATACTTTCAGAAAGTCCCGATAACATTGTTGGAATAATTGAATCGAATCCGCTTGCTTTTATGTCAATTTCATCAGAAAACAATCTGCCGAATCCGCCCAAAAAGTAGCAACCGCCCGCTACGATAAATGCAAACGCCGTTGAAATGATTGTGCCTTTCAATATGGCTTGTTCGTTTTTAATGGCGTAAAATTTCTGTACCATTTGAGGAAGTCCCCACGTACCCAGCGAAGTCAAAATTACAACGAACATTAAATTTATTGGATCGGGGCCAAAGAATGATGCAAAAATTCCCGGCGTCGTTGCAACAGTTTCATCATTAACCCTTGCCAAGCCGTCCAACGCTGCCATAAATCCGCCTTTTGATTCAAGTACCGCGTAAATTACCGCGCAAATTCCAACAAGCATAACCATTCCTTGAATAAAATCGTTTATCGCCGTTGCCATATAACCGCCCGCAACAACGTAAATTGCAGTTAAAATCGCCATTGTGATAATACAAAGAGAATAATTTATACCGAACGCCATTCCAAAAAGTCTTGAAAGTCCGTTATAAAGCGACGCGGTGTAAGGTATCATAAAAATAAAAATTATAATCGACGCGCCAATTTTTAAAGCCTTTGAACCAAAACGCTTGCCGAAAAATTGCGGCATTGTTGCGCTGTCCAAATGTTGGCTCATTATTCTTGTACGTCTGCCGAGAATAAACCAAGCCATTAACGAACCGATTAAAGCGTTGCCAATTCCTGCCCACGTTGCCGCAATTCCATATTTCCAGCCGAATTGTCCCGCGTAGCCGACGAATACAACCGCAGAAAAATAACTTGTACCATATGCAAAGGCAGTCAGCCAAGGTCCGACACTACGCCCGCCCAATACAAAGCCGTCAACGTCAGTTGCATGTCTTCTGCAATATAAACCAATTCCAATTAAAACTGCAAAATATACAATCAGTAAAGCAATTTTCATATTTTAAGTTGCCTCCAGTTTGTTTCAGTCTTCAAAATTATTTTCAATTCCCAAAATTTTTTCCACGTGACTTTGAAAAAAATCCTCCAAAGTAACCATTGGATTGTTGCCGGTAATTTCCAGATGCAAAATTTTTCCCGTCATGTCGTCAACAAGCGCAATAAAAGCAAAATCGTTTACCTTGCCGTTGGAATGAAAATAGGCGTAAACTGTATTATCGCCGTAAGATTGGGAAAAATCCGCCTCGCCGTTAATTTCAAACATTTTATTAAAATCACTGCCGACGGCAAGACCTGCGGGCGTTTTCCAGCCGTTATTTTCCGTAACAACAATTTCAAAAACTTTGTTATTGTAGGCGTTGTAGCTGATTTGTACACCTTCGCCGTAGTAACAAGTATAAAGTTGCTCCACTCCGCCTTCAGTTTTATTTGGGAAACCGTACATTCTGAAAAGTTTATGTGTTGAACTTCCAAAAGTTACGCCGCCCAAATACATTTCTTTTTGAGGCATCGCCGCACTACAAAAATTGTTGCCGAAAATGACAAACGCGCTTAAAATAATTGCGATAAAAGTTTTCATAAAAAAATTTTCCTTTCCAATTAGAATTGAGGTAAAAAAATGATAGTTGATATTCACACACATATTTTTCCCGACAAAATTGCCGCTGAAGTTATCGAAAATTTGAGCAAGCAAAGCCGCGCCAAATATTTTACCGACGGCACTTTAAACGGGCTTTTAGATTCTATGAAAAAATTCGGCGTCAATAAATCTGTAATTTTGCCGGTTGCTACAAAAACTTCACAAGTTGAAAAAATTAACTCCTTTGCCGCGCAGATGAATGAAAAATTTTCAGCGCAGGGAATAATTTATTTTGCCTGTATTCATCCTGACTTTGAAAATTATCGCGCAGAATTGAGCCGCGTCAAAAGTTTGGGATTGAAGGGAATTAAAATTCACCCCGTCTATCAAGGCGTCAATCTTGACGACAAAAAATTTTTGCAGATTATGTACCGCGCCGCCGAATTGGATTTAATCGTTATAACGCACGCCGGACTTGATATTGGTTTTCCCGGCGTTGTAGGTTGTTCGCCGAAAATGGCGCGGCACGTCGTCGAAGAAATTGGCGATTTTAAATTTATTTTGGCGCACATGGGCGGCTGGAAAAATTGGGACGAAGTTTTAACCGAACTTGCCGACAAAAATATTTTTATGGACACGGCTTTTTCAGTTGGTAAAATTCCTGCGCGAAGTGATTTTATCTGGAAAGACGAAGATTTAAAACTTTTGAACGCCGAAGAATTTATGAAGTTGTACAAAGTTTTTGGCGCAGATAAAATTTTATTCGGTACTGACAGCCCGTGGGATTCGCCCGCAACTGTGATTGATTTTATAAAAAATTTGCCAATTCCTGAATTTGACAAAAATAAAATTCTCGGTGGTAACGCCGAGAAATTAGGGATTAGTGGCTAGGAATTAGGGACTAGGGATTTTTTACTAACAGCTAGCCCCTAAAACCTAACAACTAAAAAGGAGTGAAAAATTTTGATTTATACCGTTGAAGTCGGCTACATAATCGCCACGAACGCCTATTTTTATATTGACGATGAAACGCGGCACGGCTTTTTGATTGACGCGGGCGCAGAACCTGAACGACTTTTGCATTTAATCAGCGAAAATAATTTTTCGATTGAAAAAATTTTGTTGACGCACGGACACTACGACCACATTGGAGCCGCCGCCGCAATTCAGCAAGCTTTAAATATTCCTGTTTGTATGCAGAAAAACGGCAAGACTTACGCCGAAAATACCGCGTGGAATTTATCAACCGCTTTTGGCAGTGAAATAATTTTGCAAAATGTCACGTACCTTGAAGACTACAGCGAAATTATTTTGAGTAGCAACGAAAATTTTAAGCTGAAAATAATTCCCTGCGCGGGGCATACCACTGACGGCGCAATTTATTACAGCGAAGTTGACGGCGTTGCATTTGTCGGCGATTCGATTTTCAAAGGCAGTTACGGGCGCACAGATTTACCCGGCGGCGATGAAAAAACTTTGTTTGAAAATATCAAGACGCAAATTTTAACATTGCCGGAGGATACAATTTTACTTTCGGGACATTCCGAGCCAACTACCGTTGCAGTTGAAAAAAATCGTGCGTGGTTTAATTAAATTTTTGCAATTTGTTTCTGCGTCAAAAACTTTAATTGATAAAAGTTTTTTGGCGTTTTTTATTTCAAAACCCTAACACCTAAAACCTAACCGCTAAAACCTAATCAAACTTCTGCAATTTGTTCCTGCGATAAAGATTTTAAACCTTTGCTTGCCAAAAGTTTTTCCGCCTTTTCAGTGTCCTTGACGCGGAAAATCATATAGGCATTTTTTTTGCCTGCGAAGGCGTACATATATTCAACATTTACATTTGTTTCAGTGAAATTTTTCAAAAGTTTGTTAAGTCCGCCCGTTTCGTCAGAAATTGCGTACACTAAAACCGGCGTAAAAGTTGCTACAAAATGTTCTTCCTTCAAAACGTTTGTAGCCTCGTAAACGTCATTTACAATCATTCTTGCAATACCAAAATCGTTTGTATCAGCCAAAGACAGCGCACGGATATTTATTCCGCCCTTCGCCAAAACTTCCGTCATTTGGTTTAAAGTACCCGGTTTATTTTCCAGAAATACCGAAACTTGATTTACAGCCATTTTATTCGCTCCCTTCGTTCGCTCATTAGGTTTTAGGTACTAGGTTTTAGGGATTAGGGGAAAATTTTCAAGTCCCTAAAACCTAACCGCTAAAACCTAACACCTAAATTTTGCGCTTGTCGATAACGCGGACGGCTTTACCTTCACTGCGCGTAATAGTTTTCGGCGCAACAAGATTAACTTTCGCCTTAATACCGAGCATTGACTTCAAGCCGTCTTCCAAAACTTTCTTACGGTTTTGAACGTCAGCCACGTTATCAGTAAACATTTCAGGCGTCATTTCAACGTTAATATCGAACGTGTCAGTATTGTTAATTCTGTCAACAACAATCTGATAATTTGCCGCGTAACCGTTTTTCAAAAGTACGGTTTCAATTTGACTTGGGAAGACGTTGACGCCGCGAATAATCAACATATCATCTGAACGCCCGCGAGGTTTCGCCATTCTAACGTGAGTACGACCGCAGGAACATTTTTCACGGCTCAAAGTGCAAATATCACGGGTACGATAGCGCAGGAGCGGGAACGCCTCTTTGTCAATCGAAGTGAAAACCAATTCGCCCTGCGTGCCGTCAGGTAAAACTTCGCCCGTATCTGGATCAATAATTTCTGCAATAAAATGATCTTCGTTAATGTGCATACCGTGTTGTTCGGAACATTCAAAGGAAACGCCGGGTCCGGAAATTTCAGTTAAGCCGTAAATGTCGTAAGCTTTAATTCCCAAAGTTTTTTCAATATCGCGGCGCATTTCTTCAGACCACGCCTCCGCGCCGAAAATTCCCGCCTTCAACGGAATTTGTTCAGGAGTCAAGCCCATTTCCTTCATAGATTCGGCAAGATAAGCGGCGTAACTTGGCGTACAACAAAGAATGGTTGCTTGCAAGTCCATAATAAACATAATTTGACGTTCGGTATTGCCTGAACTTGCAGGAACGGTTAAACAGCCGACTTTGTGGGAGCCGCCGTCAAGTCCCGCGCCGCCTGTAAAAAGTCCGTAGCCATAGGAAACTTGCACAACGTCTTCATTACTGCCGCCTGTCGCAACAATCGCACGGGCGCAACATTCATTCCAAATATCAATATCTTTTTGAGTGTAAAAAGCTACAACGCGCTTGCCTGTCGTTCCTGAAGTCGAATGAATACGAACACAATTTTTGAGCGGGCAAGCCAATAAACCGTAAGGATACGCTTCTTTTAAATCAGCCTTCGTCAAAAATGGCAACTTGTGCAAATCCTCAACAGATTTAATATCGTCAGGAGTCAAATTTTTTTCCTGCATTTTTTTGCGATAGTATTCAACATTATCCCAAACGTGCTTGACCTGCGCGACGAGTTTTTCATTTTGAATCGCCAAAATTTTTTCACGCGGCGCACATTCAATATCTTCTTGAAAGTATCTTCCCAATTAATTAACCTCACTTTCAAAACATAAAAACCTAAAAAATATACCGCTTTGATTATAATTCCACTGAAAACATATTTCAAGAAATATTTTCTAATTGCACAAAAACCTTTAAAAGTATACAATACACAAAAAAATTAGAGAGATGATTTATTTGCTTGAAAAATTGCAGAAAGTTGAAGACAGATTTAGAGAAATTGAATCGCAGTTAGGCGATCCTTCGGTTGTAGCTGAAGTTGAAAGATTTACAAAGTTGACGCGGGAACTTGCAACGCTTGAGCCGATTGTAAAAAAAATTCGTGACTACAAAAAAATTCTCGCGCAGATTGACGAAGATAAAAATTTAATTGAAACCGCCGAAGATGAAGATTTAAAAAGTTTGGCAACTGAAGAATTAGCCGAACTCAAAAAAACTAAAACCGAACTTGATAAAGAATTGCCAATTTTGTTACTGCCTAAAGACCCCAACGACGAAAAAAACGTTATCGTAGAAATACGCGGCGGAGTCGGCGGCGAAGAGGCGGCACTTTTTGCAGGCGATCTTTTCAGAATGTACACGCGCTACAGCGAACGGCAAGGCTGGAAAGTTGATATTGTCGATTCAAACGCAACAACTATTGGCGGCTTTAAAGAAATTTCTTTTACGGTTGACGGCGTGGGCGCGTTTAGTAAATTGAAATATGAAAGCGGTACTCACAGAGTCCAGCGCGTTCCCGTTACTGAATCAAGCGGGCGTATCCATACAAGCGCGGTTACTGTTGCAGTTTTGCCGGAAGCTGAAGAAGTTGACGTTGAAATAAATCCTACAGATTTGCGAATTGATACATACTGCGCGAGCGGCGCGGGCGGGCAATACGTCAACCGTACTGAAACGGCTATTAGAATTACGCACTTGCCAACGGGTATTGTTGTTCAATGTCAAGACGAAAAATCGCAACTTAAAAACAAAGAAAAAGCTATGCGCGTCCTTCGTGCAAGAGTTAAAGATTTGGCAGTTAGGGAACAAAACGCCGCCATTGCTGCTGACAGAAAAAATCAAGTTGGCAGCGGCGACCGTAGCGAAAGAATCCGTACTTATAATTTTCCGCAAGGCAGAGTTACCGACCACAGAATTAACTTGACGCTTTACAAATTGGACAGCGTTTTAAACGGCGACCTTGACGAATTAATTTCCGCGCTGATAACTGCCGACCAATCTCAGAGGTTATCTAGGGATTAGGGACTAGGGAATAGGGAATAGGGATTAGGGAAAATTTCCCTAGTCCTTAGCCCTTAAATCCTAATCCCTAAAAAAAAGGAGTGAAAAATTTTGGGAAATACAATTTCTGAACAATTAAAAATAGCAACCGAAAAACTTCAACAAGCCGGAATTGATAACGCCCGCCTTGATGCTGAAGTTTTGCTTGCTTACGTTTTAAATACGCGGCGGCTTGCGCTTTATGTTCAAAGTGCAAAAGTTTTGGACGAAAAACAAATTACCCGTTATCATAATTTACTTAGACGCCGAATTGAAAGAATCCCCGTTGCTTATTTGACGGGACACAAAGAATTTATGGGCTTGAATTTTGCAGTAACGCCCGATGTATTAATTCCGCGCCCTGACACTGAAGTTTTGGCGCAGGGCGTCATTGAACATTTGCAAAGTTACAAACGAAATTTAAAACTTGCAGACTTAGGCACGGGCAGTGGTGCAATTTGTGTTTCGATTTTAAAATTTGTCGAAAATGTGGAAGTTGCGGCAGTAGATATTTCTAAAAAGGCGTTGGAAATTGCCGAATTTAACGCGGCAAAATTCAACGTCGAAGATAAAATTAAATTTTACGAAGGCAATTTATTTGAGCCATTGGAAGGGCAAATTTTTGACGTTGTAGTTTCAAATCCTCCGTACATTTCAGCCAAAGAATTTGAAAAACTTCAAAGCGAAGTAAAAGGCGAGCCGAGAATTGCGCTTGACGGCGGCAAAGACGGCTTGAAATTTTACAGGCAAATAGTTGCAGACGCGCCGAAATTTTTAAATGACGACGGATTTTTGGCAATGGAGCTTGGCTTTAATCATTCTGAACCCGTAAGAAAATTAATTATGGAAAACGGCAAATTTAAACACTTTGAAATTTGGAAAGATTTAGCGGGGATTGAGAGAGTAATTGCGGCGTGGAAAAAATGACGACAGAAATTTTAAAACCAACTGCAGAAAATATTTTTCGCGCAGGGCAAATGATTAAACGTGGTGAAATTGTCGCCTTTCCAACTGAAACTGTGTACGGACTCGGCGCAAATGCTTTTAACGTTAATGCTTGCAAGAAAATTTATTTGGCAAAAGAAAGACCTGCAGATAAGCCATTAACTTTACACGTGGCAAATTTTGAAATGATTGAGCAAATTGCAGAAATTTCAACCGCCGCCGAAAAACTGATAGAAAAATTTTTGCCGGGACCGCTGACAGTAATTTTGCCGAAAAAAAATATAGTGCCGGACTTTGTAACTTGCAACTCTAAAAGCGTTGGTGTACGTTTTCCAAATAACGCCGTCGCGCAGGAATTGATAAAAATTGCAGGCGTACCAATAGCCGCGCCAAGTGCGAATATTTCCGGCAAAAATCCACCAACTACAGCTGAAGAAGTTTTTGAAAATCTTAGCGGAAGAATTGAAATAATTTTGGACGGCGGCAGATGTGACGTGGGAATTTCTTCAACGATTGTAGACATTTCGACGGGCGAATTAAAAATTTTAAGGCAGGGAAGTATTTCCGATGAATCAATCGCAGAATTTTTGAATCGCTGATTAAAATAAATTTGCGGGATTTTTTGACGTTTTAACAGACAAATTAAAAATTTTGAGGCAAGGAAAAATTTCAAACGCGCAAATTTTAGAAACTTTAAAAGGAATGGAGCAAATATGCAAGAAAATTTTTATATCATACCTGCTTATTTTGTTATGGCGAACGTTATAACTTTTGCGCTTTTCGCTTATGATAAATACTGCGCTCAACACGACAAATGGCGCATTCGTGAAAGTACGCTTTTAATTTGGGCGGCGATTGGCGGAACTGTTGGCGCAGTTGCGGCTATGGAAATTTGCCACCATAAAACTTTGCACTTGAAATTTAAATACGGCGTACCGCTTTTACTTTTTCTGCAGATTATTTTACTTTGCTTGCTGTATTTTAATCCCGGCAACATTCTTGAAAAAATTTTGAGTGATAATCTTTTAAATTTATATCATCAGTTAAGATAAGAAAGGGTTGACACAATGAAAAAAGGCGCAATTTTTGATATGGACGGTACACTTTTTGACAGCGAACGAATTTATAAAAATGCGTGGCTGGAAACTGTAGAATATTTCGGCAAAGATAGAGGCGCGGAACTTACAAAGGAAGTTTCCGGCGCAAGTGAGGCGAATTGCCGAAAAATCATAAAAAATTTTTATCCTGATGTGGACGTGGATAAATTTTTTGATCACGTGATAGAAACCGCCGAAAAAATTTTTGAAAAAGGCGTTGACTTAATGCCCGGCGTTGTTGAAATTTTAAAATTTTTTGAAGAAAACGGCGTCAAAATGGCTATTGCAAGTTCGTCAAGCCACGCGGTTATAAATCGAAATATTGAGCGCGCTGACATAAAAAAATATTTCACTGCGATAATCAGCGGTGACGATGTAAGAAACGGCAAGCCTGCGCCTGATATTTTTTTACTTGCGGCAGAAAAAATAAATGTTCCTGCCGTTGATTGTTACGTTTTTGAAGACAGTTATAACGGTATTCGTGGAGCATACGCGGCGGGTTGTGCGGCGATTATGATTCCTGATACTATTCAACCAAATGACGAAATGAAAAAAATCTGCGCGGCAATTTATCCCAATTTGATGGACGCAATGAACGCAATTGAAAATTTTAATAAAAATTAAAAAAGTTAAACGCAGGGGAAAAACGGCGGTCACGGATGACCGCCGCCGCGTGTTGATTGCAGGATGCAATCATACGCGGAAAGTTTTTTCTTTTCTTTGCTAGGCGTTTCTTTTCTTTTTTTCAAAAACGAAAAGAAATGCCGTATTAGGTAAAATTGATAAAAAAGAAATGCCGTATTAGATAAAAAATTTAAAATACTGACGGCTAAAAAACAAGTTAATTTCTAAGTTTCAAACACCACAAAAATTTCTTGATAAATGAAGGAACTTTCGCAAGTCGGGCGAATAGTAATTAATAATTGTTTGAAAATATTGTGAGCGTTGAGAAAAGGAGTTGACGCTGATGATTCGTGTATTGATTGCTGACGATTCGGCGTTTATGCGAAAAGTCTTGTCTGATTTATTTAAGCAACAAGGCGATTTTGAAGTTGCAGGTACAGCAGTCAACGGTAAGGATACTATCGAAAAAGTAAAAGCATTAAAGCCGGACTTATTGACGCTTGATGTACAAATGCCGGTAATGGACGGACTTGAAGCGTTGGCAGTCATTATGGACGAATGCCCCCTTCCGGTTGTTATGGTTAGCAGTATGACGCAACGTGGAACGGATGCCACAATTCGCGCACTTGCATTGGGTGCAGTCGATTTTGTCAGCAAAGCCGGCGGACCAATTTCAAGGATAGACCCAATAGAAAATGAAATTATTACAAAATGCAGGGAAGCCGCTAAAGCCCACGCTGCCAAAGTAAGAACTTCGCCTGCAGATTCAAAACCTTTGATATATACGCCTACAGTACCGCCACGCGAGCCTGATCCTCCCGTGATGCGGAAAATAGAATTTAAACGCAGAAACACAGGCTTTGTACCCGGTCAAAAACCTACAATAACAAAAATTCCAAGTACTTCAACACCACCTGCACCAACTGCAAAGCCTACTCCAAATTTGACATCGAACAGTTTTAGTAATAAAAAATTGGTAGCTATTGGCACTTCAACCGGCGGACCACAAGCATTGCAGACTGTTATAACGCGCTTGCCGGGCAATTTGCCTTGTGGCGTCGTTGTAGTTCAACATATGCCCGCAGGTTTTACCAAATCTCTAGCTGACAGACTCGATTCAATAAGTGAAATTTCCGTAAAAGAAGCTGAACACGACGAAATTATAAAAGCCGGACAAGTCTATATTGCCCCCGGAAATTTTCATTTGCGCGTTGTACCGGCAAGCGGCGGCGAAAGAAAAATTTCGCTTAGCCAAGAAGAAAGAGTTGGAAACCACCGCCCCGCAGTTAATGTTATGTTCGATTCTGTTGCGGGAATTGGCAAAAATCTTGTTTCCGTAATTATGACGGGAATGGGTTGCGACGGTTGCGAAGGTATGAAAAAAATTAAAGCCAATGGCGGTTACTCAATAGCTCAAGATGAGCAAAGTTGCGTTGTCTACGGTATGCCAAAAGCCGTTGTAGATGCCGGACTTGCTGACGAAATTCAACCACTTACCAAAATTGCAGAGGCTATCGTTGAAGCTGTTCGACGTTAAAATAGTTTTAGGTCTTAGGTTGCAGAGTTCGGAAATTTTCTGTAGCCTATGCCTGTAGCCTATAACCTAAACAGGAGGAATATGAATGGAAACTAATCAATACATGGAGATGTTTTTGGACGAATCCCACGAACATTTACAATCCTTGAATGCCGGCTTACTCGGTCTTGAGGAAAATGCCGAAGATTTATCAATACTCAATGAAATATTCCGTAACGCTCATACTTTAAAAGGTATGTCCGCAACTATGGGATATAATAAAATTGCCGAATTAACTCACGAAATGGAAGACGTTTTGGACGCCCTCCGCAAGGAACAACTTAAAGTTACTGAAGATATTATTGATACGCTTTTCAAATGCCTTGACTCACTCGAAACAATGATTGATAACGTCGGCAACGGCGATCCCGAAGATTTAGTTGACGTTTCAGACTTGGTAAAAAAATTGTCATCCATTTTGAAAGGCGATTCAGCACCGGCGGCGGCAGCTCCTGCGGCGGCACCTGCTGCAGCGGCGGCGGCTCCTGCGGAAGCGGCTCCTGCTAATGATTTTGTTGCAGATTTAACAGAAACTGAAAAATCTGTTATACGTGAAGCAAAAGCCGGCGGTATGCGCGGTTTTCATATCACTGTTATTTTGTCAAGTTCCTGCTTGCTTAAATCTGCGCGATCTTATATGGTTATGAACGCGTTGGACGAAGTCGGCGACGTTTTACGCTCCATTCCCGGTGCTGAAGAATTGGAACAAGAACACTTTGAAAATTCTTTTGAAGTGCTTTTAGTTTCAGACGCCGAAGAGGCAACCTTGAAAGAAGCAGTAATGAATGTTTCTGAAGTTGAAAATGCTATAGTTGATATTTTAGACCCAGATGCAAAACCTGCGGCGGCTCCTGCTCCAGCGGCATCAGCTCCAGCGGCGGCAGCTCCTGCACCTGCTCCGGCGGCTCCTGCTCCGGCAGCTCCTGCGGCTCCCGCAAATGCTCCCGCTCCAAAACCTGCTGCTAAACCTGCGGCAAACGCTCCAGCCGGTGGCGCAGGCGGCGATAAGAAAAAGAGCCATGCAAGCCAATCTGTCCGCGTCGATATTGATAAACTTGATATTTTGATGAACTTAATGGGCGAGCTTGTTATTAATAAAGTCCGTATCGAACAAATTGGACAAACTCACAGAATTGCAGAATTGACTGAAACGCTTGAACAAATGGATCGTGTTACTACCGACCTTCAAAATATTGTTATGAAAGTCCGCATGGTTCCTGTTAGCCAAGTTTTCAACCGTTTCCCGCGTATGGTTCGTGATATTACAAAGGAACTCAACAAAGAAATTAACCTTACTATCGAAGGTGAAGAAACAGAATTGGATCGTACCGTTATCGACGAAATTGGCGATCCTATCATGCACTTATTGAGAAATTCACTGGATCACGGCGTTGAAATGCCTGATGACCGCGTTGCAAAAGGCAAGCCGCGTGTTGGTGAAGTCGGACTTATCGCACGTCACGAAGGCAACAACGTTGTTATTATGGTTACTGACGACGGCGCAGGTATTGACGCTGATAAAATTCGTAGAAAAGCCGTTGAAAAAGGTTTGTACACTCAAGAAGAAGTTGACAAACTCGACGACGCAGACGCCGTTAGAATTATTTTCTTGCCCGGCTTTTCAACTGCTGAAAAAATTTCTGATATTTCAGGACGCGGCGTCGGTATGGACGTTGTAAGAAGTAAAATTGAGGCACTGTCAGGACATGTTGACGTTGAAACGCATGTAAATGAAGGCTCGGTTTTCAAAATTAAATTGCCGCTGACTTTGGCGATTATTCAAGCTATGATGGTTCGCGTACAAGATGAAATGTATGCAATTCCGCTCGGCTCAATCGACAGCACTATTAACATTCAACCTACAGATATTAAAACCGTTCAAAATCGTGAGGTTATCGTTTTGCGCGGTGAAATTATTCCTATTATCAGAATGGAACAAACTTTATTTGTACCGCATGTTAAAGATTCTGATGAAATTTTCGTCGTCGTCGTACACGCAGGCGAAGCAAAAGCCGGCTTAGTCGTCGATAGACTTATTGGACAACAAGAAATTGTTATTAAGACGCTCGGCAATTTGTTCCAGGGCTTGAAAATGTTCTCCGGCGCAACTGTTTTGGGCGACGGGCGTATAGCGTTAATTTTGGACGTTGCCACAATTTTACAGTAAGCTAAAGGAGTGAAATAATTATGGCTAAACAAGAAGCTTTGACTAATGATCTTGGCGAAGATATAAGCATGGGCGAAGGTATTCAAATTGTTGCCTTCAAACTGCGCGACGAAGAATACGGCGTTAATATTTTCCACGTTCAAGAAATTCGCAACCTTGTTGATATTACCCGCGTACCATTCGCCGCAAGTTATATTAAAGGCGTTATCAATTTGCGCGGTAGTGTTTTGCCGGTTATTGATTTAAAAAAGCGTCTCGGTCTTGAGCCGACGCCCTATACTGATAAAACTCGTATTGTAACCGTTACTGTTGGCGATTTGCCCGTTGGTATGCTCGTCGATTCAGTTACCGAAGTTTTGACAATTCGTTCAAAACTTGTTGATACTAAAAAAGCTATTAACGAAAAAGACGTTAGTAAATTTTTGAGCGGTATCGGCAATATGGACGGACGCCTTGTTATTATGTTGAATTTAGAAGAAATTGTCGGTTTGCCCGGTTGAACCGGCAAAGGCTAATTAACCTGTAGCCTTAGTGGAGGTTTTTTTATGAAAGATGAATTTGATCTTTCCCCATTGCAATTAGACGCTTTAAGGGAGATTGGCAACATAGGCGCGGGCAATTCTGCAACGGCACTTTCTCAAATTATTAATAAAAAAATTGATATGAACGTTCCAAAAGTAGCGTTCGTACCAATAGAAAATGTTCCGGATTTAGTCGGCGGTCCCGATACAATCGTTGTTGGAATTTTCCTGCGTGTTTATGGTAAAGCCCCTAGTAATATTTTGTTCCTGATGCCGCAAAAAAGCGCGTTCTATTTGGTTGATACACTTTTGGGCAAACCTAAAGGAACTACACAAACGCTTGACGGTATGGACGAATCCGCACTCAAAGAAATTGGAAATATTCTTTCAGGTGCTTACCTCAACGCCTTTTTTAACTTCACTCATATTTCAATGCTGCCCAGTATTCCGGCAATGGCAATGGATATGGCGGGGGCAATTTTGAATGTTGTATTGATACAGCTCGGACAAATGGGCGATAAAGCAATGGTTATCGAAACAGAATTTTTATCTGAAGAGGAAGGAATTAACGGACACTTCTTCTTGGTACCGGATCCCGGCTCGCTTGGAACGTTAATAAAAGCAGTAGGAGTTGAATGATTATGGCAGACCTTATAAAAGTCGGCATGGCTGACTACAAGGTCGGGCGCAGTCCGTCCACTCTTATCAGCTATGGACTTGGTTCGTGCATTGGCGTTTCTTTGTACGATCCTCAAACAAAAATTGGCGGGCTGTTACATATAATGCTCCCGGATAGTACACAAGCCCGCGCCAGCGATAACCCTGCAAAATTCGCAGATACCGGCGTACCGCTTATGTTGAATGACGTTATAGCACTCGGCGCGTCAAAAAGTCGCCTTGTTGCAAAAATCGCCGGAGGTGCGCAAATGTTCGCCTTTGCCAACGCCACTGATATAATGAGAGTCGGTAACCGCAACGCCGAAGCAGTCAAGGCTATTTTACAACGCAACGGTATTAAAATTATTGCTGAAGATACCGGCGGCAACTATGGGCGCACTGTTCAAATTGATTTAAGTACCGGCGTCTACAAAGTTAAAACGATAGATCGCGGCGAAAAAGATATTTAGTCAAATGAACGGGTGGTAATCGTGAATTTTTTACTAACTGCAATATTGTTAGGTTGCATTTCAATGATAATTGTTTTAGTGTCAGGTTTTTCAAGTGGCGTCGTGCGCCTTACTACGCTTGCTTTGCGTGCAACTTTCGCCTTTGCAATGACCAGCGCGGCAACATATTTTATTCTGATGCTTTATGATTATTATGAAGAAATGCAAGCCAAAAAACTTAAAAAAGACGTTGAAGAAATTTTAAATGATGAAACACCCGCTGAATTTTCTAAAGAAAATGTACAGCAACCGCCGCAATCTGAAACGGGATTTAAACCAATGAACGCGGAAACTTTACCGAACGTCGGAAAATAAGCTGTAATTTTTGTAAAACTTTTTAGCGTTGTAGAAATTTTATCCAACGTCAAAAATTTTAATCGACTGTAATTTTTAAATTTGTAAAATTTTATTTAAAACCGAATAAATTTTAACAAAGATTGGGTGGTGAATAGTCATGGAAAGTAACGAAAAAATAGATGTCAACATTTTGTGGAGGCAATACAAAGAAAGTAAATCTGTTGAAGTAAGAAATAAACTTGCCGAGCACTATTTGCCGCTTGTCAGAATAGTTGGCGGGAGGCTTGCAATAAGTCTGCCGCCACATTTGGACAGGGACGATCTTTTAAGTAGCGGCTTTTTCGGACTTCTGGACGCCATAGATCGTTTTGATCTTTCAAGGAATATTAAATTTGAAACTTATGCAGGCGTCAGGATTCGCGGCGCAATGATTGATTATCTGCGCTCCAAAGATTGGATTCCCGTTACAATGCGTCAAAAAATTCGCAAGTATGAGCAGACTGTTTACCGCCTTGAAAACGAATTGGGACGCAGTGCAACAGATAAAGAAATTGCGGCGGCGTTAGAAATTTCTTTGGAAGAGTTGCAAGTTTTGGTTGGACAATGCAACGCCGCTACAGTTATTCCGCTTGAAGAATATTTAAAAACCGACAGCGCGGAAACTGCCGCTGATACAAATCCTGAAGACGCAATGGAGTTTTTGGAACTCAAAGACATGCTTGCAAAGGCGATTGATCGGTTGGCTGAAAAGGAACGCACGGTTATTTCACTTTATTACTATGAAGAATTGACATTGAAAGAAATTAGCTTAATTTTGCATTTGAGCGAAGCGCGAATTTCCCAGCTGCATACAAAGGCTGTAATGAAAATGCGAAACTATTTGGCAAGAAATAAATCTAATTTTTAATAATCTATGAGAGGTGACGCAATAGTGGCAGACGCAAATTACCCGTCAATCGGTAACCCCGAATCCGGGTACCAGTTTGAATTTCGACCGGACGGAGTTTATTTGACGATTTATCCCGCCGAAGATGAACTCTTGTTTGAGCTTTCAGATATGCGCCAAATTTTAAGAGATTATGGCGTTTTAGATTATGATGTAACACTTTTGGCGCGTACAGTTCGCGAGGCGTCGGGACAACCTCAAAAAATTGCGGCACCTGTTGAAATCGACGAAGAATTACTTAACAAGTTTAATCAAGCTTCCGCCGCGCCGCTTGTAAGCGACGAATTGGAAGAATATGCAAAAATTGTCGTCGAAGTCAGCCGCGATAAAATGCGTGCGTCAGTTAAATTTGATACAAAATACGGCTCCAAACTTCCAACTTTTGATATGGTTATGGCGGAGCTGAAAGATAAAGGTATTGTGTACGGTATCGACGAAGAGGCGATTGAAGAAGGCGTCAAAGGTTACTCAATTTTTATTGCTGCTGAAGGCGATCCCGCAATTCCCGGCGAAAATGCTTACATTGACAGAAAATTTAATCTTGGCGTTAAAGGGCGTCCCGTTATGGACGAATACGACCGCGTTGACTACAAAAATTTGAATTTGTTTGTACTTGTCAAGGCGAATGATACTTTGGCAATTAGAATCCCGCAAACTAAAGGTACGCCCGGTAAAGATATTTACGGCGATATTGTTCCCGCGCAAAATGGCAGACCTGTTCCAATGCCAAACGGCAAAAATACAATCGTACTTGGCGAAAATCAACTGATAGCGGCGATTAACGGGCAGATTGTTGACACGGGTACAAAAATCAGCGTCGATCCAAAACTTATTATAAAAGGTTCGGTTGGCGTTGGTACGGGCGATATTGAATTTGACGGCGGCGTAACAATAGGCGGCGATGTCAAGCAAGGTTTTTCAGTCAAAGCAACCGGCGACGTTGAAATTAAAGGCAGTGTAAACGGCGGCGAAGTCGAAGGGCGCAACGTCATTATAAGCGGCGGCGTCACGGGTGCTAATCGTTGCAAAGTTCAAGCAAAATTGGATGTGCGCGTTGCATTTGCTGAAAACGCCGTCATTGAGGCAGGCAAGGATATTTACGTGGCGGACGTGGCTTTACATTCGACACTTCGCGCAGGTAAAAGAATTATCGTCGAAGGCAAGCACGGGCAAATCATGGGCGGCTTGGCAGTTTCCGGCGAAGAAATTCAAGCAAAAATTATTGGAAATGAAGCCTACGTTATCACAAGAGTTTCAGTCGGTGTTGATCCGAATTTGCAACGCGAATATCACAACGTTTGTAAATCTTACAAGGAAGGCAAGAAACGCCTTTTGCATATCACACAGACTTTGAACACGCTTTCAAAAATTGATATGAGTACCATCCCGCAAGAAAGACTTGACAAACTCAACGCGCTGACACGTTCACAATTTCCTATTGCAGGACAACTTAAACGCGACGAGAAACGAATTTTGGAACTTGAAGCACTTTTGGGCGATATGAAACATGGGCGCGTTCGTGTTGATGACGTACTTTATCCCGGCGTGAGACTTTCAATTAATTCAGTTGTAAAAAGTATTCAAGAAGAATATCACCATTGCACAATGCTTTTACAAGAAGACGAAATTGTACTTGGGCAATATTAGGAGGTGTAAGTTATGGACATTGCACCGGTAGGCGTACAAATGACGTATGCAAACGCCGCTAACGCAAGTAACGTTCAACACAATTTGAACCACGAAGCGGCACTTCAACAAGGGCAAGAAACTACTCGGCAAGAAAAAGACGCCGAAATTAAACAAACTCAAGTTCGTAATAAAGACGACACCGAAGGCGGAACTATCAAAGACGACCCCGACCGCAGAGGACGTGGCGGCGGCTATTATTATCGTAGCTCCAAAAAACCTAAACAAGACGAAGAGGAACCTGATAATTTGTCAGTCGATTACAGAAAGGGACGCCTTTTAGATATTTCACTGTAGAAAGTTGCAATTAAATGATAACTGAACTGATGATAATTTTAATTGTCGTTGGAGCGATTATAATTTTTGTGGCATGGACAAGCGCACGAAAACGCAAACGCGATGACGACGATCGCAAGGACGCTGAAGAATCTACCGAAAAATTTAAACAGGATTTAGAAAAAACCGCCAACGAAATTATCGGACGTATGGAAACACAAGCGGCGCGTTTGGAAAAACTTTTAAATGATTCCGAACGTAGCCGCTCACAAATTGAAGGGCGTATCGTCGAATTAAAAAAATTAATACGAAAAACCGAATTGCAAGAGGCTGAATTAAAAAATTTTTTGGCACGAATGGAAGATACAGTTGACAATTTGAACGCGGTTAGAAATTCAAAACCTGCGCGACAACCTGCCGCGTTGCCTCCTGTGAGCGCGTCAACTTCAAAATTTGCAACAGTTTTGGAACAATCACTTGCAGAACCTGCGCCGCCAAAAAAATCTGAATACATAGCACGAAGAGTTTCCGAACTTCCAACAACCGAAAAAAATTCAGAAATTGAAATTTCCGCCGATTCTTCGGCAGTGCGCGAAATGTTGGATTCAGGTATGACGGTCGAAGAAATTGCAAGAGAAACAGGATTGGGACGCGGCGCAATTCTTTTAGTAAAGCAAATGATGCGTCACCAAAACGAACGGCGGTAAAATTCTTTGTAGTTGGCGTTATTGCCGACTTTTTTATTTTAATAAAGTTTTTTTATTTTCTATGTGTACTTTCTTTGTATGCGTCAAAGAAAGTACCAAAGAAAGACGCTTGACGGCGCGTCAGGATTTCTTAAGGTTGTTGTAATTTCTGCGTTTTTTCTCTATCCTAGTTTACCATAGTTTCTACTAACTAGCTCTATCTGAAATCAATGACGCGCCAAACAAATGAATATCTCAATTCAGTCGGCGTTTTTTATTAAATCGTAATTATTTTTTATTTATACGAAAGGCGGTAAAATTTTTTGAATCTCGACGGCTTTTCAATGCGTCCGCTAACTTTAGAGCTTGCAAAAATTTTAATAGGCGGGCGCGTAGACAAAATTACTCAACAAAACAAGGCAAACTTAACAATTACAATTCGCACGCTCGGACAAAGTTACGCGCTTAGAATTTCTGTTGCGCCGCAAAATCCATCAATCCACATTGTCCAAAAATCTCCGGAAAATCTGCCGGAACCGCCAACTTTTTGCATGGTACTTAGAAAAAATCTTGAAAACGGCAGAATTGCTGACATTCGCCAATTTGAATTGGACAGAATTATTTTTATTGATGTGGACACAATAGGCGCGGGCGGCAAAATTCAAACGCTGACACTTGCAGTTGAACTTATTGGAAAGTACAGCAATATTATTTTAATTTCTGACGGCAAAATTATTGACGCGCTGAAAAAAGTCGGTACAAATTCCAGCCGCGTCCGCACCGTTTTACCCAATCAAATTTATCAAATGCCGCCCGTTCAAAATAAACTGGATATTTTTTCTTGCAATGTTTCAGAAATTATTTCGCAGATTAAATCAGATGAAAATTTGCGCCTTGATAAAGCGGTCATGAATGTTTGTCAAGGATTCGGTCCTCAATCAGTCAAGGAAATGATTTTTTCAGCGGGCTTGCCGAACGATATAAAAATTTCTGAACTTGATGACGCAGATTTTACAAGTTTGGAAAATTCTTTGGCTGAAATAAAAACTGCTGCCGAAAATCCAACGCCCTGCATTATCGAAGAAGCGGGAAAAGTTTTGGCAATTTCCGCCGTCAAATTAAATTATTTTCCTCAAGCACAGGTAAAAACTTTTGAAACAATTTCAGAAATGCTTGAGGTTGCAGATGATTTAATTGGAAGTTACACGCCGCCTGACAAGGAAAAATTTTCTAAACTCGTACACAACGAATTGAAACGCGCAACGAATAAAATTTCAGTGCTTGAAAGTGAACTTGCCGCCGCCGAAAATGCTGACGATTGGCGAATTAAGGCGGATAATCTTTCTACTTACCGCTACAACTTCAAAGATCACGCCGACGAAATTATTTCTGTCAAAAATATTTACAGCGAAACGGGCGAAGAAATTTCAATTCAACTGGATAAAAAATTTACAATCGCCGAAAACGTCCAAAATTTTTATAAAAAATATGACAAACTGAAACGTTCGACGGCTCACATTTTAGGACAAATTGAAAAGTGTCGCGCAGAAATTTTATATCTTGAAACGGTTGAACATTCTTTGAATACGGCTGTAACTTTGGTTGATATTGATGAAATTCGCGCAGAAATGACGGCGGGCGGATATTTGAAGGCTGAACGAAAAAAGACGGCGGCAAGTAAAAAACCTGAACCGCTGAAATTTACCGCGCCTGACGGTACAGAAATTTTGATTGGCAAAAACAACGCGCAAAATGACAGACTGACTTTTAAAATTGCCGCGCCTGATGATATTTGGCTACATACGAAGGATATAACCGGCTCGCACGTTATTATTAGGTGCGGTGGCGTTGAACCTACTGAAGAAACTTTGCTGTACGCGGCAAAATTGGCGGCGAAATTTTCAAAGGCGGCGGGCTCGTCAAAAGTGCCGGTTGATTATACGCACTGCAGATTTATCAAAAAACCGAACGGTTCAAAGCCCGGCTTTGTAATTTTTACAAATCAAAAAACTTTGTACGTTGATAGTGTGATAGTGAAATAGTTTAATTTCAAAAAACGCCCGTCATTGGTTTCAGAGACCGCTTTTACTTGAAATTACTTGAAAGTTGGAGGATACGGTTAGTTGGAATTTCTACACCTAAAGAAACCCTGACGGGCGATAAAGCATTTTTCTTTGATACTTTCTTTTGGGGCGACTGCCAAAAGAAAGTATATTCTAAAATTAAAATTTAAAAATAAAAAATTAATGCTTGAAAAAATTTTCTGAAAGATTATACTTTAAAAGTGGCGGTGAAAGTTTTGAAAATTCGTATCGCAGGAATTGTGCCGGAGTCTTACGTTGACGGCGAAGGAATAAGATTCGCAATTTTTATGCAAGGTTGCCTTAGAAATTGCAGAGGTTGTCATAATCCTGAAACACACGCGCTGGACGGCGGAAAAATTCTTGATACTTCCGAAATTATCGCCGAAATTAAAAAAAATCCATTGCTGACAGGAATAACTTTAACAGGCGGCGAACCACTTTTACAAATTGCGCCCGCCCTTGAACTTGCGAAGACTGCCAAAAGTCTTGGGCTTAATGTTTGGCTTTATACAGGTTACGAATATGAAAAAATTCCGTCCGACGCCGACGAACTTTTAAAATTTGTCGATGTAATTGTTGACGGCGAATATATTGAGGAGTTACGAAATTTGGAGCTGGAATTTCGCGGCTCCGAAAATCAGCGAATTATTTATCTTAAGGAGGCGAAATAATGATAAATGTTGATTTTCTGCCCGTGCCAATCGACGTTATCATAGGATTAATTTTTATTTTGTTATTCGGAATGGCTTTGGGAGCAATAATTTACCTGCCGATTGCGCACAAAACATCAGATTTGCCGTTGGAAAGATTGAGCAACGATTTAGTTTGGCATTACGCGCCGGATTGGATACTGATATTTGTTGGCTGTATAATTTTTTTGGTGATGAGTTTCATTTTAATCAGCGGAATGTGGAGAATGTAATTTCTGAAAAAAATCTTGCAATGGAAAATTCAGTTTGATATAATGTGCGTTGTTATGAAAAAATAAAGGAGATTTTGCAGAATGCTCAAATTGGAAAAGAAACAGGTAAAAATTATCAGCATTGCGATAGCGTTGGTATTTATTGGAAGTGTCGTGGCAATAGCACTGACAACAACCGGCGTGGGAATTGCGTCGGCGGCAAGTTCAGTTAATGTTGGCAAGATTGATTATAATCAAGTTGTGCGTCAACATCCTGATATTCAAAGTGTTCAAGAGCAGTTGAAAGCCGCGTTTGATGAAATAAATAAAGATTTTGAAGAAAAATCAGCCGGTATGACAGATCAAGAAAAAGCTGATTATGGTCGCCAATGTCAACAAAGACTTGCACAAAAAGAAAAAGAATTTATGGAACCAATTCTTAAATCAGTTGAAGATACAATTAAAAAAGTTGCAGATTCCAAAGGCTTAAGCGTAGTAATTGAAGCCTCTGCTGTAGTTTACGGCGGAACTGATATTACTCAAGATGTTATTTCAAGACTCGGCAAGAAATAATTTATCTAGCCTTCAGTGATCAGTGGTCAAAAAATTTATGGATCACTGGTCATTTTTTTATATCTGCGAGGAGGGCGACAATGTCAAATTACAGATTGAAGGCAGCGGTAATTATGACTGGAATAATTTTCGGCGGCTTGTGGTTTTATGGAACGCCAAAACCTGAAAAAGTCGAACGTCCCCAAAATGTTGAGAAAGTTAAAAAAGAAAATCCAATACACGGATTCGGTTATGTAGATTTTGAACAGGTTTTACAAAAACATTCAAAAGGTGCCGAGCTCAAAGAATTAATTGGCAAGGAAATTCGGCTGCAATTAGAGTTAAATGAATTGTTGCGCCCAATATCGCCACCGAAATTACCGGAAATTGATACAACGCCGTTTGAAGAATCTGCGCGAGAAAAAAATATGCAGAATTTAATTAGTCAAATGGCTGAACTGAGGGCGCGAAAAAAACGTATCGCTGCAGAATATAACAAAGAAAATGAGGCAGAATATATCAGGCGGCGCAATGCAATTCGTGAAGTTTTTGCAAATGAAGCGTTCAATATCACACTGAAACTTCAAAATTCAGAGCGTTTGAAGTTGACGCCGGAACAAGTTAAAGCGTTTGAAAAACGCCTTGACGAAATTACCATTGAACGAAATCAAAAACAACTGGAGCTTCGCCAAGAATGGGCGGCGGAAGTTGAGGCTTACGTAAATGAACAAACCGCCGAAGATCAGGCGCGTATCCAACGCGAAGCCAAAGAAAATGAAGAAAAATACGGCGAAGAGGCAATGAAAAAACTTCGTGAAACTCAAGAACGCAACAAAAAATTAATGGAGGCGGCAATTCAAGAAGTTGCAATTCGTAACACGCGCCGCACTGAAATTTTTGAAGAACTTTCACAAACTACAAAAGACCGCGCCAAACTTGAAGACGAAATTATAGAATCAATCACAAATGAAGCCGGAAAACTCGGCGCAATGTACAAACTGCAAATGGTTTTTGTTCGGAGTGAACCTTCAAAAACCGAAGAAAATTTTTCACAAGCTAACCCGATGCTTTTTAAATTGCCAAAAGTAAAATCGCCCGGTACGCTAGTTTTTGAAGGCAATGACACTAAAGACCTTACTAAAGATTTACTCAAAACAATTCATTAGGTGTTAGGGGAAAAATTCCTAAAACCTTGCAATGCGACGAGTAGGAGCATTGCTCACCTAAAACCTAACACCTAGACAATTTGAATTGATACTGCTAGAATAAGTTAGTTTTTTTAATAGGAGTGGTTAAACTTTGAAATTTCCAAAGAAATTAACGATAGCCGCGCTTTTAGTTGCATCATTTTTTGTAACAGGTTGCGGCAGTCAAGTAAATATTGGCTATGTTGACGGCGAAAAAATTATGAATGAAGCCCCGCAAATTAAAGCCGTCCTTGAGGAGGGCGAACAAAAAGCCGAAGACATTCAGCAGGAGGCAATAACTACTTTAGAAAATAATCCTGATTGGACTGAAGAGGAAAAAAGCAACGCACTGATGGAAATGCAGCGCAAACTTTCCGGAATAAATCAAGCATACGCCACGCAATTAAAATATAAATTCGATGAAGCTATTGCCGGTATAGCGGCAGAAAAAAAACTTGATGTGGTAGTTGACAGCTCCGAAAATCAGAAATTGATTATAATTGGCGGCGTTGACGTGACAGACGAAGTTATTAAAAAATTGCAATAAGGTGGAAATATGCAGAAAATTTTAAAAGAAATTGCTGAAATTGTCGGCGGCGAATTAATTGGCGATGGCTCAATAAAAATTACCGGTTTGGACAGTATCGAAACTGCGAAAACCGGCGATTTGACTTTTGCAGATGAAAAACACGTTGAGGCGGCGAAAAATTCTGCGGCGTCTGCAGTTATAATTTCAAAAAATTTTACCGGCGAACTTCCAAAAAATTCAATCAAGGCGGAAAATCCTAAATTTGCATTTGCAATGCTCATGGAAATTTTCAAACCGCAAATTGAAATTCCCGCCGGTATAAATCCTCAAGCTTACATTGGCAAGAATACAAAAATTTCTTCGACGGCAAAAATTATGGCGTTTGCAGTGATTGACGACGGCGCGGAAATTTCTGACGGCGCAGTTATTTATCCTCATACTTACATTGGACAAAATGCAAAAATTGGCGCGGACACTGTGATTTATTCAAGTGTTACAGTTCGTGAATACTGCGAAATTGGCGCACGTTGTGTAATTCACGCGTCGGCAGTTATCGGCGCGGACGGTTTTGGCTTCACTACTTCAAAAGGCGTTCATACCAAAGTCCCGCAAATTGGAAATGTTATTGTTGAAGATGATGTTGAAATTGGCGCACACGTTGGAATTGACAGAGCGGCGATGGGTTCAACCGTCATTGGACACGGCACGAAAATTGATAACCTTGTTCACATTGGACACAACTGCAGAATCGGCGCAAATTGTTTAATCGTGGCGCAAACCGGAATTTCCGGCAGTACGATTGTTGGCGACAATGTAACTTTCGGCGGGCAGACAGGTACAGTTGGACACATTAAAATTGGCGGGCACTCTGTTTACGCGGCGCGTTCCGGTATTACAAAAAATATGCCTGAAGGCGTTTTCTGTTCCGGTTTTCCCGTTCAACCTCATAATGATTGGCTGCGTCTTCAAGCGTCCATTCAAAAACTTCCTGAACTTACAAAAAAAATTCGTCAACTCGAAAATAAAATTTCTCAAATTGAAAATGATAAAGGAGGGGTTTAAATGCAAAGTTTCAAAAAAATTTTCGGCGTACTGTTTCTGTTGGCTTGTATAATTTTGCCGCAAACTGTTTCAGCCGAAAAACGCGATTGGAAGGACAATTATTATAACTTTCGCGGTGTTCGCAGAGTTGTTTTAATGGACTTGACTTCCGACGCAAATTTTAGAGGCAGCGGCAACGTTTTTATTCAGCGGCTGTACAGTACCTACTACGATAACGCCCGCAAATTAAAATGTGAAGTTATCAGAGACGATCAAAGAAATCGCGGGCGGTATTACGATCCTCAAGATTATTATCAGGTGGCAGATTTGGTAATTCGTTGCAACATTAAAGATTGGAGCGACGATTATTACATTGTGCCGGAGCGTACCACGTGGGAACAGAAAAAAATGTATCGCACAATTCGTGACGCGTGGGGTAACCGTATTGAAGAATCTTACTACGTTACAGTTCCTGTAACTCATCCGCCGTACCGCGTAGACGTTTCAAAAATCGCAGTTACTTTTGAAGTTTATGATACACGTACCGGGCAAATGGTTTTTGGGCGTGAAGACGTGCGCGACCGCGAAGACAGAAATGCTCAAGACGGAATGTACGGGCGTATTTGCAATTCTTTCTTTCAAGATTTGGGAAAATTAATCAAATAGGAGGTTGACGAAATGAATAAAATTTTTAACGCCGTTAAAATTTTTGTTACAGGAATTTTTCTTTGCGGAATGATTTTAATTGGCGGTAAAGCATCTGCAGCTGATGCTGAAGCAATACAAATTTTCCGTGAAACTGTCGCTCAAACTTCGGGTCGTGATACAAGACCTTTTCACCAAGATATTCTTTTCATAATGCCGCAAACACTCGGCGAGTTGGAATTTTTCGGCGCAACTGAAAAAGACAGCTTGAAACTTGCCGGAACTTTTGGACTTTGGATGATTGACGACAACGGCAACCCGGATAGTACGGAAATTCCATTTTACGTTACACAAGATAACAAAAATATGGTAATTTATTTTCAGAAAGATAAAAAATGGCAGAAAATGACTTCGCCAACAAGTGCCGCAACTGTTGTAGATATGGTTACAACTCCAAATGCACAGGAACTTGATAAAATGATTGACTACGTCAAAGACGTTACCATTTTGAAAGATAATGATGCTCAAAGAATTTTGCTTGTAAAAATTGACGGCGCAAAAATTTTTGAAGACATAAAAACTGAAATTGCCAAAGACCCCGAACTTGCCAAAGATCCCGAATTTCAAAAACAAGCTGAAGATGCTACTTTAAAAACTATTGCAGGTTATTTTGAAGACGGTTTTACAAATGCTGATATTTGGTACACGTGGACAGTTGACAAAACAAATTGGCAGAGTGTCACAATGAGTTTCAATTTTTCAGGATTGTTACAATCTATCGCAACTGCTGCTCTTAAGGATATTTCTTCGCCGTTGACGAGTATGGAACCTATCAGACAAATTTTGGAAAATGTGGCGTATTACAGCGAATTTAAAGCTTATACCGATTTCTTGAATCCTGCCGCAAAATCCAGGTTAGAAATTCCCAAAAATGTTCTTAAGGCTAAGGAAGTAAAAAGTATCACTGACGATGATAAATCTAAGAAAAAATAATTAGTTGATTCGGACTGTAGCAAAATTGTTACAGTCTTTTTTATATTGAGGTTGATGAATTTGGATTTATGGAATTTTGGAAAACGCGCTTTTATTTTTCTTTTCGGCAAGGGCAAATTGTATAAATTGATTTATAATCTTCGTCACGGAATAAGATATGAAGATAGCGGAAATTTTGTAATGGTGAAACAGAAGGGGCAACCTGAATTTTTGCGCCCGAAGAATGATTATTCTTTGAAGTTGCCGCTGAATTTTGAAGTTAAAGTTAAACCTGCGCGAATTGCGGCGGTTGCACATATTTTTTACGTTGAACTTGCTGACGAAATGAAAAATTTAATGTGCAACATTCCCGCGCCGTTTGATATTTACATTTCGACGACTGACGAAGATAAAAAAATTGCGCTGGAGAAAATTTTCAGCGATTTTAAACGTGGCAAAGTTGTAGTTAAAGTTTTTGAAAATCGCGGGCGGGATATTGCGCCTGCGTTCGTAGGTTTCAAAGATATTTACAAAGATTATGATTTATGCGTACATATTCATTCAAAAAAATCGCCGCACGATTCGACGCTTGCCGGTTGGGGTGAATATCTTTATAAAAGTTTGCTTGGCAGCCGTGAAATTGTATCAGGAATTTTGCACATTATGGAACGTGAAAATATTGGCGTGGTATTCCCGCAGTATTTTAAATCTTTGGTAATTGGCGTAAACTTTGGAAAAAATTATTCACTCGCGCAGGAATTTTTATCACGGTTGAAATTAAAACTGGAATCTAAAAAACTTTTGGAATTTCCAATGGGCTCAATGTTTTGGTTTAAACCGGCGGCACTCACGCCAATTTTTGAAAGTGGCTTGACGTTTGAAGATTTTCCCGAAGAAAAAGGACAAGTTGACGGGACAATAGCTCACGCCATAGAAAGAATTTTTTTACACGTGGCGGCAAGTCAAGGATTTTCATTTGTCAAAGTTACCGTTGACGAAAAATCTATTGGCGAAGTTCCAACGCTTTACTCAAAAACTGAAATTGAATTTGCAGAGAATGTTGAGAAAATTTTAGCGTTGACTCGCGGCAAATTGTGACAAAACTACTTGCCGATATTTTAAAATTTGTTTAAAATATCTGTAACATTTTTTTAGGAGGGAGAAATTTTGAACATTCACGAATATCAAAGTAAAGCAATACTCAAGCGTTACGGCGTCCCCGTACCGAACGGCAAGCCCGCTTTTACAGTTGAGGAGGCTGTAGCCGTCGCGCAGGAATTAAATTCGCCTGTAACGGTAGTAAAGGCGCAAATTCACGCGGGCGGACGCGGTAAAGCCGGTGGTGTCAAACTTGCCAAAAATCTTGACGAAGTTAAAAATTACGCTACTGAACTTTTGGGCAAAATTTTAGTTACTCATCAAACAGGCGCGGACGGCAAAAAAGTTAATCGCCTGCTGATTGAGGAAGGCTCCAACATTAAAAAAGAATTTTATTTGGGCTTTGTCGTTGACAGGACAACCGCCCGCGTTGTTATGATGGGCAGTGAAGAAGGCGGCGTTGAAATTGAAAAAGTTGCCGCTGAACGCCCTGAAAAAATTTTTAGAGAATATATTGATCCTGCAGTCGGTTTAATGCCTTTCCAAGCCACTAGAATCGCCTACAAGATGAATTTTCCTGCCGCCGCAATTCGTAAGGCTACGGCGTTTATTTTGAAACTGTACAGCGTTTTCATTGGTGAAGACTGTTCACAGGTTGAAATTAATCCCCTCGTTGTAACTGCGGAAGATGACGTTATTGCACTTGACGCAAAATTAAATTTCGACGACAGCGCACTCTTCAGACATCCTGATATTGAAGCCCTGCGCGATGAAACTGAAGAAGACGCCAAAGAACGCACGGCGGCTAAAGAAGGTTTAAGCTACGTAAACTTAGGCGGTAACGTTGCTTGTATGGTAAACGGCGCGGGACTTGCAATGGCAACTGTTGATATTTTGAAACATTACGGCGGCGAACCTGCAAACTTTTTGGACGTTGGCGGCGATTCCACACCTGAAAAAATTGCAACTGCTTTCAAAATTATGTTGGACGGCGGACAAGCTAAAGGTATTTTTGTAAATATTTTCGGCGGTATAAATCGTTGCGACGCAGTTGCGGCGGGAATTGTTGAGGCGGCTAAAATTATTTCTGAAGACGGAAAATCTTTGCCCGTTCCTGTAGTTGTACGCCTTGAAGGTACGAACGTTGAGGAAGGACGCCAAATTCTCAAAGATTCGCCTATTGCAAATGTTATTATGGCTCCAACTATGGAAGACGGCGCAAAAGAAGTTGTCCGCCTTGTAAATGAGGCTTAAGAAATGTTTATTTTTACGCAAAATCAAGCAAGAATTGTAAATACAGGAACAAGTGCCGCAATTTTCGTTGAAGAAAATACTGTCAGACTTAGCACCACTGTATTACAAAAAGCAAATATTTCTTTCGCTGTTGAAAATAACGCTGATGCTGATTTATACGTTGGTATAGCCATACTTGCAGAATACGCAAGCGAAGACAGAGCCAAAGAAGTTTTACGCCAAATTTTTAAAGCAATGAAAGACGGGCAACCAACTTTTGAAATGCCTGAAAATTAAAATTAGACTGCAGGTGAAGTGAATATGAGCATACTTGTAAATAAAGATACAAAAATTATTGTGCAAGGAATTACCGGCAAGCAAGCCACTTTCCATACAAAACAAATGATTGCTTACGGTACAAAAATTGTTGGCGGCGTAACGCCCGGTAAAGCCGGACAAATTGTTGAAGGCGTTCCCGTTTTTAATACAGTTGTTGACGCGGTACAAGCAACGGGCGCGACTGCGTCAGTTATTTATGTTCCTGCGCGTTTTGCGGCTGATTCAATTATGGAAGGCGTAGACGCCGGACTTGATTTAGTTGTTTGCATTACCGAACATATTCCCGTACAAGATATGGTAAAAGTGCGCCGTTATATGGAAGGCAAAAAGACGCGCCTTATTGGTCCAAATTGTCCCGGTATTATGACAAGCGGCGAATGTAAACTTGGAATTATTCCGGCAATGGTTCAATCCAAAGGACACGTCGGCTTAGTTTCGCGCAGTGGAACTTTGACTTACGAGGCGGCTTTTCAACTCAAAAACGCGGGAATTGGTATTACAACTTCTATTGGAATTGGCGGCGATCCCGTTAAAGGTACAGATTTTATTGACGCGCTGAAACTTTTCAAAGATGACGATGATACTTTAGCAATTTTGATGATTGGCGAAATTGGCGGAACGGCTGAAGAAGACGCCGCTAAATGGATTGCTGAAAATATGCCGAATAAACCTGTAACGGCGTTTATCGCAGGGCGTCAAGCTCCTCCCGGTAAACGTATGGGACACGCAGGCGCAATTATCAGCGGCGGCAAAGGTACAGCAGCTGATAAAATTAAAGCTTTAAACGCGGTCGGTATTGAAGTTGCTGACACTGTTGCACATATCGGCGAAACTGTTGTTGCAACTTTAAAACGCGCCGGTATTTACGAAAAATGCTACTCTGAAAATTAAATTGTTAAGTAAAAATTATTTTGGCGGCAAATTTAATTTAGCCGCTTTTTTAGTTGACGAAATGGATTTTTACGACTATAATTTCAGTATAAATGGTTTTTGAAAACAAAAAGGACAGTTAACTTAAGCACTCGGCTATCCTCTCATGATAAAGGGTTTTTTAACTTTTGCCGATGGTTTCGGCGTTTTTTGTTTACTTGAAGAAAATCTCGTAAACTGCGAGTCTGATCTGAACCGCCTGCAGTGCAAGGGTTGCCCAATTAAAATTGGTCATCGTTCCCACCTCCTCTCAAAGAAAAACTAAGAGAGAAAACCGACATCGACAATCCTTTATGTGGCAGATAATATCAGAATATTTTCACGCTGTAAAGGTTGACTAAATGAATTTTAGCGGCTATAATTTCAGTGTAAATAGTTTTGTAAACTGAAAAAGGACAGTCGGTTTTGCACGTCGGCTATCCTCTTAGAATAATAAGTTTTGTGGATGCCGCCGGTGTGTGCGGCTTATTTTTTGTGTCTATTTAAAGAACACATCATAGATGACAACCGCGACTTCGATAACTTGAAGTGCCAACACGGCAACTTTGTATTTAGTCATGATTATCACCTCCTCTCGCGAGGAAAGCCGACAACCAACTGCCTTTTTCTGCGTGGATTATATCAGAATATTTTCACGCTGTAAAGGCGTTATTTTTTTAGGAGGAAACTTATTGGACAAACAAATAGCAATAGCAATGGAAGTATCGCAGAAAAGTTTGGCAGTAAACGTGATACTTTCAGCAATAAAATTTATAGCGGGCGTAGTTGCAAATTCCGGCGCAATGATTTCAGATGCAATACATTCGGCGTCGGACGTTTTCAGCACAGTAATTGTAATGATAGGCGTTAAACTTTCGGCGAAGGCTGAAGATAAAGATCATCCGTACGGACATGAGCGTTTGGAATGTGTAGCGGCAATAATTTTAGCAATGTTACTTTTAATGACGGGAATTTTTATCGGCTATGAAAGTGTACAGAAAATTTTATCTGCCGAAACTGAACCGCTTGCAATACCCGGAACATTGGCAGTAGTGGCGGCGGTAATTTCAATAATTGTGAAAGAATCAATGTTTTGGTATACGCGGCACTTTGCAAAGCTGATACATTCAGAAGCGTTAATGGCGGACGCATGGCATCATCATTCGGACGCGCTGTCATCAGTTGGCGCGTTGATAGGAATTGTCGGCGCAAGAATGGGCTTGCCGGTACTTGACCCCGTTGCAGGATTGTTTATTTGTTTCTTCATTGCAAAGGCGGCGTTTGATATTTTCCGTGAGGCGGTTGAAAAAATGGTAGATCACAACTGCGATGAAGCATTTGAAAACGCCCTGCGCGAAAAAATTTTGAGTTATAATGAAGTTCATTCGATAGATTTAATGAAGACGCGGGAATTTGGCAATAGAATTTATGTAGAATTGGAAGTTTCAGTTAATGGACAACTGCCGCTGATTGAGGCGCACGAAATTGCAGAAACAATTCACGACGATATAGAAAAAAATTTTCCAAGCGTCAAACATATTATGATTCATTTAAATCCCTGCTAAGGAGGTTTTAACGTGGAAGAAATCATTGGCAAGTACAACACGGCGATTTCATTTGCAAAGGTTATGGAAGATTCGGCGCGGGAACAAATTAAGCGAATGTGCGATTATGAATTTACGAGCGGCAGTAAAATTCGTATAATGCCGGACGTACACGCGGGAGCAGGTTGCACAATCGGTACAACGATGACGATTAAAGATAAAGCCGTTCCAAATGTTGTCGGCGTCGATATTGGCTGTGGAATGTACACGGTTAAACTTAACGCAGATAAAATTGACTTTGAAAAATTTGACGAGGCGGCGCACTTCATACCTTCCGGCAAAAATGTTTGGGAAAGTCGCGGCGAACGTTTCGACTTGCAAGAATTATTTTGTTACAGAAGTTTGAAGGATACAAAACGAATTGAGCGCAGTATCGGAACATTGGGCGGCGGCAACCACTTTATAGAAATTGATAAATCTGCTGACGGCACATTTTATTTGGTGATTCACAGCGGTAGCCGAAATTTGGGCAAACAGGTTGCAGAAATTTATCAAAAGTTGGCAGTCGATTTAGCCATTGGCAAAGATGAAATGTTCAAGGCGCAAGAAAAAATTATTAGCGAATATAAATCTGCCGGACGCCGTAAAGAAATTCAAGAGGCTATAAAAGAATTACACCGCCAATTTAAAGTTTCGCGCAGTGATATTCCTCATGATTTATGTTGGGTTTATGGAAAATATTTGGCGCAGTATTTGCACGATATAGAAATTTGCCAAAGATTTGCTAGGCTGAATCGTGAAAGAATGGCAGAAATTCTTTTAAAGAAAACGAGCTTAACTGCGGTTGAAAGTTTTCACACAATCCATAACTATATTGACGTTGAAGAAATGATTTTACGAAAAGGAGCGATTGCGGCGCACGCGGGCGAACGTGTTTTAATTCCAATAAATATGCGTGATGGTTCAGTTTTGGCGATCGGTAAAGGTAACGCTGACTGGAATTTTTCAGCACCGCACGGCGCAGGGCGTATAATGTCACGTGGCACGGCTAAAGATTCAATTTCGCTTGAAGAATTTCAAAACTCAATGGCAGGAATTTATACAACGTCGGTAAGTGAAGAAACTTTGGACGAATCGCCGCAAGCTTACAAGACGCTTGAAGATATTATTGACGTTATCGGCGAAACTGTTGAAATTATTGAAGTTATGAAACCAGTTTACAATTTTAAAGCCGCTTGAAAAGTTTTAACCCGTCGAAATGGACGGGATTTTTTATTGTGGCAAATGTATTCATTGCATAAAAATTGACACTGTTTTTGAGTTTAACTATAATTTATGTTGCAAAATTTTTGGGAGGTATACAGATAATGGATTTATCGCAATTATTAACAGATGTAAATGATTTTGTCTGGGGACCGATAATGTTGGCGTTGTTAGTCGGTACAGGAATTTTTTTAACATTTCGCCTCAAATTTTTGCCGTGGCGAAATTTAATCTACGCAATAAAAATGATAACTCAAAAAAAAGCTGAACACGAAGGCGACCTTTCGCCGTTTCAATCGCTGATGACGGCACTTTCAGCAACGGTCGGCACAGGTAATATTGTTGGCGTTGCAACGGCAATGGTACTTGGCGGACCGGGCGCGATTGTTTGGATGTGGATTTCAGCGGCGTTTGGGCTTTCTACAAAATACGGCGAATCCGTTTTAGCCGTCAAATACCGTGAGACAAATTCAGTTGGCGAAATGGCGGGCGGTCCAATGTACGCCATGAAAAATGGAATTGGCGGCACGTGGGGAAAAATTATGGCGGCGGCGTTTGCATTTTTCGCCGTCTGCGCGTCGTTCGGTATTGGAAATATGACGCAGGCAAATTCAATCAGTGCGGCGTTTGAATCCAGTTTAAATATTCCAACGTGGCAAACAGGAATTGTACTTGTAATAGCATCGCTTGCAGTTTTAATGCGCGGCGTTCATTCAATCGGCGCAGTTTCATCTTTCATTGTACCGAGTATGGCGTTTTTCTATTTGCTTTTCACGGCGATAATTATAATTGTCAACTTTAAAAATATTCCTGAAGGTTTATCCGTAATGTTTCAAATGGCTTTTTCAACTGACGCAGTAGCGGGCGGCGTTGGCGGCTCAATCGTTGCATCAATGCTTACTGCGATGCGTTGGGGCGTTGCACGTGGCGTTTTCTCAAATGAAGCGGGCTTAGGTTCAGCTCCAATAGCGGCTGCGGCGGCACGTACCGACCACGCCTCACGTCAAGGCTATGTTAATATGACGGGAACATTTTTTGACACGATGATTATTTGTATGTTGACGGGCTTAGTTATCGCAAGTTCCGGCGTTTTGGGAATGACTGATGAAAGCGGCGAATTAGTTTCCGGCGCACAACTTACAATAGCCGCGTTTGCTACGGTTTACGGCGAAGGCGCAAAATATATCGTATCCATTGCACTTGCACTTTTTGCATATTCTACGATTCTTGGTTGGGAATATTACGGCGAAAAATCGCTTGAGTATCTTGTAAGCAACCGCGTTGTTATTTATGCTTACAGATTAGTTTTCAGCTTGATAACTTTCATTGGCGCAACTCAAACGCTGGACGTTGTTTGGAATTTTTCTGACACTATGAACGGTTTAATGGCTATTCCAAATTTAATTTGCTTGCTGATTCTGAATAATAAAATTGCTGAAGAATGTTTCGACTATCAAAACGCAGTTATTGCCAAAGAAAAATAAAACTTGCAAAAATTTTTTCGGCGTGTTAATATTTCAATGTGTAATAGATAAAAAGAAAATCAAATAGCCATTCCAAGAACAACACAGGCGCAAACAAAAACCCCCAAGACCTCTAAACTTCCAAACGAGGTTTGGGGGTTGCGTCTACCTTAAAGACGCCATTTTTTGGCGTTACCGCTCATCTTCGTCGTCAAGCAGTTTTTTTATTGCTTGGATAACAAAGTATGTTGCGACATCTTCACTTTAGAAAATCTATAATCCATTTTGTTTAATGTTTCGTCTCTCCTCATTTAAAAAAGTTGAGGCGATAACGTTTTTTTATTTCAGAAAAATTTTTTTGTCAACGAGACAGCCAACGGTATAAAGCTCCAATTAAATTTGCGTCATTGCGGAATTTACACTGCACAATTTCAACGCGCGGCATTTCAACTTTGTATTCTTTAAGGTCTTCATCATAAATTTTAGCAACATTTGAACGAATGGAATCAATAAAACTTTCCTGCACACTGATACCGCCGCCAATGGCGATTTTTTCAGGATCAAACATCATTTGGATATTAAAAATTTTTATGGCAACGCGACGCGTAAAATTGTCAAGGCAGGTAAGCGCGTCATTTTCTTTTTCTTCGACAGCTTGAAAAAATTCTTCGCCGGTAATTTCATTTGACAAATTTTTAATCTGCGCGTAGGATTTAAGCAACGCCGGTACTCCGCACAATTCCCCAAAAGGTTTAATTTCATTTTCAGATAAACTTTCAAAAGTGAATGAAATTTCACCGGCTGAAAAATGTTTGCCCCAATGCACTTCGTGATTTTTTATAAACGCGCCGCCAACGCCCGTACCAAAAACCATTACAAAGCCATCTGAAACATTTGCAAGACTTCCAATTTTCGCTTCAGCCAACGCGGCACATTTTGCATCGTTTTCAATCGTAACTTTGACGCCGCAAATTTTTTCCAATTCCTCAAGCACATTGCAGCCGTTGTTATAACCGAGAGCCCCGCTTGTAATACAAATTCCGCGTTCAGAATCAATCACGCCGGGCAGTGAAAGTGTAATTCCTTCAACTTCAACGGATTTATAAATTTCGACAAGTTTATTTATAAAATCTTCGTGACTTTCAAGCGGCGTTGGAACTTTGCCGCGTTCAATAATTTCTGCTTTTTCATTCATCACGGCAAATTTTATAAAAGTGCCGCCCACGTCAACAACTAAAATTTTCATTCTATCAATCCTTTCAGAGGTGTTTTTATGGAACCCGTACAAGAAAAAAATTTTTATTGGAAACTTTTTAAATCGACGTTCATTGTCAGCGCGTTCACTGTTGGCGGCGGCTACATTATTATTCCGCTCCTCAAAGCAAAGTACGTTGATGAATATCACTGGATTAACGACGAAGAGACTTTAAACATGGTTGCAATAGCTCAATCGACGCCGGGAATTATGGCAGTAAATACCGCAATAATGCTCGGTTACAGAATGGCGGGAGTACGCGGCGCACTTACGGGAATGTTTGCAACAGTTTTGCCGCCGCTGATTATTATAACAATCGTTGCAACTTTCTATGATTTAATCGCAACAAATGAACAAGTGCAACTCGTTTTGAAGGGTATGCAATGCGGCGCAACCGCTTTACTTTTAAACGTGGCGATTGACTTGCTCAAAAAACAATTTGAGAAAAAATTAATTCTGCCGATTGTAATAATTGCCGGAACTTTTATAGCGAATGTTTTTTTCAACGCCAATATAATGTTGCTTGTTGCCATTGATGGCGTTATAGGATTTTTCCTCCTGCGCGATAAAAAATACAGCTAAGATTTTATACCTAGTTCAGCTTTAAGGTTAATTTGTCGTAAAGTTTTTTCGGCAATTTCGTGAATTTTGGTAAAACGATAATTCAGCCCCTGCTTAGTTATAAAAAGTTTTTCCGCCAATTCGCCAACTGTATATTCTGGAAAAGTCAGCCGAGCTTTAATCGCCAATTTTAAATCTTTGTTAAGTTTGACGTTGTTTTCTTGCAAAATTTTAATATCTTCAAGTTGCCGCTTCGCTGCCTCAATCGCACGATTTAAATTGAAAGTCTCCACATTTACAAGGCGATTTACATTCGCTCGAATTTCTTTAAAGTTTCGTGCAATTTGAAAACGTTCAACAGATTCTTCCGCGCCTATCATTCCAATAAATTCTTCGACGGCGTCGCCTTCGCAAATATAATTTACAAAAAATTCTTTGCGTCTGCGAAATGTTGGATTAAATTCCAGTGCCTGCCAAATTTCATTTACAAAAGTTGCGGCTGATTCTGATAGCGATGCAATTTCCAAGTAATATTGCTTTTCAGGCTTGTTGACAGTGCCACCGGCTAAAAACGCGCCGCGCAGGTAAGAAACTTTTGCGAAGTCGTCTTCAATAATTTCAAGCGAATTTAAATCTTCGGCGTAACGTGAAAAAAAAATCCGCACTGTGTAGCGGGTACGCCGTAAAGATTTTTTATTTTTTACGGGATATGTGACAGTTGCCGCAACTTCTCTTTTAACGTCAGGGTAAATTTTTTTAAGCAACGTGATAACCTTGCGAGCGGTTGCCGCGTTGGACGTTGTGAAATCAAAACGCCCGTCATTTTCAACCGCGCCAACTTTTATCAAGGCGATTAATTCGGCGCGTTGTAATTCTTCTTCGTCGTCGAAAATTCGCGCCAATTCTTCCTTGACTGTACGAGCATACGACGGCATATTATAAAGTACCTTTCGTCGAGGGAATACCCGTATTTTTGGGATCGTATTCAGTGGCAATTCTAAGCGCGTGTCCCAACGCTTTAAAAATCGCCTCAATTTTATGATGAGAGTTTTTCCCGTGCAAAATTTTCACGTGCAAAGTTATTCCCGCGTTAAAAGCAAGGGCGCGTAAAAATTCTTCAGTCAATTCAGTATCAAAATTGCCGACCATTGGTGCAAGTTCGCCCGCGTCGTAAACTAAAAACGGACGCCCGCTTATATCCAAACTGACTAACGCCAAACTTTCATCCATTGGCAAATAAAAAGTCCCGTAACGATTAATTCCGCGCTTATCGCCGAGCGCGTTTTTTATCGCCGTTCCCAGCGCAATTCCAATATCTTCAACGCTGTGATGTCCGTCAACTTCCAAATCGCCTTTGCAGTCAACTACCAAATCAAATTGCCCGTGCGCCGCAAATAAAGTCAGCATATGATTAAAAAAACCAATCCCCGTATTAATTGAAGTGTGTCCCGTGCCATCCACATTTATTCTTAAAAAAATTTGCGTTTCGTTTGTCTTACGTGTAACTTCTCCGGTACGCATTTTTTCGCCCCCATAACTTTTTTTATTTATGATACTCAACTAATTTTGGATTGTCAAACGGTTGCCATTGTCAGGAAATTTTTTTATAATCTGCGCGGAGTTGATTTAATAATGGCTAAAGATATTCCTGATAATTGGCGTTTGGCAAAATTAAATGAGGTCATTAAACTTCTTTCAGGTCAAGATTTAAAAAAAGACGAATATAATTCTGTTGGTAATGGTATTCCTTACATAACAGGCGCAAGTAATTTTGACAGAGAAAATATTTTGATAAATCGTTGGACAGATAAACCTACTGTAATTGCCAAAAAAGGCGATATACTTGTTACTTGCAAAGGTTCAGTTGGAAAAACGGCAATAGCGAATTTTGAAATTGCTCACATTGCCAGACAAATTATGGCGTTAAGAGTTTCAGAAAAAGCTGATAATTTTTTTGTACATTATTTTTTAAAATTAATGTATGAAGAACTGAAAGGTAACGAAAGGGGCTTAATTCCAGGAATATCAAGAAAAGTAATTTTAAATTTATTAATTCCCGTGCCGCCGCTTGCCGAACAAAAACGTATTGTAGAAATTTTGGACAAAATATTTTCAAAACTGAATCAAGCTGAAGAAAAATTAAATTTAATAGTCGGCTACAACGATTTGAAAAATAACACAATCGGAAAAATTGACATTATGAAAAAATCTATTTTGGCGCGGGCTTTTCGTGGCGAATTTACAAACTAAAAAAGCGGCGGGAGTTTTTCCCGTCGCCAATTTTTTTTATTTACCGTTCACAAAATTTTTTATCGCCGCAAAAACTTCGTCGTTTTCCATTCTTGTACCCATTGAAATTCTAAGGCAATTTTTTAACTCAACCGCGCTTGGCGAAAAGTACCGCACGCCAATATCTAAACTTTCAAGATATTCATTGAGTGCCGTTGCTTTTTCGTAGCGTATCAAAATAAAATTCGTCTGCGAGGGAAAAACTTCGACGCCGGGCAAAGTTTTCAGCTGCTCAAACATTCTTTGACGTTCGGCAACTGTCATCTGTATTCGCGGTACAAATTCATCGCGCATTTGATATACTATGTCAGCCGCCGCCAAGCTCAATGTATTCATATGATACGGCATAAATGTTTTGTTAATCATTCGTGTAACGTCTTCAGCCGCTAACATATAGCCGACACGCGCTCCCGCCATTCCATACGCCTTTGAAAAAGTCCTAGCTACAATCAAGTTGGGATATTTTTGAATTAAACTAAATGCAGAATGTCCGTAAAATTCAACGTAAGCTTCATCAAGCAAAAAAGCGCAATTAATATTTTTTGCAATTTCTTCAACCTGCGCGACAGTTAAGGCGTTGCCGGTAGGATTGTTTGGGTTGCAAACAACGGCTAAATCTGCGCCGACCTCATTAACTTTTTTAATAAATTCGTCAACGTTTAAATCAAATTTTTCATCCAAATTGAACGGGAACGCTTGAGCCTCCGCCGCCTTTGCATAAATTTTGTACATTGAAAAACTTGGTACAGGATAGACAATTTTTTTGCCGTCGCCGCCGAATGCATGAAAAACTTTTTCGATAATTTCACTGGAGCCGCCGCCCAATAAAATTTGCGATTTTTTGACTGAAAAATTTTTCGCAATTTGTCCAACAAGTAAATCGTACTCTTCATTTGGATAACGATTGAAAGCCACGTAGCCCAAACGATTTAAAACGCGCTCCTCAACAAGCGGCGGCAAATTCAAAGTACTTTCATTCGCATTAACTTTAATCTGATAATTTTTTTCTGTACCATCGTAAGACGGCATTTTTTCTAAATCTTTTCGGTAATTCAAAATAAATTTTCCTTTCTAAAAACCTGTTTTAATGTTAAGCTGCTTGCCGGCATTTAACCTTGTCAATATTCCATCTTTGCCGTAAATTGCATCTCGAATGGCTTTACTAAGTGCGTTGCGAACTTGAACATCTGAAACTTCGGTTGTACCAATTTGAATAAAATAATCAGCATTATCAGCGGTAGAAATTTTTTGATTTGTGGTTTTGTTAATCGTGTTGTTATCGCCGACAACTACGTTAGTTTCACGCGGAACGATCCAATTTGAAAAATTTCTGTAAGGGTTAAAAGAAATTTCAGCGGAAGTTGAGGCAGATTTTCCCGTTCCCATACCGACGCCAACAATTTGCAAAGTTTCCATATCGACGAAACGAACTGTAACATTTGCCGTCACGGTATGTTTTGCCATTCCGGCTTTTGCGCCATGTGCGCCGACTTTTGCGCCGCTTTCTTTAACGGTCATTCCCGTGAGTGCGCCGACCATTATAAATTGAGCCGAAAGAAAATTTCCAAGCACGGGCGCGGTTGAAGTATCGACAAGCCCCGATAAATTCATTGAGTGAATACGCGCAACGGTTGCCATTTGTTCATAGTCGATTAAATCAAACCAATCACTTGCAGAAAGTTGATAAATTGCATATTCCGACGCCGAAGAAAAATCTTGGTCGCGCAGACCTTTACTGGTTATCGCCTTGTTTGCAAAGTTCATTATTGCAATGCGTGGATGGCTTTTAATATCCGCCGCCTCTACAAAATTTGTAAAAGTTACACTGAAAATTAACAGTGCAAGCAGAAAAATTTTTTTCATCAGTATCATCTCTTTTCAGTTTAAAAATTTTGATTGGATTAAAAATTTAAATTAATGATGTGAATGTTAGGCGCGTCATAGGTTTAGGTAGGTATTAGGTATTAATTTTTACTGGAACTTTAGGCGCGTCATAGGTTTCAGCTAGAGGGGAAGACTAAGAATAATAAGTACTAGGATAGAGGGGAAGAGTAGCCTTTACGGTAACCCCGAGAAACCCTGACGCGCCATTAAAAAGCGTTTCTTTGGTACTTTCTTTTCGCGACTGAAAAGAAAGTACGTACAAACATAAAAATTAAAATAAAAATTTTTACAGTGAAACTTCTAAAACGGTTGCCGAAAAACCTTTCAATCTAATTGGAAATTCGTCTTTGGTTATTGAAGACAGAACGCGGTACAAATTTTGAGGCGAAAGACCGGTTGAAACGTCGATAACACATTTACCGCCGCTTAGGGAACGAACATTAACGCCGGTAACTCCTTGAGCTTGGCGCAAATAATCTTCCAGTTGCATGAGCTTTTCTGCGTCTTGACTTTGTGCGATAACTTTAACGCTTGTAAAAACTTTTGACGCCTCACGGTTAAAAATTTTGCGTACTTCCTGCGCGGCGTTCCCTGCCAATTTTACAACTGCTTGATTATCTAATTCACCTGCCGCGCCAACATTTGAGCCGGTTGCATGAAATTCGCCAATTATTTCATCAGTATCAGCTTTTTTAATTTTGCAGTCAATCAGGGCTTCATTTTTCGTTAAACCGGTTTCAACTTGTGTCATTTTGGGATTAGTTAAATCATTCCAATTTGGAATTGTAACGGCGCGTCCTTTGCTGACAGTCAAATTTCCAACAATTATATAATCAATGTTAATTGGTTTATCGACAACGTGAGTAAAGCCGCGTTTTACAAGCTCTTCACGAATTGCACTGTTGCACATTTCGGCATAACGTCTGAAAGTTTCGCCGCCGTCGTCGCCGTAATGTTCGGTAACAACTGCAAGGCGCGGATCATTCAAATTCATTACAAGTTCAACGTCTTTCATAAGTTGAGAATTTGGCTCGGCTGAAACGTCAACTTGCGCGGTAATTTCTACATTGCCTTCAACTTTTTTTGAGCTGATAACTTTGCAAGAATTAACATAGCCTTGAGTACGTGTATTAACCGCGTCGTAAACCAATTCTAAATCTTGCATTTGGGATTCAGCTTTTAAAAAAGTGCCGATAACTTTTTCAACTGCGTTTCTTTTTGCGTCAGAAATGGCGGCGTCTTGAGTAATTCCAATACCTTGAACGGTTACAACTTCAGCACTTGCATTTGGAGAATACAGCGAAAAAATTGTTGCCGCTCCTATCAAAAAATTTTTCCACTTCATGACAAAAACTCCTTTACAAAAAAAGACTACGCAACGTCTTAAATTATAAACGCTTGCGCAGTCTTATACCTGATTTTTTTATGAAATTATTTTACGAAAACGACGTTGCAATTATCAAGGAACATATCGCTTTGGTTAGCGATTAAAATTTTGTCAGCGTCTGCAACTGAAACTACAGGATTGCCGGGAATTGTGCCATCAACTTTTTGAGCTTTAACAACTAAAGGATTGTTGCCTGCGCGAGAACGGCTGATTGAATCGTTAGCGTTGTTGGCATAGGACGCCATACCATCTTCAATAACTTTGTCAATGTCAAGGTTTTTGTAACCGTAAATAGGTTGACCATTGCCATTTTTGATAACAGGACTCATAACAGATTCAAGACCAAGTCCGGAGCAATCTACAACTAAGCCGGTGTATTTGTTGCTGACGACGCCGCCAACGGTTGTATTAATGTTAATATTGGTTGTAACGTTGTTGGTAGGTTGCGGGAAAGGTTCTCTTTCTTCATTTTTGAAAGGTTCAAATGCTGCTTTAGCAACGGAATTACTTGCACCCCAAATTGGCATTTCAAGGGTAACTTCACAGGTACCATCTGCAAAGAATTTTGAATCAACTTCTGACATTCCTTTAATTGTACCTTGAACTGTGGTTCTAACAATATCGTATTCCAGTTCCAAATCTCTCATTGAAGATTCCGCCGTTACCTGTACGCCATATACAGCTTCAGTAAGGTTACGTTCTGCCGCCATTCTTGCCGCGTGTTTTGCTTGGGCTCTTTGAATACCTTTGTTTTTAGTTTTTGCCTTGCCTGCTGCTAATCCAGTTGCACGAACAACGCCTTTTTCCCAATCAACAGCGTTAGCCGCTTGATCAGCGAAAACTGTTGCAGTAAGCATCATTACGGCTACAGCCAGAGCCATACAAGTTTTAAAAATTTTACTAGTCATTTTTTATACACTTCCTTAAAATTATTTTGCATTTCCATAGAGTCTTTCAATAAGTACATCAACAGTTTGAAACGCCGCTTGTTGAATTGCATTGTGAACGCTGTCTTGCGTGACTTTAGTTTTTCCAATTTCAACAGTCAAAACTTCACCGCCTTGCACTTTCACAAATGAACTTTTCGATTTGCCCTCACCTTTTGCCGCAGAGATAATTTCGCCGGTTTCAACATTCATAACGCGGGCGATTATGTGCGATTTAACAGTGCAAATATTAACACCTCCAATCCCAACTTGCGTGCCAATTTCGCTGAGGGTTACGTCATTGACGTTGCCATAAATGATATAATCGACTCCAAGAATTTTACCAATTTTTTGTGCAGTATCATGATAAATAAGACCTGTGGTATTAAGATTTTCCGCCGCTAACTGTGCTTCAAATAAATCTTTGTCCATTATATCCATTTTGTGACTTTCAAAGAGCCGTTGAAGAATATATTCATGCGCCGCTTTACCGGCGTTCAAAATATTGATGTCGATAGTAACTGCATAAGGATGAGTACCAAAATCCATAACTGCGACTTTCGCGCCTTGTTCGATTGTTGCTGCAAACGCGCTTACAGTCATTGTGAAGATTATCAAAATTGTTGTGGCAAGAAATTTCATAAAAAATTCCCTCTCGTCAAATGTTACGGATAATCTTTAATTTTTCTGAATTATATCAGCAATTCTATAAACATTCAATTTAAAAATTAATTTTCCAAATACTTCATTGATTCATAAGAAAATTTTTTATTTTAATTCATTCAACTTAATTTATTATAGTATAAATCGTATTTCTAAGAATAACATTAAAATTTTTGGAAAAAATTTATCTGCAGTTAAAATTTTTAATTTCTTGCGTAGAATTTAAGAAAGGGTTATACTATCAACGCACAATTTATTGATTGGGAGGTTTCATTTTGACGAAAAGATTTTTGTTAGCTTTATTGACAATATTTTTTTTGAATTTGAATACCTGCGCGGCGGAGGATTTAAAATTTATAGATTCAAACGGCGACGACGGATATTTTATTGATATGGACACTGTTAAAATTGAAAGTGCAACGACTTTTAGCGTAAATCTTGCGATTGTTAGAATAAATTTAAATCAAATGGAGCTAATCGATTTGCAAATAGATCACGGCAAAAAAATTTATACTATTCGTTCAGTGCGTACTTTGTCTTACGACGAACGCACGGAAATTAAATCTGACTACACGCCGCGCAGTGCAAAAGGTTACTCGGATAAATCTTTGATGGGCGATATTGTTCAAATAGTAATTTATGGAGGCGAATGAATTGAAAAAAATTTTAATGACGGCGATAACACTGATAATTTTCTTTGTACCTTTGGCAGTTTCGGCGGCGGATTCGGCAACTGAAAAATTAATTCAAATGGAGCGTGATACTTACGGCTCTGAACAACTCGGCGCAATTTTAGACAGGTTAAACCGCCTTGAAAAAGATTATTCCGGCAAAAATATGACAGGTAATTTGAATGTTCGTATCGATTCAGTGTATGAAATTTTGTACGGCAACATTGGAACGCCCAGCATTTTTGCGAAAATGAACGCCATTGAATGGAATGCCTATAACGAAGTTTCAAGCGGAAATATTAGGGAACGTCTGAATAAACTGGAGCGCGGAATTTTAGGCGAAATTTCAAGCGGTTCATTAATAAAAAGAATTAACGACGTTACGCAAGCGTCTTTTGGCAATGGACAAATTCCGCTCGTCGAAATGCAACTTCCCAAAGATGTTTTGATTAAAGTTGCCATTGATGAAAGAGTTGGCTCCCGCACTTTGCAAGTTGGAGACTTAGTTGATATTAAAGTTGCCGAAAATGTTTTCATTGACGGGAAATTAATTTTTGTAAAAGGTATGCCCGGCAAAGGCAAAGTTGAAAAAGTTCGTAAAGCTAAAGGCTGGATGGGTAAAAACGGCAAAATTTTAATTGATTTTTACACGCTGAATTGTATCGACGGCAAGCATCTGGATATTTATGTTGGCGAAGAATCCAAAAAAGAAATGACTAATCAAGGAATGATTAAAGGCGCAAGTTTAGTTGGACTGGATTTAAACGACGATTGGCACAAAATAATTATTCGCGGCAAAAATATTGAACTTTCCGCCGGAACTGAATTGTACGTTCAAATAGAAAAACCGGTTAGTCTTTACGCTTTACAGCTTGAAAATAAGATCGACTAATTTAAAATTTAGTGATAGTATGGCGGAGTGAAAAATGTTAAAAACTAGTAGAACACAAAAAATTATTTTGGCGGCAATTTTTACATTCGGTTTAAATTCAACTTTTGAAATTCCAAAGGCGCAGGCAGTTTATCAATCAAAATCTGATAGCGGCACTGAAATTTTTGATTATCTTGAAAATCAACGCAGAGAACGTCGCGCCAATCAACTTACCAAAGAGCAAGAAAAATTACTTGCTGACATTGAAGAAGCTAAAAAAAATCTTCCCAAGCCTATTGAAGCAGGTGAGCCATTCCCTGCCGCCTTTGAAGGCGATGATTTAACTTATAATACTTTGACAGGCGAATTTATCGCCAAAGGACACGTAGATATTATTCAGCTTGAAGGTTATCGTTTTCAAAGTCCGACAATTAAAGGAAATTTGAACAGTCAAGAAATTCACGTTGAGGACAAGGCGCACATTTTGCAGCTTACGAAAGATGCGCCGCGTGTTACGTTGGATGGTTACAACACGGTTTATAATTACGGCACGAAGGAAGGCACAATGGAAAGCGTCAAAGGCAAAGTCGGCGAATATTATATTGCCGGTAAGCGTTTTGAATTTTATCCAGATCATATTGTGGCTTACGATGCTTATCAGACAAAGTGCGGCGCAAAGTCTCCAGATTATAAAGTTGGCGCAAAGCGAATGGAAATTTGGCCTGAACAAATTGTAAGAATGTACGATATTAAACTTTGGATAGGCGGCAATGTCGTTGGTGCCAGAAAATATATGGAACGCAAACTTGACGAAGGAGAAAAAAGTTATTTCCCGAAATTTGGTTACGATTCTGATAATGGCGCATATGTCGAAGATAATTTTGAAATTCCCGTGAGTAAACATTTTTTCACAGCCATTAACGCGCACGTCAATACAAAACACGGCGTACGCAGTAGTGCCGAATTTAATTATATCAACCGAGACCTTTATATTCGTTCGTTGTATGGCTATTACAATGATGATAATGGACGTTGGATAAAAAAAGAGCCGGGACTTGATGTACTTTACAGGAAACATTTTGACAAGTTGCCGATGTTTTACAGTCTGGAATATGAAATTGGGCGTTGGAGTGCCTCTGACAGAGCAAGTACACACCAAGAATTTGAGGCGGGCTTAGCGTTCGATCCAATTAATTTGGGGCATAATTATCTTTTGTTTTTGGCTACAAGTTACAAAGTTACAAAAGACAAGGTGAAGCGTCCATACAACGGAAAATTGACTGTGCGCGGTATGAATTACAATGCAAAACTTCTCAAAGAGTTTAACGATCGCCTTGCTACTTTTGTTGGCTATGAATACACTAAAAATAATTCTCAAAATTCGCTGTATGAATTTGATAACGACGCCTATTCAAGCAAGTTTTTAACCGGCGTCAGTTATCGTCTTACCGACAAAGATCGGTTTGTAATTGGCTTAAAATTCGATACTAAAAGCAGCAAACTTGCAGACGCTGATTATTATTGGTATCGTGATTTACATTGTTCAACGGCTGTCATTCGTTGGCGTCAAAAGCGTCACAAATGGGAATTTAAATGGCAGTTTACCCCTTGGTGATTTTTCAATTTGAAAGGAAGTTTGATTAATGTTTAGTGAAAAACACAAATTGGCGGGCGTTACGTATCCTCAAGGCTTTAAAGCGGCGGGCGTTCGCGCAGGTATAAAAAAAAGCGGTAACCTTGATGTTGCTTTAATTTATACTGAAAAACTTGCAGCAGTTGCCGGAGTTTTTACACAAAATCAAGTAGCGGCGGCTCCCGTTCGTATCAGCAAAATTGTTGTCGATACGGGAACGGCTCATGCGATTGTTGCAAATGCAGGTTGCGCCAATGCTTGTACCGGCGAACAGGGAATTAGAGACGCCGAAAAAATGGCTGACATTGCGGCGAAAGAATTAAATTGCCGTCAAGATGATGTTATAGTTGCGTCAACCGGCGTTATTGGCGTCAATCTTCCAATGGATAAAATGGAAGCCGGAATTAAAAAAGCCGCCGCTGAACTTTCAGAAACAGGCAGCGTAAACGCGGGCAACGCGATTATTACAACCGATACTTATTCCAAAAGTTGCGCGGCTGAAATTGAAATTGGCGGCAGAGAAATTCGACTTGGTGCCATTGCCAAAGGTTCCGGAATGATTATGCCGAATATGGCAACGATGCTTTGTTTCATTACAACTGATGTTGACATTGACAGAAAACTTTTGCAAGACGCGCTTAGCGAAATTACCGAAGTTTCTTTTAATATGTTGACGGTTGACGGCGACACTTCAACAAATGATATGGTAATTGTTATGGCGAACGCGGCGGCGGGTAACGCTAAAATTACTGAAAAAAATGCTGACTACGAAAAATTTTATTCCGCATTGAAAGAAATGTGCATTGAGTTGACGAAAAGAATTGCGGCGGACGGCGAAGGCGCAACGAAGTTTTTAACATACAACATTCACGGCGCAAAAACTTTCGCTGACGCTAAAAAAGTTGGTATGGCTATTGCAAATTCGCCGCTGATGAAATGTGCATTTTTCGGCGAAGATCCAAACGTTGGACGCGCAATTTGTGCAGTGGGTTATTCTCAAGTTAAAATTAATCCCGAAAAAACCGTTATCAAATTTGGCGGCATTCCAGTTTATGAACATGGTTTAGTTTTGAAATTCGACGAAGACGCCGTTAAAAAAATTATGGCGGCGAAAGATATTGTAGTTGATATTGAGCTGAATTTAGGCGAAGTTGATGCAACTGTTTGGAGCTGCGATTTTAGCTATGAGTATGTAAAAATTAACGGCGAATATCATACCTGATTTTTAGGTGTTAGGTTTTAGCTGTTAGAGGTTAGAAAAATTTTTTCTAGCCTCTAAATTTTTAATGGAGGAAATAAAATGCTGAATGAAGACGAATTGAAAAACGAATTGGCGGAACGCGTATTGAAACGCTTTTTTGCTGATGGAAAATCTTTTGAAGACAATCTTCTGAATACCAAAATTGACGAAGAATTTTTAACCAGTTTGAAAAATGAACTTACAGAAAAGATTTCCGGCAAAATTAATGAGCCGCCCAAAAGTAAAGCCGCTGAAAGTAAAACTGTTGAAACTTCCAAAATTGATCCAAATTCTTTTGCCGGTAAAGCTGAAATTTTAATTGAGGCGTTGCCGTACATTCAGGAATTTTACGGCAAAACTGTTGTGGTAAAATACGGCGGCAACGCGATGATTAACGACGAACTCAAAGAAAAAGTTATGCAAGATATAGCGTTGATGAAGTACACGGGAATTAACGTTGTAATAGTGCATGGCGGCGGTCCCGAAATTACGCAGTTTCTCAAAAAAGTTGGCAAAGAAAGTTCATTTGTCAGCGGCTTGCGTGTAACTGATGAAGAAACAGTTGAAATTGCGGAAATGGTTTTAGCCGGTAAGATAAATTCAGAAATTGTAATGCTGTTAAATCGTCGTGGCGTTCGTTCGGTAGGTTTAAGCGGCAAGGACGCTGATTTAATTCACGCAGAAAAAAAACTTGCCACTGTTTACGAACAGGGCGAAAAAACTAAAGTTGATATTGGCTACGTCGGCAAGACTAAAAAAATTGATATTCGCGTTGTGGAAGATTTAATTAAAAGCGGCTACGTGCCGGTTATTGCGCCAATAGGCGTTGGCGAAGACGGCGAAAGTTATAACATTAATGCGGATTATGTGGCGGCTGATATTGCGGGCGCGTTGAAGGCTGAAAAACTTTTACTTTTAACTGACACTGAAGGCGTCTACAAAAATTTTGAAGATAAGAGCAGTTTTATATCGACTCTAAGCGCGTCAGACGCCCGAGAATGGATTAAAAGCGGAATTATCGTAGGTGGAATGATACCGAAGATTGAGGCGTGTTTACGGGCGTTACAGAGCGGTACAGGCAAGGCGCACATTATCGACGGCAGACTTCCGCACTCAATTATTTTGGAACTTTTCACGGCGTCCGGAATTGGTACGCAGGTTGAATAAATTTTAAGTTAGGCTGTGTCAAAGGACACGGCTTTTTTAGTTTATTGTTTATCTGTAATCAAAGATTTTATTGAACGATAAATTTCAACGCCTTTTTGAGAGCCAAAAATTTTTACTAAATTATTATGTACATCTTTATTTGTTTTTGAATCTTTTATCATTTTTAATATTTCGGGAATATCATTTTTATTTTTAATTAGCTGATTTAATGATGTTTCAAGATTGGTAGAATTATTTGCAGGTTGAGTTATTTTAATTTTGTTTTGAGTTATTTCATTTTTCGACAAATTACTGACGATTTTTAAATTGACGCCAAATTTTTTCCAATAATCCGGCAAAATTGAGTAGCCTTTATCATTTGACACAATGAAATAATTATTTTCAACAGTTTCATCAATCATAGTGTCTCTTATCAAAAAACCGAGATAGGAGCAAAGTTGAAAATCCAATGCGTTTTTTTCTTTGAGCAAAATTTTTTGAAATTTGAAAGTTGCCTTTGATTCGTTAATTCTTCTGTGCATTCCGAAAGTTAAAGTATCTGCATTTATGCTGTAAAAAATAATTACCGTGTCGTTTTCAGTAAGATTTGAGACGCCGTCTAAACCTGCAACATTGACATTTTCATAATCTACAAGAAAATAATTCATTAAAAAACCTCCTTTAACTGAAAAAAGCCGCGTCTTTAGGACACAGCTTGAAAAATTCTAATAAGTGGCAGGGGCAGTACGACTTGAACGCACAACCTACGGTTTTGGAGACCGTTGCTCTACCAATTGAGCTATACCCCTGTTGGGGCGACTCGTGGGGATCGAACCCACGCATATCGGAGCCACAATCCGACGTGTTAACCACTTCACCAGAG